>Ga0247742_10002236_pt1 | contig 12780 bp, 7 predicted proteins | sample UWRJL208509C2_FD_180944 | JGI IMG/M metagenome (GOLD analysis project Ga0247742, IMG submission 180944) | Plant litter microbial communities from Arlington Agricultural Research Station in Wisconsin, United States - UWRJ-L208-509C-2 | ecosystem: Environmental > Terrestrial > Plant litter >...
AACATTACAGAAGTTGGGGCCATCGAATATGTATCACCATTCACCTCGCAAAGTACGACTGCCAATGAATCCTGAGCGCGAAGACCTGCATTAGTGTGAGAGGTCTCCCGTTTGCGTCTGGAGGGAGGCTGTGCAGCAGCTCTTCGATCTGCGCTCCTGTCCACGAGGATATAGCTAGTAGATACTTGCCGTTATTACATCCATATGCGATGAAACGGTCTAGTAGGTCGTTCATCGGGGGCATGCATGCACCGAGAAATGCCAGAACATCATTGGCGCCTTCTGATGTCCCATCGAGGTTGGCAAACATAGCACCTATTGCGTCACTACTTGGATGAGACGATGATGAAGTGTATGATGGAGGTGATCCTTGGGCTGGGGCTGGTCGATAGGAATTCCAGGAAATACGCTCGGTTTGAGCGTTTCCTTGGGTCTGCTTATCCCTTTCGCCGTTTACTATGACTGCAGTGTTGGGCTGCAGACGAGGCTCGTTGGTGGTTATTTGGGATACTCGATACCGGGTTCTTATGCTGATGAAACTCTGGTGGTTCACTTTGACATCGCTGGGAACCATCTTTTTGGTGTCCTGGTCAGCGTCGTCGGTATGGTTCAATGGGTTGATGTCTTGGGTGACAGGGGTGGTTGCATCGTTTCGCGCTGAAGTTGCAATGGGAAATCGCTGCATTACACCAGTGGTACCTTCCCGTTTTATAAACATTCCTCGTCGGACCCTGTGGTGCTCAAGCCCGACTTGGAGGGCAAAGTGCAATCGTTTTTCGGAGTTGGTACCGGAGAAGATATCCGTAAATTGGAGTCGGAGCTGATGTTGAGTGAGTTATTAGATTTCGAACACGTAGTATCATCCCACTCAACTGCCTCCCGTACTGCGACACCTGCAAGCGGTTGGCTGCGTGCAATATCACCGACGTCGAAATGTCGGTCAACCAAACGATGAATGGTGTCCTAATAATCGATACCTATATGAAAATCAATGGATGGTACACATGTGCTAGACTTACTTTGAGTCGTTCAAAGATCTTTTGGTCAACCTTCTTTGGCAATATCGCCCTAAGTTGATGTTTAGGATGCTGGCATAGAATATTTATTAAGAATCAATGATCGGAGACCTGTAGTATGCAGTACCTTACGACCCGATGAGTGATCAAACCCAAAACTGTTCGCTCTTTGGTTTTCTGTGCGTGAATTATAATAAATCATAAACTGTTTCATACGTTATGGTGAGATCACGTACTCATCGGTTTCTTGCGCGTTGAACTTCGCGAAGACGCGTGGTTCGAGCTCCTGCGGGGTATGTTGATGATGTATCGTGGTGTCGGAAAGAGAAAGAGACGCGTCTTGAAGTCACATGAGTTGATCAAGCCGCTGTGATTACGGCCCGTTCCTTCATGCCGGAACCGCCCAATGGTAATCCTGACCTTCCACGCATCAGACTTGGAGTACTACAACATCAGCGAACGCCTACGACCACGATTCGAGAAGGAACTTACGGATAGAATTGCATTGTGGAGCGTTATGTCTGGACGGCTTGTGGGTAGGCTGGTAAATGTTGAAAGCGAGTCAATTGCTTGTGTACCGTGGTCATTTACTCACCGCATCCGTAGGAATCGAATCGACAGCCATAAAAGATGGGCAGCCCCCTTTTAGATTCGGTTATCCGGCCTAGAAGGCATTGATAGCACCCAACGCGCGATACCGACGGCTAAACTCACCTTCGCTGCGTCGGCGTGTGGGTAGGCTGCCAGACATTCAAAGTGACGTGTACCCATCACAGTTGTAGCAATCAAATCGATGCCCATCCGAGACGACCAACCCCTAGTATCCGGTAAGTCTTCCATAAGACACAGTGTACAACGAACGCTAAAGCTCACCATCGACTCGGCTCGTTTTCAGCACCTTTCGGTCTCCTTTATTCGTTAGGTGCGCGTACCCAACCTCCATTCTTGCTAACTGAGGTGATATCTAGCACGTATATCAACCTCCCTGCGTCCGGCTGACGACAACGAAGACAATACACCATGTAGACATCACAGACCGCCCCATTCATCTGCATCATGACTACCACCGTTCAAGTCGTACACGCCAGCAACTGGCAATGCGTCAGTCAGACCGGAGGACGATAAAATATGGCAGAAATTGAAATTATACCCATCGTTGAGTCATGGTAGCTGGCTGACACCAACGGTGACCAAGCGGCGGAAGTGGTCGTCGGATGGGGGATGTCTAGGTGTTTGGGCGAGCGAGATATCAGATGGTGGGTTGATTTGTTGGTCGTTCGTGGTGAGTCGCGCTTTACTTCCTTCGTCTTTGCTACTAATCAATAAACAGAGTCATTAGCCCGGAAACATCGGATAGAAGGGAATAGTCAGGGTACAGACTCACCACGACGTTTGCATAGAATAAATCTACACAAGGGCATGCTTGAGACAAAGAGTTGGGGCAACTACAGTCGTCTGGTGGTCGTGGTGAGTTCTCGTTTGCTCATTCGCGTCCTTCCTAACAACCTGATCATATACCAGATAATCAGGGAAACCCACTGTATCGGTTGCATAGATATTTACGGTTCAAGGCATGGACTACGTCAGGCGGTTGCTCGATGCAAGGAGCCGGTTATTTGAGCATTTGTTGGTCGTCCGAGCTGGCTGCGGTGAATTCACGTCTTCGTTCTCCAATGCCAGCGTGCTAAGTAAAATCTCACCTTGTTAGCGACTAGGAGCATCTGGTAGAGGAGAAAACTTACCATTGAAACCGTTCTCAATATATTGGGGCCGAGGTTGGTGGCGGTCGTGGCGTGTATGGTCGTCTGGAGATCTTGGCGAGATACTTTTGCTTTGTTTTTGCTCATCCAATGAGCTAACTAAAAGTTAGATGTTCGCAAATTTATTAGTATGGGAGGGTCTATACTCACTGTTGAGGGTGTTGACGGTTGTGGAAATTTCGTGTTCGACGTTTGAGGCGAGTCTATTTATACATGTTCCGTTAACGACGACCACGCGATTGACTCTTTCTTCTGCACGACGACATTGGAGGGCCCCTCAGTGCCTCTGCTGCTCCGTGAATCTTTTGACTTTTCGCCTTGAATACTACTTCCGACATTATCCATATCGAGAGGAATTTGACTCCTCAACAGGGGCAGGATTTGATGTACAAAGTAGAATAGTAGAAACAGATTGAATTAAACCATAGCAGACCATGAATTCTAGTGGCTTGTAACTAACAACCCACCCTCACACACGTACACACACTTGATACGGCTGCTTTATGCACTCAGAAGTCTGCTCGGGGGAGGTATTCATTCAGCATAAGCTGGTTCATAAAGAGATCGTCCTCAAAATCATGCGAATCCGGATTGAGACAAGCGGAAATTGCGGGTAGTCCGTCGAGCCGTGCAAGTAGGGGGAATGATTCGCCATCTATGTGATCACCTGTCATTTAAATAATTAATAGGCTCGAAGCAAAAATGAGAAACTCACTGGTCTGCTGTCCTAGCATATCATGAATGCCGCCTAATATCACACGACTTCCTTGGTATTGAGTAGTTTGATGTATAGGTACTTGCATCGCGTCCTCCAATTCTGAAGTAAGATTGTATGGTGGGTCTATAATGCTAGTATTGGTCAGTTATTCAGGACACGGCATAATCCATGTACCTGGACTGAGAAGGTAAGGAAGCTGATCTTCATTTCCGATGTTTAAAGAATCAACTCCAATTCTAGGAATCGAAATGCTTGGTGAGCATGGAGCACTTGAGGACAGTCTGTCAACTCTGCAACGATCAGGAAAGCTCCCTAAAACTCGGAGGTCGTCGGACGACTTCGTATGCCCTTGAGTAGAGAATATCTTGACATAGTCATCCTCTGGGGCAGAGTGGCACTGGACGCTCCCGTCGTCGTCTGCTTCATCAGATGAGATTCCAAAGGAGCTTAGTAGCACCCCAGACGAGGAAATAGATTCAAGACCAGGCATAGACGACGTGTCGGAATCAGAGTCAGGAGGCATAAGTTGCGGAGAGTTTTGATGACGATAGCTAGGTGGCTTTGATGTCACTGCATCGCAGAGTACGAAGGTCAGAGTGAAGATAACTCAACTAATCGTCGAGAACGCACAAGACCTCGGAGCGTAGCGGCAGAAATTGGTAGATCCGTTGTGGTTACTCGCAAACTTGTCTGTATAACCTAAACTCAAGATGAGGTCAATTAAAATGTCCGATAAATACCAATCTTACATATGAACGAGCATTGCTCTCCAGGCACACGGATACTGCAGCGCAGAGACGTGCACTTTTTACCTGCGATTTCGTCCACTACAATAATGCCGGGCTTTCCATGGTAGCAGCATGGCACCTCAAACATATAGTCTTCGGCATGTTGCAAGAGCAACTCTGGTGATACGACCTGCCAAGCAGAATCAACGGGACTTAAAGATAGGCAATAAAATCAGCTACAGCATGCAATCAAGTGGCGCACTTACTACAGCACTTCTATCAAACGGCCTGGAAATGGGTAAGGGATATAACTGGTCAGATTGCAGCTTTCTTCTTGTCGTCGAATGAGAGAGGATTCGAGAGGAAACAACGTGTGAGAAATGGTAGACATATCTGAGTGGGTTTGCGTCAACTTGTGGTAATACTGTGGAATGGCGTCTGTGGTAGGGTAGAGCCGCTTTTATAGTTCGAAAGGTAACCTGGTGCCTTTCTTTCTATGTCAAACTCTTGCTCGGATTCCAAGTGAGCAACATCAGGTCAACCGCAACACCCAAACTTTTTAGTACATTGACAGCTACGATCAACTGAAGTAGGCCGCATATCCGAAAAGGAAAGTCACAGCTTCTAGATCCTTCCGCTAGTCAACTGCACGGCCTTGTATAAACTATCCTATCGACAGCTCCCCAGCAGGCTAGTCGACCATGCTGTCTCGAGCTAGTATGATTCCTGTCGGGACCTGTCTGTTGTCCGTACACCGTTCCTTAGATCGAAGTTGCGGCGTTATCTTAAGCGAGTCACTCGAACAATCTAGAGGCCTTCGAATGCAGCTGACTATGCAATGTGCCGGCGACTTTATTAAAACCTCCTCAAATGTCCATCCCTCTCTCACCTGTCCATCTCTTTACAGAGTATGAGACAGGCCTTCGCAACAATGCGTCGCCCACTCAGCGACCAGGTTGACAAAGCCTCGCGCCCGAATCGCGTCGCGTCATTGAGGCCAATGACAAGGTCGCAGACTCTTCGGTGGGTCTCCTACTTCTTGGAAAGTTCTTGCACTCAACCACTGCAGCCACACCACACACCTAGTGTCCCATCCTCACGAATACTATAACGGATCGATATATAAACTTGCGAACGAATTGTTGGACGAAATCGCATCTTACCTGCCACGGGATGCTCAAATTCGGTTCATGCGGACTTCAAAGTTGATGCACGACGTTGGAAGTAGGCACCTCTATCGAGAAATCAACACGACTGGGTTACAAGCCAGACGGTTTTGTCTGACCATCATTTCAAAAAATCTATCTGGCGTTTCAGCATACGCGGAGCATGTTAGATCCTTCAGCTATCATGGTTCTGGGTTCTTCGACGTATGTCTCACATATCCCTTGGTCTGCGATGCATTGGCAGCAATGTCGAGACTGAGAATGGTCAGTCTCAGCATACCAGAAGGCAATGGCGACTTTTTCCTTGACCTAATGAACAAGAAACACATCTTCAGGAAGCACGTAAACGTCACATCTTTGATGCGGCTCAGCACCCCCCCATCCCCGAAACTATTCTCTCGCGTCACCCTTCCGATGCTGGAGAATCTAGAGATTGGTGGAGATTTGTCAATTCTTCGCATCGCCCAACACAGGAAGATCCGTCGAGTCACCTTCACCGAAGAACTATTCAATGGGGACCTTGGAAAGGTGATACAAATTCTGGGAAACTTTGACGCTACCGGAAGCGTCAATACAATCCTTCGAACACTTAGCGTTCGAATCGGTTCAGGATCTATCCACGAGACCTTTTCCCAGTTTTTACTTCTTTCTGATGCATTCCCTGGACTGGAGTCCCTTTCTTACGGGAGTCCACACCTCAATGCACTGGTATGTCACCTTAGCCGATCTTCGACAAAGACTTACCATTGTTGAATAGCACGTTTCTGCTCACCTCGCTGAAACACCGAGCCTATTTGCGCAGGTCAACAAGCTCCATTTCAATGACGTCCCCCAAGAGCATCCGTTATTCATCACTTCAAGAGTCAAAAGCATCAGCTTACAGTACGAACACCTAAAGCTACTCGGATCTACTAGGGAAAACCTAAATACAGTGAGGTTCGGGAACGTTCTGTGGGTACGCGACGACAGCGATCGAGCTTCATGGGACATGGGGGAGGTGCCAACACATACCCCAATTTCTCACTTCAGCTGCAGCCACCCATTCTCTTGCTCTGCCTACAGGATACTATATCGTGACATGCCGCTACCACCGGCTCCTTCATCTCCTCAAATCGTAGAGAGCCTGAACCTTACGACAAGTGACAAGGAAGATCTAGATTAGCGACTATACAGATTTGCTCCTCCTACTCTATCGGTATCTGTATCGCCGTTATACACTTTGTCAGTTGCTTTCCGCAATATATCCAACCTTGATAACTCGTTCCTCAGTTCCTCCGACAGGTTGTGATACAATTTACTGGCGGGAAACCATCGTAGAATGATGACCCCGGATAAACTTCGAACTCTTGAAAGCATGACATATGCACCTTGTCCTCGCGCAGTAGCTAAATCCACTATAGCTTTCGACAGACTCCTGCCCTGGCTTTTGAAATCTGTGTACGCGTAACCGGGTATTAGAGGCAACTGCCTTCGTGTGAAGCCCGTTATACGCATGCCCGAATCGCCGATAATCTCGTGCTCTATCCGCCTAGGGGCGGGAAATATAGGAACAATGTCCTTCCCCAATCCTTCGATACACAACCCAATACCTTCCACATGAAGATGAACAACCTTCGCAAATCGTCGTCCTTCGTCATCCTCCTCGTAGTAAATTCGAATGACGGTTCCCTCGGTTCCGTTGACTATACCAGAATCAAAAGCCACATTCTCAGTCACCATAACCTTCATTCCCGGGAAAAGGAGTAGCTTTCCAAATGATTCTTTGTTAACCCTTGACGGCAGATTCCACATATACTCTTGCAACCCAGCAGGGGCAGCAGACTGACGAACAGAGTCTCTGGCGTAATATACCTCGGCCCTTTGCCCCAGCCGCTCGCTGTGGTAGACTACCATTTTGGCATTAAGCGCGTCTCGGACTATCTTACTACCCACAATAATAGGCGCGTCGTGAAAATCTGAGAGATTTTCTCCTGAATCGCATAGATTTGTCAGGATTCGAGAAGATAGATAATCAAGGTCGTCCTTCTCAGTACTAGAGCGTTTTTGAATACACTTTCTGATCCTAAGACGATTGAGAAATTCAGAGTACTGTGGATCTGATGCCTGCCGCTGATTTTGGGTCAATTCAACCACTGTATCGACTAATCTCCAAAGAAATACGCCATTCATAGCTGATATTCCTTCACTGTTGCGACCTTCTGCGAAAGAAGGATCGGTCACAATTTCGTGTGCGTAGAGAGGCTTTTGGATAGGCGGCTTAAGCTGCCCAAAGTCCCCCGTAAAAATCACATTGAGACCACCAAACGGTAATGTTCTGTCCACTGGATTGTCCCCTTTACCTTGTCGGATTTTACCAGAAACTTCACTAAGAAACGTCGCCCCTACCATGGATGACTCGTCTATTATCAAAGTCCTTCGCTGTCTCCATTTTGAACTAAGTTTCTCAATGTCATTAGCTGTACTTCCACGAGAATGAGGACTCGACATTATCAACGAATGTAATGTTCGTCCCCCAATAAGAATTGCTGCAATTCCCGTTGGCGCGCCTAGCGACAATTCAGCTTCTCGACCAAGTAACTCATGTAATCGGACAATCGACTTGATCACATGTGATTTCCCTGTACCACCTACACCACCAATAAACATGATGAGCTGCTTCCTACTGGGTGCAATAATCTGCTTGGCAACTATCAATAATGCCTTCAATTGTTCTTCGTTCTCAGCTAAGTGCATCTCTGCCACGACCTCCCTAATACATTCCATTTCCGTGGAGCTGGCAGTAATGTCCCATGCGTGATGTGAAAGAGTCGAAATTGTAACCGTCGCTTCCACTCGATGCTTTTTGGCAGGTGTAGCAATCGAAACAGCATAATCATCATCGTCAGTATTCCGAGATCTTTTCAATCCCATCGTCCTTGCATGCTCTGCAATCTCTGTCGAAGACATGTCATCGACGCGACGTGCATATCCTTCTGTGGTCCCTATCTCACCAGTTTCTACAAGGACGTGACTATCCAAATAAACGGAGACATTGCCACCGAGAATACCATCCAATTGCAAATTCAAAGTCGCTCCCTCGTCCATGCTCGTATCCATATTTGACATCTCTCCTGCCTGTAAGTCCGACCAAGCCTCTGTGGCAAGCAATTCATGGGCAGCGATGCGCTCTCCTTCAATTTCTAACATATTTTTTTCAGCTATATCCGACCTATTTTCACGTCTCCTTGCTTGAGGAAAAGCACTTCTGGCGTCCTTACACTCGCTGAGGACGTGAATATTTCTTACTATGCGCTTGTGTCACTCTTTGATATTACACTCAAATTCATCGTATGCGGTAACCCAATCTTGGTGAGCGTGTTTTAAATCTAGAGGATCTCTCCATGGTTTGAAGAGGACAAGTATATCTCTCGCCCACGAATGTTTTGCCTGAGCGCTGGTCTGTGGATTCTGAATTGACAGTCCCAGAATGACTGGGATGAAAGGAGTTTTGCGGAGCTTAAGATAATGTGTCGCGCGCTGAGGATGACTCCAGCTGGTGAAACCCACATTTGAAAGAATGGCCAAGTTTTTCTCTACATCCCGAGAACTACATTTTACCTTCGCCACGAGAGACACAAAGTCATAGAGGCATAGCGAGTTGATCTCATTTGAAGTAGTCCGATATATGTAATCTAATAGCTGACTCGAGGCTGTTACCTCCTGGTCGTTCAGGTACACCTGGATTTGCACATCTTGCTCCGCTTCAGAATCAAATTGCATCCATTTTGAGATAACATAACGCGATATCGCTCCCCAATGAAGAGTAGAGAATTGCTCCGACGTGTAGTGATCACCGCCACCTACAAGATAACTCATTACCTGTGGGTGAGAGATTTCATGTCTACCCATCATACTATTGACTGCGGTGATGACTGCACCCATGGCTGTAGCGGCATTGTTGTCAGCGTCATCGGTCGATGTAACCAGTTTATCGCGTACCTTTGTCACAACATAGGAAAGGGCTGACATTCCAGCGTGGACTGATAGTGAAGGCTTCGTGATGTAGTCAGTTACGTAGTACACGAACGCCTTAGCCGCATCACCCGATCCGATGAATTTGATGTCCATATTGCAGCGCATGAGGTACACTACCACATCACTATATGGGGCAATCATCGGATGGTGGCGTCGAACGACTATAGAGGCAGTTTCTGGGTCCAAATGTGTTTCTAGATGGGTAATCCCGTCCATCCCCATTCTACAATTGGCATCTGTTCTTTCTTGCTTTCGTTTGAGATACTTCCAACAAGTGGCTTGATGAATATGCCAGCTGTATTCATTCAGCAGCAAGGTTAAATCGCCGCGATAATCAGTCCAGAAGGTGTCTAAATTGGAATGATATGTCCGAAGCTGTCTGGGAATTTGAGTCCCTGGATGGGGGTTGCCAAGGTCCTTTGATCGCGATCGTTGATCCGTCTGAACTTTAGCGGGCAGGCGAGAGTCGCTCGGTAGCTCGCAGTGTATAATGGACTCGAGCCATTCAAACATTTTCTGCTTATATACCGGAGAAGATGCAATTTTTTCACGCAGCGATAGGGGAGAAAGATGCCCTTTCAACCAGATCAGCATATGGCAATGCAGGGTCCCCTTTCCTTGGGCCTCTACTGTCCCATAATACGCAGTGCAATAGCCATATAGCCCAGGTTCGTTTCTCCCGTACCGTAAAATCACATCTACAAACCGCTTTATCATTAGGTCAAAGTATAAAGCACAAGCTGCTGGGTTCTTTGCCGCGAGCAATCTTCGTCTCCACGAGTCTAGACCTTCTCCACGCGACAGATCCTCTAGGTTTACACTCTCTCCGGAATACAGTCTAACAATCGGGCTGTCGACATCGGACGGGTTAATGGTAACAAAGAGCGTTGGCGTACTTCGATAATATATGAGCGATCTAATCTCGTTTCGTAAGTTCAGTTTATAACCGTCGCTTCCTGGTATGTGTCTAGCAATCGTGCCTAGAGATGCCAGGAGTCTAAAGGCGAGTTGTTCTTCCTCGTTGACAGGTCTGTATAAAGCATCCCGTGTACATTCTCTGTTTAAATGTGCCAATATCACCGGGTCTACTCGGAGCAAATCTGCAATTATCCGTTTATGCGTTTTAAACGGTACAGTAAATCGCAAGCTTTTGGTCACAGCAGCTTTCCGTATGACATTGTAGAACACGAAAGCAAATTCAGTGTCGCGTTCAAACGGACTGTCGTCGACCATCAATAAGTGGGATACTTGTTCCTCCATACTAATTTTCACCATTCTGCGAGGGTGATAAAAACCTCCTATACCCCAAGGGTCAAGATGCGGAAATAGCCAAGTCATAATTGCCGGGTTACGAAAGTCGGGGACTGGACGGTTCCCTTTCCCAGATGCTAAGAATGGTCTGCCTTGTAGACAGTGGCCCAGCGCCATTATCTTCATAGCTCTGTAACTCGCTGGGGTATCGTCTCCGTCCGTGTATCCAACATTCTCCATGAGTATTTTGTCAGCTACTGGGTCAAGGGGTCCAGCGTCGTCCTCGTTTCTGGGGGTATAATCAGAGGCAGAAACTGCGATCGCGTCATTCATTGGAAGATGGCCAATAGTAACAGATGCGGGAACACCCTCCTCTTCTACCGTGTTGAAGAGAGAGTCAAGGTTATACTGACTAAATTGAAAATCCTGTGTCGGTTGATAGTACGGATTGAATGAAAGCAGAAACTGTATGATGGTCTTCACTCGGGATTTCCTAACCAAAATTGGACTAAATTTATTTATGGTCGTACGGGAAGGAACACAGTTTCCGACAAAGACCGCACACATTGTATCGCGGATAGTACTAGAGGAAGGGGGAAGTACTTCATTCATCCTGACGACATCTAGCGGTGCTACCATCACATTTCCTCTTAGTCCCTTACGTGCATTTGAAAGAATATCGGCTTTCTCTGCACTATTGCCTGTTACAGTAGCAGCCGAATTCCCCCCGATATTGAACCTACAGCATATATTATTTGTTCGAGCACGAGATGTTAACATACGATCAAATATAGTAGAACTTTCAAATGCTTCCTTCACGGAATGCGGCAGGTTACCCAGGCCGTAATAAAGCCAATTAGCCAACGCAAACTTTGGCATGTTGCCGTTCCTTAGCGAAGTATTGCATTTGACACAAATTCGCATCAGACCCACCATGTCTAAATTCCTTAGTCCTTTGGGATTCAGCAGCGCTCTTTTATACACATGGAAATTGTACTGTGTAGGTGCTAGCGCCAACGGAAGAAGATCATTACGCAGCAAACTCAGATCGATCAAATTGCCGTCGACGAGCACCGTCATCGAAATGACCAGCTTCTTAGCGCAGACGGCACAGATACAAAACCTGAGATTTTCTGTATTAACTTTGTTTTGCCAATCGCTAATGATAGTCAACTTCTGCGCATCGTCCAATGGATCAAGGTGTCCCATCAAATCCGTGTCATCTACGTCATTGTTATGGGAGTCTGTGGATGTCAAAACCGCGGCAACTGGTGTAATATTAACGCCAGGTGGATTTGTCCTCAGCGACGAACTTTCCTGCGACTCAGGCATAAAATGTGCAAGCACATATCGCCGAGCTGTAGGAAGGGATTTGAAGACGTATACAATCCCCTTACACTTTGAATTGCACGTATGACCCAAAAGAAGCTTAACTAATGCGTCCTTGTTAACACACGAGTGGTATATACCGTGATACTGACACATAAGCTTCAGATCCTTAATTATTAGAAAGCGATACCAAAACAACAATCCCTGCAGATCCGTGGACATGACAAGGTTTGCAGGATCTCTCAAAATACCGTCAAGGATACAATGAATTGTATTGAGGTCATGCAGTTTATAGTAAGTGTTGAGACGCAGAACTGAAATCTCATCCATCTGCCCACCAGGCATCTCGAAGGAATACCGGATAATGGGCAATACTATCAAAATGCAAGGAATCATGAAGTGATTTCACGTTTTATGAGTTTATATTAATTTAGATCAATCAGATAATTTTTGGCAGAATGCCAATCTGCATCGTCAGTGGCGGTTTTGTATGGCGGGTCATAGGGGCAGCAGGTCCTCACCAGATCGCAAAGTGTTGGTTATTCCGTGGAAGCATTCTCCCCCGCCACTAGAGCTATCTGGGAGTACTGAACGATTATCAACCGACATGCTGTTATGGGGGGGAGAAACCGTACGCAGCGCGAGCACCTTTTATATGCTTATCGTCAGGCCACGTGATGCTTCAATTGACCATCAGTGATCGATTTGAGGGTTGACCACTGCTTTTCATTTCCCATACCCACTGGATAGAACCCGTCGACAATTAGTGACCGGTTAAGGGGTTGACCACTACTTTTC
>Ga0247742_10002237_pt1 | contig 12776 bp, 10 predicted proteins | sample UWRJL208509C2_FD_180944 | JGI IMG/M metagenome (GOLD analysis project Ga0247742, IMG submission 180944) | Plant litter microbial communities from Arlington Agricultural Research Station in Wisconsin, United States - UWRJ-L208-509C-2 | ecosystem: Environmental > Terrestrial > Plant litter >...
TCGACCGTTCACGGAGAGGTGGCAGAGTGGTCGAATGTACCTGACTCGAAATCAGGCGTTGGTGAAAGCCAACCGTGGGTTCGAATCCCACCCTCTCCGCCAGTAAAAAGAAAAAGGGCTACGCAGCAATGCGTGGCCCTTTTTTCTTGTCTGACAGTCGGCAGTATTTTCACCGTGCAAGCGTTGTCGAGGGAATGGACATGAACCGAATGCGATCGTGCTACGCGGTATTCATCGCGCTTACCGCCGTTTCATCTTTGAGCTTCGGCGAAGGCCTGGTGACTTGCAAGGAGCTCGGAGCGGTATCGACAGGCATCGGATGGCCTGCTCGTGGAAAGTTCTCGAACGACGACTATGGCTTTTCCATCCGTATCCCCAAGAACGTCACTGCTTGGTCGGGCGCCGCCAAAGCGGCGCCCTTCCACGGTTTCGGCTTCAGTCTCGATAAAACGCGCCGCAGTTGTATCGACTTCTATTTGGAATGGCGCGTCGACAGAGATGAACCACCGTCGTTGCCAAATGAACTGATGCCCGTCCCGATGGTGGGCGCTACCGCGAGCGTGGGTGAGATTCGTGGCGAGATCGATGGCAAACCGTATTTAAACAGGGTCGTCTATTTCACGAGAAAGCACGGGGAAGGCTTCGTTGATGGCCGCATTAGCCTGATCGTCGCCACCCAAGATGAGAAGCGAGCGCGCGAGATATTTGATGCGTTCGTGCGATCGCTGACGTTTCCGTGAGTGCGGTGGCATGCATGTCGCCTAACGTCCCTGTCCCATCGCTCTTATCACCTTGCCATCGACGGAGCCGCTGATTGCTGGACCGGGTCCGGTGAGACTGTCGACACCACCTGTTGCTGGACCTGCTGTTGATCCTGCGCCTGCTGCTGGATGTTGTTCTGCACGTTGACAGCCGATTCCTGACTGCTCTGAGCAAGGGGCGTCTGTACGGCCTGCATGACGTCGACCTCGACATACTTCTTGAAGGGTGAGTTGAGCTCGCCCTGGATGGCATAGCCCCGGTTGGCGTCGTCCGACAAGGCAACGTGGTCGATGCGGTTGAAGCCGGCGGCTGTGGCGGCTGAGGTGAGGGAGCCGGCGAAGTTCTGTGTGTGAGGGCCCGGTGTGCGGCCGTGGCTTTCGTCGATGCGTGCTATGCACGTGTGGGCCTGCACGTAGATCCCATTGGCAGGGTGACTCGCGTCGAGCAAGCTCGGGACGGCATGTTGAGCGGTCGTCTGGACCTGCGCCTTTGCCTCACCAATGGCGGCCATGGTCGCCGGTCCCGCCACGCCATCGGCTTTCAGGCCGTGGGCGGTCTGGAAGGCTTCGACAGCTTCCCTGGTGTGCGGGCCAAAGTGCTGATCAGGATGGATGGCGCTGCCGTCTCTCGCCGTGACGCCGAGAGCGGCAAGGTCGGTCTGGAGTGCACCGATAGCAGGGCCATGGTCGCCTTGCTTGTGAGCATGGATATGGCCGCTATTAGCGTGCGTAGCCGGCGCGTGAGTAGCAGCTTGAGGGTGTGCTGCTAACGTGGCTTTCAACTGTTCGTCGGTCAGAGGTGCAGTCTGATTTGTGGTGCCGGCTTTCCAGTATTCGGCACGAGCGATGCCGTCGAGTAGCGCGTCACCCTCATCCGGCGTCATTTCCCGGACTTTCTTGTTATGCAGGTCGTGTCCCTGAGCCAACGCGGTCGCGTAGATCGTCTTCGCTTGCGTATCGTGGTGAGTGGCGCCGCTGTAGTCTGCTTTCGAGTATCCCTTGACCAGATCTTCAACCGTATCGTTTAGGTGCTGGTCGATGATGAGCTTCCTCTGGGCGTTTCGCCCCGCCGCATAGTTCTCGAATACTGCATTTCCCCAGTGGTCCAGGTCGACAATGCCACTGTATCGGGACTGCGCCTGCTCCAGAGCCTTTTCCTTGGAGCGCGGGTTGTGGACGGTCTTGTCCGCACTTCCTTCGAACTCGAACTTGAGATTGCCGGGGTTGTTGTTACGCCAGGACACCGTCCCGTCTTGTGCTGTCACCCAGGTCTTGTCCTCCATCTCAAAAACACGGGTCGTCCCCTGGCTTGCTACGAGGCGCGTTACCTTCTTTTCTGACACAACGTCCATATTTCTTCCTTGTGAAAGGCCATCAGGCCATCAAATGCCTTTGCTGCAATCTGTGCGGACTTCCTTGCATTCTTGCCCCCCGCTTGCTGTGCAGGCGGTCATTGCACGCGTTGCTGCCTGCTTTTCGTCCCTGGAATCGGCACCGGCACCCCCGAACGAACGTGCGGCTGAATCCCGAACGAGGGAGATGCAGCCGTCTTGCTGCTGGACGAGCACGGTGCAGTCTTGTTTGTTGCAGTCACCCTGAAGGTCTTTCCACACCGAGTCCGGCGTCGCGTTGCCATGCATGAACATGAACTTGCCAGATTTATGGTTGACCAAAAGCGTGTTGAGGAAGACGGGGACTGTCCACCTGCCATCCATGTCCGCAGCGAGGCCTGACGCTGGCAATGCCATTTTTTCGGACTTTTCCGGTCCGCGTCCTGCCACCACGGTTGTCCGGATCGCATTCGTGACCTGCCACTTGCCGGAGCGCCGGACCAGGTCCAAGACCGTGGTCGAAGACTTTTCGCCGCTGTCGATCTGTTCGATGTGGGCATGCCCCGGCGTCACCTTGACGTAATCACCGTCGAACGGGTCATCGTGAAACTGGCTGCATTGCGAGCAGGCAATGACTTTGTCGTTGGAGAAGTCCGGAACGAACTTGCCGTCCTTCTTGCCAAACATGACGAGGGCGCGATGTCGCACATCGTCTTTGTCCGGGCCGGTTTCAAAAACTGCCATGGCGTCGGCATCGGGCTGGTTGCCGCTCGATCCGAACCAGAGCAGGGTCGTGCCCGCGGGAGCCGCCGAAGCCACCTCTGCCGGAGCGGCGGGTGGTGTTTTGGACGGCGCGGCGGCAAAAGCAGGGCATGACGTTATCGCCAAGCCAACCAGTGCCCAGCGGAAAGTCCTTGTCATCGCCAACTCCAAATGGAAGAAATTCAGAGGATAGCTGAGACGCTGCCCGGCGGGTGATGACTGGCACACGCGGGCGAGCGGGGGCTGATGGGAGTTCTGTCGCTGCTCGATTTGTGCACCTTTCGGCTGACTGGAATCGGAGAAGGATCAGCGGACTTTGAGTGTGCTGTTCAGTGAATTGCGAGTCTCATCGCACTATTCGGAAATGTAGGACTTCCCCTACAGACAGCGGAGCGAAGCCACGCTTACCCTCGCCCAGGAAACAGGGCGCTCTGGCCCTCAGGGGAACAACATGGACAAGTCGGCCCGCTGGAGCGCCATCCTTCGCAGGATGTGCCTCGGCATTTTCCTGTTCGGCCTTTGGGGCGCTGCCGGTGCTGGTCACGCGCCCATCGTCTTCTACAACGTGGCCAATTGGTACAGCGGCGGGTGGGAACAAATTCGCTATCAGAGCCCGTGGGATGCCTATGCCGTTGAATGGGCTGCGAACACCCTCTACTGCCAGACCGGGGCTCAGCAGTGGGTGCTGAAATCCGTTGACATGGTCCATTCGGACGGTTACGAGGATGGCACCCTTTACAAAGCCACGGTAACCGCCAACCACCACGACGACTGCACTTTCTTATGGATTCAGGACTACCCGTCAGGCGCGCGTCGCTATGCCAACTGTGGCGGCCCTGGATCGAGCTCGTATTCGCCGAACGCCTGGCCAGGTGGCCGATGCCCGGATTTGAAGCCGAACCCAGACAAGAACCGTGGAAAGCCCAGTGTCCGATCTGCTCGGTTGGCGATCCGATCAATCCGTCATCGGGCAACAAGTTCGAATTGCTAGACCTCGTCACCGGGCAGGGTGCCTTTCCCGTCACGTTTACTCTCGCCTATAACAGCGGCCAGAACGCGCCAATTCTCAGCCCGACCCAGCTGTCTTTGGGCGCGCGCCGAGTACACAACTATCAGATGCGAGTGGTCATCGAGGCCAACCCATCATTGACGTCAGCATACGTCTTGCGCCCTGACGGCAAGACGTATGGCTTTGATCAAAATGGGGCCGGTTGGACCGGCGATCCTGACGTAGAAGACACGTTGGAATCGACCCGCGATGCACAGGGCAACATCACCTCATGGACCTACACACGGGATGACAAAACGCGTGAGACCTATGATGCCAATGGCACGCTGACGGCGGTCATTCGCCGGGACGGTCTGACGCAGACGCTCGCTTATGACGTATCCGGCCATCTTCAGTCCGTCAGTGACCCGCAAGGCCGAAGCATCATCTTCCAGTGGGACTCTCTTAATCGCATGTCGGGCGTTCAAGCTCCCGCCGGCGAGAGTTATGTCTTTACCTACGATACTGACAATAACCTTTCCGTACTGACCTACCCCGACGGTTCAATCCGCCACTACATCTATGGTGAGCATGACAATGCGACCAACTATGCAGGTGCCAATGACCTGACGGGGCAGGTTGATGAGGCTGGTAACCGCACCGACACGACCACGTATGGCTATTACTACGGTCTGGTCACGAGCAATGTCGGCGCGGCTGGCACGAACCCAACGACCGTTGTGATCAACGATAGTACGGGCCAAGGCGCAGACAGGTACAGCGTCACCGATGGCCTGGGTGTCACGACAACGACCACCGAGTCGTACATGTTCGGTGTCAGCAAGCCGATGACGGTAACCCGGGCGTGCCCAGGGTGCACGACCCAGACAACCACCTATACCTACGACGCGAATGGGCGCATTGCGACCCAGACTGACGGTAACAACATCACCGCCACCGCCTACGATGCGCAGGGCTTGCTCCTTTCAAGGGTAGAGGCCCAAGGCACGCCAACCAAGCGGACCACAGAGACCGCGTGGGATAGCTCATTGCGGTTACCCCTCGTCCAGTCCGTCAAGGATGCGTCGGGAGTCCTTAAGAGCAAGGAAGGCTGGGCCTACAACGCGACCGGCCAGACCACCGCCCAGTGCCTTATCGACCCGGTAGCTGCCCCTTCGTATATCTGCGCACCGACGGGCACGGCACCGGTTGGCGTCCGCCGCACGACCACCACTTATTGCACGACGGTCGATGCCAGCACATGCCCTCTGGTCGGTCTGCCGCTCACCGTCGACGGTCCACGTACGGATGTCACCGATACGGTCTCGTACGCCTGGTACCCGACTACCGATGAGTCGGGTTGCGGCACTTTGGGCGGAGTCTGCCACCATCTTGGTGACCTCAAGTCCAGCACCGACGGCGCCGGTCTTGTCACGACGTATGTGAGCTACGACAAGGCCGGTCGGGTGGCCCGGGTCAAGGACCCGAACGGTGTCCTTGCCGACTTCGTCTACACGCCACGCGGCTGGCTTGCCAGCAAGACCGTCCGTGCCAATGCGTCGGCCGCCGCTTCGTCGTCCGACGCAGTCACCACGGTGGCCTATGACCCGACCGGCACGGTCCATTCGGTCACGGACCCCGACGGTGTGGTGACCACATACACCTATGATGCCGCCCGCCGGCTGACTGACATCACGGATGCGTCGGGCAACCACATCCACTACACGCTGGACGTCGCCGGCAACCGCACGTCCTCCCAGGTGCTGACACCGACCGGCACCGTTGTTCGCTCGCAGGGGCGTACGTTCAACGCCCTGGGGCAGCTGACTGCCATCACCGATGGCCTCAACCGTACCGTGTTCAGTGCCGGGTACTCCGACAGCTATGACGCCAACGGGAACCTCGTCCACAGCCAGGATAGCCTCGGGCACCAGACGAAGCAGGCGTTCGATGGGCTCAACCGCCTCGTGTCCACGTTGCAGAACTACCAGGGCACCGACACGGCAACGGCCAACAGCCAGACAGCCAGCACCTTCGATGCCCTCGACCGGGTCAATGGTTTCAGCGACCCTGATGGACTGAACACGACCTATGACATCGATGCCCTCGGCAACTCCGTTGGCTTGCATAGTCCGGACACCGGCACGACGACACACTCATTCGATGTCGCAGGAAACGCCGTCACATCGATCGATGCAACGAACAACAGTCGCGCCAGCACCTATGACGCTGACAACCGGCTCCTGACGGAAACCTTCGCCGACACCTCCCTCAATGTGCAGTACAAGTACGACGAGCCGGACACGGTGACCGGTTGCACCGGAAGCTTTGGCAAAGGACGTCTGACCCGGGTCATCGAAGGCAGCGGCGGCATAATCTGGTGCTATGACAATCGCGGCAATGTGGTCAAGAAGCAGCAGGCCGTTGGCACCGTTAGCCGCACCACTGCCTATGCCTGGACTGCTGGCAACCGCCTCGCCTCGGTGACCACGGCCAACGGGACGCTAGTTGCCTACACCAGGAATTCTCTCGGCCAGATTGCATCCATCCAGACGACGCCCGCGGTAGGCGGGGTGACGACCGTGGTGAGCAATGTCGTCCACATGCCGTTTGGCCCCGTGGCTTCGTACACGCTCGGCGACGGGCAAGCCGTCACGCTGACTTATGACGCCAACGGTGCATGGACCGACGTTACAAGCACTGCATTCTCACTGCATGTCAAACGCGATGTGGCGGGTAACATCGTTGCTGTCGGCGATGCCGCAGGTGTTCCCACGCCGACGGAAACCTATAGCTATGACCCGCTATACCGGCTCACCGGAGTCAATGCGGCCGACGGCACTGCTATCGAGGCGTATACGTACAACAAGACCGGCGATCGGTTGAGCAAGGTAGCGCCGGGTCTGCTCACCGGCACCTACAACTTTGGGGCCGGAACGCACCACTTGGCCGGCGTGGGCACCACCACCCGGGTGGTTGATGCACGGGGTAACACCACCGCAGACGTGCTTGCGTCGGGCGCCTATGGATATGGATACAACGGACGGAACCGCCTCACGGTCGTCCAGAATGGTGGCGTGACGGTAGGAAGCTATGTTCTGAATGCGCTGGGCGAGCGGGTGCAAAAGACGGCGGGAGGCCTCACCACCCGGTTTGACTACGACGAAGACAGTCGTCTGCTCTCGGAGAGCGCCGGGACTACCACTCGGGATTACGTCTGGATGGATGGCGTGCCCGTCGGCATCTTCGACCAGGCGGGGACCGCCACCACGGTCAACTTCATTCATTCCGATGGTCTTGGCTCACCGCGTGCCGTGACGAGCTCAGCGGGTACCGTGCTTTGGCAGTGGGCATACGCTGGCAACCCGTTTGGTGAAAAGGCACCGGTGTCGGCGGCCGGCTACACGCTAAACCTCCGCTTCCCTGGCCAGTATTTCGATGCCGATAGCGGGCTAAGTTACAATATCGGCCGGGACTATGAGGCGGCCACAGGGCGCTATATCCAGAGCGATCCGTTGGGATTGGATGGGGGCTTGACGACGTACGCCTACGTCGATAGCACGCCGCTCCGGGACATCGATCCGCTCGGTCTTTCGCACTTTGGTCCCGGCGCCCACGGCCCGCTTGATCCCAGTTCGCAAAATCTTATGCAGTGCATGGATGCATGTACCCACCGAGATTTATGTATTACGTCTGGAAATGACGGAACTCACAGTGGTCCTAACGATCCTCACCTCGCAGGTCAGGCGATGGATATCGGTAAGAATTCAAATCCAGGCCTGAGCAGGGGGGATATGCAGCAGTGCTTTACGCAATGCACGTCTCAAAATCCGTCTGGCTACTACGGGCAGGAGGAAGGTAATCACTTTCACTTGCAAACTCGTCCTGGTCGTGGTGGTGCGAATGGCTTTGCACCGGGGGTACACTGATGAAATTCAAATACTTGCTAGCGTTATCTTTCACCGCCTTTAGTAAACTTGCCGTAGCCGGTAACGTGCAGAGCATCGACTGTTTAGACAAATTGCCCCGTGATCTAGCGGAGAGGTTGGCCGTCAGTGAGCGGGGGTTGTCATTGCCAACCAAGCGCGACCTTGATCCAGCGAGTGTCAATTACGACATAACCGCAGGAGGAGATGGTTGTTATGTGGTCGCCAAAGGTTTTTTTGTTGGCGAACAAATGGATGCATTTGCGTTCGTTTTAGTGGATAAGAACGGACGTCCTGATCTCGCTGTTGCAACGAAGAAGAAAGGCGGATGGCTAATTCAGCACCTCCCGACCTTTTGCGACGACATTAAATCCTGCTATGTAAAGCGCGGAGAGCGCGGCACCTACGTTCGAAGCAGTGCGCTAGACACACCGCCTACTCGGAAGTTTGAGCGCGAGGAAATAAAGTCAGACCATGACGTAGTGGTTTCTGGACGCCTGGAATCTACGGGGGTCACCTACGCGAATAAGTCTGGGAAGTGGTTCTATGTCTGGACTTCGGATTGATTTGCCTGTTCACTCGTCAGTGTTAGAGGTTCGACTTCGAACCTATGGTTCAGATGAGAACGATGATCATGTGACATCGGTAGCGTGATTACCCACTACCGACCACGTCGTGAGCGATATCTCTAGATTCTTGACGTAGCAAATTTCCAAGTGATCGAAGAGATCTATCTACACGACGCGAACGTTGAGGCTGTGGAAATCGATGTGATCGGTAAGGTTCGTCGTGTTCGCGTAAGCCGGCACGTCAGTCCTGCCTCGCGAGACCGAATTCCGACAACCATCGAATTCAGGAGCGTTCAGTCGTTCTCCGGGATTCTGAACTTCGAAGCTCTTTCGTCGAATGCTTGGGCTGGAAACATATCAGACTGGGAACCCTCAAGCGGGTTCGGAGTGAGCTACCTTTACTTCATTCGTGCGGTGGCGTCGGTCCACGCGGTCGAGCCAATCATTTCATAGGTTGCATGGCGACCATGGTCGGTCCGTTCGATAGTCATCACCTTCTTGCGAGCGTTTGATGCAATGAGCGAATTCACTCACGTGATTGAAGTTGACTTGCCCGAAAGGCGCGTGAAGATATGGCGCCTGTTTGACGATGGCAGGCGGCAGTTTTTTACAGAAGTACATTTTGTTGACGGTATGCCGAGCGATGCCGAAAGGATTCTTTTGCAGCAGATAGCCGAGAACATACTGCTCGACTCTCCGTCTGGAAGGTCCCTGTTGAACGTATGACCGGCGCGCGGGATAGGGCGGGCGGTCGCCGTTTGGCACGCCAACAGGGCTCTAGACCGCCAGCCACGCCCATTGCTAGGATGCCCTCGGCCGTCCGGCCGAAGGGAATCTGACAGGGGACAACATGAAGACGTTCTGCTGTGCGGCGGCTATGGCCGTCATTTTGAGTGGGTGTGTGTCTGCGCCAACCAAGTCGTTGGACTCGGGCTCCACGTTGCAAGGCAAGCATGTCGTCGTTTCGCATTACGAGAAACCGGACTTTTCGGCGATGACGCCCGGCAAGGCCGTGTTCGGCCTGATTGGGGCCGCGGCTATGATCAGCGCCGGCAACACCTTGGTTAAAACCGAGAACATTCAAGACCCGGCCATCGAAATCAGCGAGCACCTCGCCAACGACATGGCGGAAAAGCGATCGGCGACCGTCCTTCCCGCGCCGCATCCGATGGCAACCGACGATAGCCCTGCTTCACTGGTAAAAACCTATCCCGGTGCCGACGTCATCCTAGACGTCAAGACAATCAACTGGATGTACCTCTACTACCCGTCCCAATGGACCAAGTACCGTGTGATGTACGCGGCACGTGTCCGGCTGATCGACGGAAAGACCGGCGCCCTGGTTGCCCAGCACATGTGCAAGGTCGACCCGACCGATCCCAACAATCCCCCGACGGTCGATGCATTGCGTGCCGACCATGCGGCGCTACTTAAGCAGTTCCTGCACAAAGCTGCTGACACATGCGTCAGCGATGCGGAGCAGCACGCGCTGAGGGTGTGAGGCAGTTCCCCTTTTGTGCGATTGCATTCCCTTCAAGGGAGACGTGTGGACAGTCCCTTATCTGACGGCAAAGCTGGAGAAGGACCCGACCCAGCACGTCTTTAAGGTGCTAAGGATTCGGGAGCGCTCAGCGGTGCTTTGTGCTCGACGGATTCAGTGGAAGGGGCGGCGGTGACCGCGATGCAGTCTCTGCTGTTTGTGCGTCGATTGTGTAGGGAGCAGGTGGCGGAGGTTGGCGCGGCACGGGCTCAGCCGGCGGCGTCGCCTTGAACATGCCTACGATCGCTGTAACGGACGCTACAACACCAAAACCAAGGGCTGCGGTCCACTTGGTATGGGCAACAGAGGTCGCGTGGACGTCGATTGGAATGGCGGCCACGCTGGCCTTGAGTTCGGCACGAAGCTCGGCCTCGCTTTTTGCGACTTCCGAAGCGGATGCCTTCGCTTCGGCCCGCGCGGTGTCCAGATACGGCCTGATTTCGTCGGAGGTCATGTAACTTTCGGCCTATCGGGTCATTGATAGACCAACCTGCTGCGCCGGCTCCGGCGCCTGCAGTGCCTGCGAGATCTGCTCCTGTCGCTGCGCGTGATTCTGCACATGCGTGGCGGCCTCTTGGCTACTTTGAGCCAACGGCGTTTGAATCGCCTGCATTACATCGACTTCCACATATCGCTTGAATGGCGAGTTCAGATCGCCCTGTATGGCGTAGCCCCGAGCCGCGTCGTCAGAGAGTGCGACATGATCGATGCGGCTGAATCCAGCCATGGTCGCCGCCGAGGTTAGTCCGCCAGCGAACGCCTGCGTGTGTGGACCTGGAACGCGACCGCGTTCCTCGTCGATCTTCGCAACGCACGAATAGGCCTGCTCGTAAATGCCGTGAGCAGGGTGGCGAGCATCGAGCATGTCGGGAATCGGCGTGTGGGCCGCTGTCTGGGTGTTAGCTCTCGCTTCAGCGAGCGCCGAAAGGGTCGCGGGACCTGCCACTCCGTCTGCGCGAAGGCCATGGGATTGCTGAAAGGCCTCCACGGCCTCTTTAGTATGAGGACCAAATCTCTGGTCTGCATGGACGGGGCTACCGTCGCGTGCGGTGAATCCAAGCGCCGCCAGGTCAGCCTGCATCGTGCCGACGGCCTCACCTCGGTCGCCCTCGCGGTGGATATTCGACCTTGCGTGCTGTTGAGCTTCCGTACTTCCGTGAGTATTTGGCCGTATCGCTGCCGCGAGTTGCTCGTCGGTCAACGGGGGGGTCTGATTAGTGCTGCCGGGCTTCCATGCCTCCGCGCGGGCGATGCCGTCGATCAAGGCATTTCGTTCGTCCGGAGACATGTCGATGACCTTCTTGCCGTGCAGGTCGAACCCTTCGGCTGCCGCAGTTGCATAGATCGTATTTGCCTGGCTGGCGTGGTGCGTCGCCCCGCTGTAGTCCGCCTTGGAATAGCCTTTTACGATCTGTTCTACCGTGCTATCCGGGAAGCCGTCGACGATGAGTTGCTTCTGAGCCTCGCGACCAGCCTCGTAGCTTTCGAAAACCGCGTTGCCCCAATGATCGAGACCCACAATGCCGTCATACCGTTTCTGCGCACTCGCCAGCGCATTTTCCTTGCTTCGTTTGGAATGCACGGTGTGATCTGCACTCCCTTCGAACTCGAATTTAAGGTTGCCGGGGTTGTTGTTTCGCCACGATACGGTTCCGTCTTTGGCGGTCACCCATGTGCTGTCCTCCATTTCATATACACGGGTCATACCCTGGCTTGCGACCAGGCGAGTAACTTTCTTGTCTGATAGAACGTCCATATATCTTCCTTGCTGTGGCCATTAGGCCGTCAAATGCCGCGCCGGCACTGCGTGTCGATTTCTTTGCAGGCCTTGCCACCCGCTGCGGAGCAGGCGCTCATGGCTTGAGCCACGGCTTGCTTCTTGTCTTTGCTGTCCGGGCTGGCTCCACCGAAGGGGCGCGACGATTCGTCCCGCACGAGCGAAATGCAGCCGTCTTGCTGCTGGACGAGGATCTTGCACTCATCCTTGCCGCAACTATCTTCCAGATGCTTCCAGACCGCTTCATGTGACTCATCGCCACCCAGAAGCCATGCTTTGCCCGTCTTCTCGTTGACGATGAGGGAGTTGAGATACACGGGAATAACCCATTGAGCATCCAGATCTTTTGCTAGTCCGGATGTCGGCAATGGGATGGCAACCGTTCTTTCCTCATATCTCCCCATCCTCACGATACGTCGGCTAGCCGTTGTCACGCGCCATTCGCCTGACTGTCTGGTCAGGTCGATGATCGTGGTTGTTGGCTTCTCCCCACCGTCCTCTTGGTCGATATGCACGTGACCGTGCTTAACGTCGAGACCTTCGGTCATAAATGGATCGTCGTGGAACTGGCTGCATTTCGAACAAGCGATGATTTTGTCGCTAGTCACTTCCGGGACGAACCTGCCGGCCTTCTTGCCGAAAATGACTAGGCTCCTGTGGGCTACGCCGCCCTTGTCGGGCAGTGTCTCGAAGACCGCCGCGGCGTCCGCGTCCAATTGATTGCCACTGGTATTGAAGGCGAGCAGGTGAGTGCCTAGAGGCGCGGCAGCAAGGACCTCTGCAGGGGCGCTTGGCGGAGGAGGCGCCGACTTCGACACTACCGAAAACGCGGCGAGGGCAGCAAAAGTGCCCAGGAGGTATGTGCGCGAGTTCACCATGTGTTACGTGGTCCTATCCTTGATTTCGCGTCGAGTCTAACTGCACCGGTCGCAATGCTGGGAGACGAAGCAAAAAGCAGGCGCTCGGGACACGGCACTCGTAGGCCGGAGAATCGGAAAGGGCCCCGAAGGGCCCTTTGATCACCGGAAGCTCTTTCATATCCCACTCTGGGTGAGGACCTTCATCGAAGGCGGCAGGGCCTCTTTCACCGGCTCGAGGTACCTGTAGGAGAGTCCCGAGGGC
>Ga0247742_10002238_pt1 | contig 12763 bp, 10 predicted proteins | sample UWRJL208509C2_FD_180944 | JGI IMG/M metagenome (GOLD analysis project Ga0247742, IMG submission 180944) | Plant litter microbial communities from Arlington Agricultural Research Station in Wisconsin, United States - UWRJ-L208-509C-2 | ecosystem: Environmental > Terrestrial > Plant litter >...
GCTGGAATCGGAGATGAAGTCCTACCACAGCCCGGGCACCTGCACCTTCTACGGCACCGCCAACACCAACCAGTTGCTGATGGAAGTCATGGGCCTGCACCTGCCGGGCGCCTCGTTCGTCAACCCGTACACGCCGCTGCGTGACGCCCTGACCCGCGAAGCCGCGCACCAGGTCACGCGCCTGACCAAGGCCAACGGCAGCTTCACGCCGATCGGCGAGATCGTCGACGAGAAATCCATCGTCAACTCCATCATCGCCCTCAACGCCACGGGTGGGTCCACCAACCACACCCTGCACATGCCGGCCATCGCCATGTCGGCGGGCATCATCCTGACCTGGGATGACATGGCCGACCTCTCCGAGGTGGTGCCGACCCTGTCCCACGTGTATCCAAACGGCAAGGCCGACATCAACCACTTCCAGGCGGCGGGAGGCATGTCGTTCCTGATCCGCGAACTGCTGGAAGCCGGCCTGCTGCACAACGACGTCAACACCGTGGCCGGTCATGGCCTGAGCCGCTACACCCAGGAACCGTTCCTGGTGGACGGCGAGCTGGTATGGCGTGAAGGCCCGATCGAAAGCCTCGACGAAACCATCCTGCGTCCCGTGGCCCGTGCGTTTTCTCCGGAAGGCGGCCTGCGGGTAATGGAAGGCAACCTCGGCCGGGGTGTGATGAAGGTTTCCGCCGTGGCCCTCGAACATCAAATCGTCGAAGCCCCGGCCGTGGTGTTCCAGGACCAGCAAGACCTGGCCGACGCGTTCAAGGCCGGTGAGTTGGAAAAAGACTTTGTTGCGGTGATGCGTTTCCAGGGCCCGCGCTCCAACGGCATGCCGGAATTGCACAAGATGACCCCGTTCCTCGGCGTGTTGCAGGATCGTGGCTTCAAAGTGGCGTTGGTAACAGACGGGCGCATGTCCGGCGCCTCGGGTAAGATTCCCGCCGCGATTCACGTCAACCCCGAAGCCCAGAGCGGCGGGCCACTGGCACGTGTGCGCGATGGCGATATCATTCGCGTGGATGGCGTCAAAGGCACCTTGGAGCTTAAGGTGGACGCCGAAGAATTTGCCGCGCGCGCGCCTGCCACGGGCCTTCTGGGCAATAACGTGGGGGCCGGTCGCGAGTTGTTTGCGTTTATGCGTTTGGCTGCAAGCTCCGCAGAGCAGGGCGCCAGCGCCTTTACCTCTGCCTTGGAGACACTTAAGTGAAGCTAGCGCTGGTCGGTGATATCGGTGGTACCAACGCCCGTTTTGCGTTGTGGCGGGATCAGGAGCTGCATTCGATCCGCGTCCATGCGACGGCGGATCATGCCAGCCCGGAGGAGGCGATCCAGGTCTATCTGAAGGAAGAAGGCTTGGCCATCGGCTCGATTGGCGCGGTGTGCCTGTCGGTCGCGGGGCCGGTGAGTGGAGATGAATTTAAATTCACCAACAATCACTGGCGCCTGAGCAAGACTGCGTTCTGCAAGACCTTGCAGGTGGACGAGCTGCTGCTGGTGAATGATTTCTCGGCCATGGCCCTGGGCATGACCCGCCTGAAGCCCGACGAATTCCGCGTGGTGTGCGAAGGCACGCCGGAGCCGTTGCGCCCTGCGGTGGTGATTGGCCCGGGCACTGGCCTGGGCGTGGGCACCTTGCTCGACCTCGGCCATGGCCGTTGGGCGGCATTGCCGGGGGAGGGCGGCCATGTCGACCTGCCCGTGAGCAGCCCGCGTGAAGCCCAGCTGTGGCAGCACATCTACAATGAGATCGGCCATGTCAGCGCTGAAACTGCCTTGAGCGGTGGCGGTTTGCCCAGGTTGTACCGGGCGATCTGCGCGGTGGACGGTCACGAGGCGGTTCTGGAAACTCCCGAGGCCATCACTGCCGCTGGCCTGGCGGGCGACCCGATTGCCTTGGAAGTGCTGGACCAGTTCAGTATCTGGCTGGGCCGCGTTGCCGGTAACAACGTGCTGACCACCGGCGGTCGTGGTGGCGTGTACATCGTGGGTGGGGTGATCCCGCGCTTTGCCGATTTCTTTATCAAGAGTGGTTTTGCCAGGAGTTTTGGCGACAAGGGCTGCATGAGCGACTACTTCAAAGGCATTCCGGTGTGGCTGGTGACGGCACCGTATTCAGGGTTGACAGGTGCTGGTGTGGCGCTTGAGCAGGCATTTGCGTAGGCAGTGATGGCCTCTTCGCGAGCAAGCCCGCTCCCACATTCAATCCCATTCCAACTGGATGAATGAGGTCGAATGTGGGAGCGGGCTTGCTCGCGAAGGCGGCCTCAAGGGCAACAAATGACTTAAGCTTGGCCATAACAACAAGGAGGACCCCGTGAGCGTAATCAGTAAATCCATTCTCCTGGTCGACGACGACCAGGAAATCCGCGAGTTGCTGCAAACCTACCTCAGCCGCGCCGGTTTCCAGGTGCGCGGCGTGCCGGATGGCGCGGGGTTCCGCCAGGCGATGAACGAAGCGCCGTGCGACCTGGTGATCCTTGATGTGATGCTGCCGGACGAAGACGGTTTCAGCCTCTGCCGCTGGATCCGCCAGCACCCGCGCCAGGCCCAGGTGCCGATCATCATGCTCACCGCCAGTTCCGACGAAGCCGACCGCGTCATCGGCCTGGAGCTGGGTGCCGACGATTACATCGGCAAACCCTTCAGCCCCCGTGAGTTGCAGGCCCGTATCAAGGCCTTGTTGCGGCGCTGCCAGTTTGGCCAGGAGCGCAGCGGCGGCGAGGTGCTGGTGTTTGGCGAGTGGCGCCTGGACATGGTCAGCCACCGGCTGTTCCACGTCGACGGCGAGGAAGTGATTCTTTCCGGCGCCGATTTTGCCCTGCTCAAACTGTTCCTCGACCACCCCCAGCAAATCCTCGACCGCGACACCATCGGCAACGCCACCCGTGGCCGCGACCTGATGCCCCTGGACCGGATTGTCGACATGGCCGTCAGCCGTCTGCGCCAACGCCTGCGCGACACCGAAAAACCACCCCGGCTGATCCGCACCGTGCGCGGCAGTGGCTATCAATTGGCAGCCAGCGTGGTTGCCGGCAATGCCCACTGAGCGCCTGCGTGAACTGCGCCGGCGCATCCCGGTACCGCGTTCGCTGCTGGGGCGGATGTTACTGCTGACCCTGTTGGCGGTGCTGTTTGCCCAGGCGTTGTCCAGCGTGATCTGGGTCTCGCAATTGCGCGCTACCCAGCTTGAAGGCCTGGTAACCGCCGCCCGCAGCCTGGCGCATTCGATGACCGCCAGCGTCAGTTATTTCCGCTCGTTGCCGGTGGCCTTCCGGCCGTTGGTACTGGACCAGTTGCGCAGCATGGGCGGTACCCGGTTTGTGGTGACGCTCAACGACAAGCCCCTGGACATGGCGGTATTGCCGGAAACCCCGCGCAAGCATGCAGTGCTCGGTGCTGTCGAAGAAGTGTTGCGCCAGACCCTGGGCAGCGACGTGCATGTTTCGGTGGAGTTCGTCAGCGCCGAAGACCTGCGCATCTTCAACGCCGGCTTGAAACTCGATGAATTGCCGCGCTCCTGGGCGCATTACGCGTTGACCCTGGAACCGGTGAATCCGCCGGTGTTGGTCACCCAGATCCAGCTGGCCCAGGGCGAATGGCTCTACATTGCCTCCTTGCTGCCCGAACCCTATACCAGCCTCGAAGAACAAGGCCTGCCATACCAGCAGGTGTGGTTTATCGTGCTCACCAGCGGCTTCCTGCTGCTGTTTATCGGCCTGTTGGTGCACTGGCAAAGCCGTCCACTCAAGCGCCTGGCGAGGGCGGCGCGGGACATGTCCCTGGGCGCCGACGTGGAGCCGGTGGCCGAAGGCGGCGGCAGCGAAGTGGTGGAAGTAGGCCGCGCGTTCAATGCCATGCGCGAACGCATCAGCCGTTACCTGACCGAACGCAGCCAGCTGTTCAGCGCCATTTCCCACGACCTGCGCACACCCATCACACGCCTGCGGTTGCGGGTGGAATTGTTGGAAGACGAGAACCTGCAAGCCAAGTTCGGCCGCGACCTGGATGAGCTGGAGTTGCTGGTCAAAGGCGCGTTGCAGTGCGTGAAGGACACCGACATTCACGAAAACATCGAACCGGTGGACCTCAACCACGTACTCGACTGCCTGGTGGAGCCGTACCTGGCGCCCAACGGCAATGGGCGCGTGACCCAACATGGTCGGGCACTTACAACGTACCCGGGCAAGCCGCTGGCGCTCAAGCGCTGTATCGGCAACCTGATCGACAACGCCCTGAAGTACGGGCAGAACGCCCATTTGCACATTGAAGACGATGGCGCGGAGTTCATCCTCCACGTCGACGACGAAGGCCCGGGCGTGCCGGAACAGCGCCTGGAGCAGGTCTTCGAACCGCACTTCCGCCTGGCCGGGCAGCAACAGGGTTACGGCCTGGGCCTGGGCATCGCCCGCAACATTGCCCACAGCCATGGCGGTGAAGTGAGTTTGCAGAATCTGCGGGAGGGCGGTTTGCGGGTGACCTTGCAACTGCCTCGTGGCCTGGATTGAACGCCACCAATACCGCAGCTGATTGAGTACTTGTGGCGAGGGAGCTTGCTCCCGCTGGGGTGCGAACTGGCCCCAAAAGATGGGACTGCTGCGCAGTCCAACGGGAGCAAGCTCCCTCGCCACATTATTAGTATCCGGTGTTATAACCGTGGTTAGACGCTCTGGCGCAACCTGGCCAGATCCCGCAACGGCGGCGCACCAAACAGCCGGCTGTATTCGCGGCTGAACTGCGAGGCGCTCTCATAGCCCACCCGATACCCCGCCGCCGAGGCTTCCAGGCCCTCGGCGATCATCAACCGCCGAGCCTCCTGCAAGCGCAACTGTTTTTGGTACTGCAACGGGCTCATGGCGGTCATCGCCTTGAAGCGGTGGTGCAAGGTCGAGACGCTGAGGTTCACTTCCTTGGCCAGGTCATCAATGCGCAGGGGCTGTTCGTAGTTGCCGTTCAACCAGGTGATCGCCTGGCTCACCCGATGGCTCTGACTGTTGGCGACGGCAATTTCATACAGCCGATAACCCTGCGGACCGCGCAACAGGCGATAGAGAATTTCCCGATTGATCAGCGGCGCGAGCATTGCGATGTCTTTCGGTGCGTCGAGCAATCGGGTCAGGCGCAGCACGGCGTCCAGTAGCTGGCTGTCCAGGCGGTCGACATACATCCCTCGGGAGGTCGGGCGCGGGGGCACGCCCATCGGCCCGGCTTCGGCAATCAGTGCGGTGATCTGTGCCGGGTCGATATTCACCCGAATCGACAGGTTGGGGTCTTCCGGCGTGGCATCAAGGATGCGCCCGGCCACCGGCATCGCTACCGAAAACACCAGGTAATTGAGCGGGTCGTAGGCGAAGACTTCATCCGCCAGGCGCACTTCCTTGCTGCCCTGGGCGAGGATGCACAGCGCGGGTTCAACCAGCACCGGCGTGAATTCACGCGGGGAGTTATGGCGGTTGAGATACAGCGACGTGATCGCCGTGCCGTAGGAACCATCCTCCCAGGTATGCCGGCGAACGATGCCGGCGAGTTCTGCGCGCTGCTTTTCCATATCGGCGTCGAGGGGTTTGGAGCGAAGTTCGGGCGACGACATGGGACATCCTCTGGTGCTTTGACGATGGGCACAGCTTAAGGGCGGCTTTGCAAAAAGCGGTATTTCGATTCTGCACAATCCTTGCCTGATCCTGCGAAAAATCGTGAATCAGGCAAGCCTAGGGCTGTCATCCCCCTGAAATACGGCAGTCATGCCGGGAATAAACTTCGCAGGCCGATTGCTATACCTACGCATCTCGCAGGATTGTGCAATAAGCCAGCAGGAATTGACTAACCGCATCCACACCCGCGCCCGTATCTTTGATCCTGTGGCAACACGCCCTCACAGTGCTTGCCGAGCATCACTTCTCAACGGGAGAGTCGAACATGTCCACCCCCATTCCCGCGAGCCATATGGCCTTTATCCGTGCCCGTACCGGGTACAGCACCGAACTGGGTGCACGCTTGAGCAGTTTGATCGAACCGGGCCGACAGGCTCAGGGTTGCCTGCAATTCTCGTTGCAGCACTCCCTGGCCGACCCGGATGTGTGGTTGGTGTCGGGCTTCTGGAGCAGCGAGCAGGCGATGAGTGCCTACTTCAGCTCGCCGGCGCTGATGGTCTTCACCGAGTTGTTGAATGACATGGTGGTTCGCAGTATGGACTTCCAGACCTTTACCGACGCCTCGGCGGCCAATGCCTATGGCGAGTACCTGCAACTGGCGGGCTAGTGCTTTAGAATGGCCGCCTTTCCCATTGGCCAGGACCTGCAACATGGCACGTAAAGAGTTTGCCCACCACGAAGCCGTTTCCGCCTTGGTGCGTGAAGAAGAGGGTGGCTATAGCGCCGCCATCGCCGTCAAGGCGCTGGATGGCATGGGCGCACCGCGCTTTCACAAGATCCTCGATGGACAGACGTTCAAGACTGCCTCCGACGCCGACGATGCCGCAGCTCTGCAACTGGAGCGCTTGGTCGATGTAGATGAAGACGGTCAGCTCTCTTGGGCAACTTCCGCCAACTGAAAACACCGCTGATCCAAATCTGGGAGCGGGCTTGTGTGGGAGCGGGCTTGCTCGCGAATGCGGTGGATCAGTTGGCATATGCATTGACTGATACGCCCCCTTCGCGAGCAAGCCCGCTCCCACATTTTTATCTCGTTCCAATCAGCGTTTCGCGGCGCCTGGGCGGTACATTTTGAACAGCGCTTCCGGCCCCAACTGAAAATAATCCGCCGGGCCACCTCCACGCAGGATCGGCTGGGCGGCAGCCGTGTCGTACACCCCGTCTTTCAGCAGCCATTTGGCGATATGCACCGCGACCACCTCGCCGAGCACCAACCAGCTTGGCACCAGCTCCTTGTCGGCGCGCTGCAGCTGAATGATCTGCGTCACCTTGCACTCGAACGACACCGGGCTTTCGGCCACGCGAGGCACGGCGATCACCTTTGAAGCCACCGGCGTCAAGCCGGCCAATTCAAACTCGTTGACCTCGGGTGATACCGGCGCGCAACTCTGGTTCATCTGCTCGGCCAGCGGGCGGGTAGCCAGGTTCCACACGAATTCGCCAGTCTGTTCGATGTTGTTCAGGCTGTCTTTGCGCCCGACACTGGAAAACCCAATGATCGGCGGAATGTAGTTGAACGCGTTAAAGAAACTGTAGGGCGCCAGGTTCAGGCGGCCCTGGCTGTCGTGTGACGAAATCCAGCCAATCGGGCGCGGGCCGACAATCGCATTGAACGGGTCATGGGGCAGGCCGTGGCCGTTGGCGGGTTGGTAGAAATGAATATCGTCGGACATGGGCCGGGGTTCCTGCTGGTGGTTCGGGGAAGGGCATCATAGTGCACTCAGGTGGAGTGTTCGCCAATGAAAAAGGGGCTGTGTCATACACTGACACAGCCCCTTTTTTATCCTGGCAGAACCCTTAGTCCGTAGTAATCCGCGAATGCTTGCGGGTGTCCTTCATGGTCACATACACCAACAGCGACACCGCAATACACGCGGTGACGTACCAGTAGTAACCGGTTTCCATGCCAATGCTCTTGAACCACAGCGCGATGTATTCAGCGGTGCCGCCGAAGATCGACACGGTCAGTGCATAGGGCAAGCCAACGCCCAGGGCGCGGATTTCGGTGGGGAACAATTCGGCCTTCACCACGGCGTTGATCGAGGTGTAGCCGCTGACGATGATCAGCGCCGCCATGATCAGGAAGAACGCGCCCCACCAGGTCTGGATGGTGTGCAGGGTGGTGAGGATCGGCACGGTGAACAGCGTGCCGAGGACGCCGAAGGCGATCAGGATCGGCCGGCGGCCAACCTTGTCCGACAGCCCGCCGATGATGGGTTGCAGGCACATGAACAGGAACAGCGTGGCCGCCGAAATGGTGGTGGAGTCGGAGATGCTCATGCCGACGGTGTTCACCAGTTCCTTGGGGTGGCGCATCAAGGTGCGCATTGCGCTTTCCTTGGCCTTTTCTTTCTTGGTGAACGACTCGGTTTCTTCCATGCCACGACGCAGGTACAGCGCCACTACCGCGCACAGCGCGCCGATGGCGAACGGGATACGCCAGCCCCAGTCGTACAGTTGTTCGGTGGTCAGCAATTGTTGCAGCACGATCAATACCGCCAGGGCGATGAGCTGGCCGGAGATCAGGGTCACGTACTGGAAGCTGGAGTAGAAGCCCCGACGTTCCTTGGTCGCCATTTCGCTGAGGTAAGTGGCGGAGGTGCCGTATTCACCGCCGACCGACAGGCCCTGCAGCAAACGGGCGAATACCAGCAGGATCGGCGCACCGATACCAATGGCTTCATAGCCCGGGCTCAGGGCAATCAGCAGCGAGCCGAAGCACATCAGGTAGACCGACGCCATCAAGGCCTTTTTACGCCCGACCTTGTCGGCGTACAGGCCCATCAGCCAGCCACCGATCGGGCGCATCAGGAAGCCCACGGCGAAGATCGCGGCGGTGTTCAGGAGTTGGGCGGTGGTGTCGCCTTTCGGGAAAAAGGTCTTGGCGAAATACAGGGAGAAAGCCGCGTAGACGTACCAGTCGTACCACTCGACCATGTTGCCGACCGATCCGCTGAAGATCGACCTGATACGGCTGGAGGTGGTGCGTCCTTTTGCCGGCGCAGTCGCCGACCCCAGAGGCAGGGAGTTGGAGTTATCCATTTAAGGATCCTTCATCTAATTGTTTTTGTGGAGCGCGCGGTAGCGCAGCCTGGCTGGGCTATAGCAGGAGCTGTGCCAAGCCGATGAAGGCCCGGTCTAGAAGGGTTTGCGGAAATTTTTGAGCGGAAAATTGCTGATGAATCAAGGGGGATGAGCGGAAAACCGCCGACGAAGATCGCTCCCACGCTCTGCGTGGGCGCGCATCCTGTGACGCTCCGCGTCACGATTTTAAGGGCGGACGCGGAGCGTCCAGAGCTGCATTCCGACGCGGAGCGTGGGAACGATCGGGTTAGAGGAACGTATCCCGCGCCAGGCCATGGCGCTGCATTTTTTCATTGAAGGTGCGCCGTGGCAGCTGCAGCTCGGCCAGCACCGCCTTGATATCGCCTTTGTGCCGGGTCAGCGCGGCTTTCAGGCAATGGGCTTCAAATGCTTCCTGCTGCGCCGCCAACGATTGCCCGGCTTCGATGCCTTCCGGCTCCGGTTCACCCAGCCCCAGCACCTGGCGTTCCGCGGCATTGGCCAGCTCCCGCACATTCCCCGGCCAGTCATGGCTGAGCAGGCGCCCCAGCGCGGGTCCGCTCAGCGGCGCGAAGTTGCGGCCCAGGCGCTCGGCGGCGCTTTGTGCAAAGTGCTCGAACAGCAGGGGAATGTCTTCCCGGCGTTCCCGCAGCGGTGGCAGGCGCAGTTGTGCGACGGTCAGGCGATAGGCCAAGTCCTCGCGAAAACGCCCGGCGCGAGCTTCGTCCAGCAGGTCGGGTTTGGTGGCGGCGATGATCCGCAAGTCCACCTTGATGCTTTGATTGGAACCGAGCCGTTCGAGTTTTTGCTCCTGCAACACCCGCAGCAATTTCACCTGCTGGGCCAGCGGCATGCTTTCGATCTCATCGAGAAACAGCGTGCCGCCATTGGCGTATTCCAGCTTGCCGATGCGCTTGCCCTGGGCGCCGGTGAACGCGCCACTTTCATGGCCGAACAGCTCGGCTTCAAACAGCTGCTCGGGAATCGCCGCGCAGTTCAGCGCCACAAACGGCTTCTTCGCCCGGGGGCCGAAATCATGCAGGCAACGGGCGACCAGCTCCTTGCCGCTGCCGGTTTCGCCGCGAATCAACACATTGACCGGCAAGCCGGCCAGGTCCAGGACTTGCCGGCGCAGGTTCTGCAAACCCCGGGACACCCCCAGCAGGCTCGATTCCAGTTGGGCCCGGTGATCGGCCTGCTGATGCAAGCGGCGGTTTTCGAGCACCAGCCCGCGCTTGTCCAGCGCCCGGCGCAGGCTGCTGAGCAGGGCTTGGGGGCTGAAGGGTTTTTCGAGGAAGTCGTAGGCGCCGTCGCGCATGGCCTCGACGGCCATCGGCACATCGCCGTGGCCGGTGAGCAGAATCACCGGCAGGTCGGCGTCACGCCGCTGCACTTCAGCCAGCAACTCCAGGCCGCTGAGGCCGGGCATGCGCACGTCGCTCAGGATCACCCCGGGAAAGTCCCTGGGCAATTGCGCCAGGCATTCTTCGGCGCGGCCGAACAACTGCACCTCAAAGCCCGACAGGCTCAGCCATTGCTCGACGGCCGTGCGAATGCTGGCTTCGTCATCGACCACAATCACCGCGTTCAACATAGGTCTGGCGTCTCCAGCGCGATGGGCAAGGTCAGGGTAAAGATCGCCCCGTCACCTTGATTGCCGGCGCTCAGGCGCCCGCCAAGTTCGTGGACGATAGCGTACGACACGGCGAGCCCCAAGCCGAGCCCGTCGCCTACCGGCTTGGTGGTGAAGAACGGGTCGAACACGCTGTTGAGGTTTTCCTCGGCAATCCCGCCGCCGCTGTCGCTGACGGTCAGGTGCCATAGCTGCTGATCGGCGTGCAGACGGATCTCCAGGCGCTTGCGTGGCTTGTCGGCCATGGCGTCGAGGGCGTTGCGCAGCAAGTTGATCAGCACCTGTTCGAGGCGGATCGCGTCGCCGCGTACCCAGGCCGGGCGGGTCAGGTCCAGTACGGTGCCGATGGCTTCGTCCCGCAGGCGCGCATCGAGCAAGTGCAGGGACTGGTCCACCACCGTCGCCAGGTCGAGGCGTTCACGCAGGCCGCTGGGGCTCTTGCGGGCGAAGGTCTTGAGGTGGCCGGTGAGCGCGGCCATGCGTGTGAGCATGTCGTCCAGCGGGGTCAGGGCCTGGTAGGCGTCGTCCACCCGGCCATGGTCCAGCAGCAGCCGCAGAGTCGCCAACTGCATGCGCTGGGCGGTCAATGGCTGGTTGATTTCGTGAGCGAGGGCCGCAGACATCTGCCCCAGCGCTGCCAGTTTGGCGGATTGCACCAGGCCATCCTGGGCAGTACGCAGGGCGCGGGTGCGTTCTTCCACCAGTTGTTCAAGTTCTTCGCGGCTGCGCTGGCGCAAGCGGGCGAGGCGCCAGCGCTGGGTCAGGAACAGCACCAGGAACACCAGCGCCAGCCATGAGCCGGCGGCGGCGAGGCCGGCGTTGCGTTGGTCTTCAAAGGCAAATTGTGGCTTGCGCAGCAGGTGCAAGGTCCAGCCTTCGGCCTTCAGCGGCAGGGATTCCCAAATGTAATTGGCCTTGCCGTCGGGGCCGTCGACGCGCATCAGGTGGCTGTTTTCGTCAAAGCGCTGCAACGCTTCGGTGTCCAGCGGCAGCAATTGTTTCTTGTCGTATTGGCGGGTGGCCTTGAGTTCGGCGTGGTCGCTGTCCGACAACGGACGCAGCGCGCGGTAGCGCCAGCCCGGCTGATTGGCGATAAACACAATGCCCCGGGCATCGCTGACCAGCAGCAAGTCATTGCCCTGGGCCCACTCGCGCTCCAGTTCCGGGAACTCCAGCTTGACCACCATGGCACCGAGGAACTGTTCGTTCTCGCCGACCACCGCGCTGGAGAGGAAATACCCCGGAATCCCGGTGGTCACCCCCACTGCATAAAAACGCCCGGTGCCCTGGCTCAGGGTCTGGCTGAAGTACGGGCGAAACGCGTAGTTGTGCCCCACATAACTGCTGGGCAGGTTCCAGTTGCTGGCGGCCACGGCGAGGCCGTTGCGGTCCATCAGTTCCAGGGTCGAGGACTGGGCGGCGCCGTTGATGCGCTCCAGCTTGCGGTTGAGCAAATCCTGGGTGGCGGTGTCCAGCGGGCCCTTCAGGGCGCTGATCATTTCCGAGTCCAGGGCCAGCACGGCGGGCAGGGCGCGGTAGCGTTCGATCAGGGTGTGCAGGGAGTTGCCATAAAGCATGAGCTGCTGATTGGCGCGGGCGGCGTCATCCACCAGGGCCAGGCGTTCGGCGTGGCGGGTAGCCAGGGCGGCAGCCAGTACCGCGCCGGCGATGATCAGCAAGGAGTAGAAGGTCAAACGCAGCGGACGGGGAATCGCAATCATACGAAGATGAACAGTGCAATTAGGGGCGAGCACCATAGCACGAGGCGCATGGCTGTTGTGGCGAGGGAGCTTGCTCCCGCTGGGGCGCGTAGCGGCCCCAAAAAAATGGGAGCGCTGCGCACTGGAGCGGGAGCAAGCTCCCTCGCCACAGTGAGAGGTGCATGAAACAAAAAAAGGCGACCGTAGTGGTCGCCTTTTATCCTTGCAGGGGAAATGCTTACTGCACTTCTACCGCCAGGCTTTCACTGATCTTTTTCTGCCAGATGGCAGGACCGGTGATGTGTACCGACTCGCCCTTGCTATCAACGGCAACGGTGACCGGCATGTCTTTCACGTCGAACTCGTAGATCGCTTCCATGCCCAGCTCGGCGAACGCCACGACGCGGGATTTCTTGATGGCCTGGGCCACCAGGTAAGCCGCGCCGCCCACTGCCATCAGGTAAACCGCCTTGTGGTCCTTGATCGCTTCGATAGCGGTCGGGCCGCGCTCGGATTTGCCGATCATGCCCAACAGGCCGGTTTGCTCGAGGATCTGGCGGGTGAACTTGTCCATCCGCGTGGCGGTGGTCGGACCGGCAGGCCCCACCACTTCTTCGCGCACCGGATCAACCGGGCCGACGTAGTAGATGAAGCGACCCTTGAGGTCCACCGGCAGGGTTTCGCCCTTGTTCAGCATCTCGACCATGCGCTTGTGCGCG
>Ga0247742_10002239_pt1 | contig 12757 bp, 10 predicted proteins | sample UWRJL208509C2_FD_180944 | JGI IMG/M metagenome (GOLD analysis project Ga0247742, IMG submission 180944) | Plant litter microbial communities from Arlington Agricultural Research Station in Wisconsin, United States - UWRJ-L208-509C-2 | ecosystem: Environmental > Terrestrial > Plant litter >...
CCCCACCTTCTACCCGTTGACGCTGCCGCTCACCGTGGGGCCGGGCTCGATCGCGGTCGCGATCGCGCTGGGCACCGGATCACCTCGCCAGGGGCCCACGATCATCCATTTTGCCGCCGTCTTCATCGCCCTGGTGATCATCACCGCAAGCATTTACCTGTGCATGCGCTATGCCGAACGGATCGAGCGCCGCTTGGGCACGGCGGGCACGCAGGTGGTGATGCGGTTGTTCGCGTTCTTCATTTTCTGCATTGGTTTGCAGATCTTGTGGCTCGGCGTGTCCGAGTTGATCGGGCTGGTTTCGGCGGCGCCGGGCGTGGCGCATCCGGCAAGCTGAACCAATTCCGTCAGCCACTGGTAGGAGCCGATTCATCGGCGATCCCGCGGCAGCGGGCCGAGTTATCGCAAGCACCCATTCGCCGATGAATCGGCTCCCACAGAGAGCCAGGTTACCGCAAGCACCCGATCGCCGATGAATCGGCTCCTACAGAGAGCCGGGTTATCGCAAGCACCCATTCGCCGATGAATCGGCTCCTACCGGAGGGCTTCTGCCAGGGCGCGTTCGCGGCGCCAGGCGCAGGGGGTGGCGCCGGTGAGACGCTTGAAGATGGTGGTGAAGTGGGCTTGCGTGCGAAAGCCGGTGTCGCCGGCCACATCCACGACGGGCCGCTCCGAGGATGCCAGCAAGGCCTTTGCGTGTTCGATGCGCGCGCGCAGGATGTAGTGATGCGGCCGCTGGCCGGTGGCGATGCGGAAGCGGGCCGCGAAATGCATGGGTGAAAGTCCCGCGGCGGCCGCGATGGCCGCAAGGCTGATCGGATCACCGAGGTGCTCGTGGATGTACGCATCCACGCGTTGCATGCGCCAGCGCGGTATCGCGAGCTTCACCGGATCGAGCGACGTGACGGCGGGTTCGCTGGCGAGCTGAAACAGGCGACTGAGCACCGCGGTGGCAAAATGTCCGGCCGTTCCCGGCATGCACGATCCTGCATTGGCGGCGAGCAGGGCGAAGGCCAGCTGTTCGATCGCACCGTCACGGTACATGCCGGCGAAGCCCTGTCCATCGAGCAGCGCGACGCAGTCCATCGCCCTGGCGGCATCGTGGACGAAGGGCACGGGCAGGTACCACTGGAGGGTGTCGCCGGGGCCATCGAGCGACATCGTCAGCGCCTGTCCCGGCAGGCTGACGTGCACACTTCCCGCGGCCAGCGCGCCACTGACAAGGGGCTGCCCGTCCGCATGCAGCCGCATCGAGGTCGCGCTCAGGAAGACGCGCACCACATAGTGATCCTGCGGGGTGACCGCCGTCTGTGTGCCTGGGCCCCGCCGATCGATCCAGCGGGTGGCCACCACGTCCGATGCGGTCCGGGCGAGGGTGGGTGGAACATGCCAGGAGGCTTCGAGGTGAACAGCGGTCGTGGTCAGGTCACGAGCGAGCGCGTATGAGGTCTCGTCCAGGCGCACGTTGCCGTCCTCCGCTTTGGGACCCACCGGTCTCACGTATGGATAAGACGTTACGCCTGTCGCGTCCCACGGTGAGCCGAAAATTTACTTAGGACAAAAGGACGGTATAGGACGAATGGCGAGGTATGCCTTTCGTTCGAATCGGATAACCGTCATGCGTATCCGAAAGACCGTCGTCGCCCTGGACGACACCATGCAGGGAAGGGGAGCCAACGTATCCTGCGTCGGCGTCTGCCCGGGCATGGGGAGTTCCGCGATGAAAAAGGTGATTCTGTGGGGTGTCGCCCTCGGCGGCGCGCTGGCCTTCGGCTGTGCGACGCAGGCCCAGCAGGGGCCCATGGTCGATATCGGAAACCGGCACGGCAACCTGCGCCAGGCCCAGGAAAACATCGTGCAGGCGTGGCGCCTGGTGAGCAATGCCCAGGAGATGAACGACTCTCGTCTTGGCGGGCATGCGGCGAACGCGAAGCGCCTGCTTGAACAGGCCAACGATGAGCTGCGTCTGGCGGCGGATGTCGCCAACGAGAACGAGCGGCGCTGAACGGATGACCAGGCTCAGGCCCCTGCGCGCGGTCACGCTGGCTGCGCTGGCCTGTCTTGCCGGCGCGGTCTGGGCCGATCCGCCGTCGGACGATCTGCGCCCGCCGCATGAGTTCACCTACGACGCCAACGGGGTGACCACGGTGACCCTGGTGGCCGCAAAGTCAAAGATTCTGGTCGGCAACACGCCTTACACCTCGCTGGTTTTCAACGACGACTACGATGCACCACTGATTCGCACGCGTCCCGGCGGAACGATCCGGCTCACGCTCGACAATCGCATGGACGAGATGACCAACCTGCATTTCCACGGCATGCAGGTGTCGCCGCTCGACGATGGCGACAGTATCTTCCGCACCACCGGCCCGCACGAGAAGGGGCAGTACGTCCTGCGCCTGCCCGACGATCATTCGCCGGGCCCGTACTGGTACCACAGCCATTTCCACGATGGCGCCGAGCACCAGGTGTCCGGTGGCCTCGCCGGACCGATCCTGGTCGACGGCCTCACCGACCAGTTCCCGGAACTGAAAGCCGTGCGCGAGCGAGCGCTGGTCCTGCGTAATTTCCAGAAGACCTTCACCGGATCGCTAGCCAGCGAAATCGTCACCGGCGCGCCGTCCATCCGTACGATCAATGGCCAGTTCCAGCCGACCATCCGCATCCGTCCCGGCGAGACCCAGCTCTGGCATCTTTTCAACATTGCCGCGAACCAGTACTTCCGCATCCGCATCGACGGCGTGCACATGCAGGTGATCTCCCAGGACGCCGACACCGTGGTCAAGCCGGTCGGTGTCGAGGAGATGCTTATCGGCCCGTCGGCGCGGGTGAGCATCCTGGTGACCGGTCCCGCCCCCGGCTCCTATCCGCTGAAGCTGGGGTCGGCCAATACCGGTCCCGCCGGCGATACGTATGCCGGTGCCGTGCTGGGCACGCTCGTCTCGTCGGGCGAGCCGATGAAGACGGTCACGATCACCAGCCCTTATCCGGTCGTTGCCGATCTGCGTAAGGTCACGCCTGCCCACCGGCGTCGCTTCGTCTTCCAGGACTCCGATTCCGATCCCAATGCCTTCTTCATCAACGGCCGGCAGTTCGACATCGGCCGCGTGGACACCACCGTGAAGCTGGGCGATGTCGAGGAGTGGACCCTGGTCAACCCGAGCCAGGAACTGCATCAGTTCCACATCCACCAGCTCGATTTCCAGGTGACGAAGATCAACGGCAAGGACATCGATTTCATCGGCTATCGCGACAACGTGTTCATTCCCGCGCTGGGCTCGACCACGGTACTGATTCCTTTCACCGACCCGGTAATCCTGGGCAAGTTCGTCTATCACTGCCACATCATGGAACACGAAGACGGCGGCATGATGCAGGTCATCCAGGTCGTGCGTCCCGAGGAATACGAGCAGGCGGTCAAGCTCGAGCCGCTGGGCGGCATCTACGGTGACAACCAGATGTGCGTCTACCTGCGGAACACCGGTGGGACCCCGCTCACGCTGCCGGCGAACGCGAGCCGTCCGCTCGGCTCGATGCCCGGGAGAAAGCCGTGAACCGGCGCGCCGCCTGCACGGGAATCCTCGTCGCCCTCGCACTCGTGGGCCCCGTGCAGGCCAGTAACGGCCGGTATCCCGGCCTGGGCATGGATTACAGCACGGCGATCCAGTACGACTTCAGCAGTCTCGATGTCCCTCACCAGCCACATACGGTGACCACCAACGGCTACTTCGATATCACGACGGCGGTCCATTTCCGCCTGACCACGATCGACGAGATCTGGGTGGGGACCGAGATCAGTCCGGTCACCGATACGCGTCCCGGCGAGCGTCGCTGGCTCGGTGGCACCGGCCTGAACATCACGGATGTGAACTGGTATCACCAGGGCTATGTCTCGTCGTTTCGCCTGGGCAAGTTCGACGTGCCGTTCGGTCGCGCGCAGGATGCGGCGCCCGGTCTCTACACGTCGGACTTCGTCGCGCCTTACGCGCTGGGCGGCATGAACGGTGGGACGTACGAGTACCGTTTTTATACGGACCACTGGGGCACCATCGCGCCGAGCCTCAGCGCGTACGCAGCCGATACGTCCGTGCTCAGTCGTTCCTTCCTGCGCCCGTCGCAGCAGGCGCGTCGCGCCGACGGCGGTGCGACCAATACCGGCAAGCTCAACAACGCCGCGGTCGTGGTCAACTGGCGTTCGCCCGCCGCCATTCCGTTCCTCGAAGTGCAGGTGGGTTACATGAGTAACCACAAGGGCGATGTCTCCGCCGCATCGCCCACCGCGGCCAACGAACAGATGCGCGCCGCCTCCGTGCGCTACATGATCCCCTTCGTGGCGACGACCGAGCTCGGCCCGACGCTCGCCGGTCGCTACATGGACCTGGTGCCCTTCGTCGAATACGTGAAAGTGCACAACGAGAACGGCGTGCCGGGCTTCGATACCAGGTACCTGACGACCTCGCTCACCCTCGATGCCGGCCGCTTCGCCTATGGCCTGACGCATACGAACAAGAAAATCTCGCCCAGCGGCGGGCCGGACAGCAACGAGTACCTCACCGAGGCGAGCATGGTCTACCACGTGACCGGCCTGGTCGACGTCGCCCTGTCGGGCGGAAGGTCACGTCAGGGTGGCCAGACGTCGGGCTTGCTCGGTGTGTCGATCACACTGAATGGATCGTTCTGATGCGCCGTCTTGCGATCCTGTTCGCTGCGCTCGGGTGGTTACCGATATCGGGCCACGGGACCGGTCCGGTCGTCGGTGGGCCTTTCCAGTTGACCGACCAGGATGGCCATGCCGTGACACAGGCATCGTTCGCCGGGCGGCCGCTGCTTCTCTACTTTGGCTACACCTCGTGCCCGGACGTGTGCCCGGTGGACCTGACGAAAATGGTGAAGATCGCCGCGGCCGTACACCAGGCCAGCGGCAAGGCGGTCACGCCGGTCTTCGTCACCATCGACCCGGAACGGGACACGCCTCCGCGGTTGCAAGCCTATGTCAGGGCCTTCGGCAAGGACGTCGTCGGCTTGACGGGCACGAAGGCGCAGATCGACGCGGTCACCGAGGAGTACCACGTCTATGTCAAGAAAGTGCCGGTCGATGGCGGATACCTGATGGACCATTCGACGGTGCTGTTCCTCGTCGGCGCCAACGGCGTCTACCTCGACCACTATGGACGAAAGCTACCCGAGGAGGATGTGGCCCGGCGCGTCGTCACCACACTGCAGGCTTCAGGCACCTGAGGCCACGCAGTGTCCACTCGCATCGGTACGGAGGTTTCATGAAACACACTCGCACACTCTTGCTTGCCGCGGCCGTCGCCACCGCCGGCATGTTCACCCAGGCATCCATGGCCGACGGCAGTCCGGCGTATCCTTCCTTTGCCACGATCGCGCATGGCAAGAAGATGCTGAGCCGCGACGACATCGACAAACTGGACGAGAAGAAATTTCCGGCGCTGGCTGGCCTGAAGTCGCATTTCGACGATGCGGATCTCGACCACGATCACAACCTGAACCAGTACGAGTACGACCATTACATGAGCAATACGCCGCACTGAGTCGGCGTAATCGCCGCTGAAGCGGCTCCCCCATGAGCGGGGGGCTGCGGTCTCCCGGCCACGGCTCCTTCGTTTCCTGTGGGAGCCGCTTCAGCGGCGATGCTCTTCGCGCGTCAATCCCAGAACGCCTGCACGATCCGGTCGTTCGGCCCGAGGATCAGGGTCAGGCGGTTCGGATCGGTGTCCAGCGTCCGGATGCCGTCGTTCTCGTGCAGCACACGGGTGCTGGCTGGAAGGTCTTCCTCACGTACCGCATCCTTGCCGCCGGCGGAGCCTCCCTTGGGTACATAGGTCTTGCCTACGCAACCGGAGCAATCCACCTCGCGCCCCTGTGCTTCGGCATAGCCCGGAAGCTGCGCGAGCTTCACCGTGTTTGTCGCGCTGCGCACGCGGATGCCTTTGTAGGGATGCCCCGGTTCGATCACGAAGATGGCTTCCATGGGCCCGAACTTGGTCGCGTTGGACGCATCGTCCGGGGCACGGGCGACGAAGAGCAGGTCGAGCATGCCGTCGGCCGAGGGGCCTCGCGAGATGGCGACGAGCTGCGGGTCGCTCCAGTTCTCGGTGCTGCTCAGGCCGCGGACGCGGACGATATCGAGTTCGGGGGCGTGACGGCTGCGCATCAGTTCGACGCTGCTGACCTTGAACAGGGGTTTGACCGCCTCGTCGGCCGCCTCCTGCTCGTTCGTCGGCGGTTCCGTGGAAGATGCAGCGGCGCCTTTCGACGTTTCGGCGCTGGCACTCTGGCCCAGGGCCAGGCCGTGCGGTGCGAGCCAGAGGCCACCCACGGCGATTAAAAACACGAGCTGAGTCTTTGCATTCATGACGCGCTCCTCACCATCATGTCGTCGTCGAGGACTGTCTCGAGCCGGTCCAGCGCGTCGAGGATCAGGTCCGTGGGTACCTTCTGAACCAGGTCGCAGAACGCGGTCCGGGTCGTGGCGAAGCTGCCGTTCTCGGTCAGCTTGTTGATCGGCGATCCACCGCCGCAGACGGAGAAATACGCACACTCGGCCCGGCAGGCGGCGACGCCGGCGGCAATATCGCGATGCATGGCACGCATGGCCTCACTCCGGCGCATGTCGTCGAGCGAGTCGGTGTGGATGTTGCCGACGATGAAGTCACCGTAGTCGGCGTTCTTCAGTCCCAGCAGCTCGGGTGAGAAGCTGGATACGTTGCCGTGGCAGTCGACATTGATCATGCCGAAGGGCTGCACCTGTGAGTTATCGCAGGCGGCTTCGTCAGGCCGCAGGATGCGCGTGAGCATGCTGTCGATTTCACGCAGGAAGCGGATGCCCGCGGTCTCCCGCGATTTTCGCCAGAACTCGCCGAGAAATTGGCGGAAGCGGGCTTCCGCGCCGCCATCGGCGAACAGTTCGGAGACGTGGTCGCCTTCGGACTCCTCGACGTTGAAGCACACGTCGGTGATCCCGGCGTCCCGATAGAACGCGAGCATCTCGTCCGGAGCCTGCAGTGCCCGGGTCGACAGCACCGAAATCACGTGGAAGGGAATGCCTTCGGCGATCAGGCAGCGGATACCGGCAACAGTCTTGTCGAAGGTCCCACGGCCGTGCCGGGTCACACGATTGGCGTCGTGGATCTCACGGGGGCCGTCGATGCTGACGCCGATGCCGACCTCCCAGCGGCGGAAGAGGGCGCACCAGGTGGCATCGATCAGCATGCCGTTGGTCTGGATGGCGTGGCGCACCTCGATGCCGGGCGGAGTCAGCGAGGCGATAAGGGAAAAGGCCTCTTCGTAGTACGCCACGGGCATTACCAGCGGCTCCCCGGCATGCCAGATCACGGTGAGCCAGGGATGGGACCAGCCTGAGTCGAACACGGCGGTAAACACCGCGCGCACCGTTTCCAGCGACATCTTCGAGGCGTCGCTGCGGCTTGGCAGATAGCAGTAGCGGCACGCGATGTTGCAGAACGGCGTGGGCTGCAAAACCACGGTATCGACGCACGGGCGACCCGGTTCCTCGCGCATGGCCGCCAGGCTCACCAGTTGTGCCAGAAATTGTGCCAGCCGCCATTGCCCCAGTTATGCCAGCCGTTACCCCAGTTGTGCCACCCGTTGCCCCAGTTCCGCCAGCCACCGTTTCGCCAGCCGCCATTGCGCCAGCCGAAGCCGCCGAAGTTCATCCAGGCGAGAAGCGGATAGGCGGTGCCGCGCACCGGACTCGTGTCCGCGGCTTGTCCGGCGACGCCCTCGCGAATGGCGGCAAGGCGATCGGCCACGTTGAGCGTGACATCGGCGGGATCCGAGGCGACGCGCGAGGCCGGCAGGACGGTCGCCTGCGCCGATCCGAGCAGGGTGGAGGCGCCAAGGATGCCGGCGGGAAGCAGCACGGCGAGGGCTCGGCGGGTACGGTTCCAGTCGGACATGGGAGACTCCATGACGGATGAGCGGACGTCCTGCAGACGTTAAGCATTCGCCGCGCGGGGAGCATGCGTAGAACTACGTACTACGAAACGGGGATAATGGCGGCATGACTGCGGATCTTTTCGCTGATAGCCCTGCCATCGAGCGTCGTAACGAATCCCTCGGCCCTGGCGCGATGGTGCTGCGCGCGTTCGCGTTGGGCGACGGTGCCCGATTGGTCGAGGCGATCCACGCTCTGGCAGCGGTCTCGCCGTTCCGGCACCTGGTGACGCCCGGTGGGCACACCATGAGCGTGGCGATGACCAATTGCGGCACCGTCGGCTGGGTGAGCGATCGGCGCGGTTACCGTTACGCCGCGATCGACCCCGAAACCGGCCAGCCCTGGCCAGCGATGCCCGACCTGTTCATGCGCCTGGCCGCGGATGCCGCTGCCGAGGCCGGCTTCCCCGGCTTCGTGCCGGATGCCTGCCTGGTCAACCGCTACGACACCGGCTCGCGACTGACCATGCACCAGGATCGCAACGAAAGGCGGGATTCCGAGCCCATCGTGTCCGTGTCCTTGGGTGTGCCCGCCGTGTTCCAGTTCGGCGGGCAGGGCAAGGGCGTCACACCACTGAAGATTCCCCTGGTCCACGGCGACGTGGTCGTCTGGGGCGGTCCGTCGCGCATGAACTACCACGGCGTGATGCCGTTGAAGGCGTCTCATCACCCACTGACCGGCATGCTTCGCCTGAACCTCACCTTCCGTACGGCACGCTAGCGGAGAGCGTAGACTCGGCCGGTGCGAAACGAATCCCATCACCCCCAAGGGGCAGGATATAGAGCTGTTCAGGCGCGCACGACTTCATGACGCTCCGGGTCCGGAGCGTGAGCCCGCACTGCGGGCGGAACTTTTTAACGCAGACCAGATGGAAGCGCACGGGCTGGTGCTCGCGAGGCGTCACGACGTGGCCACGCGACCTTCGGCGGACTGGCTGCTGCCCAGGCTGGCCGATAACGAACGGGTCATCCTCGAGGCTTGCCGTGCGCTGATGGCGGCAAGCCGGCGAGGTGCCGGCACGACGCCGGCCGGGGAGTGGTTGCTCGACAACCTCTACCTGATCGAAGAACACATCCGTATCGCCAACAAGGACTTCCCCAAGGGCTACAGCCGCGAGCTGGTGCAACTGGAAGACGGGCCGTCGCGCGGCCTGCCACGCGTGTACGACATCGCCCTCGAAGTGATCTCGCACGGCGACGGTCGCATCGATGCCGCTGGACTGGCGCGATTCCTCCAGGCCTATCAGTCCATCGTGCCGTTGAAGCTGGGCGAGCTATGGGCGATACCGATCATGCTGCGCCTCGCGCTGATCGAGAACCTCCGGCGCATCGCTGCGCGCGTGATGCTCGATAAGGCCAGGCGTCGTCGCGCGACGCGTTGGGCCGACGCGATGACGCGAATGGCGGCGGAGGATCCGAAGAACGTGGTGCTGGTCGTCGCCGACATGGCCCGTTCCTCGCCGGTGATGAGTGCGCCTTTCGTCGCCGAGCTGGTGCGCCGCCTGCAGGGGCAGGGTCCCGCGCTCGCCATGCCGTTGGGCTGGATCGAGCAGCGCCTTGCCGAATCCGGCCGAAGCATCGACTACCTCGTACAGATGGAGTCGCAACAGCAGGCCGCGCATCAGGTCTCCGTCGGTAACAGCATCGGCAGCCTGCGCGCGCTGGTCACCGTCGACTGGCGTGACTTCGTCGAACACGCCAGCCTGGTCGAAGCTTGCCTGCGCGAAGATCCTGCGGGGATTTATGCGGCGATGGACTTCGCCAGCCGCGATCGCTATCGGCATGCCGTCGAGCGTCTCGCGCGCGCCGGGCAACTGGGCGAAGTGGCTACCGCACGCGCCGCCCTCGCCGCGAGCTGCCCGGAGCCCGGGGAACCCAGGGACGGCGCGATCACGCACATCGGCTATCACCTGGTCGGCCCGGGTTTGCCTGCGCTCGAGCGCCGCCTACGCACACGGCGATCGTTCCCCTCCCGTTGCCGTCGTATGTTCGACCGGGCGCCTTTCGCGTTCTCTTTCGCCGCGTTCCTGCTGGTTCTGGCCGGCCTGACCACTGGTCTGGCCGAAAGCGCGACGCTCGCTCCTGCGTCGGGCTGGGCCCGGGCAGCGCTGGCTTTCGGCGCCCTGATCGTGGCCAGCCAGCTGACCCTGAGCCTGCTCAACCTGGTCGCTGTATTGGTCACCAGGCCCGATCACCTGCCGCGCATGGATTACGCCAAAGGCATCCCGGCGGAAGCACGAACCATGGTGGCGGTGCCGACCCTGCTCGGCAGTACGGACGATGTGGACGACGTGGCCGAAGCGCTCGAAGTGCGCTTCCTCGCCAATCGCGACGAGGCGCTGCACTTTGCGCTGCTCACCGATTTCATGGACGCGGACGCGGCGTCAGAGCCGGGCGATGCGGCGATCCTGGCGCGTGCGAGCGAACGTATTGAGGCACTGAACGCGAAATATCCCTCGCCGGCCACCGATCGCTTCTACCTGTTCCATCGTCCGCGCGAGTGGAGCGAGACCGAACGGCGCTGGATCGGTGCGGATCGCAAGCGCGGTAAGCTCGCGGCGTTGAACGGCTTGCTTCGGGGCGAGGGCGCGGAACGCTTTGCACTGATCGTCGGCCGTATCGGCAGCCTGCCGCCGGTGCGCTATGTCATCACGCTGGACACCGATACGCAGTTGCCGCGCGATACGGCGCATCTGTTGGTCGCCGCGATGGATCATCCGCTGAACCGTCCGGTATTCGACGAGGCGCGAGGCCTGGTGGTGGCGGGCTACGGCATCATGCAGCCGCGCGTCGGCATCGGCCTGCCGGCGCAGGCGCGTTCGGACTATGCGCGACTGTACGGTGCCGACGCCGGTATCGATCCGTATACGCGCGCCGTGTCCGATGTGTACCAGGATCTCTTCCACGAAGGGTCGTTCATCGGCAAGGGCATCTACGATGTGGATGCCTTCGAACATGCGCTGGCCGGTCGTCTTCGCGACGAACGCGTGCTCAGTCATGACCTGATCGAAGGCTGTTTCGCGCGCACGGCGCTGCTCACCGATGTACTCGTGTTCGAGGAAAACCCCGAACGCTATGTGGACGACAGCATCCGGCGGCATCGCTGGATGCGCGGCGACTGGCAGCTTCTGCCCTGGCTCCTGCCCACGGTGCCGACGCGCGACGGCTGGCGGCGGAACGACCTTAGTCCGTTGTCGCGCTGGAAGATCTTCGACAACCTGCGGCGCAGTGTCGTCGCCCCCGCCGCGCTCGCCTTGCTGGTGGCTGGTTGGTTGTGGGTCGACCCGGTCCTGACCTGGACCCTCGCCGTGTTGTCGATGGCCTTCGTGCCGGTGCTGCTGCAGGCCCTCATGGAGGCCGCACGCAAGCCGCGCGATATCGGCTGGCGACAGCATGCACAGGCCTCGCTCGTCGCGACCGTGCAGCATGCGATACGCTTGGTGTTTTCAATGGCCTGGTTGCCCCACGAAGCCTGGGTCAGCATCGACGCGATCGCCCGTTCGCTGTGGCGCATCGTGTTCAGTCATCGTCATCTGCTGCAGTGGCGCTCATCCAGCGAAGTCGAGCGGAGTGGGCGGGGTAAACATGGCGTGCCCTGGCGTGCGCTCTGGGCCGGCCCTGCCGTGGCGATCGTGCTGTGCATCCTGCTCGCGATCGACCGGCCGATGGTGCTCGCCATCGCCCTCCCGGTGCTCTTCCTCTGGTTCGTATCGCCCGTATTCGCCTGGTGGGTGAGCCGTCCCGATATCAGCCAGGTATTCGTGCCGAGCACGGCGGACCGAAGCTTCCTTCGCCAACTGGCCCGTCGCACCTGGGCATTCTTCGAGACCTATGTCGGGCCGGACGACCACTGGCTGGCACCGGACAATGTGCAGATGGCGCCCGAGCTTCGTGTTGCGCGGCGCACGTCGCCCACGAACATGGGCCTGGGTCTGCTGGCGAGCGTGGCAGCCTACGACTTTGGCTACCTCGGTCTCGGCGGCGTCATCACACGCACCGCCGCCACCTTGGCAACGATGCACTCGCTCGAGCGCTATCGCGGACATTTTTACAATTGGTACGACACCGAGACGCTTGCGCCATTGCGTCCGCTGTACGTGTCCAGTGTGGACAGCGGCAATCTCGCCGGCCATCTGCTGACGCTGCAGCGCGGCTTGCTGGCGATGCCGGACGAACCCATTTTCCGGGCGGCGACGATCGAGGGCCTGCGCGATACGCTCGGCGTCCTCATCGAGCACGTCGACAGCGGTGACCGCGCAGGCCTGGCGGCGTGGTCCAGCGAGTTGCTGGCCACGACGGATTCGCCCCCTCGTTCCATGGATACCGTGCTTGCTTTCGCCACCCGTCAGTCCGATCGCCTGCGTGAGGTGACGCCGGCACTGGCGCGGGGAGCCTCCGACGATGCGGCTTTCTGGCTCGCGCTGCTCACGGCCCAATGCGACGACCTGATGTCTGAAACGATGCAGTGGCAGGGCAGCGCCGGGCAGGCGGATGGCATTCCCGCCCTGCGGCAGATCGGCAGCGCCGCCGCCATCGCCCGCATCGATGCGCTCGTTCGTCTCGCCGCGCTGGCAGGGGAACTGGCGGAGATGGATCACGGTTTCCTGTACGACGACAACCGGCATCTGATGTCGATCGGCTACGACATCGAGCGCCGCATGCTCGATGCCTCGTTCTACGATCTGCTGGCTTCCGAGGCGCGATTGACCACCTTCGTCGCCATCGCGCAGGGCCAGATTCCGCAGGAAAGCTGGTTCTCACTCGGTCGCCTGCTGAC
>Ga0247742_10002240_pt1 | contig 12756 bp, 8 predicted proteins | sample UWRJL208509C2_FD_180944 | JGI IMG/M metagenome (GOLD analysis project Ga0247742, IMG submission 180944) | Plant litter microbial communities from Arlington Agricultural Research Station in Wisconsin, United States - UWRJ-L208-509C-2 | ecosystem: Environmental > Terrestrial > Plant litter >...
GAATACCTGATGGACTTGGCCGAGCTGCTTCCCAAAGTGCCACAGAATCCAGTCGGCACGTTGGTACTTCCACTCTGAGAGCCGGTACAGTCCGCCCCAGCGAAGACGGTGACTGTGGCCGACATCGCCAGAGAGGCGGAAGCGAGGAGAGCAGTGGTGATGAAGACAACGTTGAATTGCATTATAGTGAGATTGAGTAGCTTGAAGCTTCTAAATGACCGAAAAAAAGTAGAGTGAGTTGAAGGTTATGCGATAGCATGATGAACTGGAGGGTTGAATGCTAACCTGATCAAATGTAGGAAGAGGAGCTGAAGGGAAAAGGTCCAGAAGGACAGGTATTTATACGTTTTCTATCGCATCTTGCATCTAGAGTGCTGACCATTCCCTTGAACAGAAAGGTTTCCTCGTGAGAACGAGATCCTGAATTTATCATCTCCAGTACGTGTGGTAGATGTGCTCTCCGACAGAGATTCGTGTGCGCTATGTATGGCGATCGCTTATGCGGCGAATTGAACCCTCCATCCATCCATCCACCCAAACATATCGCTTTGTAACTGCTCCGCCAAACACGGCACTATCGAGGCTCATCGAACTGGGAGAACTTCCATCCACCGTGGAGCCCCGTGTCTATGGTCATAAATGCCGATTTGGCGAAGCTTTTTTAGTCATCTCAATTGTAGGTCGTCCTGGATGACATTCAGAGGGCCAGAAAACCCTACCAGGATCCGAATTGGATTGCTATGAATGACCCCGATCCAAGTGAACATAAGACATGCGTCAGGCTTGCATCAAGTCGAACAGAAGGAAAGAAGGGATACCATGACTACCCCGTGTGTGTAATAAATGCGTCCATTTGTTGAGGGGCACAGTTTGTTTTCGAATGATATCAAAATTCCAAGTGGATTTTCATCCTGTACCGCAGTGCTTACTTCAGTAGACAAGAGCGCTTGTCCTTAAAGAGGTCTCGAAAGATGTAAGAGTTAAACAGGACTAATGAACCATTGGAATAGAAGCTAAATCAGACTCTTTCTCTATGCGGAGGAATTCGTATTTCGCTCAACCTCCCTACCCACTTGTGGATTGAAAGTCACCCCGGAAGTAGTCTCGATATCGACTCGCGTTGTTGATGTACCCCACTTGAGTTTTTTTTCCAAGTTTGATCGCCTAGGAGTCCGATAGATATCCACGATTCGATCTGTAGGAGGTTGCTTTTGTCTGTGTCGTTATGTCTTCTGTCCAAGATTTCCGCAAGTGACTCGGAAGATGATAAATTGGTGCGCAATGGTCTGTGACATCGATTTTAATTACTATGAAAAAGAGCATACACAGCAAACCGGCCATAAAAATCGAAAGCAGGTCCTTCGAACAAGTTCTTGCCAAAGGTGATTGGGAATCCGATGCCTAGCAAGCTAAGCAATAACGCTGATTCAATGAATATCGCCGAAATATATTTGTGCGTTCTGAGGGCATCCATTGGCAGGCATCGGCGTAGTTTTCCATAGACTCCAAGGGGTCAAAAACTTCTCAAATATGAGTCTCCTCGGTGAGAGGCTTAATTCAATTAACTTTTCCAAACTGCGTCCGCTAAATAAACTACCCCCGTGCCTTGATTGCTGTGGAGTTACTCGTAGTTGCGAACCTCAATCCGAGTTTGTATTCTATTAGTATTAGTATTACTCGATCCGAGTCCCGATCTACGAGTCCTTCAGAGAATTGACTCACACGTCGGACAGATGTTGCCGTTAAATAGCCGTTTCCACTAAACATTACGCTTGCCGGCTACAGACTACCATGTTCTGTAATGGAAAAATTATAGTACCGCACCGTGCTTGATATTGACGCAGAGGAATTGGATTGATTGTCCTACTGCAGGGTCCCTTTGGTCGTTCCTCATCACACTAAAAGCTAGTTGACCTTCGAAATTTTCACATATGTATTTTCAATTCGAGAATCCCGACGACTACGGCTGTTGGAATGCTTAATCGACTAATACCAATCAACTCATCACTCCCTCAAACCCGAGCGAGGGGTCATGCTGAAAATTTGAATTGAATTCCAGATTTTCTATTTGTGTCCTCATCTTGAATAGGTTGTCTCTAACCTCCAAAAACGATGCTGGACAAATAATAAGTAAACAGTCAAATGAGGTTCTTCGACCTGATAACCAAGGTAATACTAGCATAAGACTTACCAAGTCCTTAGGTTTCGGATATTGCCCATTGATTGAGCTCGCGAATAGAAAGGCTATTCGTCATGCAATCATCAGAATATCCTGAAATTTTTAGGAAACCTTCTGATAGGGAATGGCTCAAGCACGCAGGGTTTGGTAGATATGTAATACCTTCCAACGTCGCCGATGACTCAACATAAATATTAGATTCGATGTCGAGACTGAAATAGTGTTAATCTCATTCCTACTCCGGTGTAGGGAGTTTTGAGGCGCATTGGGCTATACTTAGAACTTCGAAGGCTTCTTCGGGCTTTGCGGTAGCCATTTTGGGGTCTTGGTTCATAATCATATCATGAATGGGCGCTTCCTGGTCAGACGTTGAAATGAACCTCTATGTCCTTGGGCCGGTCGGGTCCCTCAGCACTTTTGCTTTAGGGTGATTGAGTTTGGATGGAGTTTTATGGACGCCATCTCGCGACGAACAAAAGTAGATGTGTTAGTCAAATTCTCGCGAATAGCCACTGAGTAGTATGTTGTACCAAAAACATACAATATTCCGTTGCGATGGCATACCACCAGCGGTATCTTGCGCTGCTGAGTTACGACCAGGCTCTCGCAGAAATTCATTCACACCACCAAGGCGCACTAGACGACTATCCACTTGTCCGAAAAATGGAAGGAGCGTCTTTTCTAAGGAAGCTCTTGACTTCGTCAGCCTGTCATCAGGCTTGAAGCCCCAAAGCATCTGGGGGTTCAAGGCCTCTATGTATGTAATCTCCATTACCAATCTCTCTGTTGAGAACACTCGGTCCGAGGATGCGATTTCATAGGAGACATTCACTTTAATTAAGTAGCTCATGAGAGACGAATGAGGTTAATTATGCCACCCAGTTGACCAGAGTCTGGCTGACCCTGGTGGACTCTACTGGACTCTGGTCAACTCCGGTAGCATTAGTACTCAATTAGTGAAATATTACTACTGCTTAAAAAATGCTGCTGATCGAATCAAAGGGCAGGGGGTTTCGTTCGGAGAGAGACAAAGACAGTTTCATTTCCCAGGCAATCTTGTGAACACGATACAACAATTGCAGTTAGTTGGGTGTGGATGTCACGGAGTGTCAGAGGAGACCTGCTATCTCTGGCTATACTACTAGGTGAACATGCTATAATGGTTAATTCCACCGAAAACATAGAGATCTGCGAGAATATTGTTAGGAATTCAATATCCAGTGCTATAGAAAATTGTAGACAGATCGGCGATCTTACAACTAAATTTCATTTAGAACAACCTACAATTGAGATGACTAAAAAAGCTTCGTCAAATCGGCATTTATGACCATAGACATGGGGCTCCACGATGGATGGAAGTTCTCCCAGTCGATGAGCTTGGATAGTGCCGTGCTTGGCGGAGCAGTTACAAAGCGGCAGATTTGGATGGGTGGATGGATGGAGGGTTCAATTCGCCGCATAAGCGATCGCCATACATAGCGCACACGAATCTCTGTCGGAGAGCACATCTACCACACGTACTGGAGATGATAAATTCAGGATCTCGTTCTCACGAGGAAACCATTCCGTTCAAGGGAATGGTCAGCACTCTAGATGCAAGATGCGATAGAAAACGTATAAATACCTGTCCTTCTGGACCTTTTCCCTTCAGCTCCTCTTCCTACATTTGATCAGGTTAGCATTCAATCCTCCAGTTCATCATCCTATCGTATAACCTTCAACTCACTCTACTTTTTTTCTGTCATTTAGAAGCTTCAAGCTACACAATCTCACTATAATGCAATTCAACGTTGTCTTCATCACTACTGCTCTCCTCGCTTCCGCCTCCCTGGCGATGTCGGCCACAGTCACAGTCTTCGCTGGGGCGGACTGTACCGGCTCTCAGAGTGGAAGTACCAACGTGCCGACTGGATTCTGTGGCACTTTGGGAAGCAGCTCGGCCAAGTCCATCAGGTATTCTGGAGTCCCCAACCAGATCCAGTTCTATATCTCTGGCGGTGGCCACGATAATTGCACCAATGGGTCGAGCTTGACGCGTGGTGCCGGCTCTGGATGTGCAACTGCGCCTGCCGGGTAAGCTCTCTGAGTGAAATTTCTCGCTGGAGTGGAACTAATAATATTCGTTGGTGGTAGATTCAATTGGGAGAGTGTTAAAGTCCTTTAAATGACTAGAGGTGGTAGACAGAGAGGCATCTCTCGGTTCTATCCGTTTTGATATGTGAAATGATGTGTATCGGATTGTAACTGCTCAAGTGATTTGTGAATGTTGAATAAACCTGCTTTTGAGATATTTATGTTGGATTTATGAGTATGTATCGAGATCTCGGCTGGAGATGATTAAGTACTGATTACCATGATACAGTGGCGAGCGAAAAGAATGCACGCGGGTGTTTCTCGTGAATTACCCGGTCGATTTTGCTCGATTGAAATACCAGATAGAGATACATAGTGGTAGAGAATATGTACGAAGAAATTATGCAAGAAAATAAAAAACTGAGCTTAGAAGGTGCAAATTACCAGGGCTGGAGTTTTTGGGAAATTTAAGAAATGGTCGGATCGTCACGAAATTTTCGGAAATTAGAGTCCTGGATAACCTGATTACATTCCAGTTTATATCGTAAATAAATATGTGGCCATTGCTGAGATTTATGACGCTCAAGTTGCCTGTTTTCGCTATTTTTGGGCCATTTTCCCATCAAAACCCTGAAAATGGCCGACTTCAACGCTGCATTTCTCAATAACGACTGCATATTTATTTACGATATAAACTGTAGTGCGCTCAGATTATTAAAAATTCCAAAAACTCCAGCACTGGTAATTCGCACTTTCTGAGCTTAGTTTTTCATTTTCTTGCATAATTTCTTCATATATATTCTCTACCATTATGTATCTCTAGCTGGTATTTTAATTGAGCAAAATCGACCGGGTAATTCACGAGAAACACCCACGTGCATTCTTTTCGCTCGCCACTGTAGGTAGTGCGTAATTGACGTGGAACCCTGTTGTTGAGTAGAGCAGTCATATTCTGAGTCGTATATCTACAGGTTTCTTACGATGCCTTCAGAGTTCGGCCCCATGGAATTCACAAGGATTCTTCAAGATTCTATATTGAATTTTCTCTCGTTAGTTTGTTAGGAATGGCGGGCGGCTAAAAATGCCTTAGTCATCACTGGTGGCGATGCAGTCGTGTAGACGGCAGCGACCCCAATGTTTTCCTCATGCATTTTGCGTCCATGATTCGCTCTCTCCATATCTTTTGACATCTCGAAATTAACTCAGTGCTATTCCAAGCTATCATGCGCGCAAGGAAAGGATACCCATGTCATTTCTTGACTGCGGGTGCATCTACCGAGTTCAGCTTGCGGATGTGGAAGGGGAGGGACAATGGGTGGAACTTAGAGGCCTTGAGACGTCACCATGGTAGGATGCAACTAGGGTGAGTTGGCCGTGGGTTCTGGTTTTGGGCACTGCGTTTGGTGAGGACGGGCTGATAACGAGGATGGGAGCTAGAGAGAGATGACTGAAAGACGGACTGCAGCAGTCGGCCGATCTTCTGAATCTTTGGTGTCCCAGCGTCCGTCGGAAGCGTCATTCGTCCTCGATTTTCTTCTTGGCTTGCCCTCTTCGATTTTTGCTCCATCTCGGGTGATCGGGGTAAGCTTGGAAGCACCTGGATCTATGGCGGTCTTTTCTGGACATGTTGACATCCATGGCAGAATCAGACGTTAGATATTGGATCAATCCGACCGCAAATTCTTTATGGCTCTTGTGTTGGCCGACCCGCCTCTCTACTTGCCTCTCCTCGACGTACCTTTTAGGTTTATATGCCCAATCCACCTTTACCTACATTGAGGATATTCAATCCGTATCTCGTTCTTAGCATTACTATCTAGCCTCGTCTAGCCTCTTCTCTCCATTTCATTCATACTACCCCCCGACCGCATACACTCATCATCAACTATGTCAACGATCTTGCAATAACCATATCTGTCAAAATTTACCGCAACCAAGCGCGTACTCTAGCGCTCGCATTCGCATTCTTACTCACCCACACACAACCGACGCTCCTCTGATAGCATTTGTCAACTCTTTGAAACAAGTCAGCACATAGATTACCCGAAAATGAAATCATGAAATGTTCTGAATACCCCTCGAGTATGTCTGTTAATCTTTTGTAGTTTTATACTGTACGGATTTTGAAGAATTATGGGACAGAGAACGTACAAACGGCTTCTAAAGCCATCCTAATGTGCTCTAAACTAATACTACTTCCTTGCCATGGTTATGCACGCTCTGAATGTGCGGAAGAATATCTCGTTCTTCCAGCGCCTCAAAATCACATGCCGTGTCATGACATCCCAGGTTTCCGCGTGAATCCAACCTATAGCATATACCTAAACGCTTGCCTGATGCTACCAAGGACGTCAGAGTCTCCAATCATAGAGGAGACATTTTATAGCACTTTACCTTTGTCCTCAACATACACCATGGTCTTGCGTCCACATCTGTGCTTCATGAATGCGACGAGAAAGATGAGTTGGAAATCGTATCTGCTACATTTTAACCTAAAGTGGCAGACACCATGAAAGACATAAGATTCGGCATTAACGGAGAAAAAAGGATTTGACTCGACCTTTGTGGGTCCGTCTTCTCTGTGGGTCAGTGAATTAGTTGTAGCATGTGTATGTATTCACCATGAATTATGACTCGGCTTACCAGGGGCAGTAGCTGCGTTGCTATTGGATGAAGAAGACTGTATGACCTCCCCTGCAGACTGTGTTACGGCTATGATGTTGGAAAGATTTGAGCGAGTGGAGATATGTTATTGTTGATTAATGTTTGATAGGGGAAGGAAAAGAGGAGGATCACTTACGCGTCTCGACGCCAGCTCGTGGAGAAGTCCCAGCCACGTTCTCAGCCCCAAATTTCTCCTGGGTGTACCTTGATGATGCTTTGAACGCTGCATCCCTGAAGTTCTCTATGTGGAGACGAAAGTTCGTTTTCCTGTATTGTGCCCTTTGCTCAGAAGACTCACCCTTTGTGACTACTTCGACGATGAAGCTGATATGTCCGATTACCGGAAGATCTTTGAGGTAAAGATCCATACCCTCTGGAGGCAGAATTGCGGTGGATGGTTCCAGTGGATGCTTGAGAAGTTCGTCAAAGTTCCTTGCGGGAATTGAAACCTACGGAACGCATGAGATATCAAATAGCTTCGCAAACTCATTTTTTTTGCATTTGTCTCACCTCCCACATACGCAGATATGCGCCTGCAAGGCGGTCGTTTGTTGCCGCCATGGCCTTTTGGAATGGGGAGGCTGTGAGTAGGGACCCTCCCTCTTCGGCGTAGATTGTGAGGTCGTATGAGTCGGAAGGAGGATCTCCTGAGATCCAGTAGAAAAACTGTAATGTCTGTTTCATGATGAATATGAATTTGGCCGTCACGATGATGGTTGGATTCAATGAGTGGCATGGATAGGGGGACGCGTTTTAGGCTGGATCACAATAGCTCCCACGGGCGAGGGCCATTATTAGTTGCCTCATTACGCGGGTTATACCTTTCACTAAAACTGTTAGTAGGAAAATAACGACCGGAAAGGGGTACTCTGGTAAATTTGAATACTCGAAGCGACCTTTAAACCGCCTCCGGAGCGAGACTGGAGATAAGTAAATGTTTCGGAGCTCGATCCTGTAGGCTACGAAGGTTTGAGTCAGCACATAGTGGTCAAAAATAGAACAAAATACTATGAACTGTAGAGATTATGACAGATTCTGGTAAGGAGAGTGCGTGAACGATTTCTAACGGTCATGGACTACTACTTCTCTACCATTATTGTGCACACTCTGGATGTGCAGAAGAATATCTCGAACTTCAACCGCCTCAAATTCGCATACTTTGTCATAACATCCCATGTTCCTCTCGAATGGTAACCTATAGCATGAGCCTAAGCGTTTCCCTGAGGCTACATAAGCAGTCAGAGTCTGTATACATAAAGAGAATATGTTACAACACTTCACCTTTGTCCTTGACAAGTATCGAGCTCTTATATCGACATTTGTGCGACATTCGAGCGGCGATAGTTCTGCTTCGGACACCACAATCGGGGCATCTCAATCTGAGAAGAGATCATGAGCAATATAAGCACATGAGATGGAGCACAATCGTAGACGAGAGAATGTGACTCAACCTGTTCGGATTTGTTTTTCCTATGAGTGAATGGGTTAGTTAAGAAGTGAGGCGACATTTACCCATCATCGGGACTTGACTTACCATTTGTTGGGATCCTATTGCCATTAGACGAAGACGAAGGTACTACCGTACCTGCTGACCATGTTGAGGCTATGAACGAGAAAGAATTCTCCGAGTGAACGGTCATCATGACGAGAGAATAGGATGTAGACATACATTCATCAAGGCGAACTCGCTTCGAGGGACCCGCAGATTTCTCAGCCTGAGATGTGCCACTACGTAAGGCGCGTTTTCGTGAGGTAGAACCACTGCTGACAGGCGCCATCTCGAACTTGAAAGTACCCGCATTTCCTACATCGAGGGAGGGCGATCAGCACGCACGTATGGGGTATGACGAGTAAGAAAACGAGAATGGCGATACGTTGAGGAAATCACCTTGTACTACCGTAGCGTCTCCGTCGTTAACAACCGAGGGTGGTTTGGTCGTCTCCGCAGACTTGGTGGCGGTTTTGAACATCGACAGGAAGGGCGGAGATGTGCTAGCTATTATCGATTAGTTCATCATGGGACAGGACAGAGAAAGATCGCGCACGCGTCTCGAGGTAAACCCGTCCAGAAGGCCCTGCCATGTTCTTAGGTTCACCACTCCTTTGAACGCGTTTTAATGAGGTGGTGTCCATTGTATCACCAATTTTCCCTACGCGGAGAGGAATGTTCACCTTTCTGTGTCGTAGCCGTCGCTCGGTAGACTCACCTTTTATAACTGCTTCAACAATGAAGCTAATGTGTCCAAATATTGGGGGATCCTTGAGGTAAAGATCCATGCCTTCTGGAGGAAGGATTGCGGTGGATGGATCCAGTGGGTGTTTGAGGAGTTCTTCAAAGTTCCTAGCGGGGATGGAGACCTAAAATAAACGTCAATTATCTGTTTAATGTCTGGCATTGAACGCACCTTCCACATACGTAGGTACGCACCTGCAAGGCGGGCATTAGAGGCTGCCATGGTTTGTTGGAATTCAGAGGCTGTTGGCATGGTTTCTCCATCTTCCGCGTGTACTTTGAGTTCATACGAGTCAGAAGGAGGATCTCCTGATATCCAATAGAAGAATTTGACTATTCGTCCCATAATCGGTTTGTAGATAAGTTGACAATGGATGGCAAACAAGAGTAAGACTCCAGACTCCGACGAGACCAAGAACGAACCGTCACGCATCACATGACATACCATCAATGTCACAACGCGTTTGTGATGTCCGCGTCGGGACACGATTCACAAGCGAGGAGACCAATCTGCACGATAATTCATGGCATATGCCAGTCCTCCCATGGCATTCATTGTACTGTTTCCCCATCACCCTCAAGTTCATCATTCAACTCACAATGCCTGGGATCCGTCCTTATCGACGTGCTTTCTATCAAGATACTCTGCAGCTCTCGCGTATCATAAATGCTCACTTTGGAGGGGAATCAGTGTCATCTCATCAGTTTGTACCTGCAGATGATCGAAATTTACGATAGGATAAAGCTGAGAGCTTAGAATGATGTGAGTGAGCTATGGAGCAGTGGTAAGAAGTGAGATTATCGTGATCATTTCTCGGGTCGTCGATGTCAATATTAGAGTCGGACGTTTGATAAACACAGTGGCAGAACCTCTGGAGCCCTCTTCTGGTAGCTTAATTTCTTCCTTCGTTATCCGCTCAATTTTTCTGGTCTTCGTTCTCCCGTTTTCGGTCAACTATTTACTACGATTGAGGTTATATGGCCCACAACAGGCCTGTAGTACACGATGGCTTTCTTCTTCACGCATGCATGCCCTCTTTTTTCCTTCCTGTAGCTTTTTCATGCTCCATTTTTAGTGTCCTTACTCAAATTCCTGACCGTGCTAATTAGGTTTCACGCTTACCATTCAATTTCTCCATTGGTGGTATTGATCTCCAGGATTCGTGTCTCAGTTTCCGTCTGAACTCTTCCTCGAATCGTGCTCTCCTCGTGTCCTCCCCACCATCCAACCCTCTACTGCATATTCACATATGTCATTATCATAGAATGTACTCACGAGCTTGGAACAACCTCATTACACATATTACCGCTGCTTACTGCTTACCTCTTCCTATTGAGTACACCCGCACCCGGATTCACTTTGATATCTCCACCCACTCAGTACCCTGGCTCCCCTTATAGGATCTACAATATACAGTCCATAGATAAACTAAACAACACAAAGATAGCACGTTAGATTACATGATAAGTCCGATAGTTATCTCGTGGATGGATTATAAAGGCGGTGCGTTTTTATATGCGTACTGCGTACCACCGCACTTACTCTATGTGCGGAGAGTACTTTTAGTAAACCGGGTAGATATTGTTGTGTCAATGGATCTACAAACTCCTGAAGTGAAAATAAAACTCGCTGCGATTGCACCTTTGCACGTAGCTACCGTGTTGTGAGTTATGTTCCACCGGCGCTTAGTGGGCGCTAACAAGAGTTTGGTCGAAATGTCATTTTTGGCGGTGCTCCATCGTGTACCGCGCCAGAAGTTGCGAGAGCTAATTAGTTTTATTAGTCGCCTAACCCGTAGGCGAGCTTGAATCGAGTAACGAAACCTAGCTGCAGCTTGCGCGGTACCCAAAGCTCGAATGACTGTCTCAAGCCGTACAACGACGTATATGTGCAGTTGATATTGAAGGGGAATTTGGATACTCGTAAATTGTCGGGTAGAAACTCTGCATATTATAGAAAGGTGGCTGCTATGCTCCGAGCTCGAGATACCCATTGTTGACGAGGGCAGCAATGGAATCAGTATGTGCCTGCCAAGCTCACATGTGATGGCCCAAATGAATCAGCGTATGCTCACTCCTGCATTGATTATGCTCTGTTTCTACCCGTAGGGATTTTGATCCTGAAGCAGAGCATAAGTGGATCTTAGAGATGAGTTTTCTCAATAAGAGGTGTTTATTTTAGTCACTAACCTTTCCTAAATCCAGCGTCCAGACAAACGGCTTACACATGTTCCTGACTCTGCTTAGTCTCTGATGATAAAGCGGGGTCATGCTGACGTTTTGAATTGTATCAGAAGCTTCGAAATATGTGCTCTTTCTCGAATATGTATCTGGTACCTCCGCAAGTCGATTCTGGGCAGATCATAATCAGTCAAAACCAGGTTCTTAGATGCGACATACAAGGCAATACCAGCAGATTACTTACAAGAGTCTTAGCTCTCAGAGAATTTCTGCATTGAAAACTTGAAAATAATATCTGTTTGGCAACTCAAAGTCTCCTTGTAATATCGAAAAGCCTCCTGAGGGTGAATTTGATTTAGTGGTCCCGGGTCTGACAAATTATCAATGCCAAGACCGTTGGTTTCCTCGTGCCACCCCGAGTATATGGGTTTTAGGCGCTTTTGTGGCTATACTTAGAAGCCTTCTTCGGGTTTTGCGGTAGCCATTTCGGGTTCTATATCTGATTCATGTCACAAACAGGCGCTTCCTATGCTTGGCGGACGCTCAAATAAACCACCGTGTCTTCGAGCCGGGAGGACCTCTCGTTGCTTTGTTTTACGGTGAATTGTGTTTTTCAGAGAGTCAAATACAACTTGAAGTGTGTATGTATGTTTCAGAATATATACAACACCTCAGTAAGACCAAAGGACCATCAAAAGAGAACTTCAACTATGCATTACTATTGAATTTTCCATATTATAAATCCTCAATGCATGTGCGTGGGCGCTAGTTGCATATGGAACCTCGAGGAGCGCCGACATGAGGTTCTCCAGCTTGATCGGTCAACACTGCGCTTCTTCGACCATTCACCTTTAACTGTACAGTCTAGATGATGTGCCTCGACTAAGTCATGTACATAGGCTGTTCTAAGCCCCGTCCACATCGCATTCCTGTGAAGAACCTCGTTTTTCTGGTCATAGGATCTGGATGGATCGCCCTTGAACAGCCCGGTCAATCATGATCTCCGTGCTCACCATCTTGATGAACAAAGAGAAGTGTATGTATGCCGTATTCAGCTGCTGGAGAATGCCGCTACGTTCATATGCTCCAGTAAAAACAAAGAGCGTCCATGCGCCTCTGGGCTAGGGCCCTCTAACATGTCAACTGGGGCTGGGACTATAAGTATGCACCATTCACGTCGTGCATCTCCAGTGTCAACCCACAGACTCTACCTGCCTACAATGTTCCGCTCTATTCTTCTTCTCAGTCTCACAACTCTCGCTCTAGGGCTCTCTGCTGGTGACTTGCAAGTCTCCATGAAAGCCTTGCATACCGATGTCGACTCAATCGAAGATATTGTCATCTCTGCTATTATCACCAACCCAACTGATCGTGACATTCGCGTCTTCGCAAAAAATAATGTCCTCGACGCCTCGGCCACCACCTC
>Ga0247742_10002241_pt1 | contig 12755 bp, 9 predicted proteins | sample UWRJL208509C2_FD_180944 | JGI IMG/M metagenome (GOLD analysis project Ga0247742, IMG submission 180944) | Plant litter microbial communities from Arlington Agricultural Research Station in Wisconsin, United States - UWRJ-L208-509C-2 | ecosystem: Environmental > Terrestrial > Plant litter >...
GAGACTTTATTTGTTGTAGATGCGATGACAGGTCAGGATGCTGTAAATACTGCTAAAGCTTTTAATGACCGTTTAAATTTTGACGGAGTTATCCTTACTAAATTAGATGGTGATACCCGTGGTGGAGCTGCTATTTCTATCAAATCTGTAGTAAATAAGCCTATTAAGTTTGTAGGTACAGGAGAGAAGATGGATGCTATTGATGTATTCTATCCTGTTCGTATGGCTGAACGTATACTTGGTATGGGTGACGTTGTATCTTTGGTAGAAAGAGCACAGGAACAGTTTAATGAGGAAGAGGCAAGAAAGCTTCAAAAGAAGATTGCTAAGAATGAATTTGGTTTTGATGATTTCCTTACGCAGATCCAACAGGTGAAAAAGATGGGTAATATGAAAGATCTGGTGGGAATGATACCTGGAGCATCAAAAGCCATGAAGGATATAGAAATAGAAGATGATGCATTTAAGCATATCGAAGCAATAATTCACTCAATGACTCCAGGCGAAAGAAGTAAACCTGCGATTATTGATGTAAAAAGAAAAGCCAGGATTGCAAAAGGTGCCGGGCGCAAAATTGAAGAGGTCAACCAACTGATGAAACAGTTTGACCAGATGAGCAAAATGATGAAGATGATGCAGGGTCCGGGTGGTAAAAACCTTATGAAAATGATGGGCGGAATGAAAGGAATGAAATAAAAATAAAAGACGTGATAATTCACGTCTTTTATTTTTGATATACTAACTACAAACAATTAGGGATGCAATTATTAGACGGAAAAAAAGTATCTGAGGATATCAAGATTGAAATTACTGCCGAAGTCGATAAGATGAAGCTTAATGGTGAGAAAGTACCTCATCTCGCTGCAATTATTGTTGGAAACGATGGTGCAAGTTTGACATATGTTGGAAGTAAAGTCAAAGCGTGCGAGCGTGTTGGTTTCGAGTCTACATTGGTTAAAATGCCAAGTACTACTTCGGAAACCGAACTGCTTAAAAAAATTAAACAACTGAATGAGGATGACAATATAGACGGATTCATTGTACAGTTGCCTTTACCGGAACAAATCGATACCCAAAAAGTATTAATGGCAATTGATCCAAGTAAGGATGTGGATGGTTTCCACCCGGAGAATTTTGGTAAAATGGCTTTGGATATGACTACTTTTATCCCGGCTACGCCATTTGGAATTCTTGAATTGTTAGAAAGATACAATGTAGAAACCAAAGGAAAACATACTGTTGTTATAGGTCGTAGTCATATTGTGGGACGTCCTATGAGTATATTGATGGGGAGAAAAGGGTTTCCCGGGAATTCTACTGTAACACTTACCCACAGTTATACCAAAAATATAGCACAGATTACGACTCAGGCAGATATTATTATTACTGCCCTTGGAGTTCCTAACTACTTAAAAGCGGAAATGGTAAAAGATGGAGCTGTAGTAATTGATGTTGGTATTACCCGTGTTTCTGATGATACGAATCCAAAAGGATATGTGATAACAGGAGATGTAGATTTTGAAAACGTGAGCAAAAAGGCATCCCATATCACACCTGTTCCAGGAGGTGTTGGCCCAATGACTATTGCGATGCTGTTAAAAAACACATTATTAGCAAGGGAGCAACGTAAAGAAGCGAAAAAATAATACTAAAAAAGCCTTAAATTTATTTAAGGCTTTTTTATGTACTGTCTGCGTATAATTTCTAATAATCACCTTTTTTCTTGTAGCGTGGATCATCTTTATTGATGAACTCAGCCCTGCGTACTGGTGGAGTAGTATTATCTGGCTGATTACCTCTTGTCGGGGTAATCTTAGGTTGGTTATTACCTGAATCTGTATTTCCGGATTCAATATTTCTTGGTTGTATTTTATTGCTGCTTAAATTTCTACCCCGGTTTTCATTCCCTGAATCATATCTTCTCTCTCTTGGTTCCTGGCTCCTGCTGTTGAAATCATTATTGCTATTTTCATTTCGGGAATCTTGTCTCCTGATTCTTGGTTCTTGTCTTTCTCTTGGCAAGCTTGCTTCTTCCGTTTTGCTTGAAGGCTCGATAAGCTGGTTCAATTCCTTAATTTCGTCATCGGTTAGGTCGCGGTAGCGGCCAACTGGTACATCAAGAGAAATGTTTATTATACGTATTCTTTTTAATGCAGTAACTTCGTAGTCGAGGTATTCGCACATTCTCCTAATTTGTCGATTCAGTCCTTGGGTTAATATTATCTTGAAAGTATATTTGCTAATCTGTTCGACTTTGCATTTCCTGGTTACAGTATCAAGTATAGGAATGCCGTTCCCCATACGCTCAATAAAACGATCGGTTATAGGTCTGCTTACAGTAACGGTATATTCTTTTTCATGATTGTTCCTTGCGCGGAGTATTTTGTTAACGATATCACCATCATTGGTCATAAAGATTAACCCCTCACTGGCTTTATCAAGTCGGCCGATTGGAAAAATACGTTTAGGATAATTAATGAAATCTATTATATTGTCATGCACTTCCAGGTTAGTAGTGCATTCGATACCTGCGGGCTTATTAAAGGCTAGATAAACAGGTTTTTCGTTTTTCTCCCGGATTAGTTTCCCGTCTATACGTACTTCATCATCGTTGCTAACTTTGGTTCCCATTTCTGCAAGTTCGCCATTAATGGTTACCCGTTGATCTTCTATTAGTTTGTCGGCTTCACGGCGAGAACAAAAGCCTGTTTCACCTATGAATTTGTTGATCCGTTTCAGATTTTCTTCCATACTGCAAAGTTAACGAGAAAATGGTTCTGGGGCATACTCTTACACGTAATTTTGCCTAATCTTTCGTGGTCTGATATAGAATAATTGGCGTTATTCTGTCGGTTCAATTATAAATGCGGTGAGCTGCTTGTACAGAGTATCATCATGCATGCTGTGTCCAAGGCCTTTAGTTTCTATAAATTCGGCGTGTTTCCAGGAAGCTGCTATTTTGCGTCCTTCTTCAAAAGCTACTACTGTATCATCGATATCATGTGCGATGATACCTTTCAATTTTAGCTTTTTGCCGAATATTCTTCCGGAAAAATCGTCAGGCCTAAAGCTGAAGGTTTTAAGGAAGTGCTCTTCCAGCGAGGTAGATATCCTTGAATTAAGGCTTAGCATATTAATGTAGTTTGTGATAAGTGTCTTAAGATCTGATGGAGCGCCGAGGATTACCATTTTCTCAAGTAGAGGATTTTGGTATTTGTATTGAAAATATACACAGGCGGCTCCGCCTATTGAATGCCCTATAAGAACATTTGGTTTGAATTTCTCTACAGCGACATTAATAAATTCTGCATACTTTGGAACATTAAATTCTTTTCCACTGGACATACCGTGTGCGGGTCCGTCAATGGCTATAATTGTACTCCCAGTTACTTTGAGATATGGAAGGAATTTTTCCCATCTTGAAGCATTGCTTTCCCATCCATGGATGAGTAAGATTGTGTGCTCATTGCCTTTCCAAATATAACTCTGGAACTGATGCTCATTGTAGTTAATAAAAGAGGTCTCTGCGTCTTTTAATATAGCAGGAAGTGTATCTTCGGCCAATCTTCCTTCGCGGGGATGGCTAAATAATTTATAAGCGAGGCCGGTGGCTTTTTCGGTATTTATAAAACTTAGGAAATTGATGTAAAATCCTATAGATTTAGTTAATATAAAAAGTTTTACTTTTTTCATATAAAAAAAGCCCCCTGTTCGGAGGCTTATGATTTATTAGAATTTAGAAAATAAATTATCCATTTTTTCTCTTTCCTCTTCGGCTAAACTTGCGTCAACCAAAATCCTTCCTGAATGTTCATCAGTGATGATTTTTTTTCTGGCAGCAATTTCTACCTGTGTTTGTGGAGGAATTGTAAAGAAAGATCCAGCAGAAGCGCCTCTTTCGATAGAAACAACAGCTAATCCGTTACGGACGCTGCTTCTGATTCTTTTGTAGGCAGCTAATAAGCGATCTTCGATTAATGCTTCATATTCAGCAGATTTTTCGCTAAGGAAAGCTTCTTCTTTCGAAGTTTCTGACATTATAGCGTCCAATTCTGATTTTTTGTGTTCCAAGTGAGATTGTTTTTCAGAGAGCCTTTCAGTTGACTGGGTAACCACTTGCTTTTTGTATTCAATAGAAGCTTTCATTTCCTTGATTTGTTTTTCAGCTAACTGGATTTCCAATTCCTGAAATTCCACTTCTTTTGTCAATGAATTGAATTCTCTGTTATTACGAACAGTTTCCTGTTGTTTGGTGTATTTTTTAATTGACTCTTTGTGTTCGTCAATAGCATTTTTCTTTGATTTGATTTGTTCTTCAATAACATCCAAATCTGATTTTAGTTTTTCAGAACGAGATTTTAATCCGGCTACTTCATCTTCCAGGTCTTCAACTTCTAAAGGAAGTTCACCTCTTACATTTCTGATTTCGTCAATTCGTGTGTCAATGAGCTGTAAATCATAGATTGCTCTTAACTTGTCTTCAACACTCAATTCTTTTGTAGTCGCCATATTTTATAAGTACTTAACTGGATTTGTATTTTCTTCAGATAAAATGAATGCAAAATTAGGCATTTTTTTCGTAAGATAATCAACAATGTAATTTTTTGTATAGCGTTCGCTTTCAAAATGTCCTATATCGGCAAGTAAAATACGGTTTTCGGCTTCGTAAAATTGATGGTACTTTAAATCAGCAGTTAAATAAGCATCTGCCCCGGCCTGAATTGCATGTTTGATAGCAAAGCTTCCCGCACCGCCTAACACGGCAACTTTTTTAATATTTTTATTTAAATAGGTACTGTGCCTGATTCCGTCAGCCTTCATTTTGTCTTTGACGAAATGAAGAAAATCCCTTTCATTCAGGGATGTAGGGAGTTCACCAATCATTCCGAGGCCAATATTTTGATGACTGTTTTGTAAATCGTAAATCTCATAGGCTACTTCTTCATAAATGTGGCTGTTAAAAAGTGCTTTCAGGATTTTCTGTTCGAGATGTTTTTCGAAGGTTACCTCAATTTTGATTTCTGTAGTCCTTGTCAATTCTCCCTTAATACCAATAGTCGGATTACTGTTGTCGCTACCCTGGTACGTGCCTGTGCCTTCTGAATTGAAGCTACAGCTCTCATAGTTTCCTATACTTCCCGCTCCAGCTGTGAACAGGGATTGTCTTACTTTATCAGCATTGTCAGGAACTGTATACGTAACAAGCTTTCTTATGAACTGCTGTTTAGGGATTAATACTTTTGTGTTTTCGAGGCCAAGAGCATCACAGAATATTTTATTTACCCCGTATTGATGATTATCAAGGGCCGTATGAACCGTATAAATGGCGATATCATTTTTAATTGCTTTTATGATTGAGCGCTCTACATAGTTTTTGCCTGTTATTTTCTTGAGGCCTGAGAATAGAATAGGGTGGAAGCATACTATAAGGTTACAGTTTTTTACTATAGCTTCGTCTATAACAATTTCCAGCGCATCATGGCATACTAATACGGCCGTGGCTTCATTATCCGGATTACCCACTAAAAGGCCTACGTTGTCAAAATCCTCTGCATAGGCAAGTGGTGCCATTTCTTCAAGTACTAAAAGTATTTCTTTAATTGTCATAAAATGGAAGGTGAATTTAGGAGTATAACAAACATTTATTTCTATGAGTACTATTGTTTACAGTAACTCTTTTACTTTTAGATTGCAATCCAAAGATAAAATATTATACTTTCGTATTATGGTTTTACTACGAAAAATACTATTTCCGTTTGCAATAGTCTATGGGCTGATTACCAGTTTACGTAATTTGCTTTTTGATAAGGGGATATTGAAATCTTATTTATTTGATCTTCCGGTGATAGTTGTTGGGAATCTCAGTGTAGGCGGTACAGGGAAAACTCCACAGATAGAATACCTGATACGGCTGCTTTCTCCTGATTATAAGGTAGCTACATTGAGCCGTGGTTATAAAAGGCAATCGAAAGGCTTTGTACTTGCAGATGAAAATGACGATGCAACAACGCTTGGAGATGAGCCATTCCAATACTATAGTAAGTTCCCACAGATAAAAGTCTCGGTAGATACAGACAGGAGAAATGGAATAGAACAATTACTTTCGCTACCTGAAAAACCGGATGTGATCCTTCTTGATGATGCCTATCAGCACAGAAAGGTAAAAGCGGGATTTTATATTTTATTGACTTCCTATGGTGATTTGTATGCTGATGATTATATGCTGCCTACAGGAAATTTGCGTGAAAACAGGAGGGGAGCCAGAAGAGCAAATGTAATTATAGTTACAAAATGCCCGCCTGAGCTTTCTGTGCAGGAACAGGAAAAAATAAGACTAAAATTGAATATAAGCAATGAGCAACAGCTCTTATTTAGTTATATCAATTATGATGACAGTGTTTATTCTGATAAAGAATCTAAACAAGTGAAACAGTTAATAAATGCTGATAAACTACTTGTAGCGGGAATTGCCAAACCCGGACCTTTTTTTAAGTATCTACAAAGGGATGGAGATCAGGTACTGACATTTCCGGATCATCATCGTTTTTCGAATAAGGACATTACTGATATAAGAGACAAAGGTACTGACAAGATCATTATTACTACAGAAAAGGATTATGTGCGGTTGAAAGATAATATGGAACGTGAACAGCTTTTTTATTTGCCGATTAAAAGTGAATTTTTATTCAATAAAGATAATTTTGATAAGGCAATACTAAATTATGTGAGGGAAAAAAGTTAGGTGTAGCAGTTGTGTGCTTATGAGAATAAGTCATCTATATCTTTATCGTCATTAGTAGGTAGTTGATAGTAGTCTTCATCATCATCAAGATATTCATCTTTGGCTGCTTCCATGTTATTATTATCAATAATATCATTCCAATAGGTCTCATCTATCACGAATTCATAATTGTATTTTTCAATATTATTGGGAAGAAGAATTTTTTTTAATTGTTCATATTGATCACGTAAATTATCATAACGATCTTTGACCTGATCTATAGAACTTATTTCATAAATTTGATTATTTTTAATTTCATATTCTTGTTTTTCACGAATATAATTGATTATAGTGGTGATGTTCAAAATGCCATTATCTGTTTTGATATAGTTTATATAATCTAAGTCATATTTAGAAAACAGCAAAGGGATATTAATTGCCTCGTCAAAATCGTCAATATACCCTATTACAGTTTCAATTATATCGGGATTTGAAGTTATGAGGTCTCTGAATTTCCCATTACCTTCATAATTGTTTAAAGTTGTATAAAGCAACTTATATATATTATGAATATCAGTGTTTAAATCGATAAGAGATAAATGCTTGATAAGCAATTTGTCGGGCTTAACATTATGGCAGTAAGTCGTTATTATTCCTAATATTTCCGCATTGAAAATATTCGGATTCATATCACTAAGGTCATCAAAACTAATGCCTGATTTTTCAATTTTTTTTAGCAGTAATTTTTGTAAATCTTCTTCAAAGGGAAATATATTTTTGTTTGGATCAAATCTCGACAATTGATCTGCGAATCGGAGACCTGATACTATTCCTTTTCTCTCTGCATAAGATTCATTAACAAGTCCAATTAGATAATCTGCTATAGATGGATTAATAAAATTATACATACGAATTCCTTCCTGATCTGCTATAGTTGAGCGGATAAAACCATTAAGTAATATTTTGACAGAGTCGTAAAACTGGCTTGTTTTGATAATTTGATTATGCTGAATTCTTTCAAATATCAGCCTGTTTTCATAAGCCTGAAATAGAATTTTTTCAGAGATTGGATTTGAAAATGAAAAAAGAGTTGTTAATAAGCATCTGTCTAAATAATCTATCTGATTGTTATAAGAATAAGCCCAAATTTCTTTTGGGTTATTTAGATTATTGATTATAAATTGCTTATATTCTATTTCGGTAAAATTTCCTATTCTCGATAAATCAGTTATGAATTCGATTATACGCGGAGTGAAATTTTTATGCTCTATGATTGATAAATAAAATTTTTTCTTTAAAATAGTGTCACGTATTTCGTTTTTTATTCCTTGGAAAAATAATCTATTATAAAGAATTAAAGCTTTTTCATATTTGGTATAATCTTCAAGCTTTATTTCGAATTGATGTGAAGCTAGTCTTGAGTGGCCTATTTTTTCATATTTTTCGATTGCATGACTTAAAATTACAGTTCGGGTTGTAAGAATCAGAAATTTATTTGAAATATTTTTTACGCGATCAACAAATCCGGTTAATTGTGTTTCCGTTTTTTGAGCAGTTATAATTTCGAAATAATTAGCCCCAAGAAAATCATCAAAATAAAAAACTTGTTTTTCCTCAGGATTAAAGGACATAACATCTTCTGCTTCCCTGATATTTTCCACTTTATATATTTTATATCCGCTTTTTGCTTTATCAAAAAGCATAATTTCGGCTAAGGTTGTTTTTCCAATCCCAGGCTGGCCTGTAATTAAAAGTAATTTCTCCTTATTTAAAATTTTATTGGCATCATCTAACTTTCTGGTTATAACAAAATAGGATATTTTTTTTTTAATGCTTTCTAATAAATATTTTGTTCTGCCTTCAATTGCATTATGCAGGACAGCATTAAAAACAGTGATACTTGAAAACCATAGCTTGAAATATTTTTTTTCAATTTCCGGGTAATTTGATAATATTGAATTTAAATCCTCTTGTCCAAATATGTCATCAGAACTTTGAATATGGGGCGCTACTATTTCTTTTAATTCATCTTTTTGTGTTGCTGATAAAGGTAAGGAGGTAACAATTATATAGCGTTTCGGATTTAGATTTTTTAAATTTTTTAGTTCTGTATTTTTTAATGTGGATTTAAGGTTAGAAAATTTAGAGCCAATGTAATGTTTAGCCTGAACGACAATAGCATTATTATTCTTTGGAGTTGAAAAACGTAAATCAACCCCTTTATCTTTACCAATTCTAAAATTTTGCAAGCCTAAATTATATTTAGCATTTAAAAGATCCCGGCAAATCACTTCAAATTCTTTATCATTTAATGTTGAAAATGTATAGTTTGTCATTATGTCGATTTTTTTGCATGTCTGCTAGACCTCAAAGATATGCTACTTAAAGAGCTACAAGATATTCAATCGTATAATTTTTAACTCATGAATTGTGACAACACAAAAAGTACAGGGGATGTATTGTCGAGATTCAAATATAGCATATTTTGGTTATTCATTATAAAAACTTGAGCCTAATATTCTGAAACAACTCTTTTTAGAGTTGGTAGAAAAGATACTTATTGAAAAACAGAAAAACAATGATAGATCTTAGTGGAGGTAAGAAATGTTAAAAACTTAGTTTTAGCGATACATTGGGTGTTCTTTCTAAAGAATAGGTATTTACACTTTCAATAGAATTATTTTTATTGACTCTATAGTAACGGCTTACTATGTTTTTTTTGTTTAAAATATTTAAAATAGAAATACCTAACTGTACATTTGTTCTTGATGTGAGTTTCCAATCATAAGCAGCAGAAAAATTAACTTCAAAATAATCATTGCTGTTTTTATTGTTTGGATTGTTGTATATAATTTCGGGCTTTAAAGGATTGTCAAAATTTAGAATGTTGGTTAATGGAGAAGTTTCCGGCCGCCCAGAATGCCATTTTGAGCCTAATGCCATTTTAAGCTTCTTCCATTCATAAATTCCAGCCCAGGAAATACTATGGACAATCTGAAAGTTGTTTACAAATTGTATAGGAATGCTTTTGTTAAAAGTATATTCGCTATTAGATAATCCATAACTCAGCCAAGTATAAAAATGTTTAAAATTTCGTTGAAGTAAAACTTCTGAGCCGATGACGGAATAATTACCATTGATTTTTGTAAACTCCAACTGATTCTGAAAAGCTTGACTCGGACTATAAATCCCAGTAACTTTTTTATAATAATTATCCAATGTAACCAGCCAGTTTTTATTTTTGAAACTAAAACCAATAGAAATTTGTTTGCTTTTTTGAACTGGAATTTTATCATTGTCTGCTAATGTCCAACGTCTTTTCTCTATGCCTAAAAAATCCTGCTGTAAATCAATAATCTGAGAGGTTACTTGGCTTTTTTGCTCACCTAAGACTTCAAGATTGAATTGGTTTGAAATAGCATAATTAAATTGTAATCTTGGTTCAAAAATGAGCAAACCAAAATCTTCAATGTAATTGGTTCGTAATCCTGTTTTTAAAAAAATAGTTTTATCGTTATTTTGAATTTCTGTTTCCAAAATTAAAGCATGCATCCTTAAGACCTCCTTCGTTTTTTTTCTAAAAGCAGGATTGTTGATGTTTTCATAATTTGTAACCCCAATTTCATTGTATTGATACCCATTATTAAAAACCAGATTTGAATTAACAATATGTTTGTTTTCTAAACGTAATCCGTTATCGAACACAGTATTCTGTTGATCTAGAATTTGATTGGTCTCAATAGATTGATTTGTAGCATCTAAGTTATAATAGGAAGAGTAAAAATTGATTTTAGAGAAATTACTTTCGTTCCATTGAGTTTTTAAAGTAATGTTTCCGCCAAAATTTCGCTGTTTCAGATTACTGTTTTTAGAAGTGAATATAGAGTTTGAAGTTACATTTTGGGTCAAATCTAAAGAGTTGTTAATCCCAATTATGTCAAGAACCAATTCTGTTTTAGAATCGATTTTTTGTTGATATTGCGCTGTAAAATCATAAAAATAAAATTTCTCATCAGTATTATAATTTACATTTTTATTGTTATCCAGATTGGTAACGATTGTATTTTGAAAAACTCTTTTATAATAATTACGATAAGTTGGCGATGAAACCATATCAGTAAATGACCTTCTTCCTGAAATTTGGAAACTTGATTTTTCGGAGGTTTTTATTTTGGCATTAAATTCAGTACTTATTAGGTTAGTACTCAAGCTTCCATTAGTGTTTTCTATTTCATTAGAAAGAGATGAAATATCAATTACACTCGAAATACTTTCACCATAAAATGCCGAAGAACCATTTTTTGAAATCGCTATCTTTTGCGCCAGTGAAGAATTAAAAGCAGAAATAAGTCCAAAGAAATGTCCAGTTTGAAACATCCTTATACCGTTCCATAAAAACAGGTTCTGATCATTAGTGCCACTTCTTACATTAATATTTGAAATCGTTTCATTGGCACTGTAAATTCCAGGAATTTGTTGCATTGTTTGTAAAACATCAGGTTCAATTAAACCTGGCAGAATTCCAAATTTCTTCGGATTTACAATAAAAACACCATCTTTGTTCTTAGACATTCCCGTCGTTAAATACTTTTGGATTTCAATTTCATTCAAATAAATAGATAAAGTATCCTGGGGATTCAAAAAGCTTTGCGTCTCTTTGTTTTGTTTTCTGGAAGAAACTGCAATATAGCGTTGATTGATAATTTCAAAATCCAAAGCTGTTTTTTCTTGCAGATAAAATAGCTTTTCGGTTAATGATAAATCATGAATTGGAGGAATCAACCAAATAACGGAAACCTCTTTTTCAATATAATTAAACTGTACCTTATGCTGCTGTGAAATCGTCTTTAGTATTTCCTTTAAAGGTTTAGCCTCCTTTTCATCTTGAGAATAAACCTTTTCAGAAACAAAAAAAATAATTAAAGTAAGTAAGACTAATTTTTGAATTGTTATCATTTCTGCATTAAAATAATCTTTTTGTCAGACGTTTTTCTATACTTTAAATGATGTGTTTTACATACAAGTTGTAAAGCTGCATCAAGATCGTTTAAAGGCAATGCTCCAGTATAATATTCATCAGATTGGATAACCTCTGTGTCAATTGTAATGTTATATTGTCGTTCGAGTTCTTCTGTAATTTCTTTTAATGAGTTGTTGTTGAATTTTATTTCATTCAACATCCAGCTTGGTTTTTCATCAACTCCCAAAATCCCTTCTATTTTTTTACCATTCTGTACCACAACATTCTGTCCTTTAATTAAAAAGATTGTTCTGTTATTAAAATATACTTTTACTTTTCCTTCATAACATTCTACTTCAAAATTTTTATTTCTTGATTTGATGTTAAATTGAGTTCCAACTACAGTTACTTTTCCTAAACTGGTAATTACATCAAATTTTTTACCTTTAGCTACCTTAAAAAAGGCCTCACCTTTAAGATCAAGACTCCTTTGGTTGCTCCAATTCCATTTTTTATATTGAATCTCAGAATCTGAATTTAATACAATTTGTGAATTATCAGGAAGTGAAAAAGTTGTTTTTTTTCCAGCTGAAGTATATTCGGTCGTAGGGATATAAGGTCTAATTAAAAAAGTTATTCCTATTGCCAAAACTAAAATAGCGGCAATTTTAGTATACCAGGTATTTTGAAGTTTTATAATTGTTTTTTCTTTTTTACGATCAATAATATTTTGGTACATTGCCTCAGTATCCAAATCAGAAACTTTTAATTCGCCCGAAAGCTGTTTTATTTTATTGTAGATTTCAAATTCAGGTGAGTTTTCAAAAGCTTCTAATTCGCTTTTTGTCATTTCGCCTGAAAGCCATTTTGCTAAATCGTGTTGTTCTTCCATTTTTTTATTCTTTATTGTAAAACAATTGGATCTTAATAAACCCTACTTAATAGTACCAATTTCTATTCGGAGCGAAACCAAGGCTCCATGAATTCTTTTTTCAACTGCTTTTACACTAATATCAAGAATCTCTGCAATTTCGCTGTATTTTTTGCCGTCGATTCTATTTAATAAAAAAGCCG
>Ga0247742_10002242_pt1 | contig 12743 bp, 9 predicted proteins | sample UWRJL208509C2_FD_180944 | JGI IMG/M metagenome (GOLD analysis project Ga0247742, IMG submission 180944) | Plant litter microbial communities from Arlington Agricultural Research Station in Wisconsin, United States - UWRJ-L208-509C-2 | ecosystem: Environmental > Terrestrial > Plant litter >...
CTGGAGCGCCTGCGTTCCTACTACCTGGACCGCGGCTATATCAACATGGATATCGCCTCGACCCAGGTGTCCATCACCCCGGACAAGAAACACGTCTACATCACCGTCAACGTCAACGAAGGCGAGAAGTACACCGTTCGCGACGTTAAGCTCAGCGGCGACCTGAAAGTGCCTGAAGACCAGGTCAAGTCCCTGCTGCTGGTTCAGAAAGGCCAGGTGTTCTCGCGCAAGCTGATGACCACCACCTCCGAACTGATCACCCGTCGCCTGGGTAACGAAGGCTATACCTTCGCCAACGTCAACGGCGTGCCACAGCCGCATGATGAAGATCACACTGTCGACATCCTGTTTGCTGTCGATCCGGGCAAGCGTGCCTACGTCAACCGCATCAACTTCCGTGGCAACACCAAGTCCGAAGACGAAGTGCTGCGCCGTGAAATGCGTCAGATGGAAGGTGGCTGGGCTTCGACCTACCTGATCGACCAGTCCAAGACCCGTCTTGAGCGCCTGGGCTTCTTCAAGGAAGTCAACGTCGAAACCCCGGCCGTACCGGGTGTCGATGACCAGGTGGATGTGAACTACAGCGTTGAAGAACAAGCGTCCGGTTCGATCACCGCCAGCGTCGGTTTCGCCCAGAGCGCCGGCCTGATCCTCGGTGGTTCGATTACCCAGAACAACTTCCTGGGTACCGGTAACAAGGTCAGCATCGGTCTGACCCGTTCCGAATACCAGAGCCGCTATAACTTCGGTTATGTCGACCCCTACTGGACCGCTGACGGTGTGAGCCTGGGCTACAACGCCTTCTACCGCACCACCGACTACAAAGACCTCGATGTCGACGTGGCCAGCTACGCCGTGGACAGCCTGGGTGCGGGCGTCAGCGTCGGTTACCCGATCAGCGAGACTTCGCGCCTGACCTTCGGCCTGACCGCGCAACAAGACAAGATCAAGACCGGTCTCTACACCGTTGACGAGATTTTCGACTTCGTGAACAAGGAAGGCGACAACTACCTCAATTTCAAGGCATCGGCCGGCTGGTCCGAGTCCACCTTGAACAAAGGCGTGCTGGCGACCCGTGGCCATTCCCAGAGCCTGACCCTGGAAACCACCACGCCGGGCAGCGACCTGTCGTTCTTCAAGCTCGATTACCGTGGCCAGTTGTTCCAGCCATTGACCGACAACTACACCATGCGTCTGCACACCGAGCTTGGTTACGGTGACGGTTATGGCGACACCGACGGCCTGCCGTTCTACGAGAACTACTATGCTGGTGGTTTCAACTCGGTTCGTGGCTTCAAGGACAGCACCCTGGGTCCTCGCAGTACGCCAAGTACCGGCAAGAACCCGGGCACCGCGCTCGACCCGGACCAGGACCCGCTGCCATTCGGCGGTAACGTGCTGATCCAGGGTGGCGTGGAAGTACTGTTCCCATTGCCGTTCGTCAAAGACCAGCGCTCCCTGCGGACCTCTGTGTTCTGGGACGTGGGTAACGTTTTCGACACTAACTGCAAGGGTGAAACCAAGGACTGTGATATCAGCCTGACCAACATGGCCAGTTCTGTTGGTGTTGGCGTGACCTGGGTGACTGCATTGGGCCCGCTCAGCTTTGCGCTGGCGATGCCGATCAAGAAACCGGATGACGCTGAGACCCAAGTGTTCCAATTCTCCCTCGGCCAGACGTTCTAAGCGTCTGACCCAAGATAACGACAATGGATTTTGTAGGAGTGCATCGTGCGTAAGTTAACTCAACTGGTTCTCCTGGCGACCGTACTGGTAGCAGGCCCGGCATTTGCCGACATGAAAATCGCCGTTCTGAACTATCAGATGGCCCTGCTGGAGTCGGATGCGGCCAAGAAGTACGCCGTGGATGCCGAGAAGAAGTTCGGTCCGCAACTGACCAAACTCAAGACCCTGGAAAGCAGTGCCAAGGGCATCCAGGATCGTCTGGTGGCCGGTGGCGACAAGATGCAACAAGGCGAGCGTGAGCGTCTGGAGCTGGAATTCAAGCAAAAGGCCCGTGACTTCCAGTTCCAGTCCAAGGAACTGAACGAAGCCAAAGCCGTTGCCGACCGTGAAATGCTGAAGCAGCTGAAGCCGAAACTGGACAGCGCTGTGGAAGAAGTCATCAAGAAAGGTGCTTTTGACCTGGTCTTCGAGCGTGGCGCAGTGATCGATGTCAAACCTCAGTACGACATCACTCGCCAGGTTATCGAGCGCATGAATCAGCTGAAGTAATCCATGACAGCGACCATCAAGCTCGGTCAACTGGCCGAGTTCCTGGGAGCCACCCTGCGTGGCGACCCAGAGAAAGACATTACTGGGCTAGCCACTTTGCAAGAGGCTGGCCCAGCTCAGTTGAGCTTTCTGGCAAACCCTCAATACCGTAAATTCCTGGTCGACAGCCGGGCCGCAGCTGTATTGCTGAAGGCCGCTGACGCCGAAGGTTTCGCCGGTGATGCGTTGGTGGTGCCGGACCCTTACCTGGCCTACGCCCGTATTTCTCACCTGTTCGATCCCAAGCCCAAGGCACCGGCCGGTATTCACCCCACAGCGGTGGTGGCGGACGATGCGGTGGTGGATCCCGCAGCGAGCATCGGTGCATTTGCCGTCATCGAAAGTGGCGCCCGCATTGCCGCCGGTACCACCATCGGTGCGCATTGCTTCATCGGCGCCCGTTGCGAGATTGACGAAGGTGGCTGGCTGGCACCTCGGGTCACGCTTTACCACGATGTGCGCATTGGTCAGCGAGTGGTGATCCAGTCCGGTGCGGTGCTGGGTGGGGAAGGTTTCGGCTTTGCCAACGAAAAAGGCGTCTGGCAAAAAATCGCCCAGATTGGCGGTGTACGGGTGGGCGACGATGTGGAGATTGGCGTAAACACCGCCATCGACCGCGGTGCGTTGGCCGACACCCTCATCGGCAACGGGGTGAAGCTGGACAACCAGATTCAGATTGCCCATAACGTGCAGATTGGCGATCACACCGCCATGGCGGCCTGCGTGGGCATTTCCGGCAGCACCAAGATCGGCAAGCATTGCATGCTGGCCGGCGGTGTCGGGCTGGTGGGGCACATTGAAATCTGCGACAAGGTTTTCATCACCGGGATGACCATGGTGACCCACTCGATTACCGAGCCGGGTTCCTATTCTTCCGGTACGGCGATGCAGCCGGCAGCCGAGTGGCGCAAAAGCGCGGCACGTATCCGTCAGCTCGATGACATCGCGCGACGACTGCGACAGCTGGAAAAGCGTACAGGGGACGTGACCCCGGACGGTAATGCTTCATCAGATGGCTGATACCATTTCCATATCAAGTGTGCACAGCCGCTAGACTGCCTCCTTGATTTGCTAGAGGAGCGCGCGTCAGTCGCGCGTTCCCAATCTTTACATAGGCTTCCTCCCGAAATGATGGACATCAACGAGATTCGCGAATACCTGCCCCACCGTTACCCGTTCCTGCTGGTGGATCGGGTAGTGGACCTTGATGTGGAAGGCAAGCGCATTCGCGCCTACAAGAATGTCAGCATCAATGAGCCCTTCTTCAACGGTCACTTCCCCGCGCATCCAATCATGCCGGGCGTGCTGATCATTGAAGCGATGGCCCAGGCTGCCGGGATCCTGGGTTTCAAGATGCTCGACGTGAAGCCGGCCGATGGCACGCTTTACTATTTCGTCGGCTCCGACAAGCTGCGCTTCCGCCAGCCGGTCAAGCCAGGCGATCAGTTGATCCTTGAAGCCACGTTCATCAGCTGCAAGCGCAAGATCTGGAAGTTTGAATGCCAGGCGTCGGTGGACGGCAAGCCGGTCTGCTCCGCCGAGATCATCTGTGCGGAACAAAAAGTATGAGTTTGATTGACCCTCGCGCAATCATCGATCCGGCGGCCGTTCTGGCTGACGGCGTTGAGGTCGGCCCTTGGTCGATCGTCGGCGCAGGTGTGGAAATCGGCGAGGGGACAGTGATCGGGCCGCACGTGATTCTCAAGGGCCCGACCCGAATCGGTCAGCACAATCGCATTTACCAGTTTTCCTCGATCGGTGAAGACACCCCTGACCTGAAATACAAAGGCGAAGAAACCCGCCTGGTCATCGGCGATCACAACGTCATCCGTGAAGGCGTGACCATTCACCGGGGCACCATTCAGGACCGCTCCGAAACGACCCTGGGCGATCACAACCTGATCATGGCCTATGCTCACATCGGGCATGACAGCGTCATCGGCAACCACTGCATTCTGGTCAACAACACCGCGTTGGCTGGGCATGTGCACGTTGACGACTGGGCGATCCTGTCCGGCTTCACCCTGGTTCACCAGTATTGCCATATCGGCGCCCACAGCTTTTCCGGCATGGGCACCGCCATCGGCAAGGACGTCCCGGCCTACGTCACGGTGTTCGGCAACCCGGCCGAAGCGCGCAGCATGAACTTCGAAGGCATGCGCCGTCGGGGGTTCAGCGAAGACGCGATCCATGCCCTGCGCCGCGCCTATAAGGTGGTCTATCGCCAGGGGCTGACGGTCGAGCAAGCGCTCGCCGAATTGGTCGAGCCCTCGACGCAGTTCCCGGAAGTCGCGGTATTCCGTGACTCGATCCTGTCGTCGACTCGCGGCATCACTCGCTGATCATGGCCAGTTTGCGTATCGCGCTGGTGGCGGGTGAGGCTTCCGGCGACATACTGGGCGCCGGCCTGATGCGTGCCCTCAAGGCTCAGCACCCGGCAGTCGAGTTCATTGGCGTCGGCGGGCCGCTGATGCAGGCCGAAGGCCTGACCTCGTACTTTCCAATGGAACGGCTGTCAGTCATGGGCCTGGTGGAAGTGCTGGGTCGCTTGCGCGAGCTGCTGGCCCGGCGCAAGAAACTGGTCGCCGACCTGATCGCCGCCAATCCGGATGTGTTCATCGGCATCGATGCCCCGGATTTCAACCTCAATATCGAACTCAAACTGCGTCAGGCCGGGATCAAGACCGTGCATTACGTCAGCCCGTCGGTCTGGGCCTGGCGGCAGAAGCGTGTGCTGAAGATTCGCGAGGGCTGCGACCTGATGCTGACCCTGTTCCCGTTCGAAGCCAAATTCTACGAAGAGAAGGGCGTCCCGGTGAAGTTCGTCGGTCACTCCCTGGCCGACGCCATCCCGCTGGAAGCCGACCGCGCGGCCGCCCGCGCCGAACTCGGCTTGCCGGACGGTCCGTTGGTGGCGTTGATGCCCGGCAGTCGCGGTGGTGAAGTCGGACGTCTTGGCGCGCTGTTCCTCGATACGGCCCAGCGCTTGCGTGCCCTACGTCCCGGCGTGCGCTTTGTCCTGCCGTGCGCCAGCCCGGAGCGACGTGCCCAGCTTGAAGCCTTGCTGGCCGGTCGCGACTTGCCCTTGACCCTGCTCGACGGTCGGTCGCACCTCGCACTGGCGGCTTGTGACGCGGTGCTGATTGCCTCAGGGACGGCTACGCTTGAAGCGTTGTTGTACAAGCGGCCGATGGTGGTGGCGTATCGCCTGGCCCCCCTGACGTTCTGGATTCTCAAGCGCATGGTGAAAAGTCCCTACGTGTCCTTGCCCAACCTGCTGGCCCAACGCTTGTTGGTGCCCGAGTTGCTGCAGGACGATGCCACGGTGGAAGCCCTGGCCCAGACCCTGTCGCCGCTGATCGAAGGTGGTGAAGAGCAGACCCGTGGCTTCGACCAGATCCACCGCACCCTGCGCCTGGACGCGTCCAACCAGGCGGCGGACGCTGTCTTGAACTTGATCGGCCGAGCACAATGAGCAAAGCAAGCATGCAGATGGGCCTGGATTTCACCCTGGTCGCCGAAGTCGAAGACCTGGTGGCCGGTGTCGATGAAGTCGGTCGCGGCCCGCTCTGCGGCGCGGTGGTGACCGCGGCGGTGATTCTTGATCCGAATCGGCCGATCCTAGGCCTCAACGATTCGAAGAAACTCACCGAAGCCCGTCGCGAAAAGCTCTACGACGAAATCTGCGAGAAAGCCCTGAGCTGGTGCATTGCCCGGGCCGAGGTCGAAGAAATCGACCAGTTGAATATCCTGCACGCCACCATGCTGGCCATGCAGCGTGCCATTGAAGGCCTGCACATTCAGCCGAAACTGGCGATGATCGACGGTAACCGTTGCCCGAAACTGGCCATGCGCGCTGAAGCGGTGATCCAGGGTGACGGCAAGGTTCCGGCGATTGCGGCGGCGTCGATCCTGGCCAAGGTCAGTCGTGATCGTGAAATGGCCGCGTTCGATTTGATTTATCCGGGTTACGGCATCGGTGGTCACAAGGGCTACCCGACCCCCGTTCATCTGGAAGCGCTGGCCCGATTGGGGCCGACACCGATCCACCGCCGCTCCTTCGCGCCGGTGCGTCAGGCCTACGAACTGCGGGAAAGTCTCATCGAGAATTAGTCGCGAGGCTGATGTTTTTTGCGAAGGCCCGGTACAATCCGGGCCTTGTTGTTTTCATGACTCAACGCAGGATCACTATGCCGGCTTCATTCGTTCATCTACGCCTGCACACTGAATACTCCCTGGTCGACGGTCTGGTGCGGATCAAACCGCTGGTCAAGACCCTGGTCGGCATGAACATGCCCGCCGTGGCGGTCACCGACCAGAACAACATGTGTTCCCTGGTCAAATTCTATAAAGCCAGCATGGGCGCCGGGATCAAGCCGATCTGCGGCGCCGACCTGTGGCTGTCCAACAAAGACCCGGATAACCCCCTGAGCCGTATCAGCCTGCTGGCGATGAACGCCGTGGGTTACCGCAACCTTACCGAGCTGATTTCCCGGGGCTTCATCGACGGCCAACGCAACGGCTCGATCATCATCGAGCGCGAGTGGGTGGCCGAGGCCAGCGAAGGCTTGATCATGCTGTCGGCGGCGAAAGAAGGTGAGATTGGTATCGCCTTGCTCAGTGGCAACCCGGACGAAGCCGAGACCCTGACCCGCGAGTGGATGGCGGTGTTCCCCGACCGTTTCTACCTGGAAGTGCAACGCACCAACCGCCCTAACGACGAAGAGCAACTGCACGGCGCTGTGGCCCTGGCGGACAAACTCGGCGCGCCGCTGGTGGCCACCAACGACGTGCGCTTCATCAAGCAGGAAGACTTCGAGGCCCACGAAACCCGCGTCTGCATCGGCGAGGGTCGCGCCCTCGACGATCCGCGGCGGTCGAAAAACTACAGCGATCAGCAGTACCTCAAAAGCGCCGAAGAAATGGCCGAGTTGTTCAGCGACTTGCCCGAAGCGCTGGAAAACACCGTCGAGATCGCCAAGCGCTGCAACATCGATGTGAAGCTGGGCAAGCACTTCCTGCCCAATTTCCCGATTCCCGATGGCATGACCATCGACGAATATTTCCGCAAAGTCTCCTTCGACGGCCTCGAAGAACGCCTCAGCGTGCTGTTGCCCAAGGACACCACCGAAGACTACGACGCCAAGCGTCAGGTCTACGTTGATCGGTTGAATTTCGAGCTGGATATCATCATCCAGATGGGCTTTCCTGGTTACTTCCTGATCGTGATGGACTTTATCCAGTGGGCCAAGAACAACGGCGTGCCGGTAGGTCCTGGACGGGGGTCGGGTGCCGGGTCGCTGGTGGCCTATGTGCAGAAGATCACCGACCTCGATCCGCTGGAATATGACCTGCTGTTCGAACGTTTCCTCAACCCGGAACGGGTCTCCATGCCCGACTTCGACGTCGACTTCTGCATGGACGGTCGAGACCGCGTGATCGATTACGTGGCCGAGAAATACGGCCGCAACGCCGTGAGCCAGATCATCACCTTCGGTTCCATGGCGGCCAAGGCTGTGGTCCGCGACGTGGCGCGGGTGCAAGGCAAGTCCTACGGCCTGGCGGATCGTCTGTCGAAGATGATTCCGTTCGAAGTCGGCATGACCCTGGAAAAAGCCTACGAACAGGAAGAAATCCTGCGTGACTTCATCAAGGTCGATGAGGAAGCCGCAGAAATCTGGGAGATGGCGCGCAAGCTCGAAGGCGTGGTGCGTAACGTCGGTAAACACGCCGGTGGCGTGGTGATCGCCCCGACCAAGCTGACCGACTTCTCGCCGATCTATTGCGACGAGGCGGGCGACGGCCTGGTGACCCAGTTCGACAAGGACGACGTGGAGGCCGCCGGCCTGGTGAAGTTCGACTTCCTCGGCCTGCGGACCCTGACGATCATCGACTGGGCGTTGAAAACCATCAACCGTGACCGGGCCAAGGTCAACGAGCCGCCGCTGGACATCGCCTTCATCCCGCTGGATGACAAGCCGACCTACACCCTGCTGCAGAAAGCCGAAACCACGGCGGTGTTCCAGCTTGAGTCCCGCGGCATGAAAGAGCTGATCAAAAAGCTCAAGCCCGACTGCCTGGAAGACTTGATCGCACTGGTGGCGCTGTTCCGTCCCGGTCCGTTGCAATCGGGCATGGTGGACGACTTCATCAACCGTAAGCACGGTCGCGCCGAACTGGCGTACCCGCACTCCGACTACCAGTACGAAGGCCTTAAGCCGGTATTGGCGCCGACGTACGGCATCATCCTGTACCAGGAACAGGTGATGCAGATTGCCCAGGTCATGGCCGGCTACACCCTCGGCGGTGCGGACATGCTGCGTCGGGCGATGGGTAAGAAAAAGCCCGAGGAAATGGCCAAGCAACGGGGCGGTTTCATTGAAGGTTGCGCCACCAACAACATCGACGCCGACCTCGCCGGTAACATTTTCGACCTGGTGGAAAAATTCGCCGGTTATGGCTTCAACAAATCCCACTCCGCCGCCTACGGCCTGGTGTCGTACCAGACCGCCTGGCTGAAAGCCCACTACCCGGCGCCGTTCATGGCCGCGGTACTGTCGGCGGATATGCACAACACCGACAAGGTCGTGACCTTGATCGAGGAAGTGCGGACCATGAAGCTGCGCCTTGACGCACCGGACGTGAACGCCTCGGAGTTCAAGTTCACGGTAAACGACGAGGGCCGGATCATCTATGGCCTGGGCGCGATCAAAGGGGTGGGCGAGGGCCCGGTCGAAGCGATTACCGAGGCGCGCCAGAACGGCCCGTTCAAGGACCTGTTCGACTTCTGCGCCCGGGTCGACCTCAAGCGCATCAACAAGCGAACCCTCGACGGCTTGATCCGCAGTGGTGCTTTGGATCGTCTCGGCCCGTATTTCCATGACGAGACCAAGGCCTACCAGGCCAACATCGACCGCAACCGCGCGGTGTTGCTGACGGCCATGGAAGAAGCGATCAAAGCCGCCGAACAAACCGCCCGTACCCACGACAGCGGCCACGCCGACCTGTTTGGCGGCCTGTTCGTCGAAGAAGACGCCGATGTCTACGCCAATCATCGCAAGGCCAAGGAGCTGACGCTCAAGGAGCGTCTCAAGGGCGAAAAAGACACCTTGGGCCTGTACCTGACGGGTCATCCGATTGACGAATACGAAGGCGAAATCCGCCGCTTCGCTCGCCAGCGCATCATCGACCTGAAACCCGCACGGGATACCCAGACCGTCGCCGGCATGATCATCGCCCTGCGGGTAATGAAGAACAAAAAGGGCGACAAGATGGGCTTTATCACCCTCGACGACCGCTCTGGACGCATCGAGGCGTCGCTGTTTGCCGAGGCTTTCCATTCCGCGCAATCGCTGTTGCAGACCGATGCGATGGTGGTGGTCGAAGGTGAGGTCAGCAACGATGACTTCTCCGGTGGCCTGCGGCTGCGGGTCAAGCGGGTGATGAGCATGGAAGACGCGCGCACCAACCTGGCAGAAAGCCTGCGCTTGAAGCTGCACACCAAGGACCTCAAGGGCGATCAGCTACGCTGGCTGGGTGAATTGTTCAAGCGCCATCGCGGCGCATGCCCGATCACCATGGAGTACACCAGCCCGGACGCCAAGGCCTTGCTGCAGTTTGGCGAGACCTGGCGGATCGACCCGGCGGATGCCTTGATTCAAGCCCTGCGTGACCAGTTCGGGCGAGACAACGTCTTCCTCCAATACCGTTGACGGTCGGGGACACTGATGTGCCCCGACCTCGACCTGAATTTTTAATCTCGACCTGAACGCGCCTGTCCCTTAAGGTAGGGCGCGAATAGACAACCGGCCGGCCCAAGCTCTCTTGGACGTCGACCCAAGACGGACGCCTATGAACCCGAATTTTCTTGATTTCGAACAGCCAATCGCCGACCTGCAAGCCAAGATCGAAGAGTTGCGCTTGGTCGGTAATGACAATTCGCTGAATATCGGCGATGAAATCTCCCGCCTGCAAGACAAGAGCAGCACCCTGACCGAAGACATCTTCGGCAAGTTGACCAGCTGGCAGATCGCGCGTCTGGCGCGTCACCCGAAACGTCCGTACACCCTGGACTACATCGAACACATCTTCACCGAGTTCGACGAGTTGCACGGTGACCGTCACTTCTCCGACGACGCCGCCATTGTCGGCGGGATTGCCCGTCTCGACGACCAGCCGGTGATGATCATCGGTCACCAGAAAGGCCGCGAAGTACGCGAGAAGGTTCGTCGCAACTTCGGCATGCCGCGTCCGGAAGGCTACCGCAAGGCGTGCCGCCTGATGGAAATGGCCGAGCGCTTCAAGATGCCGATCCTGACCTTCATCGACACCCCGGGCGCCTACCCGGGCATCGACGCTGAAGAGCGCAACCAGAGCGAAGCGATTGCCTGGAACCTGCGCGTCATGGCGCGCCTGAAAACCCCGATCATCGCCACCGTTATCGGTGAAGGTGGTTCCGGCGGCGCACTGGCGATTGGCGTCTGTGATCAATTGAACATGCTGCAATATTCGACCTACGCGGTGATTTCGCCGGAAGGTTGCGCCTCGATCCTGTGGAAAACCGCCGAGAAGGCCCCGGACGCCGCCGAGGCCATGGGCATCACCGCCGAGCGCCTGAAAGGCCTGGGCATCGTCGATAAAGTGATCGGCGAACCCTTGGGCGGCGCCCATCGCGATCCGGCCGCCGCCGCGGCGTCGATTCGTGCCGAGCTGAGCGCGCAATTGTCGATGCTCAAGAAGTTCGACAACGAGGCGCTGTTGGCCCGTCGTTACGAGCGGTTGATGAGCTACGGTCTCTGATCGGACGCCGTTTCGGCCATTGGCGTAAACCTCTGTGGGAGCGAGCCTGCTCGCGAAGACGGTACAACAGTCAACTTACCCGTTGAATGTTGACCCCCTTTCGCGAGCAGGCTCGTTCCCACATTGGTTCTATGTGAAGCGAGCGACATGATGAGTCCTCCAGCGATCAATCTAGCCAACCAACTCCTGCAAACCCTCGCCCCTTGGCGCACCGCCACCACTTGGCGCATCGCCTTCTCCGGCGGTCTCGATTCCACAGTTCTGCTGCACCTGCTCGCCAGCCTCGCCACCCGCGAAACCTTGCCGACACTGACGGCCCTGCATGTTCATCACGGTCTCCAAGTCGCGGCGGATGCGTGGCCCGCTCATTGTCGAGCGGTGTGTGATGCCCTTGGTGTGCCTTTGCAGGTGATTCGCGTGCAGGTCCGGCCCGGCGCCAGTGTCGAGGGCGTGGCGCGGCAGGCGCGTTATGGCGCGTTCGCTCAGGTGACCCAGGCCCATGAGGTCCTGCTGACCGCGCAGCACCGTGACGATCAAGCGGAAACCCTGTTGTTCCGATTGCTGCGTGGGGCCGGGGTGCGAGGCTTGTCGGCCATGCCGGCGCAACGTCCGCTGGGGCAGGGGCAATTGCTGCGTCCGTTGCTGGGTGTCAGTCGTGCCGAGCTTGAGGTGTACGCCGCCGAGCATCGATTGAGCTGGATCGAAGACCCGTCGAATCAAGACCAGCAGTTCTCCCGAAATTACTTGCGCCACCGTGTGCTCCCGGCGCTGACCGAGCGCTGGCCGCAAGCAATCGCGAGCATGGTGCGCAGCGCAGCGCATTTGAGCGAAGCGCAGGGATTGCTGGATGAGTTGGCGCAGATCGATCTGGCCCAGTCGGCCACCGCGCATGAGTTTGACTGGCTGGGCATTCCGTCACTGGAGCTGGCCGCCTTGCGGGCATTGTCCCTGGCTCGCCAGCGCAATGCGTTGAGTCATTGGCTAGCGACCAAAACGCCATTGCCGGACAGCGACCATTGGTCGGGCTGGCAGGATGTGCGCGATGCCCGCGACGGGGCGAGTCCGGTCTGGCGCCTGGCCGAGGGCGAGTTACATCGCACAGGAGGCCGCGTCTGGTGGCTGACGGATCCGTGGCTCGCCACGCCGTCGTCGGTGCAGGCTTGGAGTGACCCTTCGTCGCCGCTTATTTTGCCTGGTAACGGCTGCGTCACACTTCACGGGCAAATTCCCCCTGGCGCGCTGAGCATCCGCTATCGTCAAGGTGGCGAGGTGCTGCATCTGGCGCGACGCGGTCACCGTGATCTCAAGCGTTTGCTCAATGAAAGCGGGGTCCCGGCGTTCGCCCGTGGCAGATTGCCGCTGCTGTATTGCGATGAGCAACTGCTTGCGGTCGCGAATATCCGCGGGCTCGACAGCAGTGAGCAAGGTGCCTGGCATTTGCATTGGCAGCCACCAAGGCAAGATCAAGGTTTGAGCTGAAAGGGGCTTTCCGGTAGACTACGCTCCCTTCTTGATACAACTTCTGTGGATTCGCCTGAATCGCAGGAGTTGCCGATTACCAAGCAGTCTTTGCTGGGCGATTCCAAAAAATGTGTAGCGAGCAACCTACCGGTGTGTCATCTGCCGGTCTGTCCCAACGCGGCGGTTTTTTTGAAAGGTGCACTGTGATT
>Ga0247742_10002243_pt1 | contig 12740 bp, 16 predicted proteins | sample UWRJL208509C2_FD_180944 | JGI IMG/M metagenome (GOLD analysis project Ga0247742, IMG submission 180944) | Plant litter microbial communities from Arlington Agricultural Research Station in Wisconsin, United States - UWRJ-L208-509C-2 | ecosystem: Environmental > Terrestrial > Plant litter >...
TCTTTTGAGGCGGTGGTGGTGTCGCTGGTGCAGCCACAACCGACGGTCGTCGAGGTATGCTAGTAACGCTGGAGTTTGAATTAGACGTTGGCGCGTTTGAGCTGGCCGATGGTGTGGTCATTGCTGAGAGATTCGCTCCTGACGCTGTCCGTAGAGGAGAGGGTGGCGGTCGAGGTATGGAAGGAACGCGCGGTATGGACGACGAAGACATGCTGGTGCTAGGTTATTGGCCTGATTTACGCGGTGGTCGCTGAAGAGTTTAAATTGCTTACATAACCATAGCTAGTACTTGGGGTGCTGACGTTCTCTGGTGGTTGCATCTCACCACCATGGCCACCACACCGCGATTTCCAGTTGAAATTCTTGGTCTCATTGTAGACAACCTTGCCCCGGAGGCGCTCGCAGAATCACATACATGTCTCTTCGATCTCAAAGCTTGTTCACTTGCTCGTCGTACACTTTTCGAATTGTCCCGCAAGCACATCTTTTCATGTATTCAAACCGACATATCTCATCATGCGATGGATGTGACTTTTAAAAGGTTCCTCCAACTCATTTCAGAGACTCCAGCGCTCTCCAAATCCGTTATGAGGCTTGACATTGATTTTTCCGTTATGGATCCTCTCGATGCCGCCGATTCGCATTGAATGGCCTTAATCAACTGCCCTGGCTTTCGCTCGTTGGAGCCTTTGTGAGATTACGCGAACCCATATCCAAACTTCTATACGTGCATCATTGACGCATCTCGCTGCTCGTTGATCCCCAGGTTTTCCACTTGAGATCATCTTCCGATGCCTCAATCTCATTTGGGTGGACTTTCATCGAACAACATTCCTTCCACGGATGTGGCGAGGTTGTTCACCCCCAAATAATTGCGCCTCCGAGAGCTGTACTGGTATTGGCACAAAACTATAGGATTGCTGGACCTAAGGCTTCCCGACAACCGTCCTCTGGTGGACCCTTCTGCTCTGCAGGTGATCCATTTTGATGGACATGGAACTAGTGATCTCTTGAAGAAATTTCTGGGGAGAGTAGTTCAGATTGAAGAGATATACGGTACATGTGTGTGCTTGATTATCACACTTGTTGCGTGGCATCACACTGATACCTCTACCAGTTCCGCAATGGCGAGGCGTCGCCATCATTGAAGCATTAAGGATTGGTTTACAACATTAAAAGTTTTGCATTTGCATCTTTTCGCAAATTCCTCACTCTCCAGCATTCTAAGAGAACTCGAGGTCGCGTCCCATCTGAAGAACGTCTTGAAAACTCTTTCTCTTGATTTCGTGACGCTATACAAAAATGACGCATTTTATATCCCGCGAGGATACAGACAGGATGAGGTCCTTATGCATCATTGGGCCAAACCAGCTTGCACGGTGTTCTGTATTGCTTGGGTCCAGTTATATCTGGAGTGACAGCCGATCCACCATTGCAACCCCAATGAATTCAAGTTACAAAGTCGACGAGCTGGGTTGGCAAGAACGAGGTATCTACAGATATACAGACTACAACAAGAAAGCAAATCAAATGAATGCACGAGAAACCCCTCATACTATCGCAATAACTTACGACAACTCTACCCCTCCCCTCATTTGCCGTTCTCTTTGGGTCTATACGTCCCAGGCTGGCCATTCGGTGTGTACATATAATGATGTGGGTTATGCTGCAGTTGCTGAACTTGTGGGACAGGGGTAGGGGTCGACTTTGCTGAATCCGCCGTGGTAGGCCTTGGACGGTAGTAGCTCGACCTTTGCTGATCGAGAGTGGTTGCGGTAGGGGCAATGACATTGACAGGTGCTGAGCTGACAGCTACCGTCGGCATTGGCCACGGCAATTTTGCTGCAGGAGGTGCTGTTGCGGTTACAGGGCCTTTCGACGACCCGGGTCTCTGTTGGTTTTGTAAGGCGGGTGATGCAGCTGGTGTTGATCCAGAGTGACTCGCGGTTGGTGCTGGAGAGGAGATCGATGGCTGCATCGTGGCGGTGATTGACGGTGTACTGGAGGCGTTCGACGTCGAGGGCTGCAACGAGGACATTACAGGCTCATCCTCGCGCCGCCGTTTGGTGCCCCGCGTCGAGCTTTCCTTCAAGTTCAATTGTGTAGCTTTGATGAGAATTTGATGCCTAGGATATCTGTCAGAAACAGCAGAGAGTAGAGGGTGAAACGTACCTCGTCCGACTGATTCCCCACTCTTGAATAACCCAATCCCATTCAATCTCACCCGAAGTTCCCTTGCTCTTGCTCTCCTCGGCTAATTTCTTCAGCTTTTCAGTTTCTTCGTCGGACCAAGCTCCTTGATTACCAATCACCGTACCTCCAGTCGCTGGTGTAGTCGTGATCGTTGCGGTTGGCTGGGGTGCAGCCGGTGTCGTCGGGGCGGCTGCTGAAGTACTCGCAACAGGTTGCTGCTGGGGAGGCATCTGCGGTGGATGGGCGTAATATGGAGCGGGGTGGCCATAAGCTGGATATTGGTAGTACGGCGTCGTGGTGTATTGGCCAGGAGCCGAGCCATAGACGTACTGGGGGTATGTAGGTTGACCGAGTGGCACAACGAACGACTGTGCCCCAGTGATAACGCCTGGTGTGGCGGTTGCAGTTGGCGTCGTTGTGGTTGTGACGGTGGGTGTTGGTTGTGGCTGGACGACTGGCTGGTATACGGCCGACAACACTGGATATACGGAAGGTGGTGGTGGATTTGTGACCAGTTGGGATGGATTTGAGAGCTTCACGGATTTTGGATAAGCATTGTGCCGGGGATGAAGGAGTCTACTTACCAGTGTATCACATACTCGTTTAGCCTCTCCGAGCATTGAAAGAGGATCAACCTTCACACCTGGACCCATTTGATAGCATTGTGCAACGACGACCGGTGATGTTCCTTTCTAGATCCCTTATGAGCACGGCGACTCAATATGCATACAAAATCAGCTCACCACCAACTCTTCAGCTGCCCCATAGAACTCGGCACAAAGATTGAGTACTCGCCATTGAAACTCATAATATAGCTGGTTCTGCGGAGTGATATTTGGGTGCGAAGGGGGACCAGCTGGCGCCGGCGCCGTTGGCTGAGTGGACCCTTGCGCATGGTATGGATTCTCATGCTTCGCAGAGGAAACTCGTGGTTTTCGATTTTTCGACCCTCTCGGCCTGCCAGGTCTCCGTTTCTGTTCTGGTTGCTCCTGGTGCTGGGGCGGATGGTTCTGAGAGGACTGAGGATCAGTAGACCTGTTATGGACTTAGTTCTGCGATTCTGAGGAAACACGAGGACCATACGCACGTCGATCCTTTCGGTGAAGGAGGCCCGCTTCCATGCATATCTGCGTCTGCCTGGTTCAACTGCTCCTCAACCATTCCTTCATCATCATCGTCCTCTTCCTCCTCCTCTTCCTCCTCGAGATGGTGGTCGGCGGACAGCGGTTTCTGTTGCCCGTAATGTCCGGTCGTTGAGTAGTGAGGGCGGATTGAACTGCTTGTAGGTACTGGCTGAAGGGCATGAGACAAGGGCTGGTAATGTTGAGGATTATCCATCGAGCGTCAGCGACTCAATCGTCTGATCGCTGTCGACGACAACGTTCGTCAGGCCAAGAAGATAGCAGAGGTTGCAAAATAAAGTTTCTGAAGGACACATGCGTATTAGACATGGAAAAGATGGACAGAGCGGTCAAAATGTTTCCGTACCTTTCTCCAGAAACGACAAAAGGCAGATATTCCGGGTCGATAAATCTTTTATTGGTATGTATGCATAAGATTCTGATGAAATACAAAATCGGCGCGAATGCCGAGAAAGCTCACCAAAGAGTAATCCGCTGATTTCCCAGCTCAATTTGCAATCTTCAGGTGGGTATGGCGGTCCTGGATATGATAAAAGAGAGCAGAGCTTCGTAGACGCTTGAGAAACGGGGTGCAGGAAATACAACAGAACGGTCACACTTCTATCTTGTCACAGCGAATAAACTTTGTTTGTGCGATGTTGTGACACCGGTGATCAGCGGTCCACGGGATTTGTTTATTGGTCCTCCGACAGCTTGCAGAAGGCCTTTTCTTCCTCACAGCCTGAAAATTCACATCATATTTATGTGCAACCCGTTGTTGAGAAACACCCGCAACGATTTGGCGATCCACCGACGACATCACGCTGTGTGACGTCGATGGCAACAGATCGAGAATCAGGGTTAAAAAGTATAAATAGATACGCATGGGGTCAGACCTGGTCAGACACCGATTCCTCTCATCAACATCCATGGCCATCTTTTCGCGTCTTTTACCGACTATAACCAGCGCATATGCTCTCCAAGCAGGTATATGGATTCAAAGGAGTATAAAGGAGCGACATTGACAGTAGTTTTACAGTGTTTGCACTGATTTTCGTCCCTCAACAAAACGAAAAGTACTATGATTGCTCAGGCGCAATAGGCTGGGCGACAACGGCGTTCTTGTCGCTCTACTATCCAGCTTTGAAAGCCAGGTATTGGAATGGGGTCTCTGGACCTCTTCCATCACTATCTTCCTTTGCCCCAAGGCAGTTACTACTCTCAGCTGCCGTTGGGCTCTGGACTGTGCGTCTGGGCAGCTTCCTCACCCTGGTTAGTTGGTCTTCAGCGTTCTTCCATGCTGAGCGGGACTCAAATTTGTACAGAGAGCCATTAAAGCCGGAGGGGACTCGCGCTTTGACAAAATTAAGAAACAGCCACTCAAGTTCACTTACTATTGGATTGCACAAGGTGAATATATGCACCAAATTGAACTAGGAATGTGCTGACCATGGTCGTAGCGACGTGGATTACCCTTGTTGGACTGCCTGTCTACCTTGTCAACGCGCTTCCTGCTCGAGCTCATCCGGCTCTCGGCGGCGTTGACTATCTTGCCCTTGGTACTGTACGGCATCAGGATCCTGACAGCCCTGGGAACCTGACAGGTACCTCTGTACAGCGACAACTGAAGCATTTTCTGCCATTCTTTCTGGTGGAGGATAACCAGTAATATTACTAGGCAAATATACAGGTAAAATTTGTGCAATAAAATAACATATAATTGGGAGAAGTGGCTATAGTTGACGCTGCCAACACCGAGATCAGCAAATTTCCTTATTAGGAACTGGCTGGGAACAAATGATGAGCGCATTACCGCCTCGAAAGGATTGCGCACATCGAACCGACTGTATCAAAGTGTTCTCCCCTTCACCTGACACTAATAAATCCGTGATTTATGCCATAATTTTTGAAGTTGATTGTGGAGAATGTAAATAGCTTCGACGACTCATTCCAATAATATAACAGTAGACTGAAGAAGTTTGATACCACTTTGCCATCACATTTTTGAGCCTAGTACCTCAGAAATATGGGAAACCTACAATTTAGATCTTCTTCACTGCGTCTATATTTTTCTGCTAATTTAGATCTTCTTCCTGTTCTGTTCACGAATGGAAACTCCGTAAAGTAGTGTTGGATGATGCTCCAATTTGTTGAATGATTATATATTAAATGTATAGGTATAACAATGTATATAGACCTGTCAGGACAAAGAGAAATGAAATATTTAATATCTGCAAAAAGAACTGAGCAATTCCGCTTGAAAATATTTTCTAAACGCTCACAATTATCGAGGAGAGTCGATTTGATGGCGTGATTTCGGCAAGCTGACAGGGCGATCCTACGGCTGTCAGGTTCCCCGTTTTACCGACTCTCGGTACGAAAATATTCACTGACGCCTAACCATGCACCTTAAAATCTCTAAACTTTAAAGAGAGGTAGAAAAGATGTCATATTAGCCTATATACATGTATTTTTTGTGGTTGCTATTCCGAGGTGGAGGATATTCGACGGAAACCTTAACGCTGTCAGGATCCCGATTACGTACAGTATTTATGCGGGTTCCTTGTTATTCGAGGTCATCGCAGACGGTCAGAAGACTAGCTGGAGAAATGCTAAAGAGAAGAAGGAACACGATGAACAATTTATATCTTCTGGCTTGTGGAGTATCAGCAGGCACCCCAAGTAAGCTCGATTTTGCATGGGGCTTTATACATTCGACTGACCATCGGCGAAAGTTACGTCGGTGAGGTTGGTGTGTGGGCGGGCATTTGGTTGCTTTCCACCTCTTCTCTCCAGACGGCTGCATACCCTCGTGGAGCAGTTGCTCTCGCGAGTCTCAGTCCGCTCTTCATCTGGTTTTTGCTCCGCAAGGTTGGTGTTATTCCAAAGTGGCAGCAAGCCATGCAATATTTATTATACTGCTTGAACAGGTGTCAGGTGTTCCTCCACTTGAGCGTGCTGGTGAAAAGAAGTTTGCAGGCAACCCTAAATGGGAATATTATAAGAGGTAAGCAACCGAGGTGCACTTCTATTCTACTCTTGACCTCGTTGATCCTATTATGATAGGACTGTTCCGATTTTCTGGCCATGGGGATCGGTATAGTTGTGTAGGAACAAAGAAAAACGAACCAGATTGTAACATCAAAACAGTGATGGACCTGTACAGTTGTACCTTTCAAGTGAATTAGAACTTCATCGGCAGATGTGTCTTGAAGAACTCTAGTATGTAAAAAGTAGGATTCGAAAGAGTACTATCGACGGCCTCCAGTGAATCCTCCTCTTAAAAGGTTTCCTAAGGTACCCAAGCTACTCCCAATAACGCTCGACGATGTCGACCGTTGAGGTACCAAATCGCCTTCTTTCAGGGGCGACAGCATATCTGGGATACCCAACCCGTTCTTGTCACCGAACTAAGTGTAGGCGTTAGATTGCATTACGGCAGGGAAAACAGACAGATCGGCTCACATTGGCAAAGACAGCGGCAGTTCCTTTGTCGTTCGTAGTAAAGATATTGATTTTGCGTTTTTTCTTCTTCCGCCCAGCCTCGTCAGCCACTTCATCGTCGTCGCCACTGCCTGATTTCTCTTCTGACTGTGATTTCGCTGTTGGCTGTCGGCTGGGAGCTCGACTAGCAGGCTTCGATTTTGCACGGACGGTACTTGGCGCTTGACTTCCTGCCCTGGCACCTCTCTTTACCCGTGGTGGCGGTTCGATAACTTCTGGTTCAGCCTCATCATCATCGGTCGCTTTCCGCTTTCCTCTCCTCTTCTGTGTAGTAGGTGCAGCCTCTTCTTCGTCAACTTCAACGTCTTTCGCTTTCGCCTTCCCTTTCTTACGCGTAGTCCTCTTTTCCACCTCTACTTGGTCATTTCCTGGATGTGAGATCTCCTCGACTTCGCCATCTGACTCTGGCGTAGTTTCAGTTGGCGTCGGTAGCCTTGGCGGCTTACCGCCGGTACTTTTGCGTGCGATCTGCCTTCCTGGTTGTTTAGAGGCGGCGGCCACTTCAGGTTTCTTTGTTAAACCCGGTTTGGTGGCTGGTCCACGCTTAGAGGCGGGTTTGATGGATGCTCCTCGCTTTTTCGGTGGGGGTCGGTCCTCTTCCTCTTCTATTTCTTCGACTTCCTCCACGTCCTCTACTGCAAGAGAACCTGGGGGACTTGGTTTCTAACGGCATAACGCTGGTTTTGAGTACGAATCTCATGTGTGGCAGAGGAAATACTAACCTGTGGGGAGGCAGGTCGGACTCTAGCGCGTTCAGCCTCTAGATCACTCTTTAGTTTTGCAATCTGTTTCTCTGATTTGGAAAGTTGCTTGTTAGCATCTTCCAACTGTTTGGCGCGGTTTTGTGTTTCCTCCTGGGTAATCCGGATTGCATTAGTAGATACCCTACTATCAGCAACGCGCACGTACCCCCCAGCTTGAAGTTGTGGCCTTCATCTTCTCGACGCGTTTCTTCTCTCTTTCCAGCTGTTCAGTAAGCTTTTGTTCACGTTTAGCAAACTCTTCTTTGAGTGCGCGAAGTTCCTGTTCCAGTGCCACTCGTTTTCTGCGTTCATTCTCAGCTTCAGCGCCCTCTTTCGTGTCAAGACTCTGCCACTTCTCGAGTTGACGCGTAATATCTGCGTTAGTACGCTTGAGATCGTCATTGTCGTGTTGTAGTTGGGTATTCCTCGTGTTCATGCCGTCGAGTTGGAGTTGGAGGCGGTCGATTTTGGACTTGAAGGTTTCCTTAGACGCGCCGAGATTAGCGTGTTCTCCGCGCAGTGAGTCTAATTCGGACTAAGGATTGGGTTGAGGTGAAGTTACAAACAAAAGAATGATAACATACCTCTGTCTCTGCCTTCTCCTTCTCCGTCTTCGCAAGTGATGCTCGAGTTTCCTTCAGCTCGATCATTAAATCCGCGCACTTGTCCCGAAATTTTTGCAGAGCAAGGTCGTATGTCTCCTCTCCAGCAGCCTTGTATTCTTCGACCTCCTCGAGCTTTCTCTCCAACTCCTCTTCCTTCAGCTGAAATAGCTTGATCTTGAAGTCCCTTTGCATTCGTTGTAGCTTCTCCTCCCTTGAAACCCCCATTTCTTGCAGCGTCATCCTTCTTTCCTTCTCCAATTCAAGCTCTAGCCGCTTCTGGATGATGCGATAGGACCCCAGTAAATCCTCACAGCCCTCCTTCCATTGACGCTGACTCGTGTCGTACTCGGCCTGTATCGCCTGAACTGCGGCCTTGCCGCGGTCAACTTCAGCTGACACTTGATTCGTGAGCCTTTGAATAGTGTGTTCAAGGGTGCGATTTCGTTGTACGAGGTCCTCGATCTGGACCTGGTTGGCTGCTTCGAGGGAAGGCACTCCAGTCCCAAGAGGCCTTCCGAAGGCCATTGGGATACAAGATGATGTATAATGACTTTCAGTCAGTATACCTAGATAAATTAAGAGTTAGATATTATGGGTTTGTGTGAACAGAAGGCCCACGTTAGTATTCGACCGTCGGCGTCGGTGTACTTGACGCGTTGTGGTGGATCTTGTGTACATGGAGGACCGTGCGAACAATGCTCATTTAGCATCGCACGTGGTCGCGATCCTCGACTTCACTCGTCCACCAGTGACCATGGCCCCTACAAAACCCGCAAAAAGCATCAAAGTTACCGTTCCTCGACACAATGCGCAGAGGATCAACGCGAAACTCAGTGCCGAAGTAAAGGCTCAAGCAAGGGTGCAGGGTATATTGGTGGAGACAGTCCAACCCAGCTCGAAACTGGGGCAAGCTATCGTAAGTGTCTTTCTTGCTGTACTCTGAACCTTGGGCTGCTGGCAAGTCCTCGAATGATACTGATGAACTATTCATTTCGAAAAGTAGGAAAGTGCATCGGAATGGAACTCGATGCTTATGACTGCTAGGGCTGAAAGAGGGCCTCAATGGGATGTTGGAACTCAACAGTTCGTCCCGTTCATCTCCCGTCAACATGAACCTTACCCCCGATTACCCCTAGATTCCTTGTTGACAAATACTCAGATCTGTACTATGACGCAACTCCTTTGTTTGAGGTGGTCAAGAAAGTGACAGAGGAGGAAAATGGCGAAGAACCTTCGTCACAACAACAATCGCAACAGTCCTCCCAGCATGGCCAGCATCAACCCTTCCAATTGCCGCAACCAACTTCTTCGTCAAGCCGACACCACACACCATCACGACGCGACATGCCTGGAGAGTATGGCATGGCCCCACACATGCGTGAGCAATCTCCTCATAGACATCCAGGAGGAGGTCCGCCAGGGAATTATCATTACCAAGGCGGCCCTTCAACACCAATGGGCATGAATATGGGCATGCGAGGACCCCCAGGTGGTGGAATGTATCCCGGCGGTGGAGGCGGTGGACCACCACCTTTCAACCCCTCGTCAGGTCAATTTATGGGTGGCGATCCCACCAGTGGCGGTTCACCGATGAGAATGGGAGGCGGTATGGGCGGTGGCGGAGGGATGCGGCCAGGTATGGGTGGTATGGGAGGAGGAATACCCATGGGCGCAGGTGGCATGGCCTCTATGGGAGGAGGCATGGGTGGTGGAGGTATGGGTAATATGGGTGGAATAGGCGGTTCGATAGGTGGTATGGGAGGAGGCATGGCTGCGGGTGGTATGGGCGGCGGTATGGGTGCCATGGGACCTATGGGCAACATGGGTGGCGATCATGGTGGTGGTATGGGGATGCCAATGATGTCTCCAAGAGGTATGAGAGGTATTGACGATTCTGGCTTCCCAATCCACTAATTAAGGTCTTCAATCCATCTTGTTATACTGCCTCATATATGTATGTGATTTCTGTTTGTCTTGCTTGCACAAAGTACCTCGTCCTGCTGTATCCTCATCGATCGAGCATGCCAAAACAACTCTGGGCAACCGTCCGATTCCAACAATAGCACAAACCAGACGCGACACAAGCGCCTATCCAATTGTCAGCCTTTAAGCTTTCCTTTGCACATTTTGTGCAATGCAAAGGCAGACGTGGATTTTTACATGCTCACTCGGATATTACTTGAGCAAGCTCCTGGCTTGACTAGAGTGCCACAAGCTTTGCTTGCCCGCGGCTTCGCCGCGAGGTGAGAAACGTAGGGAAATATGGGACTTACAATATAATATACACTTATTTTGCTGACCCGTTTTAACCTGTGAAATGGTATTTCCTTGCTGGACTGCAAGGGATAGGTCGCTTAGGGTGAGCCTCGGTAGGGCTCGGGAGAGACATGGGGGGAGAAGGGCACTGGGGGTCCCGTAGCTCACATAAATGTATGATATGTTCAGTGTAAGGCCTGACATGGAGCTTGCTCGGATTAGGCCCTAACTAATTCAATACAAACCGTTATAAGCATTGTAGATAAAATTATGGAATGAGGAAAATATATAATTGTGGAGATTTACAGAATAATCACGTACCACTGCAAACAGCTGTTCAGGTATGCAATTTACATATTTTTTGACCCATGTAGACCCAATTTGGACCCAATACAAAAAAACCACTCGTTTACAGACTTCCCTAAATCATTATTACTTACACATGGGCAGGCTTGACCACCTGTTACCCCTCTCTTTTGGCTTTTACAACCCCTGCTGACACGGCTCGCGCTGAAGTGCTTACGATGGACGCGGGCGCCTATTTGCGCGTCGCGTTCCCGGGCTCGCGCTGCGCGCTCGCAGATTTCAAACCCCGCTTATCATGTAAGCCATTCCCAGGCATTCTCTCTTAAAGTATTAGATTGCCCTGAGGGAGGTAGCACACTGCGAGGAAGGCGTGCGTCATTATCCTACTCAAACATGACGAAATTGACAAGTAAGCATATATAAGCTGGCGAAGAGACTTATATATTGGCGCTTATGCACCATTTGGTGAGCTAGTTCTGTCTCATTGTCGTTCAAATGCTAAAGATCATTGCCGCCTATTCATATGACCGAGATAACGTCTCCCGAGCCCGTCCAGAGCACGGTCGTCATTCAGGCTACTAAGGTGGGGGCCAGTGAAATTTGGCTCGATTTTCTGTACTACTGGTTCATTCACTATAGACCAGCTTAAAAATGGGCCAGTAGTTCTTCTGTTGCGTCCGCACTACGACTATGTACTGACTTTGGGCTAAGTACAGGTGCTACTAGTTTTCTGAAATCATCATAATCTTCGTCGAATCAGGACTTGGAATTCAATCGTTTCATATGGCCTTCTTCATTTTAAATTATAGTCTGCAACCGCGAATACACTGTGACCGAATCAGCGGTGCGGGGCACATAATCTGAACATTTCAAGGCGCCAGAGTGCACCCCGCTCGGCGACGCTCAGCAAATTGAAGCAACGATACACTCTGTCCTTGGCACTTTGGCCCTTTAGTTATGTAAGTGTGCTGCACGCTGTCAGCCGGTTGCATACGTCTGAAATGGTTCTGGCGCTTACCTACCATCTTCGTGAATGGAGAGGCTGTCACCGGGTCAAAAATATGTCCTGGACCTCCTGCCCACATTCTTGATACCTTCGGCATTGGTTTATGCCTCATTGACCGTCAGCAAGAACCAATTTGACGTCGACATTCCCTCATGGATCGTGGCCATTCTGACTATCATCTCTCAACCTGTTCTATTCCTGGCTGAGATGCGCTATAAGCGGTGGGCAGACCATAGGGCGGCAGCTGCCCATGGCGCGGTTCTCCCCACTGATGTGCCTCTCTCTCCCTGGAAGATCATCACCGGGATCGAGGCTTCTATCGAATCAGGTTATCCGAGTACGTCGGTACTCTTGCAATAAAACCACTTGCATTGACTTTAACGACTATGCTGTAGTGGATATTTTTGGTGAATGGGCAAAGGAATTTGGAAACCCATATTTGTTGAACCTCCCACCGAACATTGTCGTATGTATCTCATTCCACTGGTCGCACTTCGACGTCTTTATGGCCTCATTACAGGTATTGACTTCCGAGCCTGAACATATTAAGGTATGTATAAAAACGTTTCTACTCTTCACTGATATTGACTCTAATATAGGCGATTCTTGCAACCCAATTCGATGTATTCGAGAAAGGTCCTCTGTTTACTGAACCATTTCACTCCCTACTTGGCTCTGGAGTGTTCAACGTTGACGGTCAGTCCCTCATAGTCCGATACATGGATTTACCCTGAAGCTAATGGTATTTATCCAGGTGAAATGTGGAAGTGAGCCCATCCCTATCGCTTATATACGCCTACCAGCTTAGCACTATTTAACGCATCTTACAGATTTCATCGGAATATCACTCGCCCGTTCTTCACACGAGAACGCATCACCGACTTCGATATTTACGACCGCAACTGTGATTTAGCTTTTGCGCATTCGAAGAAGCGGCTTGCGGAAGGATACTCAATCGATTTCCAGGTAAATTGCCAACAACCTAGGGGTACATGTTCCTGACACA
>Ga0247742_10002244_pt1 | contig 12735 bp, 13 predicted proteins | sample UWRJL208509C2_FD_180944 | JGI IMG/M metagenome (GOLD analysis project Ga0247742, IMG submission 180944) | Plant litter microbial communities from Arlington Agricultural Research Station in Wisconsin, United States - UWRJ-L208-509C-2 | ecosystem: Environmental > Terrestrial > Plant litter >...
AAAAAAAGATACAGAGAACATAAAAATATTTCCTTGATAAGTATATTACTCGCTGGATGGGGGGTTAGTGAAAAATGGAACCGTGTGTTATTTGCTTTGACTGGGAAACACGGAGCTTACACATCTTTAATGCACCATGTCTTCCGTCTCACCCACAAGATGTGGGATCTTGAGGCCGTGCCCGCGCCCTCCTGCAACCCATAACCTGACACCGCCTGTTAGCGCTGAAGTTGAATCTAGCTGCACTGCCACGGAACACCTAACTTAATGTGCCTGAACCGGCAAACGGGTCCGCGGCGGTCCGATCGGTAATGTGCGGTACCGGTTCATAGATCCACCGAATGCAGTTCCACAACCATGTTGAAATGTCGGAGCTGAGGTGAGGGTACAGCTGTCCTCCAGGTTTGAACAATAATTCCTCGCATATTTGACTGCTTGTAGGTAGGAGTTCCCACAGTGGCCCTTTGATTGCAGACTCATACTGCTGGGGCCGGGCCGAAGCTGAACTATAAGCCTCGGTGATAAAATTGTCTCTCGAATGCCTGGCCGTTTTCCCGGGGGAAAGCTATGCAGCCACAGGTTAAGGGATCTACGCATTCCCCTAGAATCATGTGGAATGAATTGAGTTGGAAGCATGGCCGATGGAGTTATAGCACCGATAGCACTCCAAGTAACTCCTTACTTATATGCAGTAATTTTCAAGATATCAGTAAAGCCATTACAGGATTTTCCTGCCATGTAAGAACATCTTGGTCAAAAAAAATAGTACAGTCGTCGAAAATTAGCGTATGCGGTTAGAACATCAGAGTCCTCAAGATGCATGCATACATACTCGTCGCCACTTCTTCATTCAGATTTATTCCCATTTCAGATCATCGGGCATACATATACAACATGCAACGTGTTGGTCTGTACTCGGGAGTATAGTGTCAGCTTGAGCACCTATTCATACTTATGCTTATCTCTAGCTCATTCGGTGTTTGTTGACAATGTTAAAAGTGGAATGGGGTACTGCTGTCCTCTGCACGGAATATAGTTGGTAGCTCAGACTAGATAATTCAGTTCAGTCCATTTGGGTGGTCATATTCAGACAGCACGCTTTATCATAGTTTTCCTAGTATCTATATGTGATCGAAGTAGACCGTGATATGTTTTTAGATTGCTCTGTGGATTCAGGAAGCCGCTCGGAAAACATGTGTACCCTGGTCAGGTTTAGAAGAGGTGTGGACCATCACATGGCATGTAGAGTCGCCCAGGGCACGCATATTTTAAACCTATCTACTGATTGGGGATGTCCAGGACTCCGTCAATTATCCGAAGTGGCGGTTGAAAAGGATAACAATATGACTTGCGCATCCAGGGGTGTATAAAGGTGCCACTCGGCCTGTCAGATACTGAGCTTCCACATAATGAATAACCCCTCCTTAAAATAAAACTCTTAGGATGGAATTTGCCAGAATTCTGTGCTGTGGGCGCAACGTTTTTGCTGATCTGTAAACTAGGGGTTCCAAGACGGTCAACTTCTTTGATGACGCAGCGTGAGTGTGGAATTAAATCTTGTCCCCAATTAGCGTAGCATTTTGACGTCTTCCGACTCGTTTCCGATCCCTTGTTTGATTTTAATCAGTTTCAATTGCAGCTATGCACTATTTGAAGAGCCAGCGCAACGAGATTAACCCCCTTCAGTCGTACCTGTAATTACCGATTCTCAACCACAAGGATAGTGCAGATACATCCCGCCACGAGAGGATGGCCCTCGCCTTCAATCCAGAGTAATATTGAACTGTGGTAAGATTCGGGCGCCTATTGGCACGTAATTAGCGCTTAAGATCACAGGAGAACCATAGATACACCTTCCCACAAGCAGCACAATAGATGTCCGTCCATAGCGTTGTGCGCTCCGAGTTATCGTGTACAAGACCGAAAGAGGTCATTTTCCTCGTGAACAGCACTAAGGCGTGGCGGACCTTCCTCCATTCCAATGTCTAAATCTGTCACGGAGACTACCGCTGTTCTTTTAGTACAGTTCTGCGAGAGAGACCATGGTCTCCGTAACGGTCTTATAAATCCGTGTCATGTATGGGTGAGGCGGTTGCCTCACGTCCGTATGTAACCGAATATATTGTGAGACAAGAGAGATGTAGAAGAATCTCGAAGCCACTGGGATAAGGTCTGATTTGGCACACAAACCAGAGAGATGGTCTTGATGCGCCGAAAAGGACCACCAAGAAATAAAAGAATGCAATAAAATGTGGGTATAGATGGAATGAATGGGTATTAATGCACATATATCGGAACTAGAGTGATGGGCTCGGGGACTGCCCGAATGCAAGACGAACTGCGGAACTGAGAGTCGTATAGGATAATCATACTAAGTGGTGGATACTAGTGATGAGCCATAAGGGGCAAAGCATTTACGACTGTCCTTGTTGGATTCGATCAAGCGATGAAAGATGAGAAACTGAAAATGACCAGGGTCAGTCGACGTCCAGCACAGGAGAAGCGGATAGGACGCACAGGGAATAAATATTGCGTGAGAAATAGGAAGAACACAGCGCTGTGGGCTGAGAAGATATATAGATAGACAAGGGGACGGCAACCAGGCAGGCGACTTGAGGAGTAATAGACAGGGTACGTCAAAGAGGGCATGTCCGATTATCTTGAGAAATTGGGACAGGGAAGGCCATGTGTAACCAAGAGGCGCTCCATCATAAGGGCGCGCTCCTTCCAAATAGCAGTCTCCCTGCTGAGCCGGCTGTTTTCTTCTTGAAGCCGTCTGAACTCCTGCGCTCGTTTAGCCCGGCTTCGACGAGCAGCGAGGGTGTTCTGCCGGCGCTTGTAGGCCTTCTTCTCCTCCTCAGTGGCATCGGGATCAAGAGGCTCGAGCTCTTCGCTCTCATCCTCGTCCTCAGACTCCACGTTTGGCCGCCTTCGAGACACCGCTGGTAGATTAGCATACCGCTCGCGTGCTGGGGATGCGTGGGAATCTGGGCTCAGCCGTGATCGAGAAAAACCTTGTAAGGACGGGTGGGTCCTTGTTTGTGTGCGTTCGACGAGCGACGAGGTTGACTCAGAAGAGATGGAACGATTGTGAGCATGCAGTGATGGTCCAGCCATTGAATGCTCCGGCAGGGTGAGCGTCCCTGGGTGTTGTTGGTGTTGTGCCTCAAAGATCATCGCGCCTATGTCGAAGGTTGTTTCTTCGCAGTGGTCGTCCTTCAGCATTGTTGCTGCCTGGGTCGGCGGGTGGGGAAAAACGAAATCACCGATTAGATCCTCGTTGAGCTCGAAGTCAGCGTCGGGGGACGATAAAAAAGGTGATTTCGTTAGGAGGTTGGAGAGGTCGAGAAAGCCAGGCTGTTGCTGAGTATTGGACGGAATGGTGAAGATGACTCTGTGAGTCTGAGTCGAGGGAATAACTTGTGACTAATCTTTAGAAAAACTCCAGTCTTTATACTTCTAAGAAAGCTATGACCCTCCGATTTGGAAGGTTGCGCGAGGGTTGTTGAACCCCCTTAGTACGCGATGCCATTTCGGGGCGGTGCAGGAGTCGGTGTGACTCACACAGCCGTGGTCTCGAGGTGCCGATGGCAGTATGACGGGAAGCTTTTTTCACTCTCTAGAGGAGTCACATCCAGTCCATGAGCAAGACAGACCAGACCAGAGAGTAAGGGAGAATGAGAAAGGGATCTCGTTCAGTGAAACGTTAAAACCTGATGTCAAGTTTGATTCAAGTTGTCACAGTCACACATGTTACGGGCGCTTTCGCTGAATGACAGTAGGCACGCTTTGAGGTCTAACATCTCTACTAAATTATACAGCTATAGAAGCATCAAGTGCATATACTTTAGGTGAATGAGTATGAGCTACAAGCACGAAGGATGGAGGGTCATGAACTTCCAAATTCATGCTCAACTAAATCAAGCGCCCAGATCCAAGGCAATAGTGCAAACAATGAAATAGAGCTAACTACTCTTCAAGACACTTAAAATACTCAAACACAGAAATTTTTCTTGGTTCATCGAGCTCGCAACTCGCTGCCAGTCTAGAGGCGCCAAGCAAAGCATGCAGTATGGTTATCGATGTCTCATCTCAAGTTAGCCTATCCAAGAAGCGCGACTTTTGACTAGTCATAACAAGAAGACGAGACAAAAACTTTTTCTTCTCAATGACGCGGTGAAATACCAACAGTCCCAGGCTTGTGAGATATTAGATATTAATAAAGGGAAATTTCTGGTAGAATGTCTCGTCTGGACTGTTTCGGAACCCTCAGATAAGAAGGTACACATAAGGTGTGCATTCCAGGTCTCCAGTCCGTAGCCAGAGATATCTGATGTGCTGCAATATTTGGCCGCTGAGATTAAAACTTGGAACCCCCTCAAACCAAAGATCTGCGGAGATCGGGAACAGGGTGACCTTAGGCGCCTAATTGCTTAGAGAGAACTAGACAGTGAATGAATTTTTTTTGTCGGATATTGAGGTAGGGAACAACTTCGCCGCGGTAGAGAACTCGCTGCGCTGGGGTTCCCTAATATCGAACCCACAACGGCTCCGCCCGCACCATGCCACTCTGCAGTCAAGTTGAGTCACTTCTGGTCAGTGACCGCGTAGCGAACAGGAAGTTCACGAATATTCTGGAATTTGGGCACTAAAAGCATTCAAGCAAGCACAAACTCGAGTCTTCACAAGATACAAAATCAAAGATTAGCTGTGGTGATCGAGCAGAAACTTCCATGGCGAACACCAATGGCTATGGTCGATCCCTGCTAGGCTTGAGGGCGAGGGGCATTATCCCAAGCGGAGAACAACGTACGCCTGGCGTTGCAAAGGGTTGCGTGCAGCATTAGTTGCCACGTGCAGCGCCAAAAGGGACGTCATGACGAGGCTGTGCGCGTCGTCGTGTCGTCGTGAGGGCGGGTCAATGTGATGGGATGGCAAGTTGCACGCTGTTTAACACCGCTGGTCGGAAGGTATCCGTCAGTGGTGCAGTAACCAGCATGGCCTTGAGCTGAAGACAAAGCCTGTATAGGATGCTCATGCTCATGTCCATGGCGGAGACACAGTGGGCCGATCTAACGACGAGCGCCGGGCAAGATGCAACTCCACTTAATCACGCTATCATATCCCTCGTAGCCAGAGAGACCGATAGAAAAGCACTGCTACTTCACGGACAGATCAAAGCCGGGTCCTTCACGAAGATTCCTTGTCGCATCCGAGATCTCAAGCACACTCGGACGCGTAACCTTGTCAAGCACAGAGTTCGAAACCGGCTCAAAGCTGCAGTAAATTCCGCAAACATGAGAATTCTACAGGAGGAATAGGTCTCGAATTTTCCAGAGGTCAAGGCTAGTCCAGGCAGGCCGACCAAGTGGTGGTGGTGAAAGTTTGCAATTTGAATCAGGTGTGATGTGACTGGATGATCAATGGGTACCGGATAATTCCGACCCGGGCAGTTCCTACATTTTTGCTTCCAACAACTCCCTCAACCCCGACCACAATGCGCGCCTCCATGCTCTCCAGCGTCCTCCGCACCGCCGCACGCCCCGCTATTGTTGCCAGAAGCGCGCGGGTATCACCCATCGTCGCTCGCTACGCCCACGGCCACGCTCAGGAGACCTACGAATCCTTCTCAGAGCGCTACGTCAACTTCTTCCAAAATGCCGAGGACCTGTTCGAAGTTCAGCGCGGCCTGAACAACTGCTTTGCACACGACCTTGTGCCCTCAACTGCCGTCGTGGAAGCTGCCGTACGTGCTGCACGACGGGTCAACGACTATGCGACAGCTGTTCGGGTGTTTGAGGGTATCAAAGAGAAGGTGGAGAACAAGTCGCAGTATGAGGCATATGTGCAAGAACTAAAGCCCTTGCGCGAGGAACTTGGTGAGTCTTTTTCATGAATTTTGCTATTCCGTTCCGCGTTGCTGATCCCAGTATAGGCCTGACTCTGAAAGAAGAGCTTTACACTTCATAGATGTTATTCTTCACCCGTTGAGTGAGCACTATTTTTAAACCCATCTCCCAACTCTAGACAAATCTAAATAACGCATTCCAGACATAGAAACTATTAAGCACTCTTTAGGGGACGTTCGTCTGCATCGTAGCTTTCCATGTGATTTCTATAGCACGAACTTTGCTCGCTCTATCCTCTTTCTCTCTAAGTTGTTACTCTCGGAGACTCGGAAATAATTGACAGCGAAGGCCACAAAACCGACAGATTCTGAAAGAAGCTAATATTAGATTATCCTCAACATCTCTTCATAGCGGACACAGCTCTTCGGAAGTACCCAACCCCAGTACCGGGTTGTGAATGCATCACACTGCCTTCACTTCCTAGATCCTCTTTCATCTCTATGTCATTGTGTTCATTCATTTTCGCCGGTCCATGGAATGGAGAATTGCCACCCAACTAGGAATAATATCTATCGAGGCACCGGGCGCTTGCTTTCTATTCGAGGATATCTTGCTCTTTGCTGTTGATGTGTAACATGGCAGCAACTCTGTTGGTCATATCTTGTCCATTTACACCCCGGTACTTAACCTCCAATCTCATGCTCGCGTCGAAATATCACTCACTCAATGGGCAATTAAATAGAACCTTTGAAGAAGACCGACACACATGTGTTCATCAATGACTCGGAAATTTCTCTTCACCGTGAAGAGTACACTCAAGGAACTCTTTCCGAGGCCTCCATGTCACTACCTGGATACACCGCGAGCCCACACATCGTTTGTGTGCGGAATGACAAGGGCTTTCTACCCGTCGTTCTGGTTTCTCATCCAACGTATGCGAAAAAGAACTTCTCGACAAGCAATAAACTCCTCACACCTCGTTTTCCGCTGCCGTGCATGTTTCGCTCTTCGACGGATACTGTAGATCGACACTGTGACACCGCGAGTTTAGGGCCTTAGGATCAAATTCTCCAAGTAGACCATGAATGCTGCAAGGCAGAGGGAGGAGTCCTACGAATCCTCACCGTCTTCGTTCATCTTTCCGCGCTCCTACTTGGTATTCTCGAGTGAAGAAACACCCTCCTGGCCTGAACGTGACTGGAGATCTACTATGTATTTTTAGGGACATGATAATGGGTGATGTGAATTGTGACATGTGTAAGCAGAGGAGGCGAATTGGTTGGTTAGTTCGATGCATTCTCGTTCGATGAGCCCCACCTGGTTAAATTTTGCCACAGTTCAAGTCGTTTTGCTGTTGGAGAGGTCCAACCCATGCTACATTCGCGAATTCAAAGTCAAAGTGACGACCTACGAGTGATTTTTCCTCTGTTCTCAGCACTCTCATACTATCGATGATTCCGTCTAGCATAACCCCTCGACAGTGGCAATTATGGAAAATCAATGGGATGATTTTTGAGACTTGAATTTCGACCTGATTCCTGTTCTGTTCACTGGCGCTAAAGATTGTTTATTGACTCGGATAGGAATATTTCTTCGACGGTCTTCAAACTTTTTGGGCCTTGAGCCGGTGAAACAGGGGTTGTATATGAGCTGGAAAGCAGAGAGCGGACTGGCTAGCGACGATAGGTAACTGCTAGTAACTCTCTTATTTCCTTCCTTTGCCCTTACCAGCTGCGGGATTATTGACGCCGTGGACAAGCGGTTCCCATTTACTTTATGCAAGCAATATCAGTCTCTGCACTCGAGAGGGAAAGCCGACTCACCCAAAGTAGTCGTCCTTTTTACCGTTTGCGATGGGCCTTGCACGACTCCCCTGAGGGGTCTCAGGTTTCGGGCTCCCGGTGTGGTGGGTGGCTGCCCTGTCTGGATGAGGCTTTATCTTCGACTTAATCTTCGAAATAACGCCCTTGATCTTTGAGAGAAAGCCTCGACGGGCCAGTTCGAATTCGAGATCATCGTCAAAGACGAGCCCTCTGGTCCCAAAATGACTGAAACATTCGTTCCGAGTGGAAAGAGCGGCATAGTCGGCGGGAACTGGTACAGCGTCGCTTGCAAGGCTGGATACTAAGACGATAATGAAGGCTAGGGAGATGGTGAAAAACTTCATGATGACAACTAGGAATTGTGTTCAGAATTAAGTTGGAGTGGCAGACATGAGAACGCACAAAATATTGGAGGCGTTTTGCTTTGCAATCTCAAGTGACCAGCACGTTGAGATCGGTGAGGGAGGGGAGTGCACTGCGCTGGAGGATACCAATCTAGGTACAGGCCTCTTTTATAGATGGTTTCATACTTTATGATAATACACCGTGGTTAGTTTGCGAGAGGCGATACAATGTAGATGCCAAGTCGGGTCTATTTTAAGATGAGTTTCAATCAGAGAACGAGATTGTTCTTTCTCCCAGAGAACCTACGAGTACGCCTAGAATGGACGATTTCAGGCAAGACTAAAGGTACACTCTTCTTTTCTTTCAAGAATACGAAAGCGAAGTCCAGATACACCATTTATAATTTATGGTTCCATACTGGTGAGTGATTGTATGGAGGGCACTGGTAGGCGCTGGTGATACTTAACGTGATCCGAGCGCCCATTGTGATTTAACTCCTCATGATGGGTGCATATCCATAGTAACTACTGGCTCCTTGATAGAAATTATGCAAAATAGACGACGATGTATTCTTTGGAGGATCGCTCTTTTTGTTTGCATCAGCTAGACTTCACTGGCAGCTGTTTGCGTCGTGATCAACGTGATAGCGACGCTCATCGAGATGGCCTTTGGGAATCGAATTCGTGGGATATGCACAGCCGCTAGCATTGCTTGGCCATGTCTCGATGCCAATTGTTACAGAACGAAGACATCAAACCCAAGGTGTGACAATGGCAATGCCATTAAGTATGCCGTTTGTACACAAGAGGTATTTCAACCAAAGGTTCAGTAACGTTGAAATTCTAATTAACCTCTTCAAACGATCAAAATGACCACTGCTCGCGTGGATTTGGCGTCAAATTGATACCACGGTCCTGTCCATGCCTTCACTGGTTCCGACTCTGACACCCCTTTTACTCATGGGATAGTCTGGTACCATGGTGCCAATGACTCACAATTTTCAGGCGCTATCCCGTCAGTCCACGGAAGACCCAATTCGGCCTACTTTGCTTCCTCATCTGGAGAACTTCTCGTATATCGGCGCCTGGCTAACATTTTTTTTGGTGAACCACATCTGATGGTCTCGGAAGCTCTCTCGGAAGGAATGTGGCTCCGCAATGAATTGCACATTATACACCTATTATTAAGTAAACTCATCCGTTTCCTCATCCGACGCTGTTCGATCCCGTACCAAGGATTACATCGACTGGGAGAGTGCCGTGAGGCTTGACCAGCTTCGTTTAGCAGGTCCTCACGTCAGTATTAGACCCTCTGATCTGCTTAAAACATCCCTCAGACACAACCGTGCATAGTATCGATGAAGGAGTTACATATAAGACCATGGTCTTTAATGAAGCCGACGGACAGGTGCGGTGGCCACAACTTAATACCGATTTGATGCCTCGGATGGTACATTCAAAAGATCAAGTAAGTATTTGGTGATGCCTATTCTATAAGATCCTCGCAATGAATTGCATTAGTTGATCTTTCGTGTCTCGCCAAGAAGCAGTTTACAAATTAGGACTATATTTCCTATTGGGGATAATATTGTGGTAGGCGATTATCTACTAACAAGGCGCAGATAATTGCGCAAATTATACTACTGTACACGGGTAGAGCACTCGCATGAGCTATTTGCCTCCGATTTCCACATTATCCCATTTGATTGAGGAACAAAATATCTAATTCATGCGACAAAAGGATTTGTTGAGCGCCCACTGTTACAGGTGTCGATTATTGTCTAGCATATAAAAATAATATTCAGCCATTTATTTTATCCTCACTCAAGAATTTTACTAGTTCGTTTATGGATTCCCTTCTCTGAGTTCCCGTACCCTGCCAAGCATTTACTTGGTTAATTATCTTTGATACCTCGCGAATATAATGGTTTAGGCCCCTAAGAACGTATAAAAGGCCATTAATTCCCTATAGTTGCACTCACAACATTACCTCGAATAGGTTTCTTCACCATCTCTGTCCCTTGAACTAACTAGCCCCCTAACTTGCTTGGTTCTGCGCCTGAATGGGATAGGAATATTTATTCGAACGGTCTTCAAGCTCTTTGGGACTCGGGTTGGCAAAACAGGGATTGTATATGAGCTGGAAAGCAGAGGGTAGAATTGGTGGCGACAATAATAGGTACTAGCACTAGTAACACTTATATTTCCTTCCTTTGCCCTTACCACCTGCGGGGTTATTGACACCGTGGACAAGCGGTTCCCATTTGCTTTATGCAAGGAATATCAGCTTGGTCTCTGCACTCGTGAGGGAGAGCCAACTCACCCAAAGTAATCGTCCTTTCTACCGTTTGCGATGGGTCTTGCACGACTCCCTGAGGGGTCTCAGGTTTTGGGCTTCCAGTGTGGTGGTTGGCTGCCCTGTCTGGGTGAGGCTTGATCTTTGAGAGAACGCCGCCTCGACTAGCTAGCTTAAATTCGAGATCATCGTCGAAGACGAGGCCTCTGGTCCCAAATTGAGTAAAAGTCTCATCCCGAGTGGAAAGAGATGCATAATCGGCGGGAACTGGTACAGCGCTGGCAAGGTTGGATACCAAGACAATGATGACGGCTGGGGCGACGGTGAAGAACTTCATGATAATAACTACAAGTTATGTTTAGATGGCTGAGTTGGAGCGAGGGACAGCAGAACGTACAAAAAAATTCGAGGTGTTTCTGTTTTGCAAACTCAAGTGACCACGTTGAGGTGGGTAAAAGGAAGAGTGCACTGCGCTAAAGGACAGCATTCTAGTTACAGGTCTCTTTTATATCGGAAATGGGACATACTTCCTAATAATACACTGTACATGGTCTCTGATGGTTTGAAAGCGGAGATATAGTGCAGATGCCGACTTGGATCTATTTCAAGGTGGGTTTCAACTACACATCCACCAGGGAGCATTCCTTCTGCAGATGGTCCACAAGTGCACTTAGAATGGACGATTTTACACATGGTTAGAGGTACAAATTTATTGCAGGAAGACGAAAGTCAAGGCGACTGTATGAACGAGTTTAGGATGTGGCGTATGGGTTTCATCAGAACAGCATAGACTCCGAGTCGAAAGAAGCGAGCCCACGCACTTAGTGTATCATATATAACAGCTGTTGAACATCAAGGTGTATAAAAGATAGGAATCATACGGTTCATGTGGAGATGATTGATATAAAACAGTAGACGTGCTTTCTCTCTCGTTTTTGATCTGCCAGTAATAATTGACAGATGCATATGATGAGTCACGGTGGTTGCTATATATAGGGGGTACAATAAGCGCTGGTCAATACCATCTAACTCGTGATGGTTGATTCGCAAAATTGCCAGCTGAGTAAATTCGAGAAGTAATAAATAACGACGAACAGACCAGATCACAGAACCCTCCAAGTGTTCTTTTCGGCGATACCAGAACTCGGGATACTTGAGGCATATCAAAGGAATCAAAATTTGGAGCTGTGGCTGCTAAAATGAGACCAGCTTCTAAGGATTCTGCACTTATGCCACGTCCATGTCTCAGTATCTCAACGCAGCACTCGAAGCATGCATCACGAATCACTTGCTTCCGATCGTCTTGAGGCAGGTACGTTCAAGGTGTATAGGATTCATCTCGATAGATTGCGATCAGGAGAGTGTTCCAAGACTAGTATTATCATGTAACCTACGATACCCAAAGTTCATCGGTTGGTTATTGCTGACGTGACAGTGGTGAGCAAGTTCTTCAGTGATGCGTTTTATCCTGATGTAGCCTACGAAAAAAAAAAACGGAACGCCAATCTACTTACATACAGATCCTTCAAGTAGCCTCAAATCCCAGCCGTTTCCACGCTTCCACGCGATCAGGAAACGCCCTACAATACTCCTTAACCCTTTGCCTAGACAGCTCCATGAACTCGTCGCTGAAAAGTTCTGGATCATCCCAAGGGGTTGACTTCAAGTCTTCCCTAAGAGCCGCCAAAGCCACCAATTTTCGAACGTCTGCTGCATCTTGTTGCTGCTTCCGATTTTTGTGTGCCTCTTCAGCAAGGCGATGGTCGTCCCAGCCTTGTAGCTTGTGCAGCAGCAGTAAAGAGAAGGGGACTAGTGGAATGCCATCGATCCAAATGGCTCGCTTCGATGGCATTGAGGGTAGATGCATTATACCTGGCACAAGGATGTCGACTTTGCACTCCGGACCTAGGTAAGACTCGCGGTACCATAAGATGCGGTATTCTGCCTCAGGATCGCGAGGCATCTTGAGATAGAAGTTCCGTGAATTTGTGCGTAGGATGAGGTTCTTCAGTTCCGGAGCGGAGTATGGTTGAGGCTGTACAGGGGCGGAGTCAGGAGAAACCGCCGTTTCAAGGGGCGGCTCCAGTTGCTGCATTACCAGCAAATCAACATCCTTTAGGAGAACCATGCCTATCAGGACGTGAAAATCGGGTGGACGAGTTACGACAGACCTTAGGGCACCGAGAGCTCCCGTAGAGTTTAGATGCTAGACTCCCAAAGACTACGCAAGGAAGATCAAAAGACTTGAAGATTTCTGTCACTGCGAAGGCAGCCTTGAACACGAGAGCATAATGAGCATCTTGTGCTTCAGCTTTCTCGGCCTTCGTCTTTTGGGGCTTCTTTCGATTTGATCTCGTCTTGTTCGTCACCTTCGTAGCCGTCGTCGCCACCACCGATGTGGCAGTGTCAGTAGCAGTGGCAAC
>Ga0247742_10002245_pt1 | contig 12732 bp, 10 predicted proteins | sample UWRJL208509C2_FD_180944 | JGI IMG/M metagenome (GOLD analysis project Ga0247742, IMG submission 180944) | Plant litter microbial communities from Arlington Agricultural Research Station in Wisconsin, United States - UWRJ-L208-509C-2 | ecosystem: Environmental > Terrestrial > Plant litter >...
CGGACAACCCCGAGTACCTCGAGGCCGTGCGCCGGGGCATCCCGGTGCTGCACCGATCGCAGGCGCTGGCCTGGCTGATCAGCCACAAGCGGCTCATCTCGGTGGCCGGGGCGCACGGCAAGACCACGTCGACCGGCATGATCATCACCGCCCTTCTCGAGTTGGGTGCCGACCCGAGTTTTGTCAACGGCGGCGTCATCCAGTCCCTCGGGGTCAGCTCATCCTTCGGGCAGGGCGAACTCTTCGTGGTGGAGGCCGACGAGTCGGATGGCTCGTTCCTGCTCTACGACACCGCGGTTGCGCTCGTGACCAATGTCGATGCCGATCACCTCGATCACTACGGGGATCACGACGCATTCGACGCGGCCTTCGTGGAGTTCGCCGACGGGGCCAGCGAGCTCGTGGTCATCTCCAGCGACGACCCCGGAGCGGTGCGGGTCACCGCCCAGCTCGCGCACCGGTCCATCGTGACATTCGGGGAGGCGTCATCAGCCGATGTGCGCCTGCACTCGGTCAGCACCGAAGGGCCGGTGGCCTTCACGGTGCGCTGGCGCGACACCGACTACCAGGCACAGTTGTCGGTGCCCGGGCATCACAACGCGCTGAATGCGGCCGGCGCATTCGCCGTGCTCGTGGGCCTCGGCTTCGAACCGCGCGCCGCCCTGGATGGCATCGCCGAGTTCGGCGGCACCGAGCGCCGGTTCGAATTCCACGGCACAGTGCGGGGCGTGCGCGTCTACGACGACTACGCGCATCACCCCACCGAGGTGGCCGCGGCGCTCAGTGCGGCGCGCAGCGTTGTGGGCTCGGGGCGCATCATCGCCGTGCACCAGCCCCACCTCTACAGCCGCACGCAGGCGATGGCCGGGGAGTTCGCGCACACCTACGAAGAGCTCGCCGATCACACCATCGTGCTCGACGTGTTCGGTGCGCGGGAGGATCCGGTGCCAGGCGTGACCGGGGCGCTGGTCTCCGACCGCTTCGCGGACCCCTCTGCGGTCGACTACCTGCCGGACTGGCAGCAGGCCGCCGACCGGGCAGCCGCCATCGCGCGCGACGGCGACCTGATCATGACCCTCAGCTGTGGCGACGTCTACCGGATCGTGCCCCAGGTGCTCGCCTCGCTGCAGGCGACCGCGGGCCCGGCCGCGGGATCCTGACCGGCGGATGAAACGACCACAGGGTTTCGATCCGGCCGGTAACCAGCCTCAGGAGCCGGCCGGCCGAAAGCGGAGGGCGTCGGCGTCGCCAGCGCCCTCGACGTCGGCGCGACCGGCACCCATCGCACCGAAGCAGCCAGAGCCGCCGCGCGGCCGACCGCCGCGCGATGAATTCCCGCAGCCGACGCGACCCCAGAGACCGAGCGCTCCGCAGCCCCGCGCTGAACAACCCCAGGCTCGCGGGACCCAGGGTCGGCAACCACAGGGGCGGCAACCCCAGGCTCGCCAACCCCAGGCTCGCCAACCGCAGCCCAAACCTCAGCGTGCCGAGCGCCCCCCGAGGCAGCCACGCGTGCGCCGGGCCACCACCCCTCGGCCCGACGCAGCAGCCCGCGCCGCCCTGCGGGCAGCCGCTCGTGAGCGCCGCCGGTTCGAACGGGCCGAGGTGCGTCGGTTCACCCGCCGCGCGCGCAACCGGCGCGTCGTCCTCGTCGTGACGGGGGCGGTGGTGGTGAGCATGATCGGAATGGTGCTCGTCGCGATCTTCTCGCCGATTCTCGCGCTGCGCGAGATCAGGGTCGACGGAACCTCGCGACTCGACGCCGCCGAAGTTCGCGAGGCGGTCACCGGCCAGCTCGACACCCCGCTCGCGCTCATCGATTACGACGAGATCACGCGCCAGCTCGGCGGCTTCCCGCTGATCCGCAGTTACATCACTGAGGTCGTGCCGCCGGACACCCTCCTCATCCACGTCTCCGAGCGCCAGCCGGTTGCGTCCATCCAGGTCACGGGGGGCTTCGCGCTCGTCGACCCTGCGGGGGTGACGGTGCAGGAGTCGGCCGAGCGGATTCCCGGGGTGCCCCTGCTCTCGGAGTCCGATGTGTCGAGCCCGGCGTTCGCGTCGATGATCGAGGTGCTGCTGGCCCTCCCTCCTGAGCTGCTCGCCCAGGTCGACAGCATCTCCGCGCACACCCAGGATGACGTCAGCCTGGTGTTGACGGGCGTCGGGCAAGGGGTGATCTGGGGCGGCGCGGACCAGTCCGACGCCAAAGCCCGCCTGCTCGCGGCACTCATCGGGTTGACCGATCCGGCCGCTACGGGCGTGTTCGACGTATCCGCCCCGAGCAACGGCGTCTTCCGCCCCCGCTGACCGTCGTCGCCGGCTGACAAAGTGCTGGCACAATCCGACACGCTGGAAATGTTGCCGCGCGCATCCGAGGCACCGACCTACCCTCAACACAGGAAATACATACCGAGCATAACATTATCCCTCAACTTGAGGGTTAAGGTTGCTCGGGCAACGTGGGCAGCGGAGGCCGGAAGTGACGTCAAACCAGAATTACCTGGCGGTAATCAAGGTCGTAGGCATCGGCGGTGGCGGTGTCAACGCGGTGAACCGCATGATCGAGCTCGGCCTGCGTGGCGTCGAGTTCATCGCCATCAACACGGATGCCCAGGCGCTCCTGATGAGCGATGCCGACGTGAAGCTCGACGTCGGTCGGGAACTCACCCGGGGCCTCGGCGCGGGTGCTGACCCCGAGGTCGGCCGTCGAGCGGCCGAGGACCACGCCGAGGAGATCGAAGAGGCCCTCGCTGGTGCCGACATGGTGTTCGTCACCGCCGGTGAGGGTGGTGGTACCGGTACCGGTGGCGCCCCCGTCGTCGCCCGCATCGCGAAGTCCATCGGCGCGCTCACCATCGGTGTGGTCACCAAGCCGTTCGGTTTCGAGGGCAAGCGCCGCTCGGCACAGGCCGAGGTCGGAGTGGGCAGCCTGAAGAACGAGGTCGACACCCTCATCGTCGTGCCGAACGACCGGCTTCTGGAGATCAGCGATCGCGGCATCAGCATGCTCGAAGCGTTCGCCACCGCCGACCAGGTGCTTCTTGCGGGTGTGCAGGGCATCACCGACCTGATCACGACCCCCGGGCTGATCAACCTCGACTTCGCCGACGTCAAGTCGGTCATGCAGGGCGCAGGCTCCGCGCTCATGGGCATCGGTTCGGCGCGGGGCGCCGACCGGGCCATCAAAGCCGCCGAGATCGCCGTCGCCTCCCCGCTGCTCGAGGCGTCGATCGACGGTGCCCACGGGGTGCTGCTCTCCATCCAGGGCGGCTCGAACCTCGGCATCTTCGAGATCAACGACGCGGCCCGCCTGGTGCAGGAGGCCGTGCATCCCGAAGCCAACATCATCTTCGGTGCCGTCATTGACGACACGCTCGGCGACGAGGTGCGGGTCACCGTCATCGCCGCGGGCTTCGACGGCGGCGAGCCCGCTCCGAAGCCGCGCGAGGGTCGACGCACGAACTACGTCGTGCCGGATGCCCCGGTCGTGGCCGCCGTCGACGGCGAGCCGACGTGGACGCCCGAGCCGAGCCTCGTGCACACGCCCCCGACCGACCGCGGGTTCGACGACGACGACACCGATCTCGACATCCCCGACTTCCTCAAGTAGGCGAGCGGCGCCGTTGTTCGATATCCGCACGTCACGGTGAGCGACCTCGCCGACCGGCTCGCCGAGGTCACCTCCGGGGTCGATGACGCCGCCCGCGAGGCCGGACGTGACGTTGCGGGGATCACGACCGTCGTCGTGACGAAGTTCCAGCCCGTGAGCATGATGCGGGAGCTGCACGAGCTCGGCGTCCGCGATTTCGGCGAGAGTCGACACCAGGAGGCGCAGGTGAAGGCCGCCGAGCTCGTCGGGCTCGACGCGACCTGGCACTTCGTCGGCCAGCTGCAGTCGAAGAAGGCACGACAGGTCGCCGAGTACACCGATGTCGTGCACTCGTTCGACCGTGAGGCGCTGATTGTCGGGTTGGCGGGCACCGACGTATTCATCCAGGTGAACCTCACCGACGATCCCGGCCGCGGGGGAGTGGCGCCCGATGGCCTCGATGCCCTCGCCGACGCGGCGGCCCAGGCGGGTCTGCGCGTGCGGGGGCTCATGGCGGTCGCCCCGCTGGGTGCTGAGCCCCGCGCGGCGTTCGCCGCGGTGCGCGGGATGTCTGAGCGCCTGGTCACCTCTCATCCCGAGGCGTCGGCTCTCTCCCTCGGCATGTCGGGCGACTACCGCGAGGCCATCCTGGAGGGCGCGACACACCTCAGGATCGGCACGGCAATCACGGGAAATCGCCCGCCCCAAGGTTAATCTCGTCGTAGAAGGTCAAGCACCGTGCACCTTCACCGTTCGGAGGACACCATGGCAAACCCGCTGCGCAAGACAATGGTCTATCTCGGCCTTGCCGATGAGGAATACGAGTACGAGGGCCCCGCGGCACCCGCCGCTCCGGTCGCCCACCACCAGCCGTCCCACACCCCGGCGCAGACCCAGGGTCGCGCGCCGGTCACTCCGCTGCGACGGGCCGCCGCGCCGCGCGCTGCCGCCTCAGACATGAACGAGATCCTCACGGTGCACCCGCGCCAGTACAAGGACGCCCAGCTGATCGCCGAGAACTTCCGCGAGGGCATCCCGGTGATCATCAACCTCTCGCAGATGAGCGAACCCGATGCGCGTCGTCTCATCGACTTCGCGAGCGGGCTGTCGCAGGGCCTCTACGGCAAGATCGAGCGGGTCACGAACAAGGTGTTCCTGCTGTCGCCGGCGCACGTCGCCGTCAGCGGCGACCAGGCCGAGGTCGACTCCGACGTCGACGCCTCGTTCTTCGCCCAGCAGTAGTGCCGGTAGCCTGAGCGGGTGAGTTCCTTTTCGCCCGTATCGGCCATCGCGACGGTTATCTACGTCGCTCTCACCATCTTCTTCGTGCTGATGTGGGCGCGATTCATCCTCGAACTGGCACGTACTTTTGCGCGCCGGTGGCGGCCGCGCGGGCTCGTCCTCGTGCTGGCGGAGACGGTGTTCACGGTCACCGATCCTCCCGTCAAAGCGGTGCGACGGGTCGTTCCACCCCTGCGCATCGGGGGCGCCGCTCTTGACTTCGCGTGGAGCATCGTCATGCTCGCGGTCATCATTTTAATTTCGGTGACATTGGGATTCGTGAACTGAGTTTCCCGATGTACTGTGGTCCTAGATCAGGTGGGACGACTTGTCTCACGGTAGATACGGCGCGTGTTCAATGAACGTTGGAGAGACGTTCATCTTCCGCACCGGCGATAGAAAGAGTTAGAGGTGACCGCGATGGCTTTGACTCCTGAGGACGTAGTCAACAAGAGGTTCCAGCCCACGAAGTTCCGTGAGGGCTACGACCAGGACGAGGTGGATGATTTCCTCGACGAGGTGGTCGTTGAACTTCGCCGCCTGAACCAGGAGAACGAGGAGCTTCGTCAGCGCCTCGTCGCCAGCGAGGGTCGCATCAACGAGCTCCAGCGGTCAGGCTCGCAGGCGGCAGCTCCCGCACCGCAGACATTCGTGGAGCCGCCCGTCGCGGCAGCTCCGGCTCCGGCTCCCGCTCCCGCAGTTGCCGCACCGGCATACGACGAGACCGGCGGAACCAACAACCTGCTGCAGCTCGCCCGCCGCCTGCACGAAGAGCACGTGCGCGAGGGTGTCGAGAAGCGTGATGCTCTCATCGCCGAGGGCCACGCCACCGCGGCTCGCCTCGTTGCCGACGCCGAGACTCGCCAGCGCGAGGAGCTCGGTGCTCTCGACGAGGAGCGCAAGGTGCTCGAGCAGCGCATCGACGAGCTCCGCAACTTCGAGCGCGACTACCGCCAGAAGCTGAAGAGCTACATCGAGGGCCAGCTGCAGGAGCTCGACTCCGACGCCGCACTGACGTCGCAGTCCGCCGCTCCCGCGGTCGAGGACTCGCCTTCCGTGCAGGCGCCGCCCGCGTCGCAGTTCGCCGACGCACCGTCCGGCCAGGAGTTCCCGGCCCCGCAGTACGCGTCCCCGAACTCCGGCCAGCAGCCGACCGTGACCTTCCCCGGTTTTGGCGGCAGCTAACACTCACCAGCCGACGGCCGGTCGGCGAGGCGAGCTCATCCGCTCCCTCGCCGTACCGGCCGTCGTTGCTGTGCGCCGTGCTCTGCCCGCGGCGGTGGCCTGATGGAGTCACGCAGCCTCCCCGTCCCCGACGGGCTGGCGGGCGAGCGGGTTGACTCGGGGCTCGCGAAGCTGCTGGGCTTCTCCCGGACGTTCGCGGCCGAGGTCGCCGAGCTCGGCGGAGTCCGGCTCGACGGCGCCGTTCTCGGCAAGTCCGATCGACTGGTCGCCGGTGCCTGGCTCGAGGTCGACTGGCTCTCCCGCAGCGAGCCGGTGATCGTTCCCGTCGTGGTGGAGAACCTCGGCATCGTGTACGACGACGACGACATCGTGGTGGTCGACAAGCCGCCGGGCGTCGCCGCCCACCCGTCCATCGGGTGGGACGGGCCCACGGTGCTCGGCGCTCTCGCCGGCGCGGGCTTCCGGATCGCGACATCCGGTGCCGCCGAACGCGCGGGCATCGTGCACCGTCTCGACGTCGGCACCAGCGGCCTCATGGTCGTCGCCAAGACGGAGACGGCGTACACCGCCCTGAAGCGTGCCTTCCATGACCGCGAGGTCAACAAGATCTATCACGCCGTGGTGCAGGGTCATCCAGATCCGCTCGCCGGCACGATCGACGCCCCGATCGGTCGCCACCCCGGGGCCAGCTGGAAGTTCGCGATCACCGCCGAGGGCAAGGCGAGCGTGACCCACTACGAAACGCTCGAGGCGTTCCCGTACGCGGCCCTGCTCGAGATCGAACTGGAGACCGGGCGCACACACCAGATCAGGGTGCACATGGCCGCCCAGCGGCACCCCTGCGTCGGCGACACGATGTACGGCGCCGACCCCACGATCTCCGCTCGCCTCGGGCTCACCCGGCAGTGGCTGCATGCCAAGCGGCTCGGCTTCGAGCATCCCGCCTCCCGCGAATACGTGGAGTTCGAGAGCCCCTACCCGGCCGACCTTCAAGGTGCGCTTGAGGTGCTTCGCTCCGAGTAGGGCGCGTCAGCAGGGTGCCGTCGGTAGCCCTGGTTTAGGGTGAGTATCCACCCCCAGTCAGTCGGAGTATTCGTGGCCAGCGACTCTTTCGTGCACCTTCACGTGCACAGTGAGTATTCAATGCTGGATGGCGCGGCGCGGGTCGGCCCGCTGATGCAGGCGGCCGCCGCCGAGGGCATGCCGGCCATCGCCATGACCGACCACGGCAACATGTTCGGCGCGTACGACTTCTGGAAGCAGGCCACGGCCAACGGGGTCAAGCCGATCATCGGCACCGAGGCGTACATCACTCCGGGCACGCACCGCACCGACAAGACCCGCATCCGCTGGGGCAACAGCTCGCAGGGAGGCGACGACGTCGCCGGGTCGGGCGCGTACACGCACATGACCCTGCTCGCCGAGAACAACACCGGCATGCACAACCTGTTCCGACTGTCGTCGCTGGCCTCGATCGAGGGCTACTACTTCAAGCCGCGCATGGACCGCGAGCTGCTCGCCAAGTACTCGGAGGGCGTCATCGCCACGACCGGCTGCGTCGGCGGCGAGGTGCAGACCCGCCTGCGCCTCGGCCAGTACGAGGAGGCGCGCAAAGCGGCAGGCGACTTCCAGGACATCTTCGGCAAGGAGAACTTCTTCGCCGAGATCATGGATCACGGCATCGACATCGAGCGCCGCACCATGAACGACCTGCTGCGGCTCGCCAAGGATCTCGGCTTGCCGCTGGTGGCGACGAACGATCTGCACTACACCCACGCGCATGACGCGACCGCGCACGCCGCCCTGCTGTGCGTGCAATCGGCGTCGACCCTTGATGACCCCAATCGGTTCAAGTTCGATTCCGACGAGTTCTACCTCAAGTCCGCGGCGCAGATGCGGGCGCTGTTCCGCGATCACCCCGAGGCCTGCGACAACACTCTGCTCATCGCCGAGCGGTGCGAGGTCAGTTTCATCAAGCGCGACCTGATGCCGCGCTTCCCGGTGCCGGCGGGCGAAACCGAGGCGACCTGGTTCGAGAAGGAGGTCGCCAGCGGCATGCGGCGCCGCTTCCCCGCCGGAGTGGATGACGCGCACCTCGCCCAGGCGAAGTACGAGGTCGACGTCATCACGCAGATGGGGTTCCCCGGCTACTTCCTGGTGGTCGCGGACTTCATCACGTGGGCGAAGGCGCAGGGCATCCGCGTCGGGCCGGGTCGTGGATCCGCCGCCGGGTCGATGGCGTCGTACGCGATGGGCATCACCGAGCTCGACCCGCTCGCGCACGGGCTCATCTTCGAGCGGTTCCTGAACCCCGAGCGCGTGTCGATGCCCGACGTCGACGTCGACTTCGACGACCGTCGCCGCCCCGAGGTCATCCGCTACGTCACCGAGAAGTACGGTGACGATCGAGTCGCCCAGATCGTGACCTATGGCACCATCAAGGCGAAGCAGGCGCTCAAGGACTCCGCCCGGGTGCTCGGCATGCCGTACTCGGTGGGTGAGAAGCTCACCAAGGCGATGCCCCCGCCCATCATGGGCAAGGACATGCCGCTCGGCGACATCCACAATAAAGAGGCCGACCGCTACAAGGAGGCCGGCGACATCCGGGCGCTCCTCGAGACCGACCAGGAGGCGGCGCGGGTCTTCGAGACCGCGCGCGGCATCGAGAACCTGAAGCGGCAATGGGGTGTGCACGCGGCGGGCGTGCTGATGTCGGCCGAGCCGCTCATCGACGTGCTGCCGATCATGAAGCGCGAAGACGACGGCGCGATCATCACCCAGTTCGACCAGCCCCCGCTGGAAGACCTCGGTCTGCTCAAGATGGACTTCCTGGGTCTGCGGAACCTGACGGTCATCGAAGACGCGCTGCGGATGATCGAGGCGAACACCGGCTCGCCGCTGGTGATCGAAGAACTCGATCTCGACGCCGACCAGGCAACGTACGACCTGCTGGCCCGAGGCGAGACCCTCGGCGTCTTCCAGCTCGATGGCGGCGCCATGCGGTCGCTGCTGAAGCAGCTGAAGCCGACGAACTTCGAAGACATCTCGGCCGTCATCGCCCTGTACCGCCCGGGCCCGATGGGCATGAACTCCCACACGAACTACGCGCTGCGCAAGAACGGCCTGCAGCAGATCGACGCGATCCATCCCGAGCTCGAAGAGCCGTTGCGCGAGATCCTCGGCACCACCTACGGGCTCATCGTCTACCAGGAGCAGGTGATGAGCGTCGCCCAGAAGGTGGCGGGCTTCAGCCTCGGCCAGGCCGACGTGCTGCGCAGGGCGATGGGCAAGAAGAAGAAGAGCGAGCTCGACAAGCAGTTCGCCGACTTCGAGGCCGGCATGGTTGCGGGCGGGTACAGCAAGCAGGCGGTGAAGGTGCTCTGGGAGACCCTGATGCCGTTCGCCGACTACGCGTTCAATAAGGCGCACAGCGCCGGGTACGGCGTGCTCAGCTACTGGACGGGCTACCTCAAGGCGAATCATCCCGCCGAGTACATGGCGGCGCTGCTGACCAGCGTCGGCGATTCCAAGGACAAGCTCGGGATGTATCTCAGCGAGTGTCGGCGGATGGGCATCAAGGTGCTCGCACCCGACGTCAACGAGTCGAGCGTCGACTTCACCGCCATCGGCGGCGACATCCGCTTCGGTCTCGGCGCCGTTCGCAACGTGGGCCACGCTGTCGTCGACGCGATCTCCAAGGCGCGGGAGGCGAAGGGGCGGTTCACGTCGTTCCACGACTTCCTGAGCAAGGTGCCGCTGCAGGTGGCGAACAAGCGCACCGTCGAGTCGTTGATCAAGGCGGGCGCGTTCGACTCGTTGGGCGCGACGCGGCGGGCGCTCATCGAGATCCACGAGGGTGCCGTCGACGGTGCCGCGAGCGAGAAGCGTGCCGAGGCGAACGGGCAGGTCGGTTTCGACTTCGACAGCCTCTGGGACGAGCCGGCGGCCGAGAGTCGGGTTCCCGACCGGCCCGAGTGGGCCAAGCGCGACAAGCTCGCGTTCGAGCGCGAGATGCTCGGGCTCTACGTGTCCGACCACCCGCTGGCGGGGCTCGAGGTCGCTCTCGCCAAGCACCAGACTGCGTCGATCACCGAGATCCTCGGCGGCGATATCGCGGGCGACGGCGAGCATGTCACCATCGCCGGTCTGGTGACGAGCGTGCAGCACAGAGTCGCGCGCAACAGCGGTAACCAGTACGGCATCGTGACCGTCGAGGATTTCGCGGGGGAGATCAGCGTCATGTTCCTCGGCAAGACCTACCAGGAGTTCTCGCCCGCCCTCATCAACGATGCCATCGTCGTGGTGCGTGGCCGGGTGAGCCTGCGCGACGACGGGATGAACCTGCATGCGGTCAGCATGTTCACGCCCGATGTCGGGCCGGGGCTCGGGTCGGGCCCGGTCGTGATCTCGGTGCAGGAGACGCGCGCCACCACCGACGTGGTGACCGCGCTCAATGACGTCCTGATCCGGCACGCGGGCGAGAACGAGGTGCGCCTGAAGCTCATCAAGGGGCCGACGGCTCGGGTGTTCGAGATCCCGTATCCGGTGACGGTCTCAGCCGACCTCTACGGCGAGCTGAAGACCCTGCTCGGCCCCAACTGCCTCACCTAGCGGTCAGGAAGCGCTGACCGCTGTCGGGCGGTGGTAGGTGCGCTCGTGGTACAGCAGCGCGTCATCCTCGTCGCCGAGCGCGCCGTCCTCGATCTGCACGACGATCACGGCGTTGTTGTGCACCGGGTGCACCTCGACGATGGTTCCGAGCATCCACGCCGTAACCCCGTCGAGGATCGGGACGCCGTGCGGGCCCGGATGCCAGTGGTCGCCTGTGAATCGTTGGTCGTGGTCGGCGGCCATGCGTTCGGCCAGATGCCGGGTACGCGGGCCGAGCATGTGCACCGCGACACGGTTACCCACGGTCATCGCAGGCCACGCGCTCGAGACCTGCGCCATGTTGAAGGTCGCCAGCGGCGGAACGGCGGCGAGCGACGCCAGGGATGTCGCGGTGAAACCGGCAGGCTTCCCGTCCGGCATGAGGGTGGTGACCACCGCGACACCGGCGGCGTGCCGACGGAACGCGCGCTTGAAGGCGTCGAGGCCGTCGACCGGCTGCTCGGTGGCCTGCTGGGTGGCCTGCTTGACCGGCTGTTCGGCGGACTGACTACTCGATGCGTCGTTCATACGTTCGTACCAAGCACTGCTCTGCCCCCGATATTCCCTCTGCTGGCGCCAACTAGCATGGTAAGGCCATGATGCACACCATCGATCTTCGCGACTCCTCGCCCACTCGAGCCGAGCTCGCCCGACTCGTTCCGCGATCGGGCATGGACGTCACGGCCGCCTCGGCGGTTGCCGCCCAGCTGGTCGACGACGTGCGGGAGCGGGGAGAGACCGCCCTGTACGACCAGGCCGAGCGTTTCGACGGCGTGCGCCCCGAGCGGATCCGCATCCACTCCGACCTGGTGTCCAAGGCCGTTCGAAACCTCGACCCTGCGGTGCGGGCATCCCTCGAGGAGGCCATCGCCCGGGTGCAGGTCGGCACGAAGGCGCAGGTTCCCGCCGGGACCGTGACCACCATCGCCCCCGGGGCGGAGATCATCCAGCGCTGGCAGCCCATTGGACGCGTCGGGCTCTACGTGCCGGGCGGCAAAGCGGTGTACCCGTCGAGCGTCGTGATGAACGTCGTGCCGGCGCAGGTCGCGGGAGTGTCGTCGATCGCGCTCGCCTCACCCCCGCAGAAGGAGTTCGGCGGCTCCGTGCATCCCACGATCCTGGGTGCGGCGGGGCTGCTCGGCATCGACGAGATCTACGCCATGGGCGGCGCCGGGGCGGTCGGAGCGCTGGCGTACGGCGTGCCGAGCCTCGGGCTCGACTCGGTGGATCTCATCACCGGCCCGGGCAACGTCTACGTCACCGCGGCTAAGCGCCTGGTGCGGGGCGCCGCGGGAATCGACTCCGAGGCCGGCCCCACCGAGATCCTGGTGATCGCCGACTCGTCCGCCGACCCGGTGCTGGTGGCAGCAGACCTCGTGTCGCAGGCCGAGCACGACGAGCTCGCCTCGGCGGTGCTGGTCACCGACTCGATCGAGTTGGCCGCTGCGGTCACCGCGGAGGTCGAGCGCCTCGCGGCGTCGGCGCACCACGGTGAGCGGGTGCGTGTGGCGCTGGCTGGCGACCAGTCGGCCGTCGTGCTGGTGCCGGATCTCGTCGCCGCTGCCGCGTTCAGCAATGCCTACGGGCCCGAGCACCTCGAGATCCAGACCGTCGAGCCCGGCGTCGTGCTCGACCTGATCGAAAGCGCCGGCGTCATCTTCCTCGGCGCCAACTCGCCGGTCAGTCTCGGCGACTACCTGGCGGGCTCGAACCACGTACTGCCGACGGGCGGCCAGTCCCGGTTCTCCTCGGGCCTCGGCGCCTTCACCTTCCTGCGGCCGCAGCAGGTGGTCAGCTATTCACGCGACGCGCTCCGTACCGTGCACGACCAGGTGGTCGCGCTGAGCGCCGCCGAAGACCTGCCCGCGCACGGCGCCGCCGTCACAGCCCGCTTCCGCAACGACTAAGGCGTATCCTTACCTCACCATGTTCTGCCCCTTCTGCCGGCATCCCGATAGCCGGGTCATTGACTCGCGCACGAGCGACGACGGCATGTCGATCCGACGCCGACGGCAGTGCCCGGA
>Ga0247742_10002246_pt1 | contig 12732 bp, 10 predicted proteins | sample UWRJL208509C2_FD_180944 | JGI IMG/M metagenome (GOLD analysis project Ga0247742, IMG submission 180944) | Plant litter microbial communities from Arlington Agricultural Research Station in Wisconsin, United States - UWRJ-L208-509C-2 | ecosystem: Environmental > Terrestrial > Plant litter >...
GGAGTGTGCGAACGGTAGGCACGTGAGCACTCGCGGGCAGACCGAAGTGCGAGCAAGCTCGAACCATGCGGTTCCCGTCCACCGTAGCTGAGGCCTGAGGGTTGGAAATGCGACAAAAGAGAACCTTACATAACTATCACGGCGGAATCCGACCCTGCTACTGGTGCAAAATAGGTGCCTTGACCCCGAACTTTCCCTCTGTTCTTTAGCACCTAGTTCTTCACCGACGACAACGCAGACGACGGCTGCAGTGTTCCTTCCGAATTCCTCAGGAAAATTCAAGCCTTATCTATGTAATGAAGAGTTTATAAGTTACACACTGTCCTAATTTCAATGGTCCTGGCTCGAATCCAGATCGAAATTCTAATACAATCTACGTCTTAATGCTGAAAGCGAACAGGGTAAAGCGTTTTATGGATATTATATATTCAAGGCTAGTTGAGCCAAGGTCGACCCCATTCTACGAGCAAATGTTCATTTGTCTTGAAGCGGCAGTGTTGGAGATGAGACTCGGTGCGAAGACCTGTCGTGGATCAGGCGGTGACACGATACATGCTTGTCAAAAGTACATATGAAACCCTACTTCGATTCATGGAGGCGATGCGCCGGAGGTATTCACACCACTTGACACAGCCTCCTAGAGGCGCCATGTTGTTCCAGGGCATATATACGCTATGTGAGGAGTCAATATCCTGAACCGTCTGCCCCAGGACTAGGTATCAAAATGGGTAAGTCAAAGTTCTTTCCTCCATCCTTTTGAACAACACCATTAAATCCTTCAGATAATATTGCCAAATTCAACGAAAAAGACATGTCCCATGCGGAGACACCTAATCAGTCCCAACCATTAATAACCGCCAACGAGGCAAGAGACACGGCCAGCGATATGCGGGTCGACGATGATATTCGAGACGATAAAACTGGTTAGCAAAATTAAGGCTTCCATACACCAAGTACCCGCCTCATCCTTGCAATTTTTAGATCCTACGTCCAAGGACCCTCAACCCATCCTGGGCGATCGACGTGCGCTTGATAGCGTGGTGTCTGACCAAAGCCTTTCCGAGAGGAAAATGCGCCAATTGGAAGGTATCGGTGGTGGATTTGCGGATACAAATGCGAATATCAGCCTCTACATGTCGGGTAGGTTTATCGGCCAATCGAAGTGTCCTGTCTTACAGACCGTTATGGCCAGGTCTCCATCTACAATGCGCAATGGGAAGTACTGACTTCCCACATCTCAACTCGGTCAAACTTGTCATTTCTGGATCTGCAGTCGAGGAGAGGAAGGATTTGTTACCAGAACAGGGCTCACCAGGAATATGGAAGCGGGCGTTACCTGTCAGATTGTAAGAATTGGTTGGCAAATGTGAATTTACTCTTGGTTTTGACTGCATTTCAGGATCGTAGACATGGACGGCCTGAAAATTGTGGCTACATCCGAAGCATTGGGGGACTTTGCGTTCATGACTTTGACGAAAGACGAATTGGCTTCAGGGTTAGAGAACTGTAAGTGGGTCATCTAGGTTATGCTCGAACGATCGCTCAGTCAAATTATATATGGCAAAAATTAGGAATCACGAAGAGCTTCATTACTGAGGCAGACATACCGGCACTCAAATTGACATTCATAGTCACTGGTATTTCCCAAGAGGAAAATACACAGGAAGGCCCTGACGAAGTCCGAGGTAAGCTCGAACTAGAACTCCGAAGGGGGCATACACATGCTAAAGATATGTAGCTCAGGAATTATTCCACCGTGGCGTTGAGTTGCTTCGTAGCTTTCAAAGCACAGGAAACCTGCCCAACATGTTCGAAGCTATCTCTGTCAACCAGCAGGTAGTTCGACTCACCCCTGACGGCCATCCTGAAATGCCCGGACGGCTGAATAACCTTGCAATCTCATTTCAGAGTCGCTTTAAACACACAGGAGATGTCTCCGACCTCTCAAAAGCCATTCCGATCCAGCAGCGGTTAATCCAACTCACCCCTGATGGCCAACCAAATATGCCGGTGTGGCTGTATAACCTTGGAATATCGTTTCAGAGACGCTTTAAATGTACAGGCGATCTCTCCGACCTCGAGAAAGCCATCTCAAACAAGCAGCGGGCAATCCAGCTTATCCACGATGCCCACCCTCACTTGCCAGGATGGCTGTATAGCCTTGGAATTTCACTTTACAGTCGCTTTGAATGTACGAGTGTTCTCTCTGACCTCTCGGAAGCCATCTCAATCCAGCAGCGGGCAGTCCAAATCACCCCAGATGACCACCCCAACATTCTGATGCAGTTGAATAACCTTGGGATTTCATTTCAGAGCCGCTTTGAGCGTACAGACGATCTGTCTGACCTCTCGGGAGCCATCTCAATCCAACAGCGTGCAGTTCAACTCGCCCCTGATAGCCACTCTTACATGCCAGGATGGCTGAACAATCTCGGAATAACGTTTCGGAACCGCTTTGAACGTACAGGCAATCTCTCTGACCTTGAGGAAGCCATCTCAAACATGCAGCAGGCAGTCGAGCTCACTCCCGATGGTCACCCTGACATGCCAATGCGGTTAAATCACCTTGGTTATTCATTTCAGAGTCGCTTCACACGTACAGGTGATCTCTCCGACCTCGAGAAAGCCATCTCAACCCAACAGCGAGGAGTTCAACTCGCCCCCGACGGTCACCCTGAAATGCCAGGATGGCTGATAACTCTTGGATGGTCATTTCGGAGCCGCTTTGAGCGTACAGGCGATATCTCTGACATCTCGGAAGCCATCTCAAATATGCAACGGGCAGTCCTGCTGGGCCCTGACGGTCACCCCGAGATGCCATTGTGGTTGAACAGCCTTGGAAATTCATTTCACGCTTGCTTTAAACGTACGGGCGATCTCTCCGACCTCGAGAAAGCCATGTCAAACATACAGCTGGCAGTCCAGCTCACCCCTGATGGCGATCCTAAGATGCCTGGATGGCTGAATGACCTTGGTTATTCATTTTGGAGTCGCTTTGAACGCACAGGCGATCTCCTTGACCTTGAAAAAGCCATCTTATTTCAGCAGCAGGCCGTCCAACTAGCCCAGGATGGCCACCCTGACATGTCATTACTGTTGAATAACCTTGGAAGCTCATTTCACAGTCGCTTTAAACGTACAGGCAGTCTCTCCGACCTCGAGGAAGCCATCTCAAACTTGCAGCAGGTGGTCCAGCTCCCCCCAGATCACCACCTTAACATCTCGATGCGGTTGAGTAACCTTGGAAGTTCCCTTCAGAGTCGCTTTCGACATACAGGTGATGTCTCCGACATCTTGAAAGCCATCTCAACCCAACAGCAGGCAGTTCAACTCGCCCCCGACGGCCACCCTCTCATGCCAGGATGGTTGATAAATCTTGGAATCTCATTTGGGAGCCGCTTTGAACGTACAGGCGATATCTCTGACATCTCGGAAGCCATCTCAAACATGCAGCGGGCAGTCACGCTCGGCCCTGATGGTCACCCCGACATGTCATTGTGGTTGAATAACCTTGGAATCTCATTTGTGAGGCGGTTTCAACGTACAGGCGATGTCTCTGACCTCTCGGAAGCCATTTCAACCCAACAGCGGGCACTTCAACTCGCCCCCGATGGCCACTATGACATACCAGGATGGCTCAATAACCTTGCAAACTCATTTCACAGTCGTTTTCACCACACAAATAATCTCGCAGATATTCATAGCGCTGCATCAAATTTTCAAAAGTCCGCAACCACCTTTGGACCACCATTAGTTCGGTTCAATTCTGCTCGACAGTGGGTGCAGCTCTCAATAGCTCATGATCTTCCGCATTATTTGATGGCTTGTGGAATTGCAATTGATCTTATCTCCGAAATCGTGGGGATGGACAGCACCATCGAGCAACGTCACACAAACCTCGTCGACATCTCAAGTTTAACCACAACCGCCGTTTCGGTCGCCTTCGCTGAGGGTGAGGCTAAGAAAGCTCTGGAATGGCTTGAACAAGGACGTTGCCTTGTCTGGAGCCAACTCAACCAACTTCGCACACCCCTCGACCATCTTCGTGCACATGACGAACACTTAGCTCAACGTTTTTTGGATATCTCAGGAGCATTGGAGGCTGCTGGGTCTCGTAGTGGATCTGGAGGCCTTAGCATAGATGCTCCGTTGTCGCAAAAAATCAGCTTACAAGATGAAGCCCTCCGTCACATCACGCTTTCACACCAATGGAGCGAGCTCCTTGACGAAATTCGCAACATCCCCCAATTCCACAACTTTCTTCGACCACCACAGACATCAGACCTCATGAAGCATATCCCACGTGACGGCACAGTAATTCTGGTCAACGTTCATGAAGCTCGCTGTGATGCCTTGGCTCTCGTCTCCGGCTCCGAAAGCCCCATCCCCATCGCCCTTGAGAATTTTACTCACAAGGAGGCATCTGAGCTCAGAGAGCGTCTGCGGCGCTTCCTTTCATCCCGCAAGGTTCGTATGAGAGAACCGGATCGTGGCCCACGCCCAGTACTGGAGGAAGGCGCCGAGATCCAGAGTGAATTGCATTTTGTTCTAGGGGCACTTTGGCTGCATGTGGTGAAGCCAATCCTGGATGTTCTTGCGTTCTCTGTGAGTGTGCCTCGGTTCATTCTTTATTATTTTATTGATACAATTTTTAAGTCTACTCCTCCGTTAGACCTAGCCCGAATCTGGTGGTGTCCAACAGGATCCCTTGTATTTCTTCCCCTCCACGCCGCTGGAATTTATGGTCAGAATGAACCATCTGGACTAGGCTCCTGCATTTCTGACTTTGCAATCTCCTCATATACACCTACTGTCAGCTCGCTGCTCCAGAAGCTCAAAGTATCTGACAATGTACAAGGGCCTGCATCGTCAAAACTTCTTATCATCAGCCAGCCAAACACCCCAGGCTGTTCTCCGATCCCTGCAACGACGAAGGAAATGAATTGTGTTTGGAAAATAATGGAGACGTACAACGGCGAATGCCATCGTCTGGAAGGGGAATTCGCATCAGTCAACCAGGTGAAACTCGACATGGAATCACATGGTTCAATCCACTTCGCATGCCATGCCGCCCAGTCTCTCAAACACCCTCTCAAAAGCGGCTTCTACCTCCATGACGGACGACTGGAGCTTTCCGAAATCATGAAGCAGAAGTTCACCATTCGCGAATTGGCATTTTTGTCAGCGTGTCAGACGAGCACTGGCAACGAGAAGCTTTCTGAAGAAGCGGTCCACCTGGCAGCTGGAATGCTCGCGGCCGGATATAGGAGCGTGGTGGCGACCATGTGGTCAATCAAGGACAGGTTCGGCCCCGATGTAGCGGAAAGCTTCTACAAGGATCTCATGGAGAGGGGGAAGATCTCAGGAAAGCCACAACTCGATAGCAGCCATGCTGCACGCGCTCTTCACCATGCCATTCAAGGTATACGAACGAAACTTGGTGATACGGAGCAAGGTCTTCTGACTTGGGTACCATACGTTCATTTTGGCTACTGATTTTTGTTTTTGTCTTTATTGTAAGGGTTCCGCTGCTTGGAATATTAAAGTTTGTTTAAGTCGTCACTCCTGCTACTTATATCCCTTCCTCAAAAAAGTCACTTTTCGTATTTCTTTGTACAGGCCACAAAGATTAATTTTTTCCCCTATCGGATAAGCTTCTACTCGAGAAACCTCTAGGTCTGGAGGCGTAATCCTAGTTTCTTCGAAATGGCTTCTGAGAGGTCAGAGTGGTTTCCTGTGTGCTCAAAGCGGCTGTGAAGTGAACCTCCAAGGTCATTCAGCCTTCCTGGCATCTCAGGGTGGCCATTTGGGGTGAGTTTGACTGCCTGCAGCTGGTTTGAGATTGCTTCTGAGAGGTCAGACAGATTCCCTGTACTTTCAAATCGACTGCAAAATGAATTTCCAAGACTATTTAGCCATGTAGGCATGTCAGGGTGGCCATCGGGGGTGAGTTGGACTGCGCGCGTCTGGTTTGAGATGGCTTCTGAGATGTCAGACGGGTTGGCTGTCCTTCCAAAGCGAATCTGGTATGATAGTCCAAGGTTATTCAACTGCATTGGCATGGTGAGATGGCCATCTGGGGTAAGTTGGACAGCCTGCTGCTGGATCAAGATGGCTTCGTCGAGGTCAGAGACATCGCCAGTACATTCAAAGCGATACTGAAGTGAGATCGCATGGTTATTCACCCGTATGGCCTTGTGAGGATGGCCATCAGGGGTGAGTCGAACAACCTGCTGGTTCACAGGAATAGCTGTGAACAGGCTGCGCAGATTTCCTGTGCTCTGGAAGATACGAATCAAGTCGACACCACGGTTGAATAATTTCTGAGCTATATTCATTTAGCAATTATATTTTTTCTCGGAGATCCAGTTCGAGCTTACCTAGCACCTCATCTTCGCTGTCTTGTGTCAGTTTCTCTTGAGCAGTACTGGCGACTAGAAATGATAACTTAAGTGCCGGTACATCTGTCTCAGTCGTGAAGCTCTTTGTTATTTCTGAAATTTTTTTATGTAGAATCCGAGTCAGCAATCATTTGAGCAATCCACAGTTTATATACTTACGAGTATCCAACCCTGAAGCCAACTCATCGTTCGTTAAAGCCATGAACGCAAAGTCCCCCCATTCTTCAGATGTAGCCACAATTTCCAGACTGTCCTTGTTCACATCTCTGAAACGCAGTCGCCGTCAAAAATAAGAATAAATTCATTTCTGCCACCAAATCCTTACAGCTCAGTAGGCGACGTCTGCTTCCATGTTTCCGGTGAGTCCTTATCAGGTGACAATACCTTCCCCTCGGCTGCAGATCCAAAAATGACAAGTTTAACCGAGTCGAGGGATGGGGAATCGGACCCTTTCGTTGTGTATTGTAGTTGAAGGTCTGATCATAACGGTTTGTAGGACAGGACACTTCGATTGGCCGATAAACTTACCAGACATGTAGAGCCTGAGATTCGCAGTTGTATCGGCAGCTTCACTGCCAATACCTTCCAACTGGCACATCGTCCTCTCGGAAAGGTCTTTGTCAGACGCCACGCTATGATCAAACGCACGTAGGATCTAAAATTTACAATGATGAGGTAGTTATTCATTCGGCAGACCTGGTTGTGCTGACCAGCTTTCTCGCCTCAACTATCACGATTGACCTGCCAGTGGGTATTACCAGTGGCGTCTCTTGGCTCGTTGTCAGTTATGAAAGGTATTTGACACTTGGTCCTGGGGAAGGTGGTTCAACGTTGGGATATCGATCGCGCAGACAACGCCTTTTGAAGGCTGTGAACTATCTGCCAAGTATATAAATGCCTCCAGCGCATCGCCTCTACAAATCGTAATTTTCGTAACTTCGCATGATATGTACTAAGTACTTGTACCATTGGGCGGCATATAACTTATAAAATACATTATTTGGTATGTAGATAAAACGAATTTTTCTGGGGAATGTAGAAGCATGCTACAGGCTCGCATTGACGTTGTCGTTGGTGAAGAACCAAATTTAAGGGGTGGGAAAGTTCGCACAAAAGTGACGTAAGCTCCCTCGGATTTCTCAATTGCCCTCTGGCAGGTTCTCCTCCGTTGGCATACAGCAGCAGGCTTCAAGCACCCGTATTGCCTGTAGAAAACGCCACGCCATTGTCTCCTGTACCATGCCCGCACGCGATGACCCCGTCCTTGGCCTCCCGGCCCTCCTCGGGCTCTCATACTTGGCCAATGGGTCAGGCCTGAAATTCGAAATCGAAGGTGGAGGTAGAGGGAGTGTATATGCTGGCGTCTGCGCCTTCTGGCGGCAGGAGACCTCCGGACGAAGTGTGTTTAAAGGCCTGCCCATGCTTTTTGGCGCAAGCCTATCAATGCGTCACAATCTTGTGTCAGCGCCTACCCACGAGCAGAGAACAACACCCCAGAAGCCTACGCATCGCTGAACCGCTCAAGCTTACTCAGGAACCAAAGTCCAATGTTCCTCAACCACTCCTCATCGATACACCCACGTCATCCTCATAACGCGAATGCCCACTGCACTCCGGATATCGTCACCAATCTCAGAGTCGTCGAGGGCTGTGCCGTTCATCGCACATGCTCACCCTCATCTCCGCACCTCTGCACCGTCCGAGACTGCCAAAGTCGATATCGTTGGCATCAACGCCCATTGACGATCAGGCCTCGAGATGCATATTCTGCAAGTGGTTTTGCTCAACACCCAATGGTCGCCTGATTATCTGAATCGTCAATCCAGCTGCAGTAACCCATACTCGCTACAATACGCCAGACTCCCAACGCCAACCTCCCAACGCCAACCTCGACGCGTCGTAACCTTTCCACCATGAAGCGCTACACAGAATGCATCTGTCACGTGACGTGTGCCCCCGCCCTCTTGCTCCACCGGAGTCATTTCTCTGGGTGTCGTCTGGGTTTTGCATGCGTTCGGAACGGAAGGCCGAACGGGCTGATGCTGGGCGGTTCTGCTGAGGCTAGAGGCATCAGCGCCAAATGTTTGTACACCTAGGGTCTGTGCTCTCTGCGTTCGGACGTTTGGACTAACATCTGGATGGATGAATGCCCCATGCGATGGAAAGTGAATGGTGTACGACTTGTGAGGGAGACGCAGGAGGGGGTCGGGAAGAACGAGGGCGCACGAAAGAGGGAAGATGATAGAAGGAAGGACGGAATGAAAGAAGTTGGGCAGAGGAGGAAGTCGGGGGTGAAATCTCTATCTGCGAATAAACCCTGGCCATAGCAACAGATCGGTATGTACTCGTGTTCTGCCGACCTTGTGCTTGTGCTAACTCGCGCTCATTGGCAGACGTTCATCATTCGTCGTTCGCGTTCGAACAGTGCACAGTGAACCGGGAGCTTGATCCTGCGAGTTGGTTTTCAACCCGCGTCCTGCAGCTTCAACCTTCAACCTTCTTCGCCAACGTTGCTGCTGGAACATACCAGCTGGATCTCGTTATTGGCCCGACCAGAGCGATCCGAGATTCTCACCCCCGTGTTGTTACCCCATCCTCGTCCTCATCTTTCGGATTCGGATTCTGGCTACGATAAGCCACACCCACACCCCCGGTGCTCGTTTCAAGTTCGAGCTCCAGGTCCGTTCATTAGACGTTCCTTACATTGGCCACGGACTTACGGTACTCTAGGTCAACATCAAGGTCCATGTTGGTCGATCGGTCGACGACGACTCATCAAAAATGTCGTCCTGATTTCGTACCTTCGCATGAGCCCAACGCGCAATGCGAACTCACGTACTGGCGCGGTTGGTTGTCTTTGTCCGCCAATCACGTCTAACACCACCCGACCGAGCTAAGCGAGCCCTAGTCATCGAAACCGGTCTCTGCCCTCTACCAACACATTGAAACACACCCAAAGCCAACGTCGACGCGCCTTTACTTTCCACCATGACTGTCATGGAATATATCTGTCACATAACGCATCTCCTTGTATCCACAGATGCTCATTCTTTCGAATTCACGTCGATCGAAATTCTAATTCTCGCTCTCCGTGTCGAACCAAAGCTCCAACCTGGGAAGTGGGCTGTTGACATATTGGTATGCAACCTCCAGACGGCACTCGACGTAAGTCTTCTCAGCCGTATCGACGACATATCGCGTATCTGACCAACCTTTCCCTCAGGTTTTCATATGCGCCTAGAATATTCTTCTCAGGATGTCGATGCATTGTAGTGGGATTCAACTCTGATGATCAACTTCGATCACACGAGCAGCTGCTACCGCTCTCGATTGTCGTGTTGTTGATGACCAGCTGTCGATGACCGGCCAATTCTGGTAGTGACAATCAAAGCGACCTAGCAGCAGATGTTGGTTGGATTACATACGGCGGATGCATCCATGATGGGCATCAAGACGATAAACCTCCGGTTTGCTGGCGGACGAGGTAGCAGAATATGCACGCAGGTTGTACTGGACAATATCATTGGTCAGCTTATACAGCGATTGTGTCATTGAGGAGTCAGGAAGATTGGAGCTCGTATAAATGATCAAAATCTTCAGTAATTTTATGCTCTATCTAATCAAGCTCGAATATTAGTCTAAAGCACGGCTCGACCTTTACACAGGCTCAATCGATTATGTTATCGTTTACACGACCATTGCCCACACAACTCCGACGCCACTCCAATTTATATCAAAGTACAACACCTCCCGTAGAGACCTGGATACCAGGTCGTATTCCACATATCTCAGGCCGTTGGGTTTGTGTGAACTATCAAGTGGCTCGATGTTGTTGAGGAAGGGATATACCAGGAGCGAAGAGATACATAAAATTTAATTGTACGAGCAGCGCAATCCTTACACTAAGATAAAAACGAAATCAGTAGCCAAAATGAACGTACGGTACCCAAGTAAGAAGAGCTTGCTCCGTATCACCAAGTGACATTCGTATGTCTTGAATAGCACGGTGAAGAGCGCGTGCGGCATGCCTGCTATCGAGTCCTGGCTGTCCCGAGATCTGTCCCCTCTCCATAAGATCCTTGTAGAAACTTTCCGCTATAACGGGACCAAATTCGTCCTTGATGGACCACATAGTCGCCACCACGCTCCGATATCCAGCCGCAAGCATTCCAGCCGCAAGGTGGACCGCCTCTTCTGAAAGCTTCTCGTCGCCAGTGCTCGTCTGGCACGCTGACAAAAATGCCAATTCGCGAACGGCGAACTTCTGCTTCATAATTTCTGAAAGCTCCAATCGCCCATCGTGGAGGTAAAAGCCGCTTTTGAGAGGGTTTTCGAGAGACTGGCTAGCATGGCATGCAAAATGAATTGAACCATGCGATTCCATCTCGAGTATTACCTGGTTGACCGATGCGGATTCTCCTTCAATGCGACGACATTCGCCGTTATAGATCCCAATCGTTTTCCAAACGCAATTCATTTCCTCTGTGGTTGCTGGGATAGGAGTGCAGCCTGGGGTGTTGGGTTGGCTGACGATCAGAAGTTTTGACGACGCGGGCTGTTGTACATCATCAGATACTTTGATCTTCTGGAGGAGTGAGCTGACAGTAGGTGTATATGACGAGATCGCAAAGTCAGAGATGCAGGAGCCTAGTTGAGATTTCTCCTTCTGCCCATAAATTCCTGCGGCATGGAGTGGAAGAAATGCAAGGGATCCCGTTGGACACCACCAGATTCGGGCTAGGTCTGACTCGTCTGAGGGTGGAGTAGACTTAGGGAAATATATCAATAAAATGATAAATAATGAACGGAGAAAAACTGACGGAGAAAGCGAGACCATCCAGGATTGGCCTCACCACATGCAGCCAGAGTGCCTCGAGAACAAAATGTAGTTCACCCTGCTTATAGGAATCGGGACGCCGAGTTGGGCGACCGCCACGATCAGCTTCCCTCATGCGAACCCTGTGCGATGAAAGGAAGTGCCTCAGATGCTCTCTGAGATCAGATGCCTCCTTGTGAGTAAAACCATCAAGAGTGATGTGGATGGGGATTTCAGAGCCAAAGACGAGAGCCAGGGCATCGCAGCGGGATTCGTCGACATTGACCAGAATTATGATGCCGTCTCGTGGGAGGTGTTCCATAAGATATGGTGTCTGAAGGGGCTGAAGAAAGGTGTGGAATTGGGGGATGCTGCGAATTTCGTTGAGGAGCTCACTCCATTGGCGGGAAAGCATGATGTGACGGTGGGCTTCGTCTTGTAAGCTGATTTTTTGTGACAATGGAGCATCTATGCTAAGACCTCCAGATCCACTACGAGATCCAGAAACCTCCAATGCCCCTGCAATATCCGAAAAACGTCGAGCCAAATGCTTGTCATGTGCGCGAAGATGGTTCAGGGGTGTACGAAGTTGGTTGAGTTGGTTCCAGACAAGGCAACGACCTTGTTCAAGCCATTCCAGAGCTTTCGTAGCCTCATCCAGAGTGAAGGCGGCCGAAACTGCGGATGTGGTTAGAGACGAGATGTTGATGAGATGTGTATGGCGTTGCTCGATAGTGCTGTCCATACCCGCAATTTCCGAGATTAGATCAATTGCAAGTCCGTAAGCCGTCAGGGGATGTGGAAGATTGTGAGTCATTGAGAGCTTCGCCCATTTTTGAGCAGCGTGGAGTCGAAATGATGGAGGTCCAAAAGTAGTGGCAGATTGTTGGAAAGTTGATGCTGCAGCACAAACATCTGTGAGATTTGCTGTATGTTCAAAGCGGCTCTGAAATGAAGCCCCAAGATTATTCAGCCATATTGACATGGCCGAGTGACCAACTGGGGTGAGTTGGACTGCCTGTTGCCTGGTTGATATTGCCTCCAAGAGGTCAGAGAGATTGCTTTTACATTCAAAGCGGCTCTGAAATGAAGTCCCAAGGCTATTCAGCCGCATTGGCATGTCCGAGTGGCCATCCGGGGTGAGTTGGACTGCCTGTTGCTTGATTGATATTGCCTCCGAGAGGTCAGAGAGATCGCTTGTCAATTCAAAGCGACTGTGAAACGAATTTCCGAGGTTACTTAACCACATCGGCATGTCAGGGTGGCGATCCGGGGTGAGTTGTACTGCCTGCTGCTGGTTCGAGATTGCCTCCGAGAAGTCAGACAGATTGCCTGTAATTTTGCAGTGGCTTTCAAATGAGGCTCCGAGGTTATTCAAATGCAGTGGCATATGGGGGTGGCCATTGGGGGTGAGTTGAACTGCTCGCCGCAAGTTTGAGATGGCTTCCAAGAGGTCAGAAAGATTATTTGTACGACCAAAGCGACTGTAAAATGAGATCCCAAGGTTATTCAATG
>Ga0247742_10002247_pt1 | contig 12731 bp, 13 predicted proteins | sample UWRJL208509C2_FD_180944 | JGI IMG/M metagenome (GOLD analysis project Ga0247742, IMG submission 180944) | Plant litter microbial communities from Arlington Agricultural Research Station in Wisconsin, United States - UWRJ-L208-509C-2 | ecosystem: Environmental > Terrestrial > Plant litter >...
GACGAAGACCTGAACGAAGTGACGCGTCCTCATGATCAATCACGCGAAGTTGGAAAGAGAAGATGGAACGCACCACCGAATTGTGTATACCCTTGCTTCATATCGCATAACCTCTGTGCGAGCAACTCCACGGGTATGTCTTCGTTGTACATCAGCAGATGTCTCTGCGCCGCCGTCCTTGCAAAGTTGACCAACGAGTTCGCGTCGGCCGTCAGACCTGCTACACCACCAATAACGTTCCTAATGGCATGGACAACGAAACATATGATCAGCATCGGGTCTCCAACAGCATCGACGATATTCCAATCCAAGGACTCACGAATTTAACAGATAGATCTTCTCGCCACTTCCACCGTATCCACCATCCTTCGCGCTAGAGAGATCGAGCAGTTTTCCAGTTACTTTCTTCTCGGCTGCTAGGACCACTCCATCCTGCGCTAGGACGCCGAGCACCGTTCCAGCATGCGAGATTGCTTCCATTGCATATTCGACTATCCACAACGTTAGTAGTAATCAGGGTGATAATGGTATATCATATACTTTGGTATAAACGACCTTGAAAGTGCACTTTAATCAACAGTAGATTCTGTAACAAGTAAACGTACCCTCCGGTGAGAAGATCGTTGTGCGACCTAATCAGTATCAATAATTGTTCAGAGACTACCAACATGGGATCGGCTTTGCTCACTGTCATAACGTCTGGCCTGAAAGATACATGTTTATTTAGTATACAGAAGATCGAAGGCAGCGTAACTTACCATGGTGAAGAGGAAAGATGGAATAATTGTGACGCGTCGCTCAGAAAGCACACGCGTCGCAGTTCGGCAATCGCCATTACTTAGCGTTCATCTAATCTAATCATACTCCTTCGCCGGGCAGTCCGTAAAAGCTCCTCAGATCTGGTCGCCTAAAGAAGGTTAACGAGCGTACGGAACAGTGGTATACGAAAATCTGTTAAAATCACCCGAAACCTTTCGAGAGATGAGAAACACGACAACACCTAAAATCAGCACAAGCACGTTCTTAAGCGCAAAAACTATAGTCGACGGGGAGGGGAAATCACAGACCTCTCTTGAGCTCACAAGCGTGCTAGGCTAGCGGGATTGGAGGAAAAACACATCTATATTTATTTCAGCAACGACCGTGGACGAATTCACGTTACAAGAAGCATGAGAGGAGAAAAAAAGGGCCATTGGTTATGCTCGAGAATCCGGGAGGGGATGAACTTGTCGCTGGATCAAGAACAAGTCTAGAGTTTGAAGAGAAAGTATCGAAGGAATCTGGCATCGAATTAAACCCGCCGCTTTCAGAGACCAGCCTACAAGCACTCCACAACTTATTCAAGTTGTCTCGCTGACATAGATCAACGAGTTGAGGTTGGATTCTTAGCAGGCGCATTATAGGTGGAAGAAGCGAGTATATGCATCAGTAACTCACGAGCATCCGGTTAGTTGTTGGGACACCGGTCGCTGGACGATTTGGCGCTCAGGGCCACCTTAGCCCGGTTAGTTGTTGGGACACCGACTGTGCGTATCCAGCACAATATTCCGCCTTTAAGCTTTGAAGCCTGGACGTTGGTATAAAAAGACTACCAAGACCCCACTATGAGATCGCAGGACGCCAGCGTGCTGCAAAGGGCAGAACAAGCGTTGTCTCATGGACTCAGCTCGGTCTCCCCGCTCTTACGCTTCAACAAACATTTCACCATCTCCTACACTTTGTACTGTTTATTCTGAACATCTGCCTACCAACCCCTGGCCAAGCGGCGCAACCCCCAGACGAGATGTAAGTCCCCATCGCCCTTGTTAGGACCAAGCTTAGGCATCTCTGCCGCCAGTACGCACAGAAGAAACCAGATGAACCCGCTGAGCCCGACGACACGAGGAGGGCTACCCAAGGCGCACGCGAGCAGCCTCGTACCGGCACCACAACGCCCCGTCTGCGGTCTCAGTCTACTCATAGACCAGCTGGTCCACTGAAGACATACCGCTACCCCAAATCACCTCATCAATACACTTCAGAGGGAGGGGATGGGCTGAGGCGCTGGGCATCATTATCTACCGTCAAAGTGGAAGAGGACAGCGACTCCGAAGCTCCTAATACCGCAATAAAGGAATGGGGACGTTTATCGATGCAAAGGGTGTTGGATGCGACAACGAGAAATAAAATCCTTGTGAGTTTTCTTCGGACATGTTGTACTTCACACACTCTGACCAGGCCTCTCCTCCGGTACCCCCTCTAGCTCCTAATCTCTAGTCTTGCCCTTCTACATTCAAGTCTTGATATTGGCGTCAGTGAGGCCAGTAGCGAACCCGATGGCCGGGCCGAACCACCAGTTGACTGGGTGGATGGCGTTGCGTTTCTGATTGCTCTCTCCATTCTCGTACGCGTTCCTTTATTTCCTCTCCCATTTCCATACACAGCACTGACCCTTCTGTATATTAAAAGAAAAAGAGCAGGCGACATGCGCTCGCAGACGACCACAGTGGCCAGCAAGGAGTTAGAGTAGTCCGGGGCGATGTGCAGAAAACCGTCAACGTCAAAGTACGCTCCCCTCTTATCTCTCATCTGACTGCCTCTTAATTTCAGAATAGAAACTACTTATAGGCGACATCGTCCTAATCGAACCTGGCGACACCATTCCATGCGATGGCATCCTCGTCGCCGGGCAAGGCATCGAATGCGATGAGTCTGGCCCTACTGGCGCATTAAATGCGGTAATAAAGACGACCTATTGCAACTTCGCAAAGCTGCATCCCGATTGCTTTCTGGTTGCTGGATCACGGGTCATTGAGGGTACAGGTCGGTACGTTGTCGTTGCTGCTCCAGAGTTTGCAACAACGGTTGTCACTCGTAGAAACATGACAAGTATGTGTTATCTCTAACGTTCTGACCCTTTGACTGATCGATTGAATAGATACATCTCTAGGAGGTCTGGCCCGAAAGGGGTTCTCCAAGTTGAAGCCTGATAATCTGGCCGAACTCATCGTGAATATCGGTTCTGTCGCTGCTTGGACCCATTTTGCTTCGTCCACGATCAGATGGCTCCTACCGGTAGGAACTGGAGGGCCTGCGCGGTAAGTATTTTTGTGCCGCCCACCACTCTCATGTTCTGAGTACACTGTAACTAAACACTATCCCTGATAGGACCACAACTCAAAGCAGCGTCGTGCTCGTGACATTCCTTACATTGGTAGTCAGCATGGTAGTTGCTGTCGGTCCTGCAGAAGGTATGTCTGAATACCTTCTATATGATCTTGATGCTCAAACTTTCCTTCAAGCGTCTAGTAAAAAGAAGAAAAATTCTGGATGTCTTCCTCTCAACGTCATTTTTAATGATTACAGCAACCATACGAATATCCACGATTCATACAATGCGAGGAACAGGCACGTGACTAACTCAAATAATGACAGTTCGGCGCGATACAGTAAGCAGGAATTTCATTCACGACCTAAGGGTTTAATTGACCATTTCGACTGAACGTAGATGCTGTAGGACCTCCAAGTATCCTTCCTATCGTTGATCAAAGAGATCAACAACCGTTTATTCGACCCACTTATAGTACGAGCCTATTAAATTCCTGTCATCTTGTTTAATAACCACGTCGCGGATGCAGCTTCGCACTATTCAACATCACCAAAGCTTCAGCACGAGCAACCTCCACCGATCTCCCGATACGCCGCTCCCCACCAAGCTAATACACCTACTCCGTATCACTCTTTTGAATCACAATTTCCTCAACTTCACCCGTCATCGGCGCACGGAGCTACTCAACATCAAGCTACACCCATACCTGCATCCCTCGGATAGTCGCCTACAGCGGGCAACACCATTTATTATCACGGACACGCTCTCCTCCCCACCATGCTCAGCGTCACCAATCCACCGCTAATAGAGGCGCGTCGATTCCATTGGACCTTCTCGCTTTTGGTCGATATCCCGCAACTTTCATCGTCCATCTTCGCTTTGATCTGTACAGCCTCCCAAAAAGCTTTCAATCTGCTGTGATAGAGATGTTGTAGAAATTGCACACTACTGACTGAACCTATCTTATACCAATTGTAGTAGTGGAATGAGCTTTATGGACTCACCTATAGTAATTTGTTGTATCTTTATTCTCAATTTATACTATGTCTGTCAGCGCCTCCGGAATTTCATTTTATGTCAACATAGCTCGGCCCTATATAATACAGAGAAACAAAGCGCCTGCATTCGAGCACGGAAGAACAGTACGTAGGAGTAACTAACCAACCTCACAGATCTTTTACGGCTTCAAGTGGTCAATGGACAGTATATCTGGGAAAGAGGCCTGGGGTGACGATGGCTTTGTCAGATTTCTGGTGAGTCTTCAATTTGAGTTAACGTTCATGGCTCTTGTGACCAGCAAATACACCCAGCTCAAGACCGAGCTTCATGGGAGTGCAGTGGAGGTGAATATTCTAATTGGCGTATATAGTGTCGTAGTGGTGTTTCCAACAATATTGGTATATACATATGCTATATGATTATTTTCTGTTGGGAAACTCTTGGTCTAGTCAAAAAACTAGTGGGCACCCGTCCAACAATAAATGTGTCCAACTAGTCGAAAAATCAGTCTCACTCGTACGCTCGTGGCACTTAAGCTCTTTCCACCCGTCACGGGTCAAAAAGTGACCAAATAGCGGCAAAAAGAAAATCCGGAAATACTGATGGCAAGGGCCTCAATAGTACATTCCAGCGATATAGCTTGAACCACAGGCCGCATAATTTTCTGAATGACATGGGTGGTACTTGTAGAGTTCTGACTTCAGGTCGTTTTTCCTCACCGTGGTCCACGACTCGCAATTCACTCCGGATTTCGGCCAGAGAAAGCTTTGGCAGCTTCTGTTGACGGTAGTGGTGCGGTATGGGTGCCAAGTTATCGCACACTTTGTGAACTCTTAAGAATATTAGGTCTTAGTTTAATATATTTGAGGCCCTAAAAGAAGAAGAAGTCATGTCGTAAAAGACTAAAAGGGATGTGACCAATTTCTCTCTGCCACCAGAGAGTCAGGTATGGGACCACTTGATCTTCCAGCAAGGCACTAGTGATTCCTTCTGTTCAGTCTATTCGAGGTACTGTGTAAGACTTTCCCAAAGATTTATAGCGTTGGTGGGAGCACATTTCACAACTGCGGCAATACGATGGCAATCAAATTTAAATAGGCGCCCAGCGCTCAGTGCTCGCCAAACCATGGTAACCGCTCGACAACTTAAGGGAAGCTATCGGCTGAAATACCCGTTTCACGTCTCTATAAACTACTTGTTTAGCCTACTGGACCTGATACTGGTGGAGTGATTGAGGAGCTTTAGGAAATGCTATGTTTCCCTCCACGCCCCCTGACTCAGACGCTAACAGCCCACTTCAGCAGTATACAATGCCAGCCAATCAAGTCTCTGGTAATAAGTGAGCTGGCCGCTTGTACTAAAGTGGAGGTCATATCGAACATGTACTTAAAATTGGAGTTTTTTCAAACCTGCACCCGAAATGCGAATTTTTTGTAACCTGTACCCGTCATATTTTTTGCACTCTATATCACCCATACTTATCTTACAGTTTTTCTGCACACCGGAAGCTTTCCCTGAACCTTTGCTCTTTCCCACTTCAGGTTTTTAATGCGCCCAACGTGTTCCGAACATTTTGCTCACACTTCTCAATTTAAAAAATGGGCTTGTGGTATATATTTAATTTCTTACGGCTATAACTCTAGACACATACAATCTTGTAGTACTTAGCCCCACCCAGCCCCCCTTTTGTTGACCCGCCCACCCGTGACGTCTCAGCTCAGACCGGGGATCTCAGAATATATTTCTCGCCTGGAAAGTTGCCATACAACAGCGGCTTTTTCACCCAAACCCACCTGTCTCTGCTTTACCTTTTCATCTAATTTGTCCCTAGAACGATGTGACTAAGGGTGTTGGCAACTACGAAGAGCGTGATGAAATATGCACGCGCCCAGCCGTGGATTATTTATGGGTATGCGGAATAGGTCTTGAGTCAATCCGAAATCGGTGTGAAGTCTCCAGGTAGATGCAGGCTGTGAGTTAGGTCAAACCCAGGAGATCAGCGCATTCATTTACACCGCAAGGGGATCCAGAGAGAGCTGTCGCGAAGGGCGTACTCAACACGCGGACCGGCTTGGGTCACCGATGTCATTTTCCAGATTTACCGAACCAGTTTCGATCCCACCTCCATATGAAAAGGTGATCGACTCGTCATCAACGGTATCGGGGTCGGCCATCGGGAGACTAGATCCCACCAGATTCCCGCACTTACGCACTTCCACAGTTCCACTTCTCTGCTTGCTGCAGATTTCAAACTCAGATAGGCCAGTCACACATTCTGGCTCGCGAGCTGGAGGAATGGAGCGCTCTGATTGGCTCAGAAACGTTTTGTCCGATTTGAGGTACCGATGGTCAGGGAACCATACATTTCAGTGTTTCACAACGGTAAGGCCTGTAAGGGGCGACGCTTATATCAAAAGGACCACCACCATGAGATTACAGGACACTGATGCTGCAAAGCCCCGAGCAGGAGTTGTCTCAGTTAACTCGAGATAACATATGGACTCCTTCACCTCTTCTCAGTTTCAGCGCTCTTTCGCTTCAACGCCAAGCATTCCGCCATCTCCTACACTTCCTACCGTTCATTCTGATCTCCGGCCAAGCGACGCAAATCCCAGACGAGATGTGAGTTCTCCATCGTCCTTTTAGGAGTAAGCTCAGGTATCTGCACGCCAGCACGCAAAGAAGAGACGGAATGATTCTGCTGAGCCCAACGAGACAGGGAAGACCGCCTCGTCCCAAGGCGCGTGCGAGCAGTTTCGTACTGGCCAGCATGCCATGCATCATGTGAGGTCCCAGTTCACAAGGAGACCAAATGGCGCGCTGGAGGCATATCGTTTCCCCAATTCATCTCATCAGTATGCCTCAGAGGGAGGGGAAGGTTCTGATTTTGCAGAACTTGATACAACTTTTCAAGTGTCGCAAATGTCAAGGCGCCGGGCATTGTCATTGACCATCGAAAAGGATAAAGGAGCTGACGACTCCAAGCCCACTCCTTATGCAAGAACAAAGAAATGGGGTCGTTTATCAACACAACTTGGCCAAAGGTTACTGGATGCGACAACGAGAAATAAAACCCTTGTGAGCTTTCTTCAAACCTGTTGCATCTCACACACTCTGATCAGACCTTTCCTCCTTTCTCCTCAAGCTCCTGATCTCTAGCCTTACCATTCTTCATTCGAGTCTTGGTATTGGTGTCAATGAGGTTCCTGGTGGCAAATCTCGTGAACCCAATGGCCAAGCTGGGCCCGTCGACTGGGTAGATGGCGCTGCCATTCTAATTGCTCTCTCTATTCTCGTGCGCATTCCTACCTCTTATATTTTTACACTATTGACTCTTCTATGTATTGAAAGAAAAAGAACAGGCGACATGCGCTCGCAGACGATCCCAGTGGTCAACAAGGAGTCAAACTAGTCCGGGGAGATGTGCAGAAAACCGTCAACGTCAAAGTATGCCCCCTCTTATCTGTCATCTAACTGCCTCCTAATTTCAAAATAGAAACTCGTTGTAGGCGACATCGTCCTAATCGAACCCGGCGACACTATTCCGTGCGATGGTATACTCATCACTGGACAAGGCGTCCAATGCGAAGAGTCTGGCCCTACTGGCGCGTCAGATATAACAATGAAAACGACCTATTGCAACTTCATCAAGCTGCATCCCGATTGCTTCATGATCGCTGGATCTCGGGTCATTGACGGTATAGGTCGATATGTTGTCGTTGCCGCTCCAGAGTCTGCAACGATGTCCACCAGCCGTAGGAACTCGACGAGTATGTATTCGCTATAGCTTTCTGTTCTTTCAAATTTGACTTGTCGATTTTGTAGATACATCGTCTCTAGGGGGTCTGACCCGAAATGGATTTTCCATGTTGAAGCCTGCCGATCTGTCCGAACTCATCGTGAACGTCGGTTCTCTCGCTGCTTGGACTCTTTTTGCTGCGTCTACGATCAGATGTCTCCTACTGGTAGTCACCGGGGGCCCTGCGCGGTATGAATTCTTCCGCCGTCAACTCACATCCTTGAGCACTGGAACTAAAGACATTCTGCATAATAGGTCCACAACTCAAAATGGCGTCGTGCTCGTAACTTTCTTTACTTTGGCAGTCAGTGTGGTAGTTGGTGTCGGTCCTGCTGAGGGTATGTCTGAATATCTTCCATACGACCTTGATGCTTAAACTCTCCTTCAAAGCACCTGAAAAGAAGAAACAAAAGTCTGGACATTCTCTTGTCCTCAATGTTTACGATAACAGCAGCCACACCAATATCCACGATTCATACAATACGAGCCACAGACACATGACAAACTCGAATAATGATAGTTCAGCGCGATACCGTAAGCTGGAGTTTCATGCACCATTTAAGGGTTTAGTTGACCATTCGACTGAACGTAGGCGTTGCAAGGCCTTCAAGCATCCTTCCTATCGTCGATCAACGTCAAGATCGACCGTTCATTCAACCCACCTATGGTACGAGACTCTCGAATTCGTGTCTTCATGTTTGATCAAAATGACGCGGATACAGCGTCGCACTATTCGACCTCACCGGAGCTCCAGCACGAGCGTTTTCCGCCAGTCTCCCTGTACGACGCACCCTACCGAACCGATCTATCTACACCATATCGTTCTTTCGGATCACAATCTCTTCAACCTCGCCCCTCATCTGCGTACGAACCTATGCCTGCCGGATACCAATCTACACCCATACCTGCATCCGGCCAGAATCCCTCAGAAGGCCACCTGCGGAAGGCAACGTCGTTTATTATCCCCGACACGTTTCCCTCTCCACCTTAATCGATACCGCCAAGTTGCCAGCAATAGAGGCGAGTTGATCAGACCTTGCCTCAAGTCGGGACCCCGCAATTTTCATCATCCATCCTCGCTCTGAACAATACATCCTCTCAAACGCTTTCAATCTGCTGTGATATAAATGTTGTGATAACTACATACTAATGAATGGGATTATATTATAGAAATTGTACCAATAGCATAAGTTTTTATGGACTCACCTAGAGCGAATTGTATATCAGTTCATATTCTGTCTCTCGGCGCCTTTCAAATTTCATTATATGTCAAGATATCTCGACCCCATACAATACACTTACATTGAAAGAAAACGCCTGCTTTTGAGTATGGAAATAAGCAGAAAGTCTGGGTCTCGGAATCTCCGGTGTCCGCCATCCGCCAGCCAACGACGCGGCTGATCACGTGACAGCGACGCGCTCAGCGCGTTCTGCAACACTCGTTCTGCGACACCATTCTGTAAATGTAAACACTACCAGGCTGTTTGAAAGTGAGGATTTAGGCAGCTGTCTACGCCAGATGTGCCGCGAGCACTGTCTCAAGGGGGGATTAGGTTTTCGTCGAAGAAGTACAAAACATCCACCGCCTGCTCAAATCTTCCAACGCCATCATCCACACGCCACCGACATCCTCATCCATCCAGCCACCTATTCTTCCCCCCTCTCCACTCCCTGAACCCACTCCGTCTTCAAGTATCCAACCGATTGATGCTCCCCCCCACCCTCGCTTTGTCAGCCACCTTCCTCCTATCTTCACCAAGCAACTGGCGCGTGAGCATGAGCTTCGTGAAGTACACTGCCGCTAGAGGCTGGAAGTCTGGAAAAGTCTACGAAGCTCAAGCAAGGTATTTACTCTGCGCTCAGTTAAGCGCCGGAGGCTTGATAGATGTCCGTCTGCCTTCAATAGACCATAGTACATTTTATGAGACGTTTTAATACAATCTACGACGGTGGTAAACTACATTAATATGTATATTAACTGCTGAGCCATCTCTAGTTAATACACCTTTGCTTCTCAGCAAGAGGACAAATCGTTGGAGATACCTAATCACCGTGTGTAAGTTTGGCCTTGCTTACTGATCACCCAATTTGGAAATGGCCGCCGGCATCCGGACGGCGGAGATTCCAGGACCCACATGTTCTCGAAATAAGAGGCCCCCAGTTGGATCATGGACATTTAGGAAAGGACCGGCCCCGCGGTCAGTTAAGCGGGTCCTCATTGGCAGAAGCTCCTCGGGCTTGTCGGCGATGCTCAACTTGGTAGTTGGCCAAGCATTTTTGGACTTATTCCACCTCGTCAACGATGTCAACATACCATCTAGCGACTCTTGCCCATTGCTTCGCCCGACATGCGGAATCAAACTACTTTTACTTCATATATGGAAATCGTAATACTAAATTACTGGCGTAATATTTATGTAAAACAGTTCAGTGGCCCGGGCACCGTAGGCGCTTTCATATCTCCCTCTCATACTTTCACGTCGCGAGGTAAGCCAACTGTTGATTTATGTTGAGGGGCCAATCCCATCATTGAATGTGTACACAGGCCACTTCCAATGATACCCCGTTGTGGGGTCGGACGCAACGTCAATGGTCAAAGCAATTGGCGCCTTGAAAGGCAGGGCAATGGACACAAGAACAAAAAAAGTCCACAAATGACAGCAGAAGAAGCAAGACAACAAAACTTCCTTGCACCCGTATCGCGTCTGCCTCCAGAACTCGTACTTCTGGTCTTCACCCATCTGAGGGATATCTGCATGATAACCAGGTTTAAACGACGTGATTGGGTGAACGTCACTCGGGTCTTCCACTCGTGGAGAGAGATAGCCCTCTGTGCGCCAAACCTATGGGCCAACATTCGTATCTCAAAAGGAACTAGCAGATGGGCCAGCGAGATGCTGTATAGGTCTCAGCAAAGCCCTCTGAGCGCCCACGTTGACTATGAGGGTCTCAGCCGATACCCGAGGGAATTATACGCGGATACTGATGCTGTTCTAACTACCTTGGAGGAAAATGTCGGTCGCTGCAGCGAGTTATCTCTGTGCAACGTCGAGACCGAGTCCTTCAGCAAGTTCTTCCCCCCAAACCATGACGCCTCCCATCTCCACTCGCTTAAGGTCACTTCCAATCAGTTTCTTGTAAAAATTGCGAAAAGGCGAGTCATACTCTCCGACCAGACCCTCCGCGCCAGCGCTCTACGACGTCTCACGCTCTTCATGGTAGAGGTAGATTTAAACTCTAGCTTCCTACGTGAGCTGACACACCTCAAATTTACTTTCGGCCTCTTTCGTCCCTCGGATTCCCAGAACTTCTTGAAAATCCTTCCCGACATGGTTGCCCTCGAATCACTCGACATCGACGGCATCATTCCATTTATGCTGGTAACCCCGTGTCAGTCAAGCACTACAGGCAGTGGGAAGATCCATGTCCCGACACTGAAAAAGCTGCGGATCGATGCGCCAATGGAAAACATTGCCAGCCTCCTATCGATGCTCGAACTCACATCCGAACTCAACCTCTGCCTCATCACACGCCTAAATGACCTTGACGCTCATCCATTGGACTCATTCGACCAATGCGTCGAGGTTCTCAAACTTTTATCCGCAAATTTTGCGCCAAAAGCGACACCTTCTCTAGCATGGACCCCTAGCTCCTCTAATACCACACCCCCTCCTCCACGAAGTCACATCAAGAGCTACCGAATCATGAGAGACAGCATGGAGAATTTCAGAATTCAGGCCTTCCGAAATGTCCTCACGCACGAGGAGATGCTCACATCAGCTATACCTCCATCAATTGACTGGACGTTTGGTCTTGAATATCCGTTGGAGGACGAGGACGAAGAGAATATCGCACGGCGGCTGCTTGATGTTCTCCCGCTGGATCATGTCGTAACGTTGCAAGTTTTTGGACAGTTGCCTTATGGTGAAGACCTGTTGGTGGAGAAATTTGGGTATATTCCGACACTAAAATCGATCTTACTGGGGAATGACGTCGCGTCACTCATCTTTGAAGCTTTTACATTTGGAGTGGACAACACGTCCTCAGGAAAACCAGCAAAAACTGAACCGGAAATGCCGCTACTGGTATTCCCAATCCTTGACACGATTTACCTCCAAGGCTCTGCGGTGCGTCATGCATTTGAGAATCGCAAAGTCCTAAAAAACTTTACGAAGGAACTCATGCGTAGACGGGCGATTGGCTCACCCATACGCCGACTCGTCCTCATCGACTGCCGGATTAATTTGGATAGCCATGGAATGCTGCGACTTAGAGACGCAGTTGCACATGTGGAGGAGCTGAAAATTGGCCCCGACTTTGGGGATATCTTGGAGATAGACTCGGACAGCGAGTAGGATGATGGGGATATGTTTTACTCAGCTTACACTCTGAAAATGTATTTGCGACCTACGTTATCTTGCTTCTTCAATTCCGACCTTCTATTGTTTGCACTATTCAACTTCAACTCCTTGCTGCTGTATTATGTGATACTACACTACACCTCGTCCACGAAGTCCAAAAACCAGCTCCCAGCCATTTTACCAATCCCGGCCTTTGCTCTATTCACTTGGCTTTCCGTGTCCTCTTCAGAGCTCACGACGACAACGCCTTCTTCCCCCTCCGGACTCTCCAAAGTATTCAGCTGGCTATCCAACATACCTGCCTTCATAAAATGACCAGGTCTCTTCTCCATCCTCTCTAAAATAAGCTGCCGTTCGCCCTTGATGAAAACAAAATACGTCGGCAGGACATCGGGATGCGGAGGTTCCATATGCGTAGGTAGCCGCTCGTCGGAGGGATCTTTGGAAGCTGGTTTCAGCCGCCCACGAAGGATATCCCTGTAGT
>Ga0247742_10002248_pt1 | contig 12730 bp, 9 predicted proteins | sample UWRJL208509C2_FD_180944 | JGI IMG/M metagenome (GOLD analysis project Ga0247742, IMG submission 180944) | Plant litter microbial communities from Arlington Agricultural Research Station in Wisconsin, United States - UWRJ-L208-509C-2 | ecosystem: Environmental > Terrestrial > Plant litter >...
ACGGCTGTGGCGTGTTGATTCGCCGGCCGGTCGAATGGCTGCGCGCGCTCGCGCGCGAATCCGGCATTTCGCTGGCGACGCACTTCGCCGCCGGCGTCGTATTTCTCGATCCGGCAGGTGACAACAGCGCCGCGGCCACGCTCGAAGCCGAGCTCACCGCGATGAATCTCTCTGTCGCTGGCTGGCGCGATGTTGCCGTGGATGCCGCCGCCTGCGGGCCGCTGGCGGCTTCATCGATGCCGCGCGTACGGCAGATCTTCGTCGACGCGCCGGGCGATCTCACGCCCGCGCAGTTCGAAGCGAAGCTGTTCCACGCACGCCGTCGTGCGGAGCTCACGCTCGCCGACGACAATCAGTTCTACGTGGTCTCCCTCTCCGGTGAAGTCATCGGCTACAAGGCCATGGCCGCACCCGGCCACCTGCGCGATGTCTATCCCGACCTGAAACATCCGGCGCTCGTCGCCGATGCCGTGGTCTTCCACCAGCGCTTCTCGACCAACACGTCGCCGCAGTGGCGTCTGGCCCAGCCCTTCCGTCTGCTCGCGCATAACGGCGAGATCAACACCATCCGGGCGAATCGTCGCTGGATGCAGGCACGTACGTCGGTCATGCGCTCGGAGCTGGTCGACCTCTCCGATATCGGTCCGCTGGTTCGCCAGAGCGGCTCGGACTCGGAGAGCCTGGATAACGCGCTTGAAGTGCTCCTGATGGGCGGCATGGACCTGCTTACCGCCATGCGGGTGCTCGTGCCACCGGCGTATTCGGCGCGCGAGAACATCGACGAGGATCTCGCCGCGTTCTATGAGTACTACGCGCTGCACAGCGAACCCTGGGACGGTCCGGCCGGCCTGGTCATGTGCGACGGTCGCTATGCCGCCTGCACGCTCGATCGCAACGGGCTGCGTCCGGCGCGCTGGGCCCTGTCCGATGACAATCACCTGATCGTCGCTTCCGAAGCCGGTCTGTGGGACGTGCCGTCGGCACGCATCGTGGCCAAGGGTCGTCTTGCGCCGGGCGAGATGATCGCCGTCGATTTTCGCGAACACCGGCTGCTGCGCGACGCCGACATCGATGCCATCAATCGCAGGCGCGCGCCTTTCCGCGACTGGCTACGCGACGGCGTCACCTACCTCGAGTCCGACCTCATCGATCCGAGCCTCGCGGCCGAGCCGCTGCCCGCCGAGGAACTGCGTCGCTACCAGAAACTCTTCGGCCTATCGCGTGAAGAGTGCGAGTCGGTCCTGAAGGTGCTCGCAGAGACCGAGGCGGAGGCCACCGGATCCATGGGTGACGACACGCCGATGGCTGTGCTGTCGCGACAGATCCGTCCGCTGTTCGATCGCTTCCGGCAGGGCTTCGCGCAGGTGACCAATCCGCCGATCGACCCGCTGCGTGAGCGCCTGGTGATGTCGCTTGTGACGCAGATCGGCCAGGAGCGGAACATCTTCGATCTTGGTCCCGAGAATGCGAAGCAGATCCTGCTGAATTCGCCGATTCTTTCGCAACGCAAGCTGCGCCAGATCCTGGCCAATGCCGAGTATGCGGACACCCCGCGTTTCGACCTCATGTATGGCGCCGATGAAACGCTCGAACAGGCATTGCTGCGTATCTGCGATGCCGTCGAGGCGGCCGTGCGCGGTGGCGTGAAGATCGTCTTCCTGAGCGATCGCTATCCCCGTCGCGACTTGCTCCCCATCCACTCGCTCCTTGCGACCGGCGCCGTGCATGCGCGCCTGGTGGATCGGGGCCTGCGATGTCAGTGCAACATCATGGTCGAGACCGCCACACCGCGCGATCCGCACCACTTCGCCTGCCTGCTCGGCTTCGGCGCCACGGCGATCTACCCGTGGCTGGCCTACCAGAGCCTGTTCGACATGGGCCGTAGCGGACATATCCGCAACGGCGAAGGCGCGCCGCGCGAGATCGGTCGCAATTACCGTCGCGGCATCCGAAAGGGCCTTCTGAAGATCCTGTCGAAGATGGGTATCTCCACGGTCGCCGGCTACCGCGGCGCGCAGTTGTTTGAAATTGTTGGCCTGTCGCGCGACGTAGTAGACATCTGCTTCCCGGGCACGCCCTCGCGTATCGGTGGCTCGACCTTCGACGACCTCGAAAAGGAGCAGCGCCTGCTCGCCGCCGAAGCCTGGGACGAAGCGCAGGCGCTTCGCGCGGGTGGCCTGTTCAAGTACGTGCACGGTGGCGAGTTCCACATGTACAACCCCGACGTGATCGCCAGCCTGCAGGTGGCGGTGCGTACGGGTGACTGGGATGACTACGCGAAGTACGCGCACTACGTGGATGCGCGTCCGCCGTCGGCCCTGCGCGACCTGCTCGTGCCGCGTGAGGGCACGTCCATTCCGCTCGACGAGGTCGAGCCGGTGGAAAGCATCCTGAAGCGCTTCGACTCGGCGGGCATGTCGCTCGGCGCATTGTCGCCGGAGGCGCACGAAGCCCTGGCCATCGCCATGAACCGTCTCGGCGCACGCAGCAATTCGGGCGAAGGCGGCGAAGATCCGGCGCGCTACGGCACGGACCGGGCTTCGAAGATCAAGCAGGTCGCCTCGGGCCGTTTTGGTGTCACGCCCACGTATCTGGTCAACGCTGAAGTCCTGCAGATCAAGATCGCCCAGGGTGCCAAGCCAGGCGAGGGTGGCCAGTTGCCTGGCCACAAGGTGGACGCGACGATTGCCCGGCTGCGCTACGCCAAGCCGGGCATCGGCCTGATCTCGCCGCCACCGCATCACGACATTTATTCCATCGAAGATCTCGCCCAGCTCATTCACGACCTGAAGGAAGTGAATCCGACCGCGCTGATCTCGGTGAAGCTCGTCTCGCACGCGGGCGTCGGTACCGTGGCGGCTGGCGTGGTGAAGGCGGGGGCGGACCTTATTACGGTATCCGGCCACGATGGCGGTACGGGTGCGAGCCCACTCACCTCCATCAAGTACGCCGGTACCCCGTGGGAGCTTGGCCTGGCCGAAACGCAGCAGACGTTACGTCTCAACGACCTGCGTGGCCGTGTTCGCCTGCAGACCGATGGCGGCCTCAAGACCGGTCTGGACGTGATCAAGGCGGCCATGCTCGGCGCGGAGAGCTTCGGCTTCGGCACCGGCCCGATGGTCGCGCTGGGCTGCAAGTACCTGCGCATCTGCCATCTCAACAACTGCGCCACGGGTGTCGCGACCCAGCATCCCGTGCTGCGCCAGAAACACTTCCTCGGCCTGCCGGACATGGTGATGAACTACTTCCGCTTCGTCGCGGAAGACGTGCGTCGCCACCTCGCGCGCCTCGGCGTGCGTTCGCTCGAGGAGCTTGTCGGCCAGAGCGGTCGCCTCGAGCAGCGCGACGGTGTCACTGCCGTGCAGGATCGTCTCGACCTCACTCCACTCATCGCCGAAGATGGCATGGGCGAAAAGGTCGACTTCGCCTGCACGCTGGCGCGCAATCCCATGCGCGATCCCGCGACCCTGGCCAGCCGTATTTCGGCGGACACGCGGTCCGTGGTCGCCGATGCCATCGGCGGCACCTTCAGCTACGACATCGCCAATACGGACCGCGCCATCGGTGCGCGGTTGTCCGGTGACGTCGCGCGTCGCTGGGGTGACGTCGGCATGGTCGAGAAACCCGTCCACCTGCATCTGCGCGGTTCGGCCGGACAGAGCCTGGGTGCGTGGAACGCCTCCGGTGTGCATATCGACCTGACCGGTGAAGCCAACGACGGTGTCGGCAAAGGCATGGCCGGTGGCCGTCTGATCATCCGGCCGCCGGCAGATTCGCCGTTCGCCAGCCAGGAGGCATCGATCATCGGCAACACATGCCTGTATGGCGCGACGGGCGGTGAGCTGTTCGCCGCGGGTCAGGCCGGCGAACGCTTCGCCGTGCGCAACTCCGGTGCACTGGCCGTCGTCGAGGGCGCGGGCGATCACTGCTGCGAGTACATGACCGGTGGCGTGGTCGCCGTGCTGGGTCGCACCGGCCTCAACTTCGGTGCCGGCATGACGGGCGGCTTCGCCTACGTGCTCGATACCGAACGCAACTTCGTCGATTGCTACAACCACGAACTTGTCGACATCGTGCGTATCTCGCACGAAGGCATGGAACATTACATGCAGCACCTGCGCCAGCTCATCGCCCGTCATGCCGAACTCACCGACTCCGTCTGGGGCCGCAAGGTGCTTGGCGATTTCCGCGGCCTGCTGCAGCGCTTCTGGCTGGTGAAACCGAAAGCCGCGAGCCTCGATGCCCTGGCCGAAGAACTGCGGAGTGCCGCATGAGCGCGAAGGACTTCCGTTTCCTCGACGTGCCCCGGCAGACGCCGCGCACCGTGCCCGTGGCGGTACGCGTGCTCGGCTACGGCGAAATCTCCGGCGAGTTCGCGCCGTCGGAGGCGGCATCGCAGTCCGAGCGCTGCATCGACTGTGGCAATCCGTATTGCGAACACGCCTGCCCGGTACACAACTACATCCCGAACTGGCTGAAGCTGGTGCAGGACGGTCGCCTTTTCGAAGCGGCGACGTTGATGCACGAGACCAACCCGCTGCCCGAGATTTGTGGGCGCGTTTGCCCACAGGATCGCCTGTGCGAAGGCGCATGCACGCTGGAGCAGGGTGATTTCGGTGCGGTAACGATCGGCAGCGTTGAAAAATGGGTCACTGACGAAGCGATTCGCCAGGGTTGGCGTCCGGACCTTTCTCGCGTCCGCGAAACCGGCCAGCGTGTCGCCATCGTCGGTGCGGGTCCTGCGGGTCTGTCCTGCGCCGACCGCCTGCGCCGTGCCGGCATCGCCGCGGATGTCTACGACAGCCAGCACGAAATCGGCGGTCTGCTTACCTTCGGCATCCCGCCCTTCAAGCTCGACAAGTCCGTCGTGCGTACGCGGCGCATGGTCCTCGAAGGCATGGGTGTGCGTTTCCACCTCGGCGTGGAGATCGGCCGCGACATCGCCTTCGATGAACTGCTCGCCGACTACGACGCCGTGTTCGTCGGTACGGGTGCCTATACCTATGTCGACGGCCAGCTCGAAGGCCGCGAGCTCGGCGGCGTGCACGACGCGCTACCGTTCCTCATCGCCAACGTCGAACGCTTGCTGCGCGACGAGGAGCCGGCGCCGGCATACGACCTCGCCGGCAAGCACGTCGTCGTCCTCGGCGGCGGCGACACCGGCATGGACTGCAACCGCACCGCCATCCGTCTCGGGGCTGCGTCGGTCACCTGCGTCTACCGTCGTGACGAGGCGAGCATGCCCGGCTCGCGTCGCGAAGTCGGTTACAGCCGCGAGGAAGGCGTGCGCTTCCTGTTCCAGCAGCAGCCCATCGCGCTGGTCGGCGAAGGCGGCAAGGTCACCGCGGTTCGTGTGGTCGAGACGCAGCTCGTCGATGATGGTGACGGGCGTCCGCGTCCGCGAAACGTGGAAGGCAGCGAAACCGATCTGCGTGCCGACGTGGTGATCCAGGCGTTCGGTTTCCAGCCGAGCCCGCCGGACTGGTGTGAAGCTTTCGGCGTAGAGCGCGACCGGAGCGGCCGCATCGTGGCCGGTGGCGAAGGTCGCTTGCCCTTGCAGACCAGCAATCCGCGCATCTTCGCCGGTGGTGACAACGTGCGTGGTGCGGACCTGGTCGTCCGCGCCGTCTACGATGGCCGGGAAGCGGCAGGGTCGATCGCACTCATGCTGGCGAAGTCGAAGCTGGCCCTGAAGGTGGCGGTCTAGCGACCGCCTCAACCCTGGGGCCGTTTGTGCAAAACCTTACGTCGGCGGGTAGGGCACAATAGACCCATGCTCTTCCGAGCCACTCCCCGCCCATGTGCCTGATCGCCTTCGCCTGGCATGTCCATCCGCGCTGGCGGCTGGTGCTCGTCGGTAACCGCGACGAGTTCCACGCGCGTCCGACGGCGCCGCTCGCACCTTGGGACGAAGCGCCCGATGTGATCGCAGGGCGAGATCTGGAAGCGGGCGGTACCTGGGCTGGGGTAGCGCCGCATGGCCGGGTCAGCGTGATCACCAACGTGCGCGACATGACGGCGGACCACAGGGGCCTGTCGCGCGGGCTGCTGGTCGCGGACTACCTTGGCTCCAACGTGCCTGCCCGCGCCCATGCCATCGAGCTGATGTCCAGCGCCAAGGGCTACCGGCCTTTCAACCTGCTGACCTTCGACCACGATGACGCCTATTACCTGGGCAACCACCCGAATGCGCGCGCGCAGCGGGTAGAGCCGGGCGTGCACGGCCTGAGCAACGCGGACTTCAATGCGCCGTGGCCGAAGACCCAGGCGCTCGTGGAGCACCTTACTGCCTGGGTGGCCAACGATACGGATACCGACGTGGATGCGCTGTTCGCCCTCCTCGCCGATCAGGGCGCCTGGTCGGACGACGTCCTTCCCGACACCGGCATCGGCATCGAACGCGAACGCTTCCTCTCCAGCGCTTTCATCGTCGGCGAAACCTACGGCACGCGCGCCAGCACGGTCATCCTCGTCGACCACGAAGACCGCGCGGTGATCGCCGAGCGCCGCTTCGGGCCCCATGGCGCGCCGCAGGGCGAAAGCCGATACGACCTTGCGGGAGCGTGACCGCCCGGTTGTTGGCGTAGCAGCGAGAGTCTTTTGCACTGAGGGCGATTGATCCGGGCCCTGCCAGCCCCGACGATGAGTGAGTCAGGCATTGATTCCTCGTCCCCTCGGAGCTCCTAAATGAATATCGATCTCAGCAAGCGCAGCGCCATCGTCAGCGGTTCGACCGCCGGTATCGGTCTGGCCATCGCCACCGGTCTCGCGGCGGCAGGCGCCGAAGTGGTTGTCACCGGTCGCACCCAGGCCCGCGTGGACGAGGCCCTCGCCACCATCCGCAAGAAGCTACCCAACGCGAAGCTCAAGGGTGTCGCCGCCGACCTCGGCACGGCCGAAGGTGCAGCCACGCTGATCAAGGCCGTGCCGGACACGGACATCCTGGTCAACAACCTCGGTATCTTCGAGCCCAAGGGCTTCTTCGACATCGACGACGCCGAGTGGACGCGCTTTTTCGAAGTGAACGTGAATTCGGGCGTGCGCCTCTCGCGTCACTACGCCAAGGGCATGGCTGATCGCGGCTGGGGTCGCGTGCAGTTCATCTCCAGCGAATCCGCCGTGCAGGTCCCGGCCGAGATGGTCCACTACGGCGTGACCAAGACGGCGCAGCTCGGTGTGTCGCGCGGCCTGGCCGAAGTGATGTCGGGCACGGGCGTCACCGTAAATGCGATCCTCCCGGGTCCGACCCTGTCCGAAGGCGTCAGCGAGTTTTTCGGCAAGATCGCGAAGGATCAGGGCAAGTCGCTGGAAGAGGTGGAGCGTGACTTCATCCAGACCCATCGGCCCACCTCGCTGATCAAGCGCCTGCTGAGCGTGGAGGAAGTGGCCAACGTGTCGGTGTACCTGGCTTCGGAGCAGGCCTCGGGCACCACCGGTGCCGCGATCCGCGTCGATGGTGGCGTGACCCGCTCGATTATCTGAACGCGCCGGTCGATCGCCACGGACGGCGATTGACAATAGTGGACATGACACCTAGATTGCCGCGACAGCCGACCCCAGGTCGGCGCACAGGGATCAAAGGAATGTTCAGTGCTTTCGCGGCGTTCATCATCGCCTGCCTCATGCCGTCCTTCGGGCGCTGGTACGCGGTTCGCCGGAAGAAGGGTCAGTCGAGCGTGCCGTCGACATAAAACCACCGCCGATCTTCGCGCACGAACCGGCTGGTCTCGTGCATGCGCTCCGCACTTCCGCCACCCATTCGTAACCGCGCGACGAACTCCACGATCGCCGTGTCAGGCGTCGGCGTTTCATGGCGTTTTACGCTGAGGCCCAGCCATGTCGGCCTGGGCGATTGTGTCGCCAGGCCGAGCGATGCCGGTCGCGTGCTCTCATGCCAGGTCGCCAGCAGGTAATCCTCGAGCCCGAGGACGTAGGCGCTGTAGCGGGACCGCATCAGGGCTTCGGCCGTGGATGCCGGTTCGCCGGCATGCCAACGCCCGCAGCAGTTCGCCAGGCTGGCGCCGGATCCGCACGGGCAGGGTGTGGAGAGAGACATCGGTAAGGCTGCTGACTCGGGGATCGGCATCCTAGCAGGCAGCTGGCGTCATTCCACTTTGCCCGACACGATCAGCGGGGTGAGGTCGTAACCCATCGCGGTGGCCTGTTTCTTCAACGCCTCGAAGGTTGCCCTGTCCAGCGAGGGTTCCCGCGAAAGAATCCACAGGTATTTCCGTCCAGGCTGTCCAACAAGGGCCCAGCGGTAGTCGTCGTCCAGGGCAAGTACCCAATAGTCGGCCCAGACCAGCGGCAGCCAGGACAGCCACGCCGGGGCGAAGCGGACTTCCAGCTTGCCGCGGGCGAAATTATCCGGTCGGCGAGCCACGCCATCACTAGCGATGGTCTTGCCCTCGGCGGTCACGCAGGCGTTGTGCACGGCCACCGTTCCGTCCGGCTTCGGCTCGTAGTGAGCGGTGACACCGCTGGCGCATTTGCGCTGGAACCACATCGGCAGGCGGGCTATTTCGTGCCAGGTGCCGGCGTAACGGGCCAGATCCAGGTCGGACACGGGTGCGAGAGGGACCGTGGCGACGACGGGGGAGGTGGCCATGGCCAGGGAAAGGGCGGCGAACAGTTCGCGCATGGCGATAAATCCTGTGGAGCGGACCCCCTACGATGCCCACGAGCGGTGAACTAGGAATAAATCCTGCTAAATCCTGCGAAGCGGCGGCCGATAAAGGGGTGCGACTGATCGGAGACACCGCGCGATGGGCCCCAAGTCAACGTCCCGACCCTTCTGGACCCGCCTGCGTGAAGCCCTCACCTGGCGGCCGAAGGTCCACTTCGACCAGGAGTCGGGCGTCCTCGTGGTTCACCTGGGCGCATTCCGTACGCGTGAGGTGCGGATGGAGCGTATCCGGCGCATCGAGGCGGGCAACCGCGACAACGTTGCCGCCGATACGGTGTTCCTGTTCTTTCATATCGACGAAGAGCCGGTGCTGGCGGTGTCCGAACTCGACACCGGCTTCGCCACGATGGTCGAGGTCATGCGCGAGTATTTCCCGGGCATCGAGGCATGGGAGGTGGCGGTCCCACCGGTTCGCTTCCAGCTGACCTCGGTCGAGTTGTGGAAGCGTCCCGCGATGGACGAGCCGCTCAGCCCGCAGCTGGCCTGACGCCGACGAGCAGGGCCGTGGCGCCTTCCGCCAGCGCAATCAGGCCCGAGCCCAGCACACTGTCACCTGCACGCAGTGGTCCGTGATCGGCGGTGGCTTCGCCTTGCGCGAGGTAGAGCAAGGCGGCTTCGCCACCGACGTTCAGCGTGGCGGGGCCGTGCACGACATCGACCACACCGAGGGCCGCATCTCGCCGAACCATCAGGTTGAAATCGCGCGTGGCGCCACCGGCAAGCGTGACTTCCACAACAGCCTCGCCTGCGAACGAGAACGGCAGGCACGCCGTCGTCAGCGCATGCTCGCGCGCGCCATCCAGCTTCATGGTGAATCCATCGCCCTCGAGCAGGACGATGGTCCGATCGATACCGGGAAAACGCGAGAACGGGGATGCCGTGTCGACATCCGCGATGCTCACGCGCCAGATGAACTCATCCATGGTCGCGCCCCTGGGCTCAACGGCGATCTCACGCGTGATGCCTAGCCCGTTCTTCCATGGCACGGCTTTCAGTTCGGCAAAGGGGATGACCTTCATGCGACGCGCTCGATGTTGCGGGCGAAAGGTGGCAGGGCGCGCAGCATGCCCGTGCCGTAGCGTTTGGTGATGACGCGGCGGTCGAGCAGCACGATGCGACCGGTGTCGGTTTCTGTGCGGATCAGTCGGCCGCAATACTGCGTGAGGATGCGCGTGGCGTCCGGCACGCTCACTTCGATGAAGGGATTGCGGCCTCGCGATTCCAGCCACTCCGCGTAAGTCGCACCGACCGGGTCGGTGGGCACGGCGAACGGCAGCTGCGTCACGACCACGGTCTCGCAGAGCTTGCCAGGCAGATCGAGGCCTTCGCCAAAGGAGGCGAGGCCGAACAAGGTGCTGCCCTTGCCGGCTTCGATGTCTTCACGATGTTCGGCGATCAGCTGTGCCTTCGATAGCGAGCCCTGTGCGCGAACCTTGCGCACGAACTCGATCGGCAGGATCTGCAGCACGCGATCGAGCTTGGCGCGCGAGGTGAACAGCACGAGGTTTCCCGCGTCCCAGTCGAGGTTCTTCGCCAGCCAGCCCGATACTTCGCGCGCATGGCCCTCGCGATCGTCCGGCATCGCCGTCAATGCGGGCACGGTAAGCGTCGCCTGCTTTTCCAGGTCGAACGGCGAGGGCAGGCTGAGGGTGACCGCATCATTGGGCAAGCCGACCGAATCGGCGAAGCCGCGGAAATTGCCGCCAGCGCTCAGCGTGGCCGAGGTCATCACCACGGCCGAGGCGTTGTCCCACAGTACCGTGCGCAACAGGCCGCCCGCGGATACGGCGGAGGCATGGCACACGAGCTGCTGCTCAGGTGTCATGGTGACCCAGCGCGCCAGTGGCGGTGCGTTCTCGCGATCCTCGGCGGACCATGCATACCAGGTGCGCACCTGGCGATCCAGACGCTCAAGCGCCACGCCAAGCTCGCGCGAAAGCGCTTCCTGCGTGGGACCACCGGCCTCCATTTCCACGACGGTACGGCGCACGGTGCGGAGCCAGCGCTGGATGTCCTTGGTCACTAAATGCAGGTGCTCGGCGTGCATCTTCCAGTTTTCCGGGAGTTGCCCCAGCGAGGCGCGAAACACCGGTTCGGTCTCACTGGACGACGGCGTCCATGACATGCGGATCTCGCGCTCGATCTCTTCCAGCGCGCCGGACATCATCGTGAGTTTCTCGTCGCCCGCTTCGAGCGACAGGTTGCCGATGCTTTCCTTGTCGGTCAGCGAATAGGCGGCATGGATCTGGTTCTGCAGTCGGCCGATGCGACGCACGGCGGTAGCCAGGTGCACGTCGGCGGCACCGCGGTCGATCGCCTTCGCGGGCACGTGGTGTGCCTCGTCGAAGATATAGAGGGTTTCTTCCGGCTTGGGGAGGATCACGCCGCCGAAGGTGTCTTCATCGCGCGGCATGGTCAGGTCGGCGAGCACGAGGTCCTGGTTGGCGACCACGATGTCGGCCTCACCGATGAGCCGGCGAGCGACGAAGAACGGGCAGACGGCAAAGGCCCCGCACTTGCGACCCGTGCAGCCGCCGGCGCTCGTCGTCACCATGCCGCGGACGAGGTCGGACAGGGGCTCGGGGCTGGTGTCGATGTCGCCGTTCCACTCGCGCGACTCGAAAGCCTGGCTGAGTTTTGCGACGGCCTTGGTGTCGCGCTCTGCGGGCGGACGCGCCCATAGCGCCACGTCGGCGTCGAATTCGAAGCCACCCTGGGCTGTCGGTTCCGTACCGGCCATGCGCAGGTTACGGGGGCAGAGGTAGCGGGCTCGACCCTTGGCCAGCGCGACCTTCGCCTCGACACCGCAAAGGGTGAGGTACTGAGGGATATCGCGCTGGACCAGCTGTTCCTGCAGCGCCACCGTGGCCGTGGCGATGACCAGCTTCTTCTTCTGCGCGCGGGCCACTTCCAGGCCGGCGATCAGATAGGCCATTGACTTACCGGTCCCGGTCGGCGCCTCGATAACCGCAGCGCCGCCGGGTTCGGCCAATGCCTTGGCGACCTCGGCGATCATCTTCAGCTGCGAGGCACGCCCCCGGAACCCCGCAAGGCCGTCCTTCAGCCGCGCGTAGGCGGCGCGGATCGCGGCTTTGGTGTCGTCGGTAAGCATCGATGAGGGCGCAGAACGGGGAGGGCAACCGACCAAGGTTACCTCATACCCGTCTCACCTCACGACGCTCAGGCGTGGCGGTTGATTCCGACGGGAGGCACCGGGGTACCAGCCACGAGGCCGGCAACGACGTAGGTGTGTTCTTCCCACGTGCCATCGGCCTGCTGGACATGGATCTCGACCGGGCGACCCAGGCTGTCGGACAGGCCGGGGGCCAGTGCTTCGGCGGCTGCGATGGCCATGGACTGTGAGGCGTAGCGGCCCAGAGGCATGGAGGCACGGCGTACGATCCACGGTCCCTGTGTCGATTCGCTGTACGGAATAAACAATTGGGCGGAACTCGAAGCCATGGGAACCCTCGCTGGTGGATGGGTAGACCTGACGCACGCGCCGCGGAGCGGCGTTGTGCCCACGCTACGCCGAACCGGCGAAAAAACCCGTTAACCCTTGTCCCGCAAGGTTTTGCGGGCAACTTCCTTGCGCCGGAAACAATCCGGGGCGTGCGAATTGATCAGACCGGTAGCCTCCAGCCAGGCAAAGACGATGGTCGGTCCCACGAAGGTGAAGCCGCGCTGGCGCAGGGCCTTCGACATCTCTTCAGAGAGCGGACTGTTAGGCGGCACCGCTCCTTCCCATTGAATGGACTGGCCTCCCACGGCATCCCAGCAGAAGCGGGCAAAGTCCTCGCCCGCCTCGCGCATGGCCAGGTAAGCCTTCGCATTGTTGATCGCCGCGGCGATCTTGCTGCGCGAGCGGATAATGCCCGGGTCGCCGAGCAGCCTGGCGACATCGTCCGGACCATAGCCGGCCACCCGCTCGGGGTCGAACCCCTCGAACGCGCGTCGAAAACCGTCGCGGCGGGCGAGGATGGTCCGCCACGACAGGCCGGCCTGGAAGCCGTCGAGGATCAGCTTCTCCCAGAGCTTGCGCCC
>Ga0247742_10002249_pt1 | contig 12728 bp, 16 predicted proteins | sample UWRJL208509C2_FD_180944 | JGI IMG/M metagenome (GOLD analysis project Ga0247742, IMG submission 180944) | Plant litter microbial communities from Arlington Agricultural Research Station in Wisconsin, United States - UWRJ-L208-509C-2 | ecosystem: Environmental > Terrestrial > Plant litter >...
ATGAATCGCTCTAATGCCGCTGCATCTCCGTGGTCAAAGTACGCTATCTTATCTACCAGCAAGCGTAGTCTCCCATCCGTTCTGACAGTTGGCATTATGCCTAAGCGTCCAGGCAGCCGATCAGGGGCCTAGGCATCTCGCTGCAGAACGGAAAGCAATCAATTTGAGATAGAACGGTGAAGGAGTTGGCTTGCAGACTCACTGGTATGATATGGGACTCATCCTTCCAGCTTGTCTTCCATCCCAGGGAACTCTTCTCGTGGCTCCAACCGATGGAGGCACAATATTAAGTCAGTGTCCGAAGGTCACCTGATAGTGATCGGCTACTAGATTTTCTATATATTACTATTAGAGGCAGCAAGCCACTCCGGCAGTCCCACTCACACACGCCCTCCAAGCCAAATCCATCTTATTTGCTTCGGAAATCGTCCATTATTGCCGGCGACTCTCCCCAGATAGACTATTGACACTGCTCCTCGAGGCACACCTGTGGTATATATATAGTCGGATCTCGAGTGGTCCAATCGCTGATGCTAACTGCTCCCACCCCCTTAGCACAGTACACTACCAATATGAGCCCAGACGGCGTAGGATCAACTCCTGGTACTATCAATGCAGTACCCAGCACGGCTACTGGCGTTAAGACCGAACCCACAAAGGTTCCGACCTCCTTCAAGCATCCTTTGGACCCCCTGACCTCCGACGAGGTAAGCAATAGTCCTTTAGCGCAAAGGACCTATGAGATGACATCACCGAATATAGATCGCAGCTGTGTCCTTTGCAGTTAGACATCACGTCGCATCCAAAACTGAGACTAAGGCAATCAAATTCATCACTTGTTCTCTTCTTGCACCGCCCAAGAAACATGTTCTTGCGTATCTTGGGATTCCTTTGAGCCCAGGAGGTAAGCCAGAACAACCAGTGCCCATTATTAGGAAAGCCGAAGTTGATGTAAGTGATAATGATACGTCCTGCTCGTCTCTGACCCATCTATTTCCCCCCAGTTCCTGGATATCCTGAAGGGGTAAGTCTTCGTAACCATGGACGGACGATCTTCAACTAAATCCTTACTCAAGATGCGCGTACAATGTGGTCCTTCGCCTAGACGAGAACGGAAAATGGATGACTGAGACCGTCACCCTCCTCCAAGACGACATGCACCCTCAGATATCCGTCGAGGAGCTCATCGCAGCAGAGGTTGTGGTGAAAAATAATCCCACCGTCCAGAAGCTTGCGAAGGAAGTCGGTGAGTAATCCAAGCCGCGACTTAAAACTCACATACTTAATCAACATCTAGGTGTGGAACCCCATCAGATATTCTGCGATGGTTGGTCAATAGGATATGACGACAGATTTCCTCAAAAACGTCGGGTTCAACAGGCTCTCTGCTTTGCTCGCTTTTCCCCACACGACAACCTATACGCCCATCCTTTGGTCGGAAGAGCTTCCTTTCGCTATAGGCCCCTCTCTAACTCCTTTTCAATTAGGATTTCATCCCAGTCATCGACGCCCACACCGAGGAACTCCTCCATGTCGGTACGTTCCCCCTGATTCTATCCTAATCCCGGTTCACCCTTACTCAAGCCACTCTTTCAGATTTCCCCCCGCACTATACCCGCTCTGCAGATGGATTAGCAAAGCTTGATGTTACGAGTACTGCACCAATCCCACTGGCCGAGGCCACTCTGGATGCCTCCAACCGCGAGCGGATACCTCCTCCAAAGAAGGCCTGGGATTTCCTCCCTGACCTTATGGCCCAGACTCAAGAAGGGGGTTATCACCCAAGGACCGATTTGAAGCCCCTGCATATCGTACAGCCAGAAGGCGTTAGCTTCAAGATGGACGGTCACGTCTTGGAGTGGCAGAACTGGAAGATGCACATTGGTATGTGATGCGGTCGTGGACCATTCAGTTCTGATACACCTCTCGCTTTTCAACAGCCTTCACACACAGAGAAGGCATCGCATTGTCAACGATAACCTACAATGATAATGGTGTGATACGACCTATTATGTACCGACTTTCACTTGCCGAGATGGTCGTTCCTTATGGCGCTCCTGAATTCCCTCATCCAAGGAAATTCGCTTTCGATTCGTAAGCTCTTGTTCGAGGTTAAGAGCTTCTCAAATGTTTATCTTATCTGGACAACAGGGGCGAATACGGCATGGGTACCATGGCAAATGAATTGTCGTTAGGATGTGATTGCCTCGGCCAAATTCACTACCTGGTAAGTCCGCAATTAATTGAGTATCCCTGGCTGATCGGTGCCTCACCTTGTAGCCTGGCGCTTTCGTCGGACATGACGGTAAAGCGATTGTAATCAAGAACGTGATTTGTATCCACGAGGAGGACGCAGGTGTTCTTTGGAAGCATACCGATTACAGGCCCAATGGCCGATCGCAGACCGTACGAAGGAGAAGGTTGGTCATCAGCATGGTGTGCACGTTGGCAAATTACGGTAAGATGGATAGCTTTGTTTCTCTTGAAAGACGAACACTGATCGCTATGTTCTAATCAGAATACATCTGGAACTACCACTTCTACCAGGATGGCAGCATCGAGTTCGAGATCCGTCTTACTGGTATTTTATCCGTCTATGTCAGCAAAGACGGAGAGCCCACTCCTTTCGGAACCACCGTTGCGCCTAACGTCAACGCGCACTACCATCAGCACATGTTCAGCGTTCGGGTCGACCCCATGATCGATGGCCTGAGCAATACCGTTGTAGAATCCGACATCCTTCCTCTTGACGCCCCGACCGGCTCGGATGAGAACTACGCTGGGAATGCCTTCTATCCAAAAGACACTGTCCTTACCAATGAGACCGGCCGACCCTACGAGTTCGCGAAAGAGCGCAGATGGCGAATCGTCAACAAGGGCAAGCAACACTATAGCTCTGGCAGCGATGTCGGGTATTCTCTCGGAGTCAAGGGTGGTGCTACTCCTATGATGTCCAAATCTGATGGCTGGGCAGCGAAGAGGGCCAGATTCTTGACGAATACGCTTTGGGTATGTAAAGACGTCGAGGGCAAGGATAGTGGAACCATTAGGATGTGGCCCGCAGGTAAGTACGTGCCTCAGACAAGAACCGAGCCGAAGGACTCGGTTGGCTCATGGGTCGAGGGCAAGTTACCAGTTGTTGACGAGGATATCCTGGTGTACTTGACTGTTGGTCAGTAGTCCTCGTTAGACGTCCCGGATACGTTCCTCACGTCTTTCTCTGAGCTCAGGTACTACCCACATTCCTCGTCCCGAAGACTGGCCTGTGTAAGTTCAGATCCCACTTCCAAGCATCCAAAAACTGATTTTCTACCAACAGAATGCCTGTGGAACACCTTGTTGTGTCGTTCAAACCCATATCTTTCTTCAAGGCAAATCCAAGTATGGACGTGCCAGGAAGCAATGATCCATTGAGTGTTGCGGCCTTCAGCGAGAATTCGAATAAAGCCGTTTCACAAGCTACCTGCTGCCAGAATGGCAATTAGTTTGTAACGGCGGAATCATCAGACAGTCAAAAAGCGTCTGCATGTCACAGATGTATGGACCAAATGTTGTATTCCAATGTACACCAACTGTTATTCCGGCTCCAAATTTGCAATAACCTTTTCGTCATGTACTTGTACTTGTAGCCAATCTAGGATGCTGTATATAGCATAATCAAAGGTCTGGTCGAAACGGAGTCGCTGAGGGCCTCCTGGCATGACTTCGAGCATGCTGAGGCGCGTACTTGGGCCTCGGAGTCAAAGGTACGAATGTGCGACTCGTACGATCGGGAGAGGTGGAACGAATTCGACAAGTGTTCCGGTCTGGAGTTTTCGAGTTCTTTGGTGGCGAATTTAGTAGCTCAGAGAGCCGACCAGGAGGAACGATGTGATGGACACAGGAACTGGTAGTACCGGTGATGTGAAGATTACCTTGCCCTCTGAGAGTGGGCTGGGCGACGTGTCCGTTCGGTTTCGGAGGCACATTTTCTCCGGCTGAAGATGCTCGGCGATGCCTGCCCCGCATGATTTTCTTGTCGCCGGTATGTTCGAAAGTTTTAATCTGTTGGCCATGAGATTCGAGTTCAACGTTGGTACTGTGTTGCTTGACCCCATGAGAGTGAGTCCGCCGGTGGAGATGCCATCCGTGCGCCTTCGAAGCCAAAGATGTACGAGCCTCGTTTAAAGTAGAGCTCGCGTGAGCATTGGTAACACGAGCAGTCCCAAGAGGTAGTGGTCGAGAAATAGTCCCAGGAGGCTGAAGCTTCTCTGCGACGAGTTTGGGAGCGACACCTTTCCTGAGGATGTGCATTATGTTGATCTTCTTTGCCTGAGCTAGCACCAGAAGTTCTGGGGTGCAAGAGAACGTCAGAGGCGTCAATGTTTTCTCGCCTTCCATGTCCCTTGGTGTTTTAGAGACGTCAGCGCGGCGTTCGTCGACGAGATATTCAAACTGCCAATGCAACTTTCCGTTGGCAGCCTCGGATGCGGAATGGTGGCCGGATACCATGTCATAACCATGGACAACGTACACACCATTGCATTTCAGCGTCAAGCAAGCCTGTCTAGAGACGTAGTCGTGGGTCTCGTCGTCGTTTAGAGTCACTCGTCTGAGGATGGGTGGAGTGTCCCAAGGAGCGTAATGAAAGTGGAAAGATTGCCTTTTTTGAGGTCGAAATTGAGCCATAAGTAGATCAGGGGTATTGATTTCTGGGCTGGAACGTAGGCGAGCGAGGCCGGAGAACTTGAAGGTGGGTTGCGCGTCCCGGAATCCCTCCTGGTCCACCAGAAAGTGCACAGTGAGTTTCTTGAGCCAACCATATTCGCTGTTATGTTGGATTATTGGTCGCGGGGGCGTTGTGGGACTGGGATTCTGGACCAACCTAGGTCGCGGAGGTGAAGGTGTGCTAAACGGACTGCCTACGTGTGAATCGCGGGTTTGAAGTGCCTTCTGACGAGCTATTGGAGATCGAGAAGATAAGACGCTAGCTCTATCCACAGATTTTGCCTTGCTTTCTTGAGTTCGCAAGAGAAGTTGAGCATTCTGGGCAAGGAAGTCCTTATATTGCTTATTATCCCAGTCTTTTGAGGAAATCCATGAGATTGCCGAAGGAAGCGCCTCCGCAAATGATTCTTCTTCAGTAGGAGAAGCCTGGAGCTCCACAGTGTCAACAGAAAATCGAGACCTCAAGTTGCTGCTTTCTCCATCAAGCGCGCCGATCGTAGAGTTAGCATGCGTTGAGTGTGAGCCCTCCACTACCAGAGAGGGAGGATGCAGAATAATGGTGTGAGAGCATCCTCGAACAGAATTGACACGATAGTCACTCTCACACATGGCATCGTTTACTACGATCCCAGATTGCTCGGAGACAACGCCTGCGGTGGTGGCATACGAGGTACACTCGGGTGAAGCCTGAGGAGCGAACGACGCCAACACTGGCGTCTCTGGATGAGGCACGCTCCCTCTATGCCGTCCAAACGTTCCAGTACTGCATACAGTCACAGGTCGTAAGCTCGTAGAGACGTTAACCGCCGTCAAATCGTAGTTGAACCGGTCGGAGCTGCTATCGTGCCTACCAGTCACAGAAACCTCGTGCAGCTTTGCGACTGAATTCCTTTGTTCAGTGGCCCAGGAGATCTGAGAGGTATCATGGATTGAAGAATTGAGCGAAATGGATTCTTCCGCGTAGGCGTCGTCGTAGAGCAAAACAGGAATTTCGCCGATAGACCAGCTGAATTCGACCTGTGATGGCGTAAGGATCGGAGATGGCGGATTCAAGGAACAAAGAGCGTCCAAGGCCGACGAATCTGGCGAGATTGGGAAAGATTCTAGTTCTGCATCCATCGAAGAGTTTTCCATGTCCTTGAGTTGCAGGAAGTTGGTAAGAGAAGGACTCCAAGAGATTTTCCTAGTCAGCCACTGCTTCGTTCGCAGGCGCTGAATGCGGCACGCGGCATCGCACGGATAATTTAGGAAATGCTTAGTTCCCAGTCTACATGAATGATGCCACACATAACTCATGTATTGAATTCTACATGCTACATACAACTATCCTGCAGTGGGAGGATGCTTGCGAGGATTATGAAAGGATCTTGGCTAGCTTTGACTAGGCGATCTCATTGGTTGACTGTGTGGAGAAACATACGTATACGGATGAGGAGCGGAGGAAGGTTATCCAGGAGATGGCTGAGAGTTGTGAGCAGTAGGCTGAGGGAGGACGATGATGAAGAGGAATCGGACTTGACGGAGTATACGACGAGTGGTGAGTACACCACTAGCAACGAAAATGGAACTGGCACTGGTGGGCACTGGGCCTCGGACAAGGGGTATTCGGTCGTCCTTCCGTTCGCGATGTCCACAAAGTGGTTATTACCAAGTATTAGATTCAGATTTCCTTGGGTATTTCCTTATAGTTTTCATCGTTGTATCGTTGTTTCTTTGTCCCGGTCCAACTTTTCAAAATTCGAGCCAACGTACGATATACACTAGAATGCAGACGAAGGAAATGGTATATAAACCTCGACATTGTCTCCATCAATGAATGCCTTGGTCAGAGGGGAATGGTTGAGGCGATGTTGTTAGTAACGAACGGTTGCGTCTTGGGGAGCAGAGAGACTTCCCCTATATCCCAGATTCTGAACGACCCCCGTGTCGTCTTCTGGATCCGTTCGTTTTTCGACATCGTTTACTGGAGCTGGATCGTTTGCCGCCAGGTCTTCGTCTGCCATATCTGTCTCCTCTTTCTTGAGGATGTTGAGTTCAAAAATCTGGTCGGAGACGAAAGAAAGCAGTCCTCGATCCGTAGGCGGCGTCATCCATTAGGCGCGGATATTTCTTGGCACACGCCTCACGGATTTGTTCGTCCTAGAAGGAGTGCACCGCCCCGAATACCGAGAGAGGCTTGATTCCTGAATAAAACCCTTTTAGCTGCTACAGCACTGGAAGAAGACTGAGCATCATACCCAGAACGGTGCGGAGAATTGAAGTGCCAAAGATGGTGGCAAAGACACCACCAAGAAAAGCCCATAGACCACCAACCTTCGAAAAGCCACTCAGGACCGAATTTTCTCGGTAATCTTGTACAACTCGTATTACTTTTACGTCTTCGTCGTCCACATGGATACGGATTGACGCCATCTCTGCACCTTGGCTAGACTGTGGGTCGGTGAAAACCTCCAGTTCTGAAACAAGGAACGCTTCCATGTCCTGTAGATGGAAATTTGGAAAAGTGTATCAACTAACGGGTCCGAAGATCGAAAAGAGGTATTGAACGCACATCAAACATGCCAAAAGCAGAGAGTGCACGGTTTTTGAATGTTTGCTGAATGCGAGTTCGAGAGATACCGACAAGGTCGATCCCTGGTATGAGAAAGGCCGGTCTGGTGTGATCGATGGCTTGTTTTGTGTTGTTGGTATAGCTGAGCACTTGGCTCATGTGGGCCACTGCCTTGCATGGCATATACGAGTCCGTTTTGATTAAATTTATATTCATGACTCACCTCCCTGTAAGTTGGAAGTAGGTATGCTAAAGCTTGCCTTTGGTCTCTCGAAATCACCTGCAGTAGCCGTATGCTGTGTTAGACGTCTCGCTGAGGTCTATGGGTTGGTCCAGGATATTCCTGTGTTTGACGAGCGCCTGTGGGGAGAAGGTGATTGTTTGCAGAGCATGCAATATGTTATAAGATATACTTACCTTGTTTGAGGCATCATGGGCATAGGGCGACCCAAGAGCAATGAGGACGGTTGATCTGTTGACAGGTGGGTGAGTTAGCAATAAACTTGTGGTGACAAACATGTGGAGGGCCTGACGACACAGTTTGTAGGCCTCCCTCTTGCAACCTTCCCCACTGTCTGTCCGAATTCACGTCCTTATGCGAGGGAATGGGCGCCTGTGTCGTTGGTGTTGATATTCTGGCTCACCCGTTGAGCTGATTCCAGAGGAGTGGCGATTGCAGCTGAAAATATTATTTTGTGTACTTATACTACATATACAAGTAATTTCGTTACCTATTTGTGGTGTTTCCGAGTGTCGTACGGCCAGAAGGATGGATGGAGGAATTTGTTGATTGTTACTGTGTACGGTGCCAAATAACAACAATGCCATCACTCGCGTCCGGCGTTTGCCGGCTCGTTAGATTGTTACATCCAATTTTGGTGGGCCGGGTTCATAAAAGAACGAATCCTCATTACACTCGGACTCGTAATAACGCGAACTGATTGCAAGCTTAGATGTTTTCTCTCGATTGATACGACTGGGAAAGAGGTGAAGTTGATAGTGACAACGATGTCATTGGACCAGGATCTGAATTCTCCACATCGAAAGACCCCAAGATTTGCAAACTCGGATGGCAAGTTGGGAAGATACTGGCAGTTATGGGTTACTTGGGTAGTGCCTATGAACATAGGCTCTCGTCAATTCACTGAAGACACGGGGCATAACGGCCTACCATCAGGTATTAGTACGACACTCCGAACGCTGATCGCTTTTTGTAGGATCGCACGCCAGGGGGAAGAAGAAAAATTGAAGAGGGCATACGAGGCCTGAAATCCAAGGTACAGAAGAGATGTACGTCAAATTATCTGCAAATACTGTCAATTAATAGACCCTCACCACTACCACCACATTGATCGGTATAGTTTCAGGATGAGAGAAATGGATGTCGGGTGGTGGCTTATCGCTTATAGAGGCTGCCCTCAGCTCTTTCGTCGGCATCATAGAGCCCTCGACCACTGGTTCCAAAACAAGGTTGAATAGTGCAAAGCCAACCACCGCAATGAGGACCGACGCTGCAAAAAAAACCTCTGGACACGACTATCCAATTGGCCTCTCCACTGTGGGCACAATCAGCTATATCGTCCTATGAGAAAAGGTTGAACAACTATGCACACACAGCGCACCTTCCAAATGGATGTCCCACTCAAAACCTCTAGGGCACGTCGCCTACTCCATGATGCTGTGGCGAGACGTCTGATAGACCCACTAGTGTTGGCATCTGCATGACTCCAGCGTAGGTCAGAAATATCGGTGACCATCCACAGATTACGGCCGGATCGTTTTATGGTCTCCGCAAATCTCACCAACAGATAGATACTCAAGCAGCCGGTGAGAATACAAAGTAGAGCAAAATAAGATGCTGCTTCATGAACACTTGTGCCAATGTCCCACCACCAACGGGCAGTCGCTCCAAGACCTGTCAGCAAGAAACGCGTTAGTTGTCTTCTTCGCTTCAAGGCTGCTTTAAAAGAAAGCATTATGTACCAGCGACCTCGAGAACAAGAAGTAGGACATCCAGGATACCCGGAAGGGTTGAACGCGGACCAAAAGCACTAAAGGGGGAGCATGTCAGTAGCTTGTCCGTAGTGTAAGGCGACAGACGATGGCTCTAGAAGCACATACCTGGCAAAGTGATGAACAAATATAAATAATGGCGCAAAGACTGCAATCAAAGCCTCTCTGCGCCATTCATAGCTATCGTCATCCTGGAATTATTTATAAGGTTTTATCCCATTGATGCATGTCGGAAGTGCCATGAAGGATGAGAAGAGAGCCGAAAGGCATATAATCCTCAGCAACGAAAATCGAAGCGTAGAATTGAGGAAACTCGACTGCATAGCATTCACTGTCTTAGACCTCCAGACGACGTGGTCGTCTGTCTGCTCTGAGACACATTTGGCTGCGACATGGGGTTTGAGAAGAGACGGCGGTTGAGGTTCGACAATCGTATGGGAAGCCAATGCTGTCGCAAAGCCAGCTTTTATCATATGCCAAACCGTGAATGATACCTAACCAGGGAAGTTTTTCCGAAAAGCTAGTCTGGCATCTGCGAAGGTGAGGTGCTTGAGGTGTCTTTCAATTGCGAAGACCAGGGCGCCAAAAGTGGCTTTTCATGCACATGGCGAGAGGGCTACGATTTGGCGCCTCGAGCACGAGGCTACCCAGTTATCATCTTCTAAGCGCCGGTATTGAGTTGGCGGTCCCTATAACCAATTGGCGCAGACTATGTGGCTCCGGTGATACTCTTCTGTCCCTTCTGTAAGATAACTACCCGAGGTTCGAGAGTGTCTATTCAGAAACTTTAAAAAAGGTCAACAGAACGACAAGTATACGAGAAGCACCATGCCTATTCAGTCCTGGCTACTTCTTCCCAAAAGCTGAACCTTATAGTGTCCTAGGAATCCTAGAGACTATTCTGAGTAGCACCAAGAGCATGGCATGAGAATTCGTGACCTAACTTGTCATTTGGGCAACGCTGAGCTCGTCACCTATAGGATAAGACATCCCAAACTCTGTAAGAGCAATTGTTGAGAAGCATGGAGCAGGAGCCCAGTGCGTGGGGTGTGGCAAAAGTGTTCTTGGACTTGTTGAGGGCGAGCAAGGTGGGCAGGGGGAACACAGGCAGAGTACAGGAGACGGAGGTGAAGAGATGACGGTTAGTACTTGGCTGAACTTGAAGAGTGTGAGAGAGAGGACAAGGATGATGATACCTGTACCATGTCAATGGGTTCGCAATCCACGAACTTGCGATTCAGTCTCCCGAGCGGTATGTGTTGCTTTCGTCTTCTTGTCTTCTCTTCCTGTTCCTTCCTCCTTCACCATTTACTAACATCCACGCTACTCCACAGGCTCACGCACACCCTCATCGAGCAAGTGGTAGATGCAGCATGTGACATCGCGGATAAATGCGATTGGGCACAGGCGAATGCTGCCTTTATTGTTAGTTCTACGGGCCCGGGACCTGCGTCGATTGGGAGTAGGAGTAACAGTCAGAAGGCTATCATGAGGCCTAGTTCGCTCAAGAGCAGTGACGAGTTTGCCGACTGCTGTTGGTGAGGCGGATGCGGCGGGTGCGAATGTGACATCCGAACGTCTCGACGCTCGACGCAGCCTCTGCATCAAGTTTCAACGTCCTACTCCAGCTTTGTGACTACTCACATCCACCACCACCGCGTCCTCATTGACGGCTGCCAGATTCGTCTCCCTCTTCCCCTCTGCCTCCCGTTAGCCCAACCACGACCTCCAGGGCCATGGTCACTGTCGCCAAACACCAGTACAAGCAGCAAACACTGATCCATCCCCAGCCCAGCTGTCTCTCGACGCTCGAGTACGACGGCTGCGTTGTTGAAGGCGCTTGGGTGGGCAAAGTCGGGGTTCCAGTGCGAGTACGAATGCTCAGGTACCGAGCGTGCCTGCAATTGGTGATGCAGTCGCTCAGGCTGAGAACCTCAAGTGGTAATGAGGACTTGTTGGTTCAGACGCTGCACTTGTCGAACTATCCCCTTCCCCCTTCCAGCTAACTCATTCATTGAGTTATTCTCGATATTGATCTTCTTATTTTCCTTCCTGCTATAGTGCGTGACACACGAAAAAATCTATGCTTTTTAATGATTTTCTTTCTATCGCTACACACTACCGCTAGCACCTACGTTTACTCCACTACAGTTTCATGTTCCCGTTTTATGTTCCCGTTCCCATTCCAACTCCACCTACAGCTAGTCTACTTCTGACCTTTTTTTTTGGGTATGTGTATTTGCCCGCAATACCACTAGATACCTACCAATTCTAGATCAATATCAATTGACAAAGTTGAAGATTGAGACTTGAGGACAGAGAGATCGAGTTGATAAGCTCAAGTTGGTTACTGCATCTGGGATGCGACTTTGAGTGAAATTTGATGGGGGCCTGTCCATCCGCTGCCGCTGGGAATGAGGTTCAGCGAAACCGCCATTGTAAACCGCCAACTTGAATTTCTCTCTCAAGGTTAACCGGAACATCACGTTCCTCCTGAAGTTTGGAAGAGGTTGGGTTCATAGCGCCTCAAGCTACTGAAATTCGATTAGAGCTTCAACATTTCGAGTAAGTAGATGCCCCCAGACCAGTGTATGCATTTCCACCCCACAAGTTTTATAACTTTCAACTTGAAAATCGCTTTGACCGTATCGCAATCGGTAATAATAAGATAAGCTAGCGCTAACAATAATCTTGGAACAATGCCCCTTATCCTTTTGGATAGCTCTCATGAATGGGTGCCACAGCGCACGGGCATCATAAATTTAAAGCGCCCACGACGCCGCGCCAATGCGTACCTTCCAAACTGGGTATATTTTGCCATAATAGGCCTGTGCCCCATCAGCCATCAGCCGGCGTTAGCTAGGTGCCACTTTGTGCCTATGGGCCATCTCAGCAGACAGCTGAAACAAAGCGTGAACAATGTGGCATTGGGATGTACGTGGGGAGCGTATAAATGGTGGACGTGTTTGGAGAGTTGAACGGTATTCCATTTCAACTTTAGCTTCTCACCACTCATCTTCATCATGTGTTCTAAATATTCTGGTTCCGCAACGACACAACCCCCGTCTATGTCTACGTCTACTCCCCCGTACCGGGCCCCCTCGTCCATTCATGAGAACATACAGCCAAGTTCATACCCGACCCGACCTTTCCTCCCAGACACCTCCAAAATAATCATTGAAGACCCCGAGCTACCACACTTTCGCTCGTTAGAGCATTTTACGAGTGGGAAAGAGGTTTTGATTGCGCTGAGGGACTCTATCATTGGTAGGTATCAATTTGATTCGATTTCAAACTTATTCTGACTTGGTTTTCGTTACTTGCAGTCCACCGTGAGGCGTACATTCTCTCAAACACCAACGCCAACAGGAGCGGGAGCGGTGCCATTGCAACCCATGGACGTATATCCCCCGCTGCTGTTTGTCTGCCCGATCCGAATGCAGGGCACGAGAAGTAT
>Ga0247742_10002250_pt1 | contig 12727 bp, 16 predicted proteins | sample UWRJL208509C2_FD_180944 | JGI IMG/M metagenome (GOLD analysis project Ga0247742, IMG submission 180944) | Plant litter microbial communities from Arlington Agricultural Research Station in Wisconsin, United States - UWRJ-L208-509C-2 | ecosystem: Environmental > Terrestrial > Plant litter >...
TCTAAACGTCGTTGGCAGGTGCCGTTTGTCTGCCGAGGCCATCCCGCCCCTAGGTCCCCCAAATTTGGGTTCCATCCCGCCCATCGGGTGATGACATCTCATGGTTGAGTCTCCGACGCTGGCACCGCGTCAGGGATGTTTAGAAAATAATCTAAGTCTCTAAATGCTACGGAAAGTCATCCATTATTACGAAGGCTCTGAAATGTGGCATACTTACTTACCGCCACCCCTGAGTACTGAGTACCGGATGCTGAATGTCGGGTTCTTACCAGACAACGACAAGGACCAGAAGCAATTGCTTCAAGGTCTCAAGTTCAAATCCTTTCCAAGCACTCGGGTTATAATTTATTCTGATTTATTGTCTTCCTACATCTTCCTACATCGACTTCTATAAATGACATTTAGGAGCTATCCCTTGTTCCACGCATCAGAAATTTATTCTGCTTTCGTCGAAGCACCATGTTCAATATAATGATAGATCGACCGGACACTCAAAATAATGCGTGACCTGACGTAAATCATTGCGACTTCGGCTTTCAGGGCCTGATAATCATTGTCTTGAAACTCAGAGAAACTTCGCGCATCCGAATACAACCTTTTACTGAAATCTCTTCGGTTTTGTATGATTTGATTCGCGGTTTAATGGTATGAGCTTATTCATCTTTCACATTCTTCAGGCATCAGATTCATTTGAGGCTGAGACAGGTTCTTTCAATCGAAGCGGCTCCGAGACGCCACAATCCCTGGCAACCATGGATGGCCATCTTCGGAGTATGTGCCTGACCTTATAAAGCGGCTGCCGCAAATAAATGTAATCGCAGAACGGACGCGGCAGACGCGACCCTCATGTTTAGGGTACCGGTACTCTGCCGTGCATCTCTGCACATCATACTCGGTACGGAACGTTCTGGATTGCTCAGCGTGCATGCACTCTTTCCCAGCTTCTTCCCTCTCCTACTGGTGTCTCCTTCAACATTTGTGGCCCTTGCCCCCAGGACACTGAGCTTGAGGCGTTTAACGACAGCGAAATGGTTGCCCCAACGGAGTACCATCCACCCTGGGAATCCATCCATGCGAGGCAGTACATCTCTTGTGAGTTTTCTGGCAGACTGATATCCCCGGACATAATTATAACTTTCCAATAGTTGCGTCTCTGATATGTATGATCTGGGACCACCTCATAACCATCCAACACGAGTATACCTACATTTGGAGGTACGAATTCATCACCCTTCTGAATCCGACATAGTTTTCTTAATTTTACTACCAGAAGTCGATTTACAATAACCAAATGGTTGTATCTACTTCTGAGATACATTGGAGGTATCTCACAACTGTAAGGCTCTGAACTCCTTTTTCTTTGGCGAGGAGGCTGGCTGAAGTAAACTTTAGTGCGAATCATCTTGTCTCGACGAAACTGTTCTCAGATCCACCGCTTACCCGAGAAGTGTGTTCCACCTGGTTCGCCTTTCAATCAGCCTACGTCCAAATCCTGCTCATTTTATTTGAGTTGATTCTTATGGTGAGAGGTATGTCTACAGCTTTCTCTCTCAAGTTTTGAGGCTCACATATAGGTTTTCTTGCAGTATGGGCGCTTTACAACCAGTCTCTGAAAGTAGCCATGGGACTTGGTACCTTATACGCTTGCGAGATGGCGACAATGGTCTACGCAGGCGTTCGAGTGAACCTGTCATTCGATTTCGATGATACATGCCTGATAGACAAGACTCCGAGGGCAGCACTGGGTGTCGTGTACGCGCTTATGGGACTCTCAGACTGGTGTGGTGCTGACACAAGCACAGTTTAGCGCCTATCACCCTCCAGGTCGTCATTTGGAGCATGACTTTGTATAAGCGGGCTACTTCGCGAAGACAAGGTATCCTTTCTCATAACCTTTTAAATCTGGTATTGCGAGATGGACTTGTCGTTTTTCTGGTTGTCTGCGGTACGCCCTCAAGTCATGATCCTTACGCTGATTCTGCTTAATACCTTTCTGAATATTTTCACCAGCTGCACTAGGGTGCTCCCTATCTTATTCTGTATTCGTACACAATCTAACCCATAGCAGCTGGTCGTGAGCATATTCCTTTCGCCTCCTATAACAATCACTACTGAGCGTATTTTCCACCAATAGAATACTTGCTTCAATCTTAACTATATCGGTATGCATGTCTGCTTTGCTTCAACTATATTTACTCAGAGTATGACCATAGGGATGCCGGGTTATCATCAATATGCAAAAGCTCACGATTACGCGTGCCGAAAACACCGACATCGAATTCGAGCTCACATCCTTCATAGACACTGGTAGTGCCCTCGTTAATACTGGTGTGGCGCTGTCCAATCTTGATCCACAGTCCGACGGCGAGCTGGAGGATGATAAGATTTCGCTGAAAGACCTTTCGTGACAATGGGATCAGGCTCTGTCTTTTAAAACATGGTCGATTATTGTCATTTGGCATCCTTACGCAGGCTTCTATCATGACAAATAGATATCCTGAATACTACTCCTCCAGTAGCATACTGCGTACTATATTCCATAACCTTATACTTGTACAACAGCACTACATTCAATAATGTATGATAACCAATTAAACCTATAGACATGTCGAGCAAAAGACTTCGAGGAAGGCGGGAAGGGTGATAGTAGAGTAAAAGAAAACATGGTGCGACGTCGCGACGCGTAAGCTAGTTTACAGTTTTAGTTATACAGATGATGCGTAATGAGTATGATGGTACAATGTACTGTGGATGTATCGAAAGCAGTTAGACGGTGAAAGTATATCAAGTTATGTGAGGATTAATAAATGAACTGGCCATAAGGAAGTCGTGAAGTCTTAAGATCCGTGATGCGGGCGAGGGTGGGAATGGAGTTACGGAGATCAGTCTCGATGGTTTTCACCTGGCTGAAGTTGCTGTTGGGGAGGCTAAGCGAAAGTGTCTGCAATTTCCAGTCTTTCATAATATGGCTGACGGAGGGTTGCTGAAGGTGAACAAACCAATCGGACTGCGATGAAAGAATAAGCAAATACTGCGCTCGGAAAGAGGAAGGAAAGAGTACTCACCACATAACCTGTTCCGTCAGCATTCCGGGTCATGATACCGGGCCGATATACCATGAGGCGTTGACACTCAAGCTGAAGCGTCTCGAGTTTTGGGCACATTCTCGCTATGCTGACGAGCAGGTCTGGAACTAAGGTGTCCACCTTGATATGGAGGAGACCTAGGTTCTGTGCAAGTCGGCTGTCAGCGGCGAGAATGCTACTGAGCTCCTGTGCTGTGAGACAACGATCCAACAATTTCAGAGATGTCACTTCGGGATGCACAGCAAGGAATTTGATGCTGGCATCCAGCGGGTGGCGAATTGGTCGGAGCGCGACGCTAAATCTTCGAAGACGAGGAAGTGGAGGGCGTATCGCGTCGAGGATGTGTGGAATCCATTCAATATCGTGGTGCTTGGCTTCTTTCCGAAGGGAGAGCAAATTGGTGAACAAGTTGAGTTCGCGAAGCAATGCACCATTTCGCGACAGGAACTCGACGAAATTGATAGGGTTGGAGAGATGGCCACCATCGTACGGAATGGAAATGGAAATGACGCGTAGGTTTGGGAATAGGCCGAGCCGGTGGAAAATGAGGCTCATGTCCAGGTGTTCGGAAGTCTTCGTGGACGTGAATGATAGTGATTTTAAGGTGCGTTTGGTGTTGTTAACAAACACTATGAAGCCATCGTGGGCGTTCTCGATGGCGGCTGAAGGAAGATTGCCTGTGCTGAACGTGAAACAGAGACTCTCGAGCTTAGGAAGGAGGACGGGCGCGAAGGAGTTAAGGAAAACGGGAGGTACTTTGATTGTCAATTTGACCAGGTGATTCGTCCACAAGTTGAGGGTAGGACCAAGGAAGAACCTGTAGAGTTCTGGATGATACTGAGGATTATCGTCCCAGTAGATGTTGTATTCTTCCAGGGAATCCATCCGTTGGAAGGCAGATGTAGCTCGTTGAATGTCTTTGCTCAGACGCTTCTGTAAGCGAAGCTCCGCCACCTTCTTCGTATAGTCCGGGTCAATTAGTTGGCTGCACCATATGAGAATGTTTTCGGTGGCACTGCGAGGAGATTTCGTGCGGGGTTCCACCAACCATGGTCGCATTTTGAGGGACTTCACCCATCTTGCTACGTGAATATCAGGATCGCTTCAAAAGAGGTTTGTGTAAGTCGGCACCTGGTAGCAAAAGTAGTTAGACGTACCCGAGATGCAGAAGCTTCCTCTTGGTATCCCTGCCCCGATGACTGAATATGAGATGTCCATACTTTGCTTTTAGGTATTCCGCATGGAAGACGCTGTTGGTACTGTTCAGCTTGATCAACTCTTCCGGAGGTAAATACGCCACAATCTCGCGTAAGATGTCATCCACCAGTACACGTTCGCCTCTGGATGGTTGATTAATGGGCGACATGTGTAGGTTGTGGGGATGCGGAAACGAGGTCGAGTCAAGCCCAATATTTCGACACGAGGCTGCGGCAATGCAGTGGGAAGCTCGGTAAGTCACGTGTATGTAGGCGTCTTCCGTTGATGAACTTCATGGTATCGAAAGTCGCGGAAGAGGTTGAAAAGAGGGAGAGGTGAAAAAAGAAATGGAGACCCTCGTTGAAACTTGGTGGGGAGATTGGCCGAACGCCGCTGAAGCTAAAGGCTGTGACTGCGCCACCATGTGATTTCAGACAGATGTCGAGACTCTTGGAGAGGGCGGAGCAAATACCATCCCGGGGGTTGGGGTAATGCTGTAGGAGACTTGGCTGCACGTAAATTAGGATGTTGTTTTATAGAGGTCGTTATCAGATACTTACATAATAGAAGCGTCCAAGCTTCTGGTGTGCCCTTGGATCAGAAATGTAGTTTGACACACGAAAAACACGCGTTCTTAGAGTGCATGTTCATCGCGATGGCCAGCGATACCCTTGTTGTTTTTCAAGTGAGCTACCCCCCACCCAGCTCGTTCGAGAGCAGCAAATACCCAACACGATAAAATACGGACTCGCAGTGGATAGCAACCGTCGAGTTGGAAACTGAGGGACTTCAATGTCAATCACACACACAGGTGGTAGAGTATAGGCAGGCTTCTACTAACCTTCCTCGTTGATAGCAGGATCACTTCAAGGCTTGTCCACAGTCGTCAATCTTTTTGAAGGAGGGTCTAATGCGTGAAGAGCCACACATTCCGCTGGAGCAGGAAACACCAAAAAAAACCAAAAGAAAGGGGCCTAATGTTTTGGAGGTCAATCGCCTTTACAAGAACGGACTGGTGTTGTTGGTGGTCAAGCAGAGACCTGTGCCGGCTGAGACTGCTGGGCGACCTTGGATGAAAACAAACACCCCAAAATAACGCGTGCGACGCGACGCGTCTTTCTTTGGCAATGGTATAAATTTAGCATCTCGGTCGAATATCTGATGAACGCGGTTTATATTTAACGAATCGGAACTTGCGCGCTGGAGCCAGCGGGAGGACTCGCTTAAAAACCCCAGTACTAGTTCGACATGCTGGCTATTGAATCCGAGCACAGTACATTGCTCAAAAGCTCTAGACCCGGAACCAGTGTTTCATACGGATCGGACGTTGAAAAAACGTTGACCGTCGTGGGTTACTGGAACTGACCTTCTGAATACTTTCAAAGAAGTCAATGGATTTAAACTGCTGCAATTGAAGAGAGGCTGATAGTGCACGGAACAGGACATTCCAGGTACACAATGGCATTTGATTCGATCGAGGGTGGTACGTCTACTATTCAATCCCAGATACCACTTTGCACCAAATACATCTTCCATTCACAGCGGCCAAGGCTGCTTGGTCATACGACTTGCTGGAACCGAACCCCCACTTCAGATGCTGGTTTACTCGGCCCACAGATGTCCAGTCGGCTGCAATCGCGATGGCGAACAAGGCTTCTACGACCAACTCTGAGTTCACCAAGACAGAGGAGGTACTCACTCTTGGCTCTTTCTGAACACCGTGGCTCGTTCATGACATGTCTTGTCTTCTTGTGTGGAGTTCCAGGCTGTTCCAGGTCGAATCCGCAGCACCGTCTTTGACTTACGTGTTCACACACTTGCTGCCGGCCTGATACTAGCTCTTGGAAGATCTTTAGAGGGCACGATCCTGCAGGACAACGTTTCGGACGAGCCCAATGTCATCGCTCAGTTCAATGCACAGTTCACGGATGTCAAGCAGCAGGATATGGAGAAGATGAGAAGGTTAGTCCGCGAGCTGGAGGATCCCAAAAGGACGTTCTTTGCGCTTGTCGCCTACAACAACCGGCTAGCCCTAGATGTGAGGGTCCACGATGAGAAGCTCACAAAGCTCAGGTACTGATGCACGCGAGAAGACAACGAAGATGGAATGCGAAAAGCTTCATGCGCAGAATGTGGACATTCGAGCGGAAATCACTCGCCCTTGGAGGCGAATGGAACAACAGGAAGTTATTGGATGGCAGAATCTATCTGGCAAAAGGAGTCATTAAAATGTGCGTTTGTGCAGAAGGGTACCCAAGCGGCGCTCCCTTGGAATGTACCGGCACCCATCACGCACAATCATGATATCCTGGACAAATTTGAGAAGTCTCATTTCAAGAAGCATCAGCATCCTCTCACCCGGTGAGCTATCCCATGGCCTATCGACTTCGATCCTCGAGTTTTCTGCTCCCATGTGATCTCAAAGAAGGGCTTTGACAGATTCTTGCAAGCGTTTTGCGGAACTGAACCATGGAAAAGTCGTGACAATTGCGTCGCAGCACTCCAGAGATTGAATGAATGTATTCCATCCTGACAACTGGAAGGCCAAGAAGACGCTGGTAATGGCCTATGCAGGTTCCTCGGATAGGCCGCCTACTGCGGAAGAGACTATCTGCGTCGCTCTTGACAAAGCCATAGCGCAAACTATGGAGCGCTCGTTTGGAAACCAGAGCAAGCCCAGTGCCTCAGGCTATGACCCAGGTGCGACTCGCGTCGGTGGATGGTGTTTGAGTTAATATCTAAGGCGAAGGTGCCAGCCTCACTAATCTCAGTTACACTCAGCACCTCCCAAAGTCTGTCTGACTCCTTTCCATTATGTCTAAATCTGTCTCAAGTCTCGAATAATTGTGTATTTACCTGGGTCCTTTACTCTCGACCATGACTTCCTCATACTGTTTCCAACTGTCTCCTCAGACCTCTACCCCACAGCGCGAATCCTCTGATGACTTGCCGATTGACCTTGCGATGGGTTCAATGAGCGATCACAGAACAGAATATCACTGGAACGCCATGCCAAATTCCACTAAGATATCCTCATAAGAAATAATAGACTGGACTTCGAATCTATTTATTTTTATCTACATGTAGATGAGTTGAGTAAGGAAAAGAAAGCGGTTCAGGCAACAGTAGATGAAAAAAAACCGCGATGAATAAGCTGGAGGCTGAGTTCCGATGCCAGAATAATTATACAAGGACGATCGTCAAGTATGTGCAGTTAGGTATGCCAATAATGTGCCATCGGCATCATGAATACATATACAGTGAGTATTTGAAGAACCTTGCATTATCCAACGATTTGGGTAAATGTTCGTATTTCTTAATCGAGAGAGAGCCGGTATCCAGATTATTGGTCTGAAGCTCCTTCGGATCTACGGAGCTGGATGGTTGTAGGTTGGCCACTCCTCGCCTGCTCGAGCTCGGCGTCTGTCAATGTCATAGGGATGTTCATCGACTCCACGACCAATGCTACTGCATCATTTCCTTGCGCCACTCGTTTGATTATGAGGATGGGCGAAAATACCTATTAGATCGGTGTAGATGTCAGGTTGATTACCACAATATCTAAGAGGAAAAACTTACGGAAACGTGGACCGTTAATATTCGCGGGATCCACGAAGCAAAGGGATACAAAAACATGGAAAGTAGGAAAACCAGGTAGGTGATTGTGATGAGCGCGCATGCTTCCACACAGATCGACATGATTCTAGTGTATGGAGAACCATACTCCTTTCCGAGAACCTTTGAAATTTCTCGCTGATAATTCATGATGCGAACAACAATCAACGTGGCGAAAATCAGGTTCCCAAGTATGGTGATGATGGCCAGACCAGGATAAGAGAGGTTTACTAAACCTATCCGACTGAAGAGGGCCATCTCAATTCCTGGGATGGGTGACGATGAGAACAACATGAGGATCCCTATAGCTGGAGTATTGAAGGTTGTAAATCTATATTTCCGACTCCTTGGAGGTATAGGCATAGAAAGGTGCATACCTAGCGATGCGAACGAGAGTAGTACCAGAAAGCCAATGAATCCAGCACGCCGACGCCCAGATAAATCTGCGTAGAGTCGAAGGACTCTCCAAAGCTGAAGGGGTTAACAGGTAAGATTGGCGTTAACATGACGAAAGAGCTTATCGCACCAAGAAACCATCCGCGCCCCAAATCGCAAGCGTCGTACAGACTGAATTCGCTCCGACTAGGAACAAGACCGTGTCGTTTCCTCGGGTAGTGAATATGGATTTCGTAACGTAAAAGACGTCTACAATCAGGTGGAACACGCTTATGCTCGTCATGACGGTGATGTATCCAAGTAGGAGGAAGTATATGCGTTTCGATTCCAAACCAGATTTTTGGCAGAATTTCTTGTAGACAAGTCGGAAACATGATATTGATAATGACAGGACGACACCGCAAGCAAAGGCGGATATGATCGTGCCAAGCATGAATATCTCGAGGTAGACATTTGGACCGGGCACGAGCCAGGGTGTCTTGGTGGACATGGTTGGGGGCAATCAGAGAAAGTGGTTCAGTACATATGCTTTCAAACGGGGACTGTGTCCTACGTGTGTAAAGAGTTATTGACGGAACTGCGCAGGAGCCTATAGTATCGTAATCATCAGGGACAAACCCCACTCTAAAAGAATGACTAAGGACATTGTTGTTTGGTTGACCTAAGAAAAGGTTGAACGTGACGTTTATTAGTTCCATTGTACATGAAGCACGCTGATGAAGGAGTCAGACGAAAACCTGGTGAGCTCTTTAGATCTCAGGAGTTTTGCCGCAGCGTGCGATTTGCCTCAATCCCGCCAGATACTTGGCGCGCTTCGAGGTCGAAAGTACCCGAAGGTAGTACGTTTTCTCATGAGAATCGGCGTTGTCGCATGTGTCGTCGCCTTAAAATACCTAAATCCTTTCATATACCGCCACCTCGACGGAGGGGTGGCTCATCCCAAGTTCATCCATGTTCGTTGTGAGCTCGTTCGCCATCTGTAAATATTTTGACCCGCCCAACCATACCTACGTATTACTATATAACATACTTTCTTACTCTGGAGCCGTGAATTCTGGTACTTATTTCACAAAGTAGTAGAGTAGATGAAGGTAGGACTGTGGGGTAGATACGACGGTTTACCATACTAGTATCTGTCTTCACACCCCATGCACCACGACTTAGAAGCCAAGCCCACCCTCGAGCGCGTGAGTTCAAGATACAAATTTTGGGAAGACCGTCATAGTCTGCTTCAAAACGGCATACTATATCAAGATTAAGTGCAATAAATGAGTTGTCAAATGACCCAGTAAGATAGACAGGGTTCTCGCGACACGCGTCCACGGGCGCCAAACGGGCGCCTATGTGGATTAGATCATTTGAGGCAGTCAACGTAGGTTTGTGACTAGCAGCCTACATTCTATCTATTTGTAATTAAATGTAGATGAGTTCAGGACGGCAAATAAAGCGGTCCAGGAAAGAGCTAGAAGGATACTCATCTTTTGCTATCCACCGTGATGGTTGGTCATCTAGCATAACTACTGGTTTTGGGTTATCCCCTGAAAATGTAGATGAAAAAAAAGTACAATAAATAAGGTGGAGCTAGAGGTAGAGTCCTGGTACCGGAATAATTATACAGAGACGATCGTCGAATATCTGTAGATATACCAATAATATGCTGTCAGTACCATGAATACATATAGAGTGAGTACTCGAAGAACCTTACATTATCTAACAATTCGGGCAAATATCCGTGCTACTTGACCTCGAGAGAGCCGGTATCCAGAAGCTCATTGGTCTGAAGCTCCTTCGGATCTACAGAGCTGGATGGTTGTAATTTGGCCGCTCCTCGCTTGCTCGAGCTCGGCGTCTGTCAATGTCATAGGGATGTTCATCGACTCCACGACCAATGCTACTGCATCATTTCCTTGTGCCACCCGTTTGATGACGAGGATGGGCGAAAATACCTATAAGATCAATGTAGATTTAAAGCTGCTTGCCATAATAAAAATCTGAGAGGGCAAACTTACGGAAGCGTAAACCGTCAACATTCGCGCAGTCCACCATGAGGAAAAGGGATGCAAGAACACGAAAAATAGGAATACTAGGTAGGTGATTGTGATCAGTGCACATGATTCTACGCAGATCGATATGATTCTGGTGTATGGGGAACCGTAAGCCTTTCCGAGAAGTTTCGAGATTTGTCGTTGATGGTTCAAGATGCGAACCACGATCAAAGTCGCGAAAATCAGGTTCACAAGTACGGTGACGATGGCCAGACAAGGATAAAACACATCGATGTGTGAGAATGTGAAGATCGTGAAGCCCCCTATAGCTAGAGTAAAGGTATAAATGTGTGGTTTCGAGCCTTTGGAGGTGGGATAGGCATAGAAAAATGCATACCTAGCGATGCCAGCGAAAGTAATACTAGAAAGCCAATGAACGCAGCACGCCGACGTCCAGATAAATCTGCGTAGAGCCGCAGGACTCTCCAAAGCTGCGGGGTTGAGATTGGGGAAAGCATGAGGAAAGAGTAAGTCTCACCAAGAACCCATCCGCGCCCCAAATCGAGAGCGACATACAGACTGAATTTGTTCTATCTTGAAACACCTGCAAGGCTCCGAACTGTCCTAGAGTGAATGTGGATTTCGTAACGTACACGCCATCTGCAATTAGGTGGAACAGGCTGATGCTCGTCATGACGGTGATGTATCCAAGTAGGAAGAGGTATATGCGTTTTGACGTTAGACCAGATTGCTGGCAGAATTTCTTGTAGACAAGTTGGAAACATGATATCGACAATGACAGGACAAGACCGCAAGCAAAGGCGGATATGATCGTGCTGATCATGCGTATCTCGAGGGAGACCTCAGGACCAGGCACGAACCCGGGCCAGGGTGTCTCAGTGGACATTGTTCGGGCAGTCAGGGAACGTGCACTCTGGTAGTACGCCATCCATGTTTTATAACAAGGCTATCTGTCAACGTGTGTAAAGAGTTATTGATAGAGCTGCGCAGAAGCTATGGTGTAGTGATCATCAGCGCTTTAAGAACCCCGTCGTCTGATTGACCTAAGAAAAGGACATTCCACGACCGATAGGGTTGAATATGACGTTCATTAGTTTCGTTGTCTACGAAGCGCGCTGATGAAGGAGACGAGGACCTCTTGAGCTCTCATGAGATCTGGCTCAATTCGGAAAATTTGTGTGCATAAAGTTGAAGTCCGCAATTCAAGTCACTCTCTATTAGAAGAGAGAAATACACTCGAGTCAGAATAGGATGGTATGAATATGTACAATGTAAACGAAGAGTATAGATAAAGTAAATGATATATACAAAGGTATAAGGCTACGAGGCGCCTATTGTGAGTGTGTTCCGAGTCGATGTTATCAGTATGCTAGTGTGAGGATAGGTGCAGGTATACAATTTATCGATCTATCTATGTATGATGAAGTGTCCCGTACTGGCGTTGAAATGTAGAACGCCAGATGATTAGAGATGAGAGATGAAAAATTTGAATAATGAGAAATAAATTCAGTCAGATGATGCACATTAGGTGCGATGCCAGTGAGATGGGAGATAGATGCGTGAAAGAGATGAAGCGAGAAAACGATGAGATGAGGAAATGAGGAAAACAGAGCTATAGTGACCAAGATGGCTCCGTCGTATGGGAATTAAGGAAGTCAAAGTCTTGAGGTAGGATGAGGCCTGTCTCAGGCGTCCACTGACACTGGGCCATAGCCAGCGACTCGTTACTCCGCCAATTATTGACAGATTCCAAGTTCAAGGCACTAGTCGCAGGGTACTCGAAGCTTTCGTTGGATTGGAACAGAGGTTCCTGCTCCACGTATGAAGTTGGCGGGACGGAGGGGAGGGCGAAGGATGCAGGGATCGAAGAGACGATCGAGGGATCCAACAACATCATTGTAGGGTCAATGCACCCGTGCGAGAAGTCAGGCTGTATAAAGCCAAAATCGCCAACACTGATGTCGCAAGCATCGCCGATGAAAAAACCAGTCAGAGAGAGTTGAGGAGCCTCCTCAAGGAGATTGACACGGAACATCGACTCCTCACGGTCGAAGACGGTGAACTTGAGATCAGGAAGTTCGAAGCCAGAGCCGAAATGCATGGACCCGGCCCCGTAGAGAAGAGCGAAGTCGTTCAGCTCCTTGCTATTGTCTGACTGTCTAATCTCGATCTGAGATTTGTCGCAGAAGATATCAAGCTCGGACATGAGGTCCCCGAAGGTCATCGACATCACGGTGGTGGGTTCGTTGGGAACGACGACCGAAGGTTCAAAAGGCTGGCTGGGTGTCTCATGGATGGAATCGCGTGGGGATTGAGGTGAAGAGGGGCTGGGGGATTGGGAGGAGCGAGGTGACGAGGACTCGGTATCTGACGGACACTCGTCAGTTGCTGGGACGGCAGGCGCGAGGTCGATCGTGAAGGCACCGA
>Ga0247742_10002251_pt1 | contig 12725 bp, 12 predicted proteins | sample UWRJL208509C2_FD_180944 | JGI IMG/M metagenome (GOLD analysis project Ga0247742, IMG submission 180944) | Plant litter microbial communities from Arlington Agricultural Research Station in Wisconsin, United States - UWRJ-L208-509C-2 | ecosystem: Environmental > Terrestrial > Plant litter >...
GAAACTCTGGCGACCCTATATATGGTGGTTCTACCCTCAACCGGCATTATCGTGTAATCATGGAACTCTGCTGCATTTTACCGGCTCTCCCCGAGCCAGATGACCGCTGGCTTCACCCTAGACCTTCTGTTACATTAGTGTTGAAACTGGCGTATTACTGGGGCGCTCGGGGAACTCGTGAAAATTCTGGAACCCACTTGACTTCACTGAAGACTGCGCTACGGCTGCGATCGTTGAATTATAGAGTCCTTTATTACGAATCCAACTGAAACGGATGACTATCACACCCGGTCATGAACACCACACAAACTGTCCTATGTAATCCAATTGCCTATGTACCAATCCCACGACATGGGCACCGCGTATTCTAGACTTTAGACCGTGGTAGGATCCTGAGGGACGATGGGTTGACAACATCCCCAGCAGCCCTCTGACCCACTTGGCGCATAACCTTTGGCGCAAACTGGAGGCTCCGTGTGGCACACGGCTGTGCAGATTATGGGGGCCGGGCTGACGACGGGCTGGCAGCATCCCCAGCAGGCTGGAGAACCAGAGGGTGCTTCACCAGGCGGGCACACGGGCTTGGTTGGGCGGCAAACAGCGGTGCATATGTGTCCCTGCGGGGTGGCGGAAGCGCCGAGGATGGCGCTGGCTGCGATGGCGAGAGCGATGATGAACTTCATTTTTTGAAGGTGACTGAGACGTTGAAGAAAGGTCAGTGATAATTTGATGTCATGGGTGTAGGTTACTAACCTTGATTCAAGGTGTTTGAAGTGGATGGTCTTGTCGTGTTCTCGACAAAGCAAATGTCCTGGAGAAGGGGTCAGTCTGGCACACTTGCTAAGAGTTGGTGAGAGCTCACAAGTAGCCTGAGAAGTGCTGCGATGGCGATTCCTCTGAATAAAGCCCTCGCTTTTATATCCCAGGCTCATGCCTTTCAAGCTTGCCAAGAGCTTGTGGGTGGGTGTGGCTGACATACAAAGATCCGCAACTAGTTTGCGGTCCTATCCTTGTTACGAGATCCATTTCTGGCGGATATAACGGTATTCAATACTCCAGATATGGTGGCAACAATTCTAATGCCGTTCGTTTGGGTTTCGAGTCAGCTTGCCCGAGCCTTCATTGCCATAGTTTGGGCCGATTCTCCGGCTGACTGGCCACATTCCGTACGATACACTCGGGAGAGCCTACACGGCGAAAGCGACCTAGTGGGATAAAGACAAGGAAGGAAAGAGAGGTAGCTACAGCCGACGGTGTGGCGCGCTTGAGCGTACATTCCGCGTTGACGTCGCTTTGGCTCGTACTGAAGTTTCCCGCAAGCCCATCCTATGTAGCTCGGCGCCAGATGACTTCTGACCAGAGACACTCAGGCTACTATATCAACACAGCTTCAGCGAATGCTACTCTGACTTTACATTAAACAATCTCTCAATATCTTAAATTCATGAACATATTCCCCACTTTAGTGACAGTCACTGAAGGTCTGGGAGATTCAGATGTGTTTGAATAGTTCGGAAAGACAGTATGTCTTGCGATGAAGGGATGGCCGTGTAACCTCCTTCAGTGAGCTGGGTCGAAACTTAAATGAGCTCTGCTATCAGTGAAAGAAAACGACGTAGAATTCTCGTTTATGTAAGTTCGTTTCACGATCACTTTCAAGCTGTATTTGCTCGTCGAATAAATGCGCTTCTTTTTTAGAACTTCAACCTATCTGTCTCACATTTACACTCTTTTGATAGACTCTTTCTTTCTTATTATTACATGCACGTAAAATCCTAGTCATTGTTCTATGCGCAGAGACTACAACACTACCACACGGGCCTTGGTCGAACCCAGTCTTCTCTGACCCAACCATCTGTTCAGATCAGACACAACGAAATTCTGACGGCCCTATCTATGGTGGTTCTACCCTTCCGCCATCATCGTGTAATCATGGCTACCAGTTCTCCCCGGGCCAGATGACGCTGACTTCATCGGACTCGCTACCCTGGACCTTCTGTAACATTGGTGTTGAAACTGGTGTATCACTGGGCCGCTCGGGGAACTCGTGACAATTCTGGACCTCTGGCCACTCCACTTGACTTGGCTAAAGACCGGCGCTATGGCTGCAACCGTTAAACTATAGAGTCCTTTATTACGAATCCAACTGAAACGGATGACTATCACATTCTATCGTGAATACCACATAAAATGTCCTATGTAATCCAATTCCCTATGTGCCAATCCACAAAGTGGTGGTGCTTCAAGTTCGTATTCTGGACTTTAGACATACAAAGATTCGTATCTAGCTTGCGGTCTTGGCCTTGTGATGAGACCCTACACTTCTTGCGGATATAACGGTATGTAATGCCCTATATATAGCGGGGAATAACTGTAATCTCGTTCGTTTGGGTTTCGAGTCAGCTCAGTGCCAAAGCCTTCATTGCCATAGTTTGGGCCGACTTCTCCGACTGACTGACTACATTCCGCACGATATACTTTTGGTAGAGCCTACACGCCGAAAGCAACCTATTAAGATAACAAAGGCAAAATCAGCAAGGAAGTAAACGTCGCTGCAGCCGACGGTGTCGGGCGCTTAAGTGACAGTCCGCGTTGACGTTGCTCTGGCGCGTGCTGACGTCTCCCGCAAGATCCTGTACGTGTAGCCTAGTGCCAGATGACCTCTGACCAGAGACACCCCAGGCTGCTATATAAACATGGCTTTAACAAATGATACTTTGGCTTCCATTAATCTCTCAATGTCTTGATAGTTAATTCATGAACATATTCCCTCACTTTACTTTCGAGTCACTGAGGCTCTGGGACGTGTGTTTGAATGGTTTCTAGTCTTTTGAAAGTCAGCATAGTTTTGCGATATCGGTTGGGTGTGAAGAAGATGGCCTAAGCTATACATGATTGCGATGATTGCGATGTGACCTCCTGCAGTGAGCTGGGTCGAAACTCCAATTTTGAGTGAACCTTCCGGTTCGACCATAAGTTAAACTGAAGGGTCGAGTCCGCAGAATATCTCCGGTGGCGAAAACATAACGGCGGACGTTCATTCTGTTACTCTGCGCCGGCGCCAATATTGATTGAGTATCACTTTTTGGTCATTCGGAACAAGATGCAGTGCAGTCCTAAGGTCTCATAATTAAGGGACCTATCAAACAGTCTTCGTGCCTTTCTACAGGCCGATGCGAGTCATGTATACCGACAATACCTTGCGCCTGTCGATAGCGGCTGCCTGATATTCTCGTAAAAAGAAGCGCACTCCTGAGAACATGACGACATGCCTTCATACAACCACAGATGGTTTATCTACCGCTGACAATGATCAAAACGCACGGCACCTCGCTACCCAATGCGCAGTCAACCTTCTGTGAAAACATATACCTAATTTGGTATTCAGGTACGCACAGCGGCGGGCCGCGATGACGCTTTTAGGCGCCGAAATCGTTCGCGTGCAATGCTCTTGGCATTGCTAACCCAATGCAGAGCGTCCTATATGATATGCAATGATTTGTACTCGAGAAATAAAGGTTCAAAGTATTTTTTGGGTATCCCGTTTTGATCAGTCTCCAGAGAGAAACGATCGTAATGCCTGAAAGGGCTCCTCCGTTACACGATCTATATGGAGACCACTGAACGTAAAGTCTTGAATAACATCTCTCAGGTATAAGAGCAGCTCGAGCGCCAGGTACTTAAGATGGTATGTAGAGACGGCGCTGATATACTGCCTCACTTGGAGCTCGGTGATTAGTACTCAGGGGTACAAATCTCGGAAGGTGACGTTATGGCTCTTGGCAAACCTTCGGGAGAAAATGTTTTATCAGACCGTTGGTGAACCAGAACTCGAATGCCCCAGACACAAGGGACAAGGACCTTTTTCAGGTGGAGAACTGCGGCCTAAATGAAAAACATGATAAATACTGTGTGTCGTTCTGAACTCTTGTGAAGAATTGGTATCCAGCCATGAGGCGGTATTTCTCAGCACTTCGGAGCAAAACACTGTAGAATATATTGAATTCACCTGTGCAATGAGGCCAAACTAAACGTATTCTATACCAGAACACCTGAAACATTCAAAAGTGGTCTCCTCGTGATCGGATACAAAGAACGCAAGGCCTCTTATTTCTTTCGCTTTAGTTTGAGAAGGGGTAGAAGATGACAATTTCTTTCGAGAGAACTCCGGTAAAGCTTTATACCCAAGTCCCAACACGTTAGTACACATGTCAGAATATATAAAATGATACATGCAAAGGTTCAGAACGGTACACAGTATTTATCATGTTTTTCTTTGATTTAGGCCGCTGTTAGAAAAAGTCTTTGCCCCTCCCAATTGGGCACGGGCCGCTGGTAAGATCTATCACGTGATTGTATCCCCATTTGGCACATTTGACGTGGTCGAGTTGGCAGATCTCCAGGACTCCAGCACACTCTTCCTCACCGTCCTCGTTGTCGTCAGCAGTCACAGCGGGCGACAGTCTGAACCTCACAGCATGCGCTCATGGACTATATTAGGGGTCCTCACTCTCTCGCTTGCTTATGAATCTCTGGCATTTAAAGCCGGTGACTTCAAAACCTGTTCACAGTCTGGGTTCTGCCGACGTGGACGTGCACTCTCCGGACGCGCCAATGAAGCAAAATCCTCTTGGGTGTCACCCTACTCGGTCGACCCTACTTCAGTCACCGTCTCCCCAGATCAAGCCGTCTTCACTGCCACAGTCAAGTCTACCTTGTATCCAGATGTGAACTTCGGCTTGGAAGTTCGCATTCAGGATGATGGCGTTGCAAGGATTCGGATGGATGAGGTGGGAGGGATTCGGAAACGCTATGATGAAGCGGCTGCATGGGCACTAATTGCAGAGCCAACTATCAGCAAAGACATCAAATGGACGACTGGAAAGAAAGACGTCAAAGCGGTGTACGGTGACAAGAAAGACATCGCAGTGGTTGTGAACTACGAGCCTCTCCGGGTCACTCTTCTTCGTCACGGAAAGGAACAGATTGTCCTCAATGGGCAAGGGCTCCTGCATATGGAACACTCTCGCAATAAAGCAATCCCTCCCACAACTACTGAAGAGAACAAACCTGTTGAAGGGGAAACCGCTGAAGGTGAACAAGTACCTCTCAAGGTAGAAGATACCAAAGTAGAAGAACTCAAGGCAGAAAACCCTCGTGCTTGGTTTGAGGGCGAGTCCGAGGACGCTCTCTGGGAGGAAACCTTTTTGTCATGGACTGACTCGAAACCCAAGGGTAATTATATCGCTCATTACTATTCTGATGAGATTCTCAAAAAATTGCATAGGTCCGGAGTCACTCTCCTTGGATATTTCCTTCCCTAATCATGGCTTCGTCTATGGCATCCCCCAACACGCCACTCGACTTGCATTGCCATCCACCACAGGCAATGATCCCACCTACACCGATCCTTACCGCCTCTACAATTCTGACGTCTTCGAATACCTGGCGGACTCTCCAGTTTCGTTGTACGGCTCCATCCCTCTCATGCACGCTCATTCTGCCGAATCAACAGTCGCCGTTTTCCACGTGGTTGCCTCCGAAACATGGATCGACGTGTCCCACTCTTCTGAGAAATCCACGGAGACGCACTGGATATCTGAGTCAGGCATCCTCGACACCTTCCTGATTCCTGGCCCAACTGCGGAGGATGTATTCAAGCAATATTCAAGACTCACAGGTACACCTGTGATGCCTGCCCAATGGAGCTTAGGGTACCACCAGTGCCGTTGGAACTATGTCTCCTCCGAGGATGTTCGTTCAGTTCAGAAGAGGTTCGACGAGGAAGATATGCCTGTGGATGTCTTCTGGCTCGATATTGAGTACTCTGACGACCACAAGTACTTCATGTGGAACGAGAAGACCTTCCCTGATCCTGTCGAGATGACGAACGACGTTGCTGCTAACGGACGCAAGGTTCGAGTTTCTGCCTTGAATATGCGTTGGATAAGGAAACTGACCAGCTTTCCCAGATGGTCGTCATTGTTGACCCACACTTGAAGCGTGTCGATAACTATCCTGCGTACAAGATGGCCTCGGAGCTTGGTGTTCTTGTCAAACCCAAGTCAGGCGAAGGCGAATACGAAGGCTGGTGTTGGCCTGGGAGTAGTTCCTGGACGGACTTCTTCAACCCAACCGCATGGGACTGGTGGAAGTCGATGTTCAAAATCGATCCACAAGCTGAAGGCAAATGGTCCTGGACTAAGAGTACGACGGACGTTCATATTTGGAACGACATGAACGAGGTATGTCCCTTATTAGACGTGAGAGGGTGTTTCTGACGTTGGGAATAGCCTTCGGTGTTCAATGGCCCCGAAATTTCGATGCCGAGGGATAACGTTCATTACGGAGGTTGGGAGCATCGTGATGTCCACAACGTTAATGGCATGCTCTTCGTGCGTATATTTCGTATTCGTTTCGACTCCGCTAACGCTTGACCTTTAGTCTAACTTGACGTACCAAGCCGTCGCAGAACGCACTGACCCTCCTCAACGACCTTTCGTCCTTACTCGTGCGTTCTATGCTGGCTCTCAGCGTTTTGGCGCTATGTGGACTGGAGATAACCTCGGTACCTGGGAACACATGGCCGTCGGCGTCAAGATGGTCCTTGCAAATGGTCTTGGTGGATTGAGCTTTGCTGGATGTAAGCCTCTCAACGAATTACTAGAACCATATCTCATCCAATCTTCAAATCTTTAGCTGATGTTGGTGGATTCTTTGGCAATCCCGAACCGGAGATGCTTGTACGCTGGTACCAAGTTGGTGTCATGGCGCCTTTCTTCCGAGCCCATGCCCATATTGATACTAAACGCCGTGAACCCTACCTGTTGGACGAGCCTTATAAGGGTATTGTCAAGGATATCCTACGCCTCAGGTATTCGATGCTTCCAATCTGGTATACCGCTTTCAGGGAGACATCAGTGACTGGCATGCCCATCTTGAGGTACGTAAAACAACGTGAACTAATGAAAATTGAATATTTACACCTCCTTAGACCTCAATTCATCATGTTCCCGAAGGACAAGGCCGGTTTCAACGTCGACGATCAGTATTACATTGGCTCGTCTGGTCTACTCGTCAAGCCTATCACCGCCAAAGACGTCCGCGAGACCACCGTGCGCCTCGCCGAGGACCAAGTCTACTACGACTACTTCACGCACGATGTATTCCGCGGCTCGTCCAAGGGCAAAGAGATCACCGTCCCAGCTGCACTCGAAAAATTACCTCTATTCATTCGCGGCGGTTCCATCCTAGCTACTCGTGAGCGTCCTCGCCGTGCTTCCTCCCTCATGAAGTACGACCCCTTCACCCTCCGCATTGCGCTTGACAAGTCTGGCCTAGCCCATGGCGAACTCTACCTCGATGACGGTGTGACATATGAGCACCAAAAGGGTAGCTTTATCTGGCGTGGGTTCACCGCTGCCAAAGGGAAAGGCGCAAAGACAGCCTTACGGCTGACGAGCACTGACCTGGCAGCTTCAAGGCCCAGCGAAGCGGTGGACGGTGTTGCGCTTAGAGAATTCAATGCTCAGAACGCATTTGCGAAGGACATCAAGGATGTTAGAGTGGAGAAGGTTGTGGTGCTTGGGTTGGCAGCGAAACCCTATAGTGTGAAAGTCGAGGGTGGTGATGAATTGCAATGGGAGTTCACGCCTGGAGTTGCGGCCACCGGAAAGAAGGAGGGTGTAGCGAGTGTACTGTCGATTAAGGACCCGAAGGTCTTGATTACCAAGGACTGGGCTATTGTTATCCAGTAGATGTGAATTGGATGGAGATAGACCTACCAAAATGAAATGTGATTTGTCCTCCTTACATGGTTCTTCAGAGATGAGAATCCTCGTATGTGTTCAACCTCCTTGACTCGTGCCTCAAAGGCTCAAGTCTGGGGATCTCATAGAAAGCTGACCTACAACATAAAGTCTACCCTTAATCTTTGTACTCGTAGAAGCCCTTTCCGTTTTTCCTGCCATACCACTGAGCATCAACCATTCGCTCTAGGAGAACGCTCGGTCGGTATTTGGAGTCCCGCGTGCCCTCGTATAATGTTTGTTGGATCGCAAGGCAGGTATCAAGGCCAATGCTGGGAACGAGTGAGATGAATGCCGCCCTCTATAGAATTGTACGTACAAGTCGGCAAGTTGTAGAGGACCCATTGGGTGGTTCATCCCAAGCTTCAGCGTGGTATCTATGTCGTCTCGAGTTGCTGTACCCTAAGAAATCTCAATAAGGGGACAGTCTAAAATTGCAAATGGGGGATGCGTACCTTTTCTAAGCACATAATAGCCTACAGGACTTATCAGAATCGCGCTCGCTTGTGTTGGTAAGACTTACTTCGTTAATGAAGGGCATCAACAGAGCATTGGAGACAAATCCTGGGACATCTTTCGACACCGTCACGTCTGCACCAAGGGGATCAGGGCTCATAATAGCATCACCAACACTGAAAAAGACCAACCTTTCCCGCATGCGATAGCAAAAGCTCTCGATCTTTCGAGAGTTTCTTCTGAAGTTTGCAGTGCTGAGATTAGCTCAACCAATTTCTAGGCCAAAGCATCAATAAATTATCTACTGTTGTTCATGAAGGGCATACCATGACGGGTACAGGGTTGAAGAAGTGTAGTCCTATGCATTGATTCAAATGAGAACGATGAAGGCAAACATATGATTAGAGAGCGTACCAACCACACGGGAAGCACTCTTCTTCCCTTCCTCGCTTGCAGCACTGAGACCGTTGGGTATAGCAGACGCGGCGATCTTCGTTATACTAATCGAGCTCGTGTTGGTAGCAAGGATGGTATCCGGCCGCAGCTCAGCTGCAAAGGATGCAAATATATTTTGCTTCAGAGATAAATTCTCCGATACAGCCTAGGTGATATGGTAAGCTTCCTGTTGCCCAGAAAGATTCATGATCCGCAACACACCTCAATGACCATATCCACATCTCTCAACCCTTTAATCCCTTGGTCTTGACCAACAACAGTCACTCTATCCTTTGCCTCTTTCGCTTGCTCATTCGTAATCCTTCCTTTTGCCACGTCCTTCGCGAGAAGCTTGTCCATAAGCGACAGTCCCTTCGCCACTTGTTCCGGGGAACGATCGTGTAGAAGCACAGGAACCTTTGCGCGCAGCGCAGAGACGAGGGCAATACCAGTGCCCATCTGGCCAGCCCCTAGAACACCAAGAGTACGAATTCCGTGAGCGATAGACATTATTTAGACAAGGTGAAATGTGACGAGAAGAGGAAAAGACCTTGCAAACCGGAGCATGTTACCGCGACCCGGAGCACGTGAAATCATGGCATAACTGCGACTCCGAGGACGATAACCTGCGACCTAACATACACTCAAAACCACGACCCAATATCGTCAGCTGCTGACCTGGAGGAAGTAATGGTGACTGGATAACTCAAAGGTTTCAAGTCGTCTTCGACTCTAGAGAAGGTCCATGCGGCTAGCTTGAAGCTCGCTACACGCCACTCATCACCACGATTTGACCTATTGCTACTTTCTGACTTGGTCGAACAACTCGTGGGGCTCACCGGGAAAACCTCTAATACAATAATCGATGGTAGTAGCCCCGATATTCCCTCCGAATCCCTCATTCTGGTTTATTTCCTTTCCCGGAAATTACTATTGTCAGACATGACAAGGACCCCTCGACCATCTCCGGAGCGCGTGGCACCATATAGACGAGTGCGAGGTATTCAATTGTCTTGAGCGTACTTGGCTTTAAAGGAAGCAGATACGGGGCATACGGCCAACAGAAACCGTTCCGATGCAGAGTTGGCTGCCTTTTTGTGCTAAACACGCTGCCTGTCAGAATCCCCCCCGAGTTCGTTCTGACAATAACGGAACCTAACCTCATGAGGCACGAATGCCTATCCGAGATATACTCCCGTACAGATGAGCCGTCCTACCGCCTCACACCTCCAATGGGTCCTGTCGCTATTGTCCATGACCTTCGTCAATGCTCTCTCGTCGTTCTCGGCCCTCGCACGTTACCTTGGACAATAAGAATCGAATCAGACTTGACTGCTCGCTCATCATTGCTGTATCTAATAACGCCGCCTGCTTACAGAGAACTACGACCGGAACAGCTATATAAGTACGAGATATTCTCGTCAACTTTTTTCTACAGGCTCATCTGCTCTCCTGAACTAAGCACCTGCTCATCCTCCCTCCTTTTCACAAACCGAAATGGACGCTTTCACCATCATCTCCATCCACGACAACGTCCCCGTCGATGAGGAGTCCAAGGGAGGCGCTGGCGGTAATGCCTACTGCGTCATTGCTTGAGCTGCTCGCCCCAGCAGTTCGCAATGTATGCAACCTCATGCCTCATCGTTCATTTGTGTATGCCTTTTCTTCTTGAGGCAGTCAGCATGTTGACTTACCTACTCTCTCTATTAGAACATCACCACACCTCGCTATTGTTATTGACAACACATCCTCACGCACATCATTCCCGCCACCACTATCAACATTCTCATTCGCATTCGCATTTTCACATCCAATCTTCAACATTTGCATTCGCATTCAACACGCATACGGGTTTTTAGGGGATGACTGGAGTTTTTCCCAAGCAGTACACTTGCTGCTGGGTAGGTTAATATAGCCATTTCGACCTTCACAATATTGCTATATTCTGTTGTACATGAATTGATATTTCTTCTCATGATTGTTTCTGCTCCTTGTGCTGTTATGAAATTTCACGACGACATGGTTGCATTGTATGAATTCCAACAGCAGGCAAGGGGCCATAGGTTTTACATTGTTATGCCTGCGACGTATTTTGAATTTAGCCTGGCCCAGTGGGATTTAGTGTGGCACAAATGGGTAAGATAACTACTGTATCGCCTCTTAGCAAGCTGGTTGATATTGGAACAAGTGAATTGATCTGAAAGGTTGTTGAAGGTTATAATTCGGCGTACTGTTCGTTTTGGGGAATCCACTTTTAAAGGGAGAAAGACTCATTGTCACCTACATCGAGGAAGTTGGTGAAACCGGCCCCTGGGCCAAGAGCGATATGAGAGGCACAAAGGTCAAGATATTACGAAGTCAGTTCTTTGTCCCATATGCCACTGGGCCACATTTCGCGACATATAAAATGCTGGTTGTCGGACCATAGCTCCCAAGAACACTGCATTGCAATGAACCGAAACATTCAGGCAATTCTATTCGACGTGGATATGAGCAAGGTGAGATCGGTTCTGCATCACGTACTCTAGGTTGAGACTGATATCTATCTTGACAGTTTGCGACCAGTGACTCTCCATCTATCTACAGCGTCTCAAGTGTCAGAGGATCGGATCGCCGAAGCTCCTCCGTCGACGAGAAGGATATCCTCAGCATACTTGACTGCTACAGCGCGGTGCCTCCGAATTCCTTGGCTGGGGTGAGCCAGGTGCCACCTATCGTCGATGCAAAGATACGGGAGCGAGTGACGACCCCTCTCAGCGAAGACGAGCACACCTTAACGGCGTTTGGAGACATCTCCCTATCCAACATCGATTTTGTGCCAGGGCCACCGACCGAGTTGTCCCCTGAACGGGTCCGACAGAAGAAGGGTTCGACGAAAGGTTTGGTGGAAGTCACCAAAGATGCAGTATGCCCTCCCTCGTATCTGAAGTCGCGAATATTTTCTGATCTTTTACAGCCTCGAACACCCCAGCTGATGAGGAAGGTCCTGCCGCCTTCACCTTCGAAAGCCAGCCTCGCACGCGCGCTTCCCGAATTCTCCTTCAGCGACATGGTGGAAGAACTGAAACGATCGCGTGAGGCGGAAGACGTGAATCCGTCCCCGAAGAAGGTTGCTTCCGCTGTCGAGGAAACAAATCCCACTTTCGAAGTTCGCGCACCTCAGCCCACACGCCTCATCAACTTGAAGAACTTGGGGTTAGATGCTGGTGCCATATTCCACCCGAAGATCGAGGATAGCCCATCCGTTGTCAAGGACAGCGCCAGTGGAGTGGGAGACAAGAATAGGGAATTTGTTGCTCCCGTTGAGGTTTCGAAGCCAAAACAAGACAGATTCAGAGGAGGTGCTAAGATGCCTCGACGACCCCCTCTACCTCGCTGGGAAGTCGACGACGTTGGACCCAGAGGGCACTATGGCTATGGGCTGGGGATACCGCGCCATGTCAGACCAATGACTTGAAGCATATTGCCCCCGCAGAATTATGTAGGGGAGTCAGGGATATGATGACAGTACAGTCAATCACGTGCCAACGGTACACCACGGCCCAACAGTACACCAAAAGATATTTCGCATCTCCTGCAATGAAAACTTAATATTTTTCTTTGAAAAAAAATGTCAACGCAAGCTCACGCTGCATAAAACAAACCACAAGGTAATTTTTTTTAGATTTCGAAATATATGACCTCAATTTCTGCCAATCAGTTGTCAGATTTTCAATATTTTGCTAGTTTTAAAACCAGCTTGGCGTATGTACAGTGTTTTCTTGAGCGCTGAGGCCAGGAGACGGCCCCAATCAATTAATATACACTCTTAAGTGTCTCTCTATATAATTTTGACAATGCATTATGCATTTTCACTCCAGCGTCGTTTCAAATATTGCATGAAATGGCAGTGATAAGTGACTAAAAGTACACCCTAGTAGATACAGTGCCTGAGGCATATTTACTTGCAATTACTCTTCGTCTTCAATTTCCCGTTGTTCTTACGCCTTATGTGTACCTAAATCAATAGCTAAAATGGTACTAACT
>Ga0247742_10002252_pt1 | contig 12717 bp, 13 predicted proteins | sample UWRJL208509C2_FD_180944 | JGI IMG/M metagenome (GOLD analysis project Ga0247742, IMG submission 180944) | Plant litter microbial communities from Arlington Agricultural Research Station in Wisconsin, United States - UWRJ-L208-509C-2 | ecosystem: Environmental > Terrestrial > Plant litter >...
TCGACAGCGACATGCCGGTCGCCGAGATGTTTGCTCGGGAAGAAGCATTGTTCGTGAAAGCGCTGGGCATCGAGGCCGCCAATGGCTGAATTCCTCGTCGGTGCCGCCGGGTTCATCGCCCTCATGACGGCGCTCGGCATGCTGCGCCTGCTGCGCGGACCCACGGTTGTGGACCGCATGATGGCGGCGCAGCTGCTGGGCACGTCGGGCGCCGCGATCTGCCTTTTGATCAGTTTCGCCAGCGACTTGCCCTCGCTCGTTGATGTCGCGCTGACCCTCGCCTTGCTCGCCGCGCTCGCCGCCGCAACCATGAGCCTGAAGGCCGGCAGCGCGCCGGAGGGCGAGAAGCCAAAGGGTGAGCAGCCATGAGCCTCGCGCTGAACCTCTTCACCGTGCTGATGGTCGCCGCGGGCGCGTTCTTTTTCCTTGCGGGAACGGCCGGGCTGCTGCGTTTTCCCGATCCGCTGACGCGGCTGCACGCGCTGACCAAGGCCGACAATCTCGGCCTCGGCCTCATCGTGCTCGGGCTGCTGCCGCAAACGGCGAGCCTGCTCGGCGGGCTGAAGCTGGTGCTGGTGTGGGCGCTGGTGCAGATCGGCAGTTCGGCCGCCAGCCAGCTTCTCGCCCGCATCGCCCTGCGTGATCAGGGCGGGCCGCGATGAGCGAGGCGCTGGCGCTGCTCATCACCATCCTCGTGCTCGCCACCGCGGGCTGGATCGTCGCCGCGCGCGACAGCCGTGCCGTGGTGTTCGGCTTCATCGCTTATGGATTGCTGCTGTCGCTGGCCTGGGTGCTGCTGGCCTCCGTCGACGTCGCACTCACCGAGGCCGCGATCGGCGGCGGGGCGACGGGCATCCTGCTGCTGCGCGTCGCCGCGCGGCTGAAGGCGGACACGCGCGCGGCGCCGGGGCGGCTGATGCGGGTCGGTGTCGGCGTGCTGTGCGCGGTGGTGACCGTCGCTCTTGCGGCGATCGTTCTCACCCTCCCCGAACCCGCCCCGAGCCTCGCGCCGCTGGCTGCCGAACATCTTGCCAGTACCGAACTCGGCAACCCGGTCACCGCCGTGCTGCTGGCCTATCGCGCGCTCGACACGCTGCTGGAAATCTTCGTGCTGCTGCTGGCGCTGATCGGCGTGTGGTCGCTCGGCGCCGACCGTTTCTGGGGTGGCGCGCCGGCGGAATGGAATTCTGGCCGCGCCGAACCCGCGCTCGCCTTCCTCGCCCGCACCCTGCCGCCGCTCGGCATCGTGTTCGCGGCCTATCTGTTCTGGGTCGGCGCGGACGAACCGGGCGGCAAGTTCCAGGCGAGCACGGTACTCGCGGCCATGTGGCTGCTGGTGGTGATGGCCGGTATCCTGCCGATGCCGCAGACCGGCGGGCGCCGAATACGCGCGGCGCTGGCGATCGGACCGGTGGTATTCATCGCCATCGGCTTTGCCGGCATCTGGGTGGCGGGAGCCTTCCTCGCCTATCCCGAAGGCGTCGCCAAGCCGCTGATCATCCTCATCGAGGCGGCGCTGGCCTTCTCCATCGTCGCGGCACTGACCCTGCTGGTGACCGGCCCGGCCGAACAGGCGCCGCGCTCATGAATACCGTCATGCTGTTCGGCCTGTGCGGCGCCGGCCTGATCGGCATCGGCCTTTACGGCCTCATCATTCACCCCGCACCGCTTCGCAAATTGCTGGCGTTCAACATTCTGGGCGGCGGCGTCTTCCTCCTGTTCGGCGTCATCGCACGCCGTGGCGCGGCGGCCGGATTCGACGGCGATCCGGTGCCGCAGGCCATCGTCATCACCGGCATCGTCGTCGCCTTTTCCGCCACCGCGCTCGCTGCGACACTGCTGCTCAAGCTCTCCGACGCCGGGAAGCCGGACGGGGACGCGTCATGAGCGCCGGCCTGCTGCTCGTCCTCGCCATCATCGCGCCGCTGCTCGGGCTGTGCGCCATGCTGGCGATACGCAGCCTGAAACCGGAGCGCGTCGCGGTCGTCGTCGTGCCCATCTGCATGCTTATCGCTGGCGCGGTACTCGGAACCGTGATGACGAGTGGACAGGCCCTCACCTATTCGCTCGGAAACTGGGCGCCGCCGCTCGGCCTGATGCTCAGGGCGGACGGGGTGTCGGCGGTGATGCTGATGCTGGCGGCCATCGTCATTGGCGGCGTCGCGCTGTTCTCGCAGGGCCAGTTCCGCACACCGGAAAGCGAGGTCGAGACCCGCGCGCCCTTCACCTTCTGGGCGATGCTGCTGGCGATGTGGAGCGCGCTCAACATCGCCTTCCTCGGGCAGGATCTGTTCAATTTCTTCGTCGCGCTGGAAATGCTCACCTTCAGCGCGGTGACGCTGGTGTGCCTCGACGGGAAGCCCGAGACCATCGCGGCGGCGCTGCGCTATCTGATGTTCGCCCTGCTCGGCTCGGTGCTCTATCTGCTCGGCGTCGCGCTGATCTATGGGCGCTATGGCGTGCTCGATATCGGCCTGCTGCACGGCCTCGTGCGTGCGGATGCGCCGACGCTCGCGGCCATCGCGCTGATGACGGTCGGGCTGATGGCGAAGGCCGCCCTGTTCCCGCTGCATCTGTGGCTGCCTCCCGCCCATGCCGGCGCACCTGCAGCGGCGAGCGCGGTGCTCTCGGCGCTGGTGGTGAAGGCGCCGTTCTTCATCATATTGCGCATCTGGTTCGATATGATGCCGCCGCTCGGCACCGTGCTGCCGGCGCAGATGCTGGCGGTGTTCGGCAGCGCCGCCATCCTGTTCTGCAGCATCATCGCCTTGCGGCAGGCGCGGCTGAAGCTGCTGATCGCCTATTCGACCATCGCGCAGATCGGCTATCTCTTCCTGATGTTTCCTTTGGTGCTGGCGCCGGGCGCGCCGCCGCCGTGGGAGACCATCGGCTGGACCGGGGGCATTCTCCAGCTCGTCTCGCACGGGCTCGCCAAGGCGGCGATGTTCCTCGCCGCCGGGTTGATTGCCGAAGCCATCGGCCATGATCGCATCGGCGAGCTTGCCGGCGTCGGGCGCAGGCTGCCGATCACCTTGTTTGCCTTCGGCTTCGCTGGCCTGTCGCTGATGGGCCTGCCGCCGAGTGGCGGGTTCACCGCCAAGCTGATGCTGCTCACCGCCGCCACGCTGAGCGGCGCGTGGTGGATCGCCGCCATCATCCTGATCGGCGGCGTGCTGGCGGCCGGCTATGTGTTTCGCGTGCTCGGCGCCGCCATGGCCGATGCAGACGACCTCGCGCTCAGGAAGACGATTCCGCTCTACCGGCAGCTCGCCGTGCTGGCCTTGGCGCTGTGCGCTGTCGCGCTCGGCTTCGTGCCGTTGCAGCCTTTTGCGCTGCTGGCGATAGGGCGGTGACGCGATGACGCTCGCCGGATTTTTGCTCGCCAGCACATTGGCTCTGCCGCTGCTTATGGTCGTCGCGGCCATGTGGAGCAGCGTGCGTGTAAAACTGCTGGCGCTGCTGCCCATCGCGCCGCTGCCGGCGCTGGTGACGGCGATCTTCGCGCCCGGCGGCTCGCTCGCGCTCGCTCCGGCACCGCTGCGCCTCACGCTGGCACTGGACGATCCCGGCGCCATGCTGTTGGGCGGCGCTGGGCTGCTTTGGTGCGCTGCGGGCTTCTACGCCTCGACCTATATGTGCAAATCCGCCGATCGCAGCGCCTTCGCCATCTGGTGGCTGCTGACGCTGACTGGAAGCCTCGGCGTGTTCATCGTCGCGGATATGACGAGCTTCTACCTCGCTTTCGGGCTGGCAAGCCTGTCTGCCTATGGCCTCGTCGCCTATGAGGGCACGCCCGCCGCGCGGCGGGCCTCAACGATCTACATGGTGCTGGCTCTGCTCGGCGAAGCGTTTCTGCTGCTCGCTTTCGTCATGCTGGCGGCGGGCAATCCCGGCGGCAATCCGATGATACGCGACGCGGTGGCGCTGCTGCCGTCGTCGCAATGGTGCGGGCCGATCATCGTGCTGCTGATCCTCGGCTTCGGGCTGAAGATGGGCCTCGTGCCGCTGCATGTGTGGATGCCGCTGGCGCACCCGGTAGCGCCGATGCCGGCCTCCGCCGCGCTGAGCGGCATCATCGTCAAGGCCGGCGTCATCGGCCTGATCCGCTTCCTGCCGCTCGACACCGCCCTGCCGTTCTGGGGAATGGTGCTGATGGCACTTGGCCTGTTCACCGCGTTCTATGCCGTGCTCATCGGCCTGACGCAGCAGCATCCCAAGGTCGTGCTGGCCTACTCCACCGTGAGCCAGATGGGCGTGGTCGGCGGCGTGCTCGGCGCCGGGCTGATGGCCGGCGCTCCCGGCACGGCCGTGCTCGCGGCGTTCTACGCCCTGCACCACATGCTGGTGAAGGGCGCGCTTTTCCTCGGCGTCGGCATCGTCGCGAACACCGGCCGACGCCATGCCGGGCTGGTCATGGCGGCGATGGCGCTGCTGGCCCTCAGCCTTGCCGGCCTGCCCTTCACCAGCGGCATGCTGGCCAAGCTCGCGGTGAAGGACCTGTTCGGGGACGGGCTCGCCGCCCTGCTCGCCACCCTGTCGGCAACCGGCAGCACACTGCTGATGCTGCATTTCCTGCGCCGCCTCTCGACGCTGACGGCCAAGGGCGATGAGCGCACTGAGAGCGGCCTCCTCTGGCCGTGGGCCGCGATCGCTGCTGCCTCGCTCATCGTGGTGTGGACGCTGTTTCCGTTGGTGAGCGGTTACCCGCTCGCCGCGATCTTCGAGCCGAAGGCGCTATGGGTGGCGAGCTGGCCGATGCTGCTGGGAGCCGCCCTCGCCTACGCCCTGCGTGGTTACACTGAGCGCCTGCCGCGCATTCCCGAAGGCGACACGGTGGTGCTGGCCGAGGCGCTGCTCCCGCGCCTCCAGCGCCTCCTGAACAGGCTGGACCGTCTCGACGAGCTGCTACGGCAATGGCCGGTGGCCGGGCTGCTGCTGCTCGTCATCACCATAGCGCTTGGTGCAGCGCTGCAACTAGGCCAGTGAATCGTAACCACGTCCGGTGACGGGATACCGGGAAAGCTTGAGCGCGCTGCGCGCAGGCTGTAACGGAGTCCGCAGTGCGGGCGCTGGTCCTGCAATCATGGCCGTCAGACCCAGGGTAGCGTTCAGTGGTGCAGGCCGAGCATCGATCCCGATACAGGGGCCTGTCGTCAGGCCTGCGACGGATTCTGCCGGTTGTCGCGCTCTGCGCCCTCGTCGCGGCCTGCGGCGGACGCCCGACCGGCGTGCTCGGCACGGTCCCGCAGACCGATGCCGATGCGACCGAGGTGAAGATGCTGGTCGCCACGACCCGCGCGCCCTCGGACGATCCCAATATCCTGTTCACCGGCGAGCGCGGCTCCAATGTCTCGCTGACCTCCTTCACCGTCTCGATCCCGCCGGATGACCGCCGCCAGATCGGCCAGGTGCAATGGCCGACCCGGCTGCCGGCCAACCCGCAGACCGACTTCGCCACCGTCGCGGTCCACCCGCTCGACAGCGTGAAGGCCGCGCGGGGCTGGCTGCGAACCAATCTGCCGCCCGGCAAGCGGGTGATGATCTTCGTTCACGGTTTCAACAACCGGTTTGAGGATGCCGTCTTCCGCTTTGCCCAGATCGTCCACGATTCCGGCGCCAAGGTCGCGCCGGTTCTGTTCACCTGGCCGTCGCGCGCACGGGTGTTCGACTATCTGTTCGACCGCGAGAGCACGATCTTCTCACGCGATGCGTTCGAGGAGACGGTCTACCAGATCGCCACCGACCCCGATGTCGCCGACGTCACCATCATGGCGCACTCCATGGGCGCGTGGCTGGCGATGGAAGGCTTGCGGCAGATGGCGATCCGGCGCGGCGGGCTGCCGCCGAAGATCCAGAACGTCATCCTCGCCTCGCCCGACGTCGACGTGGATGTCTTCGCCACGCAATGGCGCGCGCTGAACCATCCGACCGCGCGGTTCACGCTGTTCACCTCGCAGAATGACCGCGCCTTGCAGGTCTCGCGGCGCATTGCCGGCAATGTCGAGCGTCTCGGGCAGATCAATGCCGAGGACCATTACGAGAAGCTGCAGAAGGCCGGCATCGTCGTGATCGACCTCACCGCGGTGCAGAGCGGCGACGCACTCAATCACGGCCGTTTCGCCTCCTCGCCGGAAGTGGTGCAGCTTATCGGCACGCGGCTGGTGAACGGGCAGACCATCACCGATTCCGACGTCAGCGTCGGCGACCGCATCGGCACCGTCGCCATGGGCGTCGGCCAGACGGTTGGCGGGGCGGCGGCGCTGGCGATCAGCGCGCCGATCGCGGTGTTCGATCCCAATACGCGCCGCAGCTATGAGGGCCAGATGCAGCAGGTCGGGCGGGCGGCCGGGGATACGGTGAGTTCCCCCGGCGCGCAGTAAGCCGCAAGAGGCTTATCGGGCGCGAACCCAGCGGCCGGGCTCATAAACCCACTGGCCGCGACGCAGCACCCAGCGCGGCCCGACGAAGTTGAAGCCGCGACGGTTCTCTTCCCAATGGCCACCCTGCCATAGCCAACCATAACGGCCGGTCCAGTTCCAGTGACCGGGCACCCAGGTGTAGCCGCGACGCGGCGCCGGGCGCACTTCCATGCGCGGCGGCGGCGGATTGCGGGTCTGCGCATCGGCGTCCGAGGCAAGGCCCACAGCCGCCAGCGGCGCGAGTGCGGCGGTGGAGAGCAGGGTTCTGAACAGAGAACGTCTTGTAATCATTATCTAAATCCTCGAACGGTCAGCGGGCCAGAAAGCCGATGACCGCGGCATTGGCGATATCGATGAAGAAGGCCGACACCAGCGGCAGAATGATGAACGCCCGCGCCGCCGCGCCATGCGCCTTGGTCACCGCCGTCATATTGGCGATGGCGGTCGGCGTGGCGCCCAAGCTGATGCCGGTGAAACCGGCGGCGATCACCGCGGCCTCGTAATTCTTCCCCATCGCCGGGAACACGATGAAGATGATGTAGGCCACCGCCGCCAGCGTCTGGATCGCCAGAACGATGGCCAGCGCCGGGCCGAGCCCGCCCAGCGTCCAGAGCTGCATGCTCATCAGCGACATCGATAGGAAGATGTTGAGCGACAGGTCCGAAATAAGCGCCAGCGCGCGGGTGCGGGTGGGCCACACCATGGCCGGGAAGATGCGCGGAATGGTGTTGGTGAGCACGATGGCGACCAGCAGGCACACCACGAACAGCGGCAGCTTGAGCGCGACCTCTTCCATAAGCTCGTCAATGACATAGCCGATCAGGATCGCCGCATTCAGGATCAGCAGCGTGCGCATCAGGCTGACATGGCTGACATCGTCGCGGGTCGAGTTGTCGTACTTCTCCGGCAGGCCGACCACGGCATCCTCCGCGCGCGGGCCTTTGAGGTCGTGCCTGGCGATGAGGTGCTTGGCGATGGGACCGCCGACAAGGCTGGCGACCACCAGGCCGAGCGTGGCGGTGGCGATGCCGACTTCCATCGCGTTGGATATGCCGAAGCGCTCGGAAATCAACGGCGCCCACGCGATCGTCGTGCCATGGCCGCCGATCAGCGAGGCCGAACCGAGGAACACGGTGATGCCCTCGGGCAGGCCGAGCGCGGCGACGCTGCCGGCGGCGATCAGGTTCTGGATGACGAGGAAGATCAGCGTCAGCCCCAGCAGCACCAATAGCGGGCGCCCGCCCGAGATCAGGTCGTCGAGCTTGGCGTTCAGGCCGATGCCGGTGAAGAAATACAGCAGCAGCATGTCGCGAGCTTCCAATGCGAAGCCGATCTCCACGCCGAAGACGCGGTAGGCGATCAGCGTGATGATCGCCGCCAGCAGGCCGCCGGTCACCGCCTCCGGAATGTTCCATTTGCGCAGCGGCGTCACGACGCGGTTGATGCCGGCGCCTGCGAAAAACACAAGGATCGCAATGGTGAAGGTCAGCAGGCCGGGTATCTGGAGCGTCGTCATACTTCCTCGCAACCGGATCAGAACGACCCGACAGCCGACCCGATCCCGATCACGGCGACCAGCGCGATGATGGCGCCGACAATGCCGACCATGACGATGTCGAAATAGCTTTCGCGGTGGGTTGTGCCGCATACCGCGAGCAAAGTCACCACGGCACCATTGTGTGGCAGGCTGTCCAGCGTGCCGGCGCCGATTACCGCGACGCGGTGCAGCAGCGCGGGGTCGAGGCTGATCTCGGCGGCGAGCTTCATATAGGTCGGGCCGAGCGCGTCGAGCGCGATGGTGAGGCCGCCTGAGGCCGAGCCGGTGAGCGCGGCGAGGATGTTGGTGGCAATCGCCAGCGAGACCAGCGGGCCGCCCTCAATGCCCAGCACCCAGTCGCGCACCACCTCGAATGCCGGCAGCGCCGCGACCACCGCGCCAAAGCCGACGAGGCTCGCGACCGAGAACACCGGCAGCACCGAGGCATTGGCGCCGGCATCGATGGTGGCGCGCAGGCCCGGCAGGCGGCGCCAGTTGATGGCGAGTGCGGTGAGGATCGCCGCCGCCAGCGCCACCGCGACCGACCACACGCCGCCGACGGCCGAGAGCGTGGTGCCGCCCCAGCGTTCCTCGGCGAGATAGGACACATCCATGCGAGGCAATATCAGCAGCGACATCAACAGGTTGACGACCACCACCATGACCAGCGGCAGCACTGCCAGCGCGATGGGCGGGTTGGTGTAGGCGTGGACGCCATTATGGATTTCGGCGGGGTCGAACTCATGCGCTGTGGTGGCGCGCTCGCGCACCAGCGGGTCGTCGGCAGCGGCATCGACCGGGGCCGGCGTGTCATCGCCAAAGCCTTCGCCGGCAAGGCGTGCCTTGTCTTCCGCGTGCTTCAGCCACCACAGGCCGAAGCCGAGCATGATGAGTGACGCGATGATGCCCAGCCCCGGCGCGGCGAACGGCGTGGTGCCGAAGAACGGCATCGGAATCGCGTTCTGGATCGAGGGCGTGCCCGGCAGCGCCGACATGGTGAAGGTAGAGGTGCCGAGCGCGATGGCCGCGGGCATCAGCCGGCGCGGAATTCCGGCAGCGCGGAACAGCGCCAAGCCCATGGGCGCCAACACGAAAAACGCCACGAACAGGCTGACGCCGCCATAGGTCACAAGCGCGCCGGCCAGCACCACGGCGAGCATGGCGCGGGCGGCCCCGAGCTTCTCGGTCATGAACTCGGCGATGGAGGTGACCGAGCCGCTATCGTCCATGATCTTGCCGAACAGCGCGCCGAGCAGGAACAGCGGGAAGAACTGCGCGATGAAGCGCGCGGCGCTGCCCATGAAGGTCTGTGTCCAGTGCGCAAGCAGCGGCTCGCCGGAAAAGGCGGCGGCGATCAGCGCGGCGATGGGCGCCAGCAGCAGCACGCTCCAGCCGCGGAAGGCCAGCGCGATGAGCAGGCCGAGGCCGGCGAGAATACCGATCAGCCCCATGGTTCAGACGCCTTCCAGCAGCACGTCGATATCGAGGGTGGAGCGCTTGCCGAGATCTTCGCCATGCTGCTCGATGAACCTGGTCGCGGAGTCCCGACCATGCTCGAACAGCATCTCCAGGAACTCGGCTTCGGCATTGAGTTTCGAGGAATAACCGAGATCTGCCATGACGTTATTCTCCACCATGTGGATGCGCATCTTGGCCCAGAGCGCGCCCTCGCTGTGGCCGGGATCGGCGACCTGGCGCATCATCGCCATCATGCGCAGCTCCTTCAGCAGCACGGCGTTGAAGGACACCTCGTTGAGCCGGTTGAGGATGTCGCGGGCGGTGTTCGGGGTGCCGGGGCGCTCGACCGGATTGATCGGCACAATGATGGTGTCGTCGGAATCCAGCTCGCGGACCAAAGGCGTCATCGTCGGGTTGCCGGCATAGCCGCCGTCCCAATAGCTCTCGCCATCGATCTCCACCGCCTGGAACATGGTGGGCAGGCAGGCCGACGCCAGCAGCACGTCCGGGGTGATATCGGCATTGCGGAACACCTTGCCGCGGCCGGTTCGGACATTGGTGGCGGTGATGAAAAGCTTTATGGGAGAAGACTTTAGCAGCTCGAAATCGATCAGCTCCTCAAGGATGCTGCGCAGTGGGTTGGTGCCACCGGGATTGAGGTCGTAGGGCGAATAGAGCCGCGACATCAGATCCATGGTCACAAAAAGCGGCGAGTTGTCGAGCGTCCAGCGGCCGAGCAGCTTGTCCATCGGGCCGCGCTGGAATGGCGAGTAGCGCGCGGCCTCCGATACTTTGGTCCAGAATGCCCGAAGCGCGACACGGGCGCCCTGCGCGCCGTCCAGCGCGAAGCCGTAGCCGAGCACGGCGGCGTTCATCGCACCGGCGGAAGTGCCTGAAATGCCATCGATTTTCATCCACGGTTCTTCTAGAAACCGGTCCAGTACGCCCCAGGTAAAGGCGCCGTGCGAGCCTCCGCCCTGCAAGGCGAGATCGATGAGGACCGGTTCGCGGGCGGGATTGGCGGCGGCTTCCGGGGCAGAACGGGGCTTGGAGGTCATGTGGCTCCGCAGGGTTCGATGCATCCCGGATGGCGGGGATCGGAAGAGGATACCATCAGCGAAATAAGACGGACATGAGACCTATGTTTGCACTGCAACCAAGCGGCACCGGAACGCGGATGGTCGGCGCGCGTTCTGCGACCGACACGGCGGTGCACGAAGTGTCGATCCGTGCAGATTTAGTGCAAACGAGTGCAGTTCCGATGACCAGGCAGTCCGCCGTCCGCAAGCTCGCCCATGATAACGGGCTCATCCTGAATGACGCTTCCAGCCTCACCATCAGACGCGAACGACGTGGCGACGCATTCCGCTTTCGCGATGCATCGGGAAAAGCGATCCGCGACAAGGATGAGATCAAGCGGCTCAATTCGCTGGCGGTGCCGCCGGCTTATGAAGAAGCGCGATATTCCGCCGACCCACGCACCCATCTCCAGGCGGTCGGCACCGATGCGGCGGGGCGGTTGCAGTATCGCTACCACAAGGAGTGGCCGGCGGTTCGCGAGGCGCTGAAGGTTCGGCGGCTGGCGAATATCGCCTCATCATTGCCTGACATCGAAATCGAGGTCGGGAAGCGGCTGGCTTCCAAGAAGGACGACCTCGCCTTCACCGCCGCCGCCGTAGTCGAGCTGGTCGCCCATACCGCGCTTCGGGCCGGGAGCGAGTCCTATGCCCGCGACAACGGCACAAGGGGCGCGACGACGCTGCTCAAGTCGAATGTCAGCATCGTCGAGGGCAAGCTCCGGCTCCGCTTCAAGGCCAAGGGCGGGAAGAAGGTGGAGAAGGAGGTTGCGGGCAAGCGCCTCGTCAAGGCGATCACGCGGCTGCTGGCCCTGCCCGGCCGCCGGCTGTTCCAGTTTCGCAACGATGAGGGGAAGCTGAAGCGGGTGCATGCCGGCGACGTCAACCGCGTGTTGAAATCCATTACCGGGCGGCCGCTCTCGCTGAAGGATTTCCGCACGCTGGTGGCCTCGGCCTGCGTGCTGGAAAAGCTGGTCGCCATCGAGCGCGCCGACACTGTGCACGCCCGCAAAGCGCAGGTCAGCGAGGCGATTGCCGCCGCCGCCGAGGACCTCGCCAACACGCCGACAGTCTGCAAGGCGAGCTATGTCTGCGGCGCTGTGGTGGCGGCGTTCGAGAATGGCGACCTGCCGCGCGTGAAGCCGGTGAGCCCGGTCGCGCACTGGCCGATCGCCCATGCCGACGCGCTGGCCAAGATCGTCCGACGCCGGGTTGCGTAGTCGTGCGAATTTACCGGACTACCGACACCGCACTGTGGAACTATGGCGGTGAGCGGCGAATTTACGATCTACAAGGAGAAGACTGATGGCGCATGTTCACTATGAGATCGTCGAGCACGATGGCGGCTGGGCCTACAAGCTGGGCGACGTGTTCTCGGAGACGTTTCCGGCACACGACGCCGCGCTGAAGGCGGCGCGCCATGCCGCGACCCGCCAGCAGACCCCCGGCGATACCCAGGTGATCCGTTATCAGGACGCGCAGGGCAAATGGCACGACGAGACCGCGCGCGGCAATGACCGCCCGGAGGCCGACGTCATCGACAAGGCCTAGCAATCGCGAGATGGCCGATGCGGCGTCCCCGACATGACAATGGCGAGATCCGCATCGGCATTTCCGGCTGGACCTATGCGCCGTGGCGCGGGAATTTCTATCCCGAGGAACTGCCGCAGAAAGACGAACTGAATTTCGCCAGCCGGCAGTTCCGCTCCATCGAGATCAACGGCACCTTCTACGGCCTGCAGAGGCCTGAGGTGTTCGGGCGCTGGCTTGACGAGACGCCGGACGATTTCGTCTTCGCGGTGAAGGCGCCGCGCTTCATCACCCACATCAAGCGACTGCGCGAGCCGAAGGCGCCGCTCGCCAACTTCCTCGCCTCCGGCGTGCTGCGGCTTGGCCCCAAGCTCGGGCCGCTGCTGTGGCAGTTTCCGCCGAGCTTTCAGTTCAAGCCGGAATTGCTGGAGGAATTCCTCGCCTTGCTGCCGCACGACACCGAGGCAGCGGTGGCATGCGCCCGTCAGCATGATGAGCGGCTGAAGGTCGCGTGGCTGAAGACCGATGCGAAGCGTCCGCTACGCCACGCCATGGAAATCCGCCACGAGAGTTTTCGCGATCCGGCGTTCATCGCGCTGCTGCGCAAGTACGATGTCGCGCTGGTCTGCGCCGACACGGTGAAGTGGCCGCGTCTGATGGATGTGACGTCCGACTTCGTCTATTGCCGGCTGCATGG
>Ga0247742_10002253_pt1 | contig 12716 bp, 21 predicted proteins | sample UWRJL208509C2_FD_180944 | JGI IMG/M metagenome (GOLD analysis project Ga0247742, IMG submission 180944) | Plant litter microbial communities from Arlington Agricultural Research Station in Wisconsin, United States - UWRJ-L208-509C-2 | ecosystem: Environmental > Terrestrial > Plant litter >...
CTTTCACCCCAACAATCTCGGTGCCAACATCCCCCAACAAATTGAATTCATACATAAGATGCTCTCGCAGTTGCTCGCCAATCCAGATGACTTTGTGAGTATCACTAAACGGTAGGTTGCTTCATGATGACTGTCATATCAGTGAACTTATCTGTCTTGAATAGAACTTTTGGAAGTCTTGCGTTTACAATCGCGTATGGGCTTCCGATACGCGAATACGATGACCCCTATCTGGCTACGGCGGAGGAGGCGCTCCGCACAGTATCTGCAGCTGTTGTCCCAGGAGCATTCCTCGTTGATTTTATGCCTTTCCTGAAGCACATCCCCGAATGGGTGCCAGGTGCTGGGTTTCAGACAACAGCGAAGAAGTACCTGGAAATTCAGAGAAGGTTTAGAAATGGTCCCTTCGATGCCGCAGTGAAGAATATTGTAAGTGTCATTTCCCCTGACTATTGAGTAATTTTTACTTCTTCAATTGATTCATATTGCATAGGCAAATGGAACTTTCAGACCCTCCTTCACATCAGTCTCACTTGAAAACGAAGCAGGGAGGATGCGCAAAGACTTCGAAGTAGCAGTGGGAGATGTTGCTGGTCAGGTTTACGGAGGTACTCATTGTTCTGTTCTCAATGGTTCTAAACTTTACTGATACAATGCGAACTGAAGCTGGGACAGACACCACACTCGCATCCGTTCATACCTTCATTCTAGCAATGTTGCACTACCCCGAAGTGCAGCGAAAGGCACAAGCCGAACTCGATCGTGTCTTGCATCACGACAGGCGCTTACCTGGTTTTGAAGACCAGGCCGACCTACCATATCTCACAGCTGTAATGAAGGAGGTCCTTCGGTGGCAGCCCGTGGCGCCTATTGGTATGCCCTGCGACTTTAATCGAAATCAACGTTGTGCGCTAATGTAATGTTGGATTCTGATCAGCGGTGCCTCACCTAGCGAATGAAGACGATGTTTTCGAGGGTTATCATATACCCAAAGGAGCAATCGTGATCGGTAACGTTTGGTGGGTGCATTGCGTACTTATTATTCCACCACTTTATTCACGAAAGAGCCTTGTGCTTGCACATGACACAGGGCTGTACTCCACGACGAAGGCAACTACCCTGAACCGTTCAAGTTCAACCCAGATCGGTTCCTCACTCAAGATGGGCAGCTGAACCCGGCCGTGCAGGATCCTGCTTTAGCAGCATTCGGTTTTGGACGAAGGTTCGCCCACCGTCTTTTCTCGACCTACTATATTTCGCTCTGCTGACGAACACCCACCTTACCCATCACCAGAATCTGTGCAGGAAGTCACATCGCTATTTCATCTCTATGGCTCACTATTGCCACTGTACTGTCTACGTTCGAGATCTCGCACGCCGTCGATAAAGATGGAATGCCAATCAAGGAGGAGATCAAGTATGAATCTGGGTTGATTTAGTACGTCTGTTCCCTTCAACTGTTACTCCTTGTGGCTTTTGCATTTCTGATGCCGTATTTCTCATTCTAGCGGACCAGCTCCATTTAAATGTACGATTAAGCCTCGCTCAACGGATGCATCCGCTCTTATTCGATCTCTTGCGGATTCATAAAACTGAGATGATTGCCATGTCGTAAATAGGAGGATTAATCATGTAGATTCCTTTCTTCTCTTCGAGCAGTCAAGGAAATTACGAGACTTCAGGTTTTCAAAGTGCAAAGTGAGATCGTCCCTGAACGTCCTGCCAAACTTCACAGGCCTGTCATTTGTTGACTCTCCAGGCCGGTTGACGTTTAACCAGTTACATTAGCCCGCTCCAGAAGTAGAGGCTGTTCTGGCTCTGACATGGTGAGAATATTGGCTAAGTTACAGCCTCAAGAACGAGGTATTGGGCGGCAATCCAAATCTCTGCTGCAGACACCATCAACATGTCTTTCGACGATAAAGACAAGCTCGTCGTACTCTTCGCCTTTGCATGGGTAGCTCTGATCTATTTCAGACGCACCTCATCGCGCTCGTTACCTCTGCCACCTGGCCCCAAACCCCTGCCTCTCATAGGAAACCTGTTGAATTTCCCAAGAACATTGGAATGGGAGACTTATGCGCGTTGGGGAAAGGAATTTAGTGCGTATCTGCTCATTATGTTCAGACGAACCTGGCGCCTAATACGGAGGTTCTCATCTGGATCAGATTCGGACATTATCTATGTCAATGTCGCTGGCACCAAGATCGTCGTCCTGAATTCGCTTAGAGTGGCAAACGAGCTGCTAGATAGAAGGTCGCTTAAATATTCCAGTCGGTATGTTGATCTTCCTTTCCCTGATCATGGAATGGCCATGTATCACAATCAGCCCTCGTTTAGTCATGGTGAACGAACTAATGGGCTGGTCATGGTCGTTTGCGGGGATGCCCTATGGTGATGACTGGAGAGAGCGTCGTCGACTTTTCACAAAGTACTTCCACCCCAACAATCCCAGTGCCAACGTCCCCCAACAATGTGAATTCATACACAAGATGCTCGTACAGCTGCTCGATGATCCAGATGACTTCCTGAGTATCACTCATCGGTATGCTGCCTCATAATTACCAACATATCAATTAACTCATCTGTCTTGGACAGAAATTTTGGAGGTCTTGCATTGACAATCGCGTATGGGCTTCCGATACGCGAACACGACGACCCTCATTTAGCTCTGGCAGAAGAGGCGCTCCGCACGGTCTCTGCAGCTGTCGTTCCTGGAGCATTCCTCGTTGATTTCATGCCCTTCCTGAAGTATGTCCCCGAGTGGATGCCAGGTGCCGGGTTTCAGAAAACTGCGAAGAAGTACCATGAAATTCAAGGAAGGTTTAGGAATGAGCCGTTTAATGCCGCGCTAAAGAATATAGTAGGTGGTTTCCCCGATTGTCAACGAAATTTCCTTCAAAATCGATTCATACTGTGTAGGCGAATGGGACTTCTAATCCCTCATTCACATCGTTCTCACTTGAAAATGAAGCGGGGAGGATGCGCAAAGACTTGGAAGTACTAGCAGTGGGAGATGCTGCAGGTCAGGTATACGCAGGTACGAGTTAACGCTCGCTCGCACTGTTAGAAATCCTCACACTTATTGATGTAATTCGAATTGATAGCCGGGGCGGACACTACAGTTGCCGCCGTCCAGACCTTCATCCTGGCAATGCTGCACCATCCCGAAGTACAGCGAAAGGCACAAGCCGAACTTGATCGAGTCCTCTATCACAGCGGGCGCTTACCTGGTTATGAAGACCAGCCCGACTTACCATATATCACAGCTGTAATGAAGGAGGTACTCCGGTGGCAGCCTTTGGCGCCTATTGGTACGCCATGCAACCTGAATCGAATTCGACGTTATGTGCTAATATAATGTTGGATTTGGATCAGCGGTACCTCACCTTGCGAGTGAGGATGACGTTTTCGAGGGTTATCATATACCAAAAGGCGCAATCGTGATTGGTAACGTGTGGTGAGTCCATTACCAGCTTTGTATGATTCCGGCTCTAGCAATTATTGAGAGCTTGTGTTTTCACCTCACATAGGGCTATACTTCATGATGAAGTCAACTACCCCGCGCCGTTTAAGTTCAACCCAGATCGCTTCCTTACTCAAGATGGGCGGCTGAATCCAGCCATACAGGATCCTGTTATAGCAGTGTTTGGTTTTGGACGGAGGTTCGCCCACCTTTCTCGTATTTACTGACGAACACCGACTCTCGTCCATCACCAGAATCTGTGCAGGAAGTCACATCGCCCTTTCGTCCATATGGCTCACTATTGCTACTGTACTGTCTACGTTCGACATCGTACATGCGGTTGATAGAGATGGGATGCCAATCGAGGCCGAGATCAAGTATGAATCTGGATTGATTTAGTATGTCCTTTTCTCGGCCTGCCACTCTTCGTGAGTTCTCAGTTCTGATTGAATTTTCTATGTTCTAGTGGACCCGCTCCGTTTAAATGTATGATCAAGCCTCGCTCGACGGATGCAGCAGCTATCGTTCGGTCTGTGGCGGAATCATACCACTGAGGAGTCTGTGATGTTGTGTGGGGTTCCTGTTGTCCTGGCCGGAATGTTGTTAAATGTACTTGAAAGTTGAAATAATCTTGAATCCACCATGTGTAATATATGCTCTGGTTCAACCAGACATACGACCGCAAACTAGACGTGTTCTATTCACATCTATCACCTTTCCTTGAGGTGTGGCGCGCTTGCAGCGTAATAATCTCGTTAGAAATAGCATCGTACTCGAGTAGATGGTAATGGAAAAGTGTTGTTACATCGCTTTTTCTCCTGGTTTGACTACGTTGAATGCCTTTATAGAAAGCGAAATAGGTCGCTCTGCGTGCGACAGTGACCATTACCACTTGAACATTGTTTGTGAATGGAAAATGCGGCTGCTGATTATTCTCATCGAAGTCGTAGATGAAGCTCAGTGTGCGTCAGGTTTACTACAACTTTGAAGACAGTCATTCATGACCACGAAAGTTGCTAGGAATATTTCTTGGCAGACTTTGTTTTTGCGATGTGATGGATCCAAGATTGTGTAATGTACATTAAACATAAATACTGAACAAGAAAACGTGGATTTCAAGCAACATTACAAACCTCTCAGTTGTACGACTCCACAAGAGACCGAACAAGCGCTGCCGCATCTGCCGAGCGAGGCTTGATTATACATTTAAATGGAGCGGGTCCGCTGGAATATAGAACATGCGATCAGGAATCGAAAACCAAAATTGAGCGACAGCCCAAGAGGAAAGACATACTGTATCAACCCAGAATCGTATTTAATATCCACTTCAATTAACATCCCATCTTTATCGACGGCCTTCGAGATCTCAAACGTAGACAGCATAGTCGCAACGGTGAGCCATAGCGATGAAGCGGCGATATGATTGCCGGCACAGATTCTGGTGATGCCAAATGAGATTGGATTTTAGTCAGTAGAGAGGAATACAGTAGGTTGGTGTAAATTTTAGGGAAAAGGTGGACAAACCTTCGTCCGAAACCAAACACTGCTAATGCAGGATCCTGAACGGTTGGGTCCAGCTGCCCGTCTTGAGTGAGAAAGCGATCTGGGTTGAACTTGAGCGGTTCGGGGTAGTTGGCTTCATCATGAAGCATAGCCCTATATACAGTACAAACACGAAGCTCTTGTGTGAATAGGGAGTAGAGGAACAGTACGAAATGCGAAATGCACCTACCAAATGTTACCCATCACAATTGCGCCTTTGGGTATATGATAACCCTCAAAAGCATCGTCTTCACTCGCGACGTGGGGTATCCCTGAGCCGAATCCAGCAGCATGTCAGTTGGCACATATCGACAATTTATATGAAGCGTAGATGGCGTACCAATAGGTGCCACAGGCTGCCATCTAAGGACCTCATTCGTTACAGCCGTGATATATGGCAAATCCGGCTGGTCTTCGTAGCCAGGTAAGCGTTCGCCGTGATGGATGACCCGATCGAGTTCGGCTTGTGCCTTTTGCTGCACTTCAGGGTGGCGCACCATTGCCAAGATAAAGGTATGAACGGCTGCGAGTGTGGTATCCGTCCCGGCTATAGTTTAAATCATACAATTTAGAACCATCATGTGTGTTAAAGAACAGAACAATGAATAGAGCGTACCTCCGTAAACCTGACCGGCAGCGTCTGCCACTGTGACTTCCAGCTCCTCGGGTATCTTATCCGCTTCGTTTTCGAGCGAGACCGACGTGAATGAGGGTCTGCAAGTCCCATTCGCCTGTGCAGCAAGAATAAGCATTGGGAGGTACACTCTATTAATAGGAAGAGGGGGAACGTACAATATTCTTCAGCACGGCATTAAAAGGCTCATCCCTAAACCTTTTCTGAATTTCAAAAAACTTCTTCGCAGTTGTCTGAAACCCGGCACCCGGCACCCACTCGGGGATGTACTTTAGGAAAGGCATAAAATCGACAAGGAATGCTCCAGGGACCGCAGCTGCAGAGACTGTGCGGACGGCCTCTTCTGCCAATGCCAGATAGGGGTCGTCGTGTGCGCAGATCGGGAGTCCGTAAGTGAGTGCCAGCACGAGACCTCCAAAAGTTCTGTTCAAGACGGATAAGTTGGCCTGAGACGGCCTCTGATATGAAGTAACACACCGCCGAGTGATACCCATAAAGTCATCCGGATTATCCAGCAACTGCACGAGCATCTTGTGTACGAATTCAAGCTGTTGGGGGATGTTGGCACTGGGATTGTTGGGGTGGAAGTACTTTGTGAAGAGTCGACGACGTTCCTTCCAGTCATCGCCATAGGGCATAAATGCAAACGCCCATGACCAGCCCATTAGCTCGTTGAACATAACGAACTGAGGGCTGGTTGAGATCGGAAAAATGAACATTTAAACATGCTAGCCAGGAGAGAGAAAGACCAACTTACCGGCTGGAATACTTGAATGACCTTTTATCCAGCAGCTCGTTCGCCGCGCTGAGAGAATTCAGAACGACGACCTCTGAGCCAGCGACATTGAGGTATATAATGTCCGAATCTGCGACGCTTCATATTAGGGGCCAGATCCATCTGAACATCATGAACAGACACTCACTGAATTCCTTTCCCCAGCGCTCATAGCTCTCCCATTCCAATTTTCTTGGGACATTTAGCAGGTTTCCTATGAGAGGTAAGCGTTTGGGGCCCGGTGGAAGAGGTAGTGAGCGCGATGAGACGCGCTTGAGATAGATGAGAACCGCCAATGCAACGGCGAGGAATAAGACAAGTTTCTCCTTATCGTCGAAAGACATGTTGATGATGTCTGCAGCAGAGGTTGTCGCCTGGTAAAAAGTCCTGATACTTGAAGCGATTGGGTGGCTATAAGATGGCCTATACTTATACCTGGACTGATAGCGATATGGATGTGCATGGTGGTAAAGATAAACATGTCAGCTGTTCAGCGCCAATAATCAATAGGGAAAGCTTGTGCAGTCAACCACTGGCGGCGTCTGCTTAGGGCTTATGACAAGGCGTAAACAGGCCAAGGAGGAACGATGGAGGTATCCTGGTGCAATGAATACATACAAGGAACACAAGGTCACAAGAGGATAAACGGAATATCCTGAGATCCTGGAAGAGAAGGCGTCGTCGAGGCTGTAGGTCCACACATGCATATATGTATCTTGCACGTGTATGCGGTCCCGCCCAAGGAGGCGTGCCAATTGTCCGCAACAGATATCGGATTTGGCACCACGTAGACGTCGAAGCTGGGACTGAGGCCCAGAACACTCTTGATGGTTTACTTTCCCTCCCTATCACCGTTTCAGAGCCTCTAGTAGGATATCATGAAGCTGCCAGAGCGTCTTTTCTGGTGCAATGGCAGCAGAACATTAGAACCGGTGTATAACCTTGTCGAAGGAAGATGGCATGTTCCCAAGATGCCACACCTAAGATTTCGGACTCAGAGGTACGACGGAGGTGCGCATGGGTGAAAACCTTCAAGTTCTCGCCGGGTTATTCTAAAGCAGCTGTTAACCGGCCTCAAAAGTCAAGGAGGCTGTCAAGACGTCCATGGATCATTGGATGATGATTTGCTTGAGGACCTGCGTCGAGACTCGAGTCGAGCTCAGTTTCCAAACGAGGACATACATCACGTGCACGCCGAGTTGAACTCGACATTCCATTTATTGAATTTTATTCTTAGAACTCTCCTGCTCATCGCCAGTACATGGCATGCCCATAGGCTCTGGGACGGTTTTAGGCGGTAGCAGGATTGGGTAAGTATACCCCGTTCGTGTTGTACTCAGTAACTGACATGTATCGCAGATGCCCAACTTTCCCTTCTCCTTCAGCACTCCCCACCCGAATCACGTCTTGCCAGCACAGTCGCTGGGTCATTTTCGTCTTTTAATTGCTCACCCTCCTTCGGTGGGCTCCATCCAACGGCCAACGCACTGAACCCTGTCTGGGCCGATGACCTCAGGTGTCGCACTCTTTGATGATTGGCCACATTCATCCAAGGTTTTTGGTCCGGCGCGACGCTAGTTCGTGAGGCCAAGACCACTGCCTGTCGTCTGGGCATTCTTGATTGTTACGAGACGGGAATCCTTCTTACCAAAGGCAAAATGGGCGATGGTTGTTTTTCGATCCACGATCCAGGACTCTCCTTCATCCTCCTTAGCCCGCCAAGACCCGCCCCATCAAATATGCCGACGAACTTACCCGGGCACTCGGTCACATCCTTCTCCACTCCTAATCTACCATTCCAGTTCTCCAGAATATCACACTCTTCCCGGTCAACGAAATGGTATCTCCTCCGGCTCTGGAAAACGAACAATTGCATGCCTCCCCGGGATGTATGAACAGACCAAGACGAACAAGGTGTCCATGTGACGCCTCAATCAAACCTGGATACGCTGATGCTGGCCAGCGAGGTGCTTCCAGTAGCTGCCATTCCTGTTCCGGAATGTTACCTTGGATTACGCCGATCCCAAATGTCAGGTCATCTACTTCCCAGAAAGCGGTGGAGAAAACCTGCAAAGCGACGCTCGTGCATGGGCTTAGGCGGTAATGGAGGTATTGGGTCGAGTGGAGGGCGGAAGTACCGTTTTGGCAGTGGCGCGAGGCACTGAGGAAGGATACTAAGGCATTGATTTGGTATATGGGTATTTCTTTTTCTAATCTCTACAGCCTATCCGAGTCTGACCAACGATTCTCTTCAGACAAAGCCGCATCAGCACTCGACGCCCCCTTGTGTATCCTCGTCTTTGAGGCTCGTTCTAGCGCCGCCGGGCGAACAAGACCACTCTTATCTTTGCTCACAACCGCAAGCCTCCAAAAACTTGGTCTACGTCCTCGAAGACGAAGGGATAGGGTGAGGTCTATGCATCAGCGGTGGCAGTGCTAGGCCCTCACTTGCTCGCGCCGAGTCTGCGATCAAAGCGCACTCTTGAGTCTAGCTTAGAAGAAGCTGAGGTGGCGGTTCTCAATCGCGCTCATCTCGACGGGTCCCTCAGGAACTCCTGCCAGGCATTGAAGCCTCCGGCTTCTTGCCCATATTATATCCAGTCGTACTTCCGCTACCCCCATCTGTCTCAGCACCCAGCATAGACTCGGGTAGAGTCATTGTCTTCTTCCAAGATGAAGAATCGGGCCTCGCGTAGAGGTTGAATCTCAGCGTACGTTGCTCGCTCACCGTGGGTTTACGTTTCTGATGGCACTTCCTATGTTCCAGTGGACCCGCTCCATTTCATATGTCGAGCAATACCACCACCAACCACACGACTCCGAGTCGGAATGGAATTTCATGACCACCAACTGAGTATCTCGCAAAAGTTGTGAATATACCTCGTGCATGATCTCTTTAGAAATGTCATCATACTCGAGAAGGAGATATTTGTTTCTTCTCCGTCGAGCGCCGCATTGACTCTAAATAAACTCACGCAGATACTCGTTTATAGACGAACGCGGGAGTGCGAGCACTGTGCATTTCAGTCATTTTCATTGTCACGAGAGACATTTATGTTGGTCCTCTCAAGGAGTTATCTCGTTCTAGTCAGTATGAGAGGTGTTTTGGCATCATGCTGGAATTCGTTTCCATGGCGTCCCGTTTATATGAACAGAGCCTTAACTGATTATCAGTGTACAGTACGCGACTTGGCGGCAATATATACATTCATTTGAGCCCTGGAGATCCCTGTAGGATTACAACATCTGGAAGTTTGGAATACGAGATGCCATGCCATGATCATGAGTTGCCGAGAGCAAACCAAAAAAGAGAGAATGACTTGGGTATTCGGGTGTCTTTTTAGCTAAAACACAGGTTCTCACCAGGAGTCATCTGTGTACATCCTGCCAACCTTAGGGCTTTCGTTCCTTGACTTTCGAGGCCGGTTGAAGTTTTATTAGTTGCATCAGGCTCCTGAAATGGAGGTCTAGGCTCTGACGTGACTGCGTATTCCATGACTCAGTATTGGTCTCAATGAGTGGGATCCTCCTTGTACTTGGTTACACACTCCGTACAGTTTCACTAGACCTTATTCGCATCTCTGCAGGTCCTCTTCGTGGTATACTGTTTTTCAATCACTGGCAACAACATTCCACTGGGGAAGGACACCCATGCTGCTTCATGATATCCTGCCAAGGCTCTGACACGGGTGAAAGAGAGGGAAATCGAACTATTGGGAGCGTTTTCTTCGCTATTGTTCCGGCTTCAATGTCTACAATCATTCATTCATTCTACGGTGCCAGGGCCCAAATCCGACATCTGTTGCTGGCAATCGGCAAACTCCTTAGACGAGACGGCACCCTCGCATACGGCATCCATGTTTAGACCTATATCTTCAACGACATTTCTTTTTCCAGGACCTCAGGGGTCAGGAACATCCCCTTGTGACCTTGTTGGTGCTTACACTTTACCATATTATAAGCCGACAGTGATTGGCTGCAGATGGTTTTTTCTTCTGATTCCCGGTGCTCAATATTTGACGTGTTTGCCTCTCCAACAGCCACTGGTTCAGTTATAAGTACAGGATATGTTACAACCACAAGAATTAAGCCCTATTTGTCAGGGGTCATTCCAAGCTCTGCTAGACGGTCGTCAACATGTCCTTTGACGAGAAAGACAAGCTCATCGCACTTCTTACCTTTGCATGGGTGGCTCTCGTTTACTTTAGGCGCGCCTTATCGCGCTCGCTACCTCTTCCACCTGGTCCTAAACGCCTACCTCTCATAGGCAACCTACTGAATGTTCCCAGATCCTTGGAATGGGAGAGTTATGCGCGTTGGGGAAAAGAATTTAGTGCGTTTCTACTTGGGATGTTCAGACGGATCTGGCGTCTAACATGAAAGCTCTCGTCTGGATCAGATTCGGACATCATCTACGTCAATGTCGCTGGCACCGAGGTCATTGTGCTGAATTCCCTTCGCGCAGCAAATGAGTTATTGGATAGAAGATCACTCAAATATTCCAGTCGGTATGTTCTTCCCTTCCCTTGATAATATGATGGTGTGTTTATTTTCGGTCGCAATTAGCCCACGTTTAATCATGGTGAACGAACTAATGGGCTGGTCATGGTCGTTTGCGGCGATGCCTTATGGTGATGACTGGAGAGAGCGTCGTCGGCTCTTCACAAAGTACTTCCACCCCAATAACCCCAGCGCCAATATTCCCCAGCAACTTGAATTCGTACACAAGATGCTCATGCAGTTGCTCAATGATCCAGACGACTTTCTGCATGTTACTCAACGGTATGTTACCTCTAAATGATTAGCTTATCAGGGAACTCATCTATCTTGAACAGAACCTTCGGAGGTCTTGCATTGACAATCGCGTATGGGCTCCCGATCCGCGAATACGACGACCCTCATTTGGCTTTGGCAGAAGAGGCCGTCCAAACTGTCTCTGAAACTGTCGTTCCTGGAGCATTCCTCGTTGATTTCATGCCTTTCCTGAAGTACGTCCCTGAGTGGGTGCCAGGTGCCGGGTTCCAGACGACTGCGAAGAAATACTTTGAAATTCAGGAAAGGTTTAGGAGTGAGCCCTTTGGTGCTGCGTTGAAAAATATTGCAAGTTTCGTAGCCAACGGAATTTCAGCTCCAAATTTGACTTCTTGATGCATAGGCGAACGGAACTTCAAGACCCTCGTTCACGTCGGTCTCACTTGAAAACGGAGCGGGGGAGATGCGGAAAGACTTGGAAGTAGCAGTGGGATATGCTGCAAGTCAGGTTTACTCAGGTACAATTTAATCTTCACTCGACGTTTTAAGAATCCTCGCATTTACTTATACAATCCCAAAATGACAGCTGGAGCAGACACCACACTCGCAGCCGTCAAGACCTTCATCTTGACAATGGTGCACTACCCCGAAGTTCAGCGAAAGGCACAAGCCGAACTCGATCGAGTCCTCCGTGACAGCGGGCGCCTACCTGGTTACGAAGACCAGCCTGACTTACCATATATCACAGCTATAATGAAGGAGGTCCTCCGGTGGAAACCCGTAGGGCCTATCGGTACGCCATTGATCTGCGTGGTCGATATGTGCTAATTAGATTTGGATTAGGGATGCCTCACCTCGCAAGCGAAGACGATGTTTTCGATGGTTATCATATACCCAAAGGCGCAATCGTGATGGGTAATATTTGGTCTGTGCATCTCCAGCTTTTCTGGTTCTAGTTGTACTCATGGAGAGCTTTGCGTTCGCATCATATACAGGGCTATACTCCACGATGAAGAAATATACCCCGAACCATTCAAGTTCAATCCAGATCGCTTCCTCACTCAAGATGGGCAGCTGAACCCGGCCATACAGGATCCTTTTATAGCAGTGTTTGGTTTTGGACGAAGGTTCGCCCACCTTTCTCGTATTTACTGACGAACACCGACTCTCGTCCATCACTAGAATCTGTGCAGGAAGTCATATCGCCCTTTCATCGCTATGGATCACGATCGCTACTGTATTATTTACGTTCAACATCTCCCAGGCAGTTGACAGACATGGGATGCCAATTGAGGCGGAGATCAAGTATGAAACTGGGTTGATTCAGTACGTCCTTTTCTTGGCCTGCCACTCATCGTGAGTTTTCAGTTTCTGATTGCATTTTCTATGTTCCAGTGGACCCGCTCCATTTAAATGTATGATAAAACCTCGCTCAACGGATGCAGCAGCTATCGTTCGGTCTGTGGCGGAATCATACCACTGAGAGGTCTGGTGTTGTGTGAAATTCCTGTTGTCCTGGCCAGAATTTTGTTGAATGTACTTAACAT
>Ga0247742_10002256_pt1 | contig 12708 bp, 11 predicted proteins | sample UWRJL208509C2_FD_180944 | JGI IMG/M metagenome (GOLD analysis project Ga0247742, IMG submission 180944) | Plant litter microbial communities from Arlington Agricultural Research Station in Wisconsin, United States - UWRJ-L208-509C-2 | ecosystem: Environmental > Terrestrial > Plant litter >...
TAGGCGAGCTGGCTCGTCGTGGTGGTGGTGCCGCCACAGCCGGTCACGCACGGCGGGTTCGGCCCGCAGTTAGTGGTGCACGGCGGGTTCGGTCCGCAGTTGACGGTGCACGGGGGCACCACGGTGGTGATGTTCGGGCCGACCGTTGCCGCGGCGACGTTCACTGTCGCGGCCCCGTTCAGTGCCGACACCCGCACCGCGGTCTGGGTGAAGTTCGACCCGGTCGCCACCGCGTTGCCCATGGGGCTTGCGATCGACGTCTCCTGCAGGTTGACCCGTACCGACAGGAGGTCGGTCAGGGCGAACCCGACACCGTTGTCACCGAGCAGGCCGGTCACGGCGGGCTGGACGAGTCCTGTGTTGAGGGCCTGCGTGAGGCTGGAGATCGCACCGTCGGAGTCGAACAGCCCGTCGAGCAGTCCGTCGCCGATCCCGTCGACGATGCCGTTGACATCGAGGGTGGGCTTGATGGCGCCGTCCAGGAGCGAGATGTTCGCCGTGGCCGTCGTGGCGCTGCCGTCGATGAGGCCGTCGACAGTGCCGTCGATGTCCACGTTCACCGTGCTGTGCAGGTCGGGCAGCACCTGGTCGACCAGGTTGCACACGGTCTGCGTGGTGTAGCCCACGATGCCCTGCGTGACGTCGCCCAGGCCGCCGAGGCCGCCCAGCAGGCCGCCGAGGCCGCCGGAGCCGAGCACGTCACCGATGATCGGGACCTGCGTGTCCGTGCACTCCTCCACCTGGTCCGCTGCCTGCGGGCTCAGGAGGTCGAGGCTCGCGTGGACTCCCACGTTCGCGCTGTGGAGTGCGACGCTGACCTTGTCGACCAGCTGGTCGGCGAGCGATGAGACGGTCTGCGTGATGTTGGTGAGCACCGCGTTGACGATGTCGTCCGTGAGCAGCTCCGTGTTGACCGGCAGGTTGTTGAGGTCGCCGCCCTGCGCCGCCGCGAGGTCGATCTGCACCTCGCCCGTCTGCAGGTTGATGCTCACGCCGTTCTCGTTGTACACCCCGTTGAGGAGCGACTGAACGGCGGTGCGGGCGTCGGAGTCGATGGTGATCGACACGTCGGCCGAGGAGCCGATGACCCCGAGCACGGGATCGAGGATGTCGCCGACCGCGAGGCCGAGCGCGCCGTCCTCCGTGCTGAGCTCAGCGAGCTGGCTGTCCACGGTGCCGAGCGCCGAGTCGACCTTCGTGCCGAGGTCCGCGATGGAGGGGCTCGTGAAGGAGAGCACAGCACCGTCGAGCGTGTAGTCGCCGGACGCCGTGTTCAGCGATCCTGTCGCCTGCGCGGCTGCCGCCTTGAGCGAAAGGCTCAGGTCGGTCAGCACCGGCGCGACTCCGCCGTCGATGAGCGAGTTGAGGTCGAGGTCGAGGTCGCCGGCCGCTCCCGACTGGGCCGCGCCCGCCCCGATCCCGCCGTCATCCCCGATCGCGCCGCTCGCGCCGAGCGATACGCCGTTCTTGTCCGCCTCCGCGTACTGGTTGACCGCTCCCGCGTTGAGGAAGTCGCCCAGGTCGGCCTGGATGCCGTTGGGCGCATCGATGTCGACGGTCTGGAGGACGCTCGCCTCGAGCGGGTCATCAGAGGTCTGCAGCGGCTGAGTGCCGTTGTTCCTCGCCTCGGCCGGGCCGAGCTCGACTACGCCCGCGAGGTCCGAGCCCAGCAGCGTGCCGGAGAGGAACTGGCCCTGTGCGTAGGAGGTGGCGACCTCGGCTGCGTTGGCAGCGGGTGCGCTGACGAGCACGAAGCCCGCCGCGAGGGCGATGGTGCCGATTCCGGCGCCGACGCGAGTGAAAACAGAGTGGGACTTCCCGACTGGGTTTCCAGTGCGCGGGATGTGTTGTGTGAACACGACTGGTACCTTCCTGATCCTTTTAGGGGATTAGGAAGCTGTGGTGCGATCTACATCGATCTCAACTCGGGAACATTGAGGCGACGAATACTGCCTGATCTCAGCTTCGTAATGCCCGTTGCTTTTTGTGTTGTGCGATGGGGATGGTTGGTCCTCATCAGCGGTGGTGGTTGGCCTCCGCTTACTGGAAGAGACCGGGCAGCGGCGCTGCTATGACGCGAGCGGCAGAAGATTCTTCGAGAATGTGTCGCGATGGGGCATCCTGCCGCGCTTTTTTGGTTCGCCGAGGATGACGTACACTGGTGGAGGTAGTTGAAATCTGCCAAGCTTTTGCGCGCCCGGGGAGCAGTTTTCACGGGTTGCAGGAGCAAAGGGCGGTGGCTCAATTGGTAGAGCAGCGGTCTCCAAAACCGCAGGTTGCAGGTTCAAGTCCTGTCCGCCCTGCTGGATCGAGAGGTGTGCCTGTAAGGGGCGCATCGACCGATACGCGAAAAGAAGGTAGTTGAGTGGCCAGAAAAGTGATCGACGAGCCCAGCGAGGACGTCGTAGCGAACGCCAAGAAAGACCGCGCACAGCGACGCGGGCCTTTTGCGCGCTTGGCACTGTTCCTGCGCCAGGTGGTGGGTGAGCTCCGCAAGGTGGTCACTCCCACGCGCAAGGAGCTGTTCAGCTACACCGGCGTCGTGCTCGTGTTCGTCGTCATCATGATGCTGCTCGTCTCCGGGCTCGACTTCGGGTTCAGCGCCCTCGTGAACTTCCTGTTCGGCGACCCGACCATCACGGGCTAGCGCCCCACACACTCCGGCGGCCCTGCCGCCAGTACGCAACGAAAAGAGATTTCTGTGTCTGAGAACCACCGCGACGATTTCGAGCTCGCGACGGCCGCCGAGCAGTCCGCCGAGGACGACGAGGCGCAGACGGGCAACACCCTCGCGGCCGAGGACAAGTCTGAGGACGCCGCCGAGCACGAGGCCATGCACGTGGTTGAGGACGACGACGACGAGCTCGACTCCGACCTCGCCGGCCTGCTCGAGGCGCTCGACGCCGCCATCGACCCCGAGGCCGACGCGATCGTCGACGACGCGCTCGAGATCGACTCCGTCGACGAGGCCGACGCCTCTGTCGCCGCCACCGACGACGAGGCCGAGATCGAGGCCGAGGAGGAGGCGGGCGAGGAGCCTGACATCACCCCCTACGAGGGCCCCGACCCCGGTGACGAGCTCGACGCGCTCGAGGCCGACCCCTACGACGAGTTCCGCACCGAGCTGCGCGGCAAGCCGGGCAAGTGGTACGTCATCCACTCCTACGCCGGCTTCGAGAAGCGCGTGAAGCAGAACATCGAGAACCGCAAGGTCTCGATGGCGATGGAGGACTACGTCTTCCAGGTCGAGGTCCCCATGGAGGACGTCGTCGAGATCAAGAACGGCCAGCGCAAGCTTGTCAACCGCGTGCGAATCCCGGGATACGTTCTCGTGCGCATGGACCTGAACGAAGACAGCTGGTCGGTCGTGCGCCACACCCCCGGTGTCACCGGCTTCGTGGGCAACTCGCACAACCCGCGCCCGCTGCGCTTCGACGAGGCGTTCAACATGCTGAAGAGCCTCGTGCAGATCGTCGAGGCCCCCGCGGCCAAGGGCTCGAGCACCAAGGGCAAGAGCGCCGCGCGCGTCATCCCCGCCGAGATCGACTTCGAGATCGGCGAGACCATCACGATCAAGGAAGGCTCGTTCGCGGGCCTGCCCGGTTCGATCAGCGAGATCAAGGCGGAGAGCGGCAAGCTCATCGTGCTCGTCTCGCTGTTCGAGCGCGAGACCCCGGTCGAGCTGTCGTTCGACCAGGTGACCAAGCTGTAGCTGAGACCTTCCATTGGGCCCGTCTTCGGACGGGCCCAATGTCGTTTAAGGACTCCCACTTGTCGCCGCCTCCGCATCACGCTGCCGAACGGGGACTATTTGCGCGGCGAGCGACGGCACCCGCAATTCCTCCCTCTCAGCGCCAATTCGGGCCGGGGAGCGGCCCCGGCGGACCTCGGGATGGCAGTCGGGCGGGCCGCCGTGTAACCTAGACAAGTTGTGCTGGCGCTTTCGTGCGCCCGCAACTGTCCACCGCACCCGACTTGGGTGACGGGAGCGTCGCCTCGTGGCGACACGAAACCAAAGGAAGACAATGGCACCGAAGAAGAAGGTTACGGGTCTGATCAAGCTTCAGATCCAGGCCGGCGCCGCCAACCCCGCACCGCCCATCGGGCCTGCGCTGGGTCAGCACGGCGTGAACATCATGGAGTTCTGCAAGGCGTACAACGCCGCGACCGAGTCGCAGCGCGGCAACGTCATCCCCGTGGAGATCACGGTCTACGAAGACCGCTCCTTCACGTTCATCCTCAAGACCCCGCCCGCCGCGGAGCTCATCAAGAAGGCCGCCGGCGTTGGCAAGGGCTCGCCCACGCCGCACACGGTCAAGGTGGCCAAGCTCACCAAGGACCAGGTTCGCGCTATCGCGGAGCAGAAGATGGTCGACCTCAACGCGAACGACGTCGAGGGTGCAATGAAGATCATCGCGGGCACCGCTCGCTCGATGGGAATCACGGTGGAGGCATAATGTCCAAGAACTCAAAGGCATACAAGGCCGCCGCCGAGAAGATCGAAGAGGGCAAGTTCTACAGCCCCTCGGAGGCCGTCGCAGTCGCGAAGGAGACCGGGTCGAAGAAGTTCGACTCCACCGTCGAGGTCGCGCTCAAGCTCGGCGTCGACCCCCGCAAGGCAGACCAGATGGTCCGCGGCACGGTCATCCTCCCCCACGGCACGGGCAAGACCGCCCGCGTCATCGTTTTCGCAACAGGCCCCGCGGCCGAGGCGGCTCTTGCCGCCGGCGCCGACGAGGTCGGTGGCGCTGAGCTCATCGAGAAGGTGGCCGGCGGTTACACCGCGTTCGACGCCGCCGTCTCGACCCCCGAGCTCATGGGCCAGGTCGGTCGTCTCGGAAAGGTGCTCGGCCCCCGCGGCCTCATGCCCAACCCGAAGACCGGCACCGTCACACAGGACACCGGCAAGGCCGTGTCCGAGATCAAGGGCGGAAAGATCGAGTTCCGCGTCGACAAGCACGCCAACGTCCACTTCGTGGTCGGCAAGGCGGGCTTCTCGGAGGACCAGCTGAGCGAGAACATCAAGGCGGCGATCGACGAGGTCGTCCGCTCGAAGCCCAGCTCGTCCAAGGGCCGCTACATCACCAAGGGCACGGTCTCGACGACGTTCGGCCCGGGCATCCCGCTCGACGTCAACGCGCTGTAACCACGCACGCATCGGGAAGGGGTCGACTTCGGTCGGCCCCTTTCCTGCATCCCGCCCCGATTCGAAAACGCAGGAGATCTTGCATGAACGAGCCCGTTTCGGCACAGCGCGCCACCTCGACCGCCGATTCTCCTGCGTTTTCGGTGAGGCGAGCGGGGCCGGATGACGCGGCGCGACTCGCCGCGGTGGCCGCCGAGACCTTCCCGCTCGCGTGCCCCCCGCACACGAAGCCCGAGGCGATCGCCGCGTTCATCGCCGCGAACCTCTCCGAAACCTCCTTCGCCGGTTACCTGGCCGACCCCGATCGGGCGCTGTTCGTCGCCGAGGTGGGCCACGAGGCGGCCGGCTACACGATGGTCGTCTTCGGAGACCCGTCCGATCCGGATGTCGCGGCGGCGGTGACCGCGCGCCCCACCGCCGAGCTGAGCAAGGTCTACGTGCGCGAGGGCTTCCACGGCGGCGGACTTGCCGCGCAGCTCGTCGCCGCGTCCGTGGAGTCCGCGCGCGACCGGGGCGCCGTGTCGGTGTGGCTCGGCGTCAACCAGGAGAACGCGCGCGCCAACCGCTTCTACGAGAAGCAGGGCTTCGCACTCGCCGGCACCAAGCGATTCCTCGTCGGCGACCGCTACGAGGACGACTTCGTCAGGCTACTCGCGCCCTAGCCCCGGTCGCGCAGCCGCGGCGGGGTGGTCGCGGCGCCCACGTTGGCGAGCGATTCGGTGCCCACGTCGAAGTAGCCGTACGAGGCCATGTGGCTGTCGTAGAGGCGCTCGCGCACGTCGGCATCCTTGTACCTGGTCCAGGCCGGCGAAGCGGGGTCGTCGTTCCACGGGGAGTGCACGATGGGCGCGTGCCCGGTCACGGGCAGTAGCCCGGTCGTGGCATCCCCGTCGACCGCCAGGTGCACCGCGCCGAAAGCGGGCTCTCCCGGGTCGATGCGGTCGACGCGCCCCCAGCGGGCCTGCAGGTCTTCGGATGCCTCCCCGCTGAACACGAACTCCGAAGTGAGCCCGTCGGCGGTGTGCACCGAGGTGTCGACGCCCGCAGAGCCGAGCATCACGAACGACCGCACCCCGAGGTCGGACTCCAGCGCCTTCGCGGCCGTCGTCGCGCCGTAGGAGTGCGCGACGATGCTCACGGTCGGCTGCGTGCCGTCGGCACGGGAGGCGTGCAGGCCGAGGATGTCGCGCTCGAGGAGCTCCGCGCCGCGATCCGCGTAGGCGTCGCGGGTGGCCTCGATGCCGACGGGCGGCGTGCGGTAGCCGATCCAGGCCACCACCGCCTGGCCGACCGCCCCTGCCGCGGACTGCGCGTCGTAGATGTTCTTGGCCGCGCGGGTCCACAGCTGCATGTCGGTCGTGTAGGTGCCCATCCCCGGCACGGCGAAGGTGACCAGGCGGGCCGTGTCGAGGTTGCCGATCGAGATCGCGGCGAGCGGCGGCTGGTCGGTGGTCAGCTCGACGAGGAAGCGCGGAACCGAGGACGACGAGAGCGCGCTCTGGATGGCGGTCAGTGCGGCAAGCTGTCCGGCCTCGAGCTCGGTCATCTGGCGGTGGTCGGCGAGGGCTGCCAGGTCGGCGAGCTGGCGGTCCAGTTCCAGGCGGTTCGAGCGGTCGCGGGAGTCGTAGTCGACCCCGGCGAGGTTCCCGATCACGTCGGGCATCTGCCCGGGCATCCGGAGCCGGTCTCGCGCGGGCAGTGAGCGCCACCAGTCGGCGACTACGGCCGGGTCGCGGTCGAGCGCCTCGGCGGCGAGGCCCTGGTGCACGGCGACGAAGTCGGGGATGCGCGCCGCCGGGTAGTGCTCGGCGAGGATCGCGCTGTCGGTGATCCGGGTGCCGGAGGGCGGCGGCGCGAGAGCGGTCAGCGAGACCACCACGGCGAGGGTGAGCGAGACCTGCACGACGCGACGGAAGGGGACCAAGGCGGGTTCCTCTCGTCGAGCCTGTGAGAGGCACTGATATCGGGTCTGGATATCATGCGCTATCCGTCACCGTTATGCAAACGTTATCTAACCGTCGGACACCTTGAGCACGATCTTGCCCCGCGTGTGGCCGGTCTCGAGGGCGGCGTGCGCCTCGGATGCCCGGTCGAGGTCGAAGACCTGGTCGACGAAGACGCGCACGTCGCCGGACTCCAGCAGGCGCGAGATCACGGCGAGGGTGGAACCGTCGGCCGGGACGCGGTACCCGGAGGCGCGCACACCGGCGGCGGCGGCATCCTCCGCGAGCGTCGGCCAGCTTCCGGTCGGGACGTTGACCAGGAGGCCGCCCGGCTTGAGGGTGGACAGGGAGCGGGTACCGGTGTCGTCCTTGGTGTTGCCGATGAGGTCGATCACGACGTCGACGTTGTGCACGGCATCCTCGAAGCGCGTCGTCGAGTAGTCGATGACCTCGGCCGCGCCGAGCTCGCGCAGCCAGCTCGAATTGCGGGTGGAGCCGGTGGTGATGACGCGCGCGCCGAAGAACGTGGCGAACTGGATGGCGAAGTGGCCGACACCGCCGGAGCCGGCGTGGATGAGCATGACCTGGCCCTCGTGGGCCTTCGCGACGTCGACCACGGCGCCCCACGCGGTGAGGGCGGCGAGCGGCACCCCGGCCGCCTCGACGTGCGCGAGGGAGCGCGGCTTGCGGGCGATGCAGGTGGCGGGCACGGTGATGTACTCCGCGTAGGTGCCGCCGAAGCGCGGCACCATGGTCATGCCGTAGACCTCGTCGCCCGGCTTGATGGGGTGCGCGTCGTACGACGACTCGACAACGATGCCGCTGAAGTCGTTGCCGAGGATGATCGGATACTCACCGAACGCACCGGATGCGCCCGCGCCGGAGCGCGACTTGGCGTCGATGGGGTTGACGCCCGCGGCCACCACCTTGACGAGGAACTCCGCGTTGACTTTCGTCGGTCGTTCCACGTCGGCGATGTGCAGGACGTCCGGCCCCCCGGTCCTGTCGATGATGCTTGCTCGCATCGTGGTCATGCACACAGTAAAGGGCCGCAATGAGTCGGCGCTGTTACGGCGGTGTCACTTCGCTGCAAACTCTCAGCCGCGGCTATCCTTCGATGGTGCCCGTGAAGACCCCTGCCCATGCGCAGGGCTGAGCTCGTCGCATCCCTCGGCGGGTGCGTTCTCGTCATTGCGGCCCTAGTGATCATCTGGGTTGCGCGGCTGTCGATCCCGCGCGCGCTGTACGTCAGCGAGCTCGGTGCGGACGGGATGCCGACGGCCAAATGGTTCCAGGTCGCGCTCGTGCTCATCGTGGTGGGCGGCAGCGCCATCGCCTGGGCGGGCCGCCGCGTGCGCTCGAAAGCCCGTGTGCTGAGGGCGTGGGCGCCGGCGGTCTCGCTCTGGATCGCGTGCGGGCTGTTCCTGTTCGCCTCCCAGGTGACCTGCACGGCCGGATGCCCCCTGCCCTACGGCGACACTTTCAACCTGCAGGACTTCCTGCACACGCTCGCCGCCGTCCTCGCGTTCGCGGCGGCGTGCTGGGCGATGCTGCAGTCGTCGTTCGCGCAGAACCACCGCGTGCTGGCGGTCTTCTCCCGCGCCACCGGGATCGCGGTCGCCGTCATCGCGGGCACCGGCGGCCTGCTCTCGCTGTTCCGCTACCAGGTGGCGTTCGGCAGCCAGCTCGAGTTCGTGGCGACGACTCTCGCCATCGCGTGGCTCGTCGTGTTTGGCTCAGTACTTGCCGCGCGGCTGGCGACCCATCAGCTGCAGGAGCCGGTCGGCTAGGTTCACGAGCACGTGGATCTGGTTGTCGTCCCGCTCCACCCACTGCGTCTTCGGCTCGGGCGCGACCGGCACGAAGTCCTCGTGCTGCTCCCACACCACGAGCGTGCGCTCGGCACCCAGCACGTACTGCTGCCACCAGACCTGGCGAAGATACGACCGGGGGATGCTCCGCCACGCGTGCCCGGTGGTCTTGATCTCGGACAGCACGACAACACCGTCGTGAACCGCCACCCCGTCGGGTGTCGCGAGATGCAGTGGCTCGCCGTGCGCGTGGTACAGCGTCGAGCTCGGCTCGATGCGGTGCGTGAGCCGCACCCAGCGGGCGATCTCGGGCTCGCGGGCCCGGCCGTGGTCGGTGAAGGCGTTGCCGCCGAACCCGGAGCCGAGCAGTTTGTCTTGCAGCACGGCCTGCAGCGCCCGCTCGCTGGAGAGGCGCGCGACATCCGTCGCCGTCACCCCGCGACTGCGGGCGCGGATCCACGCGACCCTGTCCTCCGTGCGAGCGACCACCCGGTCGCGGTGATCGGGCGCGGGCAGCTCCCAGAGGTCGAGCTCGGGCTGCATAGTCACGGACTCCATTGTGCGCCGCCCCGGCGACAGCGCCCGCCGCGCCGCGCTGCCTTCGCGCCGCCCCGCCGCCGCCCCGCCCGGCCGTCACGCTTGACCGGCGGCAGTCCGCCCAGAGCACCCCGCCGTCCGGCCGCGGCCCTTGACGAACTCCATACATTTGTTGGCCGTCCGGCGATTTGTATGGAGTTGGTCAAGGCGCTGACCGACGAGGGCGGCCCCGGACGCGCGGCGCGCGGCGCGCGGCCTGGAGGCGCGGCGGCGCGACAGGCGGGCGCGGCGAGCGGGAAGGCGTGACGGCGGCGGCGGGCGGCCGGCGGCGCGGCGCGCGGGCGCGGGCGGGCGACGGGGTCGGAGACCGAGAGGCGGAGTGCCCGGGCAGGACGCCGGAGTGGCGGTGCCGTTTCGGCGATGTATGCCTGTGCGACATACATCGCCCGGAGCGATGCCCCCGAGACCGGCGCGCGAGCGTGCGGGAAACGGGGGCCGCGCGTCGGAGGTGGGCAAGGGTCGAGCGGGGTGCGCGCGAGCGAGCGGGCCGGCAGGGGCGGAGCGAGGCGCCACGCGGGCGGGCGGGGCGGTGCTGCGGGCGGGGGTGCTGCGGTCGGGCGACGCGGCCGTGGTCGGGGCCAGGCTGGCCGCCGGCGGCGGCCGGGCGGGGCGGGGCTGCGGGCGGGGCCGTGGTCGGGCCGGCGGGGTCAGCTCGCGAGCAGCGCCTCTACTGACTGCGGGGAGAGGGCGTGCTCGCTCGCGAGGACGCTCGCCCCGATCACGCCGGCGACCTCGCCCGCGGCCGAGAGCACGATCGACAGCGACGACGTGGCGATCGGCATGGAGCGGGCGTCGACGACGTCATGGATTCCGGCGATGAGGTGCTCGCCGGCGTTCGCCATGGAGCCGCCGATGACGATGACCGAGGGGTTGATGAGGCTCACGCAGGTCGTGAGCACCTCGCCGATGTCGCGGCCGGCCTGGCGCACGGCGGCGATTGCGGTGGCGTCCCCCGCGGCGACGAGCTCGAGCACCTCGGCGGCCGACGTGACCTCGACGCCCTGCTCCCTGAGCTGGCGGGCGATGGCCGGGCCCGAGGCCATGGCCTCGAGGCATCCCTCGTTGCCGCAGTCGCAGCGCACACCGTCGCCCCGCGAGACGCGCACGTGCCCCAAGTCGCCCGCGGTGCCCTGCGCGCCGCGCTGCAGTGTGCCGCCGGAGAAGATGCCGGAGCCGATGCCGGTCGCGACCTTGACGAACAGCAAGTCCTCGGTGGTCGGGAATGCGACCGTGCGCTCGCCGATCGCCATGATGTTCACGTCGTTGTCGACAAGGGCCGGGATGCCCAGGCTCGCCATCATCCAGGCGGGGACGTCGAAGCCGTCCCAACCGGGCATGATCGGCGGTTTCACGGGCCGGCCGGTGGCGTGCTCCACAGGCCCCGGGAGGCCGATGCCGGCGGCGATGAGGTCGCTCTCGCTGCGGCCGATCGAGGCGAGCAGCTTGCGGGCGGTCTCGACGGCGTGGCCGAGCACGCGCTCCGGGCCGTCGGCGATCGGGCGGCGCTGCAGGTCGGTGGCGAGGATGTTCGAGGCGAGGTCGCTGATCACGACCGTCTGGTGGCTAGCGCCGCAGTCGACCGCGAGGACGAGCCGCGCACCGGGGTTCAGCGCGAACTGGGACGGCGGGCGACCGCCGCTCGACGCAGCCTCGCCGACGGGAGCGATGAGGCCGAGGCCGAGCAGCTCGTCGACGCGCAGGCCCACCGTGGAGCGGGCGAGGCCCGCGCGCTCGGCGAGGTCGGCGCGGGTGTACGGCTGGCCGTCTCGCAGCAGCTGGAAGAGCTCACTAGCCCCCCACGGGCCGGTTCCCGCGCGCTGCGTCTCACTCATGGCGCAAGTAAATCACGCCGCGCACACTTTTGCTCGTCGCTCGACAGAAGTGGTCATAGAGTCGAGACTGTGCCTATGAACACGAACGCCGCTCTATCTGTCCAGCTCTATACCGTCCGCGAGGCGCTCCTCGCGGACCCGGCAGGGGCGCTCGAGCGGCTGGCGGGCCTCGGCTTCACGACGGTCGAGCTCTTCGGCCTCGTCGACCACGCGGACACCTACGCCGAGTACCTCCCGCGCTTCGGCCTCACGCCCTCGTCCGCTCACGTGGCCCTCATCGACCGCGACCCGGTGCCGGTGATCGAGGCTGCCCAGCGCCTCGGCGTCACGACTGTGATCGAGCCGATGGTCACCGAGCAGACCTGGGGCGACTCCGACAGCGTCGTACTGCTCGCCAACCAGTTCAACGAGCTCGCCAGGATCGCGGCGGACGAGGGCATCACCGTCGGCTACCACAACCACTGGTGGGAGTTCGGCGCCCTCGACGGCACCACCGCGCTGGAGGCGTTCGCCGACAACCTCGATCCCGCCGTCATCCTGGAGGTCGACACCTACTGGGCGCAGGTCGCGGGAGTGCGGGCTCCCGAGCTGCTCGCGCGCCTCGGCGACCGGGTGCGGTTCATCCACGTCAAGGACGGCGACATCAGCCGCGACGACGTCAACCAGGTGGCGGTGGGTGACGGCCGGATGCCCGTGCTCGACGTCCTCGCGGCGGCCCCCGGCGCGGTCCGGGTCGTCGAGCTCGACGACTTCGCCGGCGACGTGTTCGACGCGCTCGAGCGGAGCGTGCAGTTCCTCACCGCCCACGGCGAGCACCTGTGACCGGCTCGGGCCGTGTCGGCGTCGGAGTGATCGGCGCCGGCGTCATCAGCGGCACCTACCTCGACAACCTCACGACCTTCCCCGATGTGGAGGTGCTGTTCGTCGCCGACCTCGACCTCGACCGCGCCCGCGCGCAGGCAGACAAGTACGGCGTCCCGGGTAGCGGCACCACCGAGGAGCTGCTCGCCCACGAGGGCATCGAGATCGTCGTGAACCTCACCATCCCGGCGGTGCACGTCGAGGTCGCGATGCTCGCGCTCGCCGCGGGCAAGAACGTGTGGTCGGAGAAGCCGATCGCTCTCGACCGCGAGAGCGGGGCGGCCCTCCTCCAGGAGGCGGCGTCCCGGGGGCTGCGGGTGGCAACAGCACCCGACACGTTCCTCGGCGCGGGGCTGCAGGCCGGGAAGCGGCTCATCGACGCGGGCGGCATCGGGGTGCCGCTGACGGCACTCGCACTGTTCCAGGCGTCGGGGCCCGAGGCGTGGCATCCCGCGCCCGATTTCTTGTACGCGAAGGGCGCCGGCCCGCTGTTCGACATGGGCCCGTACTACGTAACG
>Ga0247742_10002259_pt1 | contig 12686 bp, 11 predicted proteins | sample UWRJL208509C2_FD_180944 | JGI IMG/M metagenome (GOLD analysis project Ga0247742, IMG submission 180944) | Plant litter microbial communities from Arlington Agricultural Research Station in Wisconsin, United States - UWRJ-L208-509C-2 | ecosystem: Environmental > Terrestrial > Plant litter >...
ACGGTCCGACCAAGCAAGCTGGGCGCAACAGCTCCGATACGTTCCAGGGTGCGCTCGGGGCGAAGTGGGAGATCGGCAACGCCGTCATCACCAGCGATCTCGCCTATACGAAGTCCACGTCCGACAACACCTATTACGAGTTCCAGACGCAACTCGCCAATCCGCTGTCGCTGGCGGTGCGGCTGAACTCCGGGCGTGGCGTGGACTTCACGCCGAGCGGCGTCGATTTCGCCAATCCGGCCAGCTACTATATGCGCGGTCTCTATGAGAACCGGCAGCGCTCGGAAGGGCAACAGTGGCAGTGGCAGGGCAACATCGCGCTCGACACCGGATCGCCGCTGTTCCCGAAATTCCAGTTCGGCGTGCGCTATGCCGACCGTACCGCCAACTCCGTCTATGGCGACCGCAACGCGTCGCTCGCCAGCCTGCGCGATCCGATCTCGCGCGTGCCCGGCGTGTCGGATGGCGCGGTCATCGAACCCGGCTTCCACAATGACGACGTGCAGCAGTTCCGTTCGTGGTTCGCGCCCAATTCGAACATCCTGAACGATCGCATCAACGACGTGCGCGGCTACGTGCGGGACGCGCTGGTTCGCGCCGGGGCCGATACCGCTACGCAGCAGGCGTGGGCGTCGGATCGGCCGCTGCTCAACCCGCTCTCCGCGTTCAAGGCGCGCGAACAGGTGTTCACCAGCTACGCTCAGGTGAAATATGCGTTCGACCTCGGCATTCCGATCGACGGCGCGATCGGTGCGCGCGTCATCGTCACGCGCAACAAGCTGAACGGCACCAATTCGATCCCCACCGCGAACGGCACCGCGCTGGTGCCGATCGATTCGTCGCAGCAATATGTCGATATCCTGCCGAACATCAGCGCACAGTTGCACTTCACCGACCGGCTGAAACTGCGCCTGTCGCGTACTCAGGCGTTGAGCCGGCCGGGCTTCAACCAGATCAACCCGACGTTGACCGTCCAGCAGGGCACGATCGGCGGCAACCTCTCCTACACCGGCAACGGCGGCAACCCGGACCTGCAGCCGATCCGGTCCAGCAACTACGATGCTTCGCTCGAATATTATTTCTCGCGCACCGGATCGGTGTCTGTCGCTGGTTTCTATCGCGAGATCGACGGCTTCATAAACTCGCTGCCGCAGGTGGTGAACACACCCCCGTTTGGCGACATTCTGGTGTATCGCCCGTCGAACGCCGGATCAGGCAAGATCAAGGGCATCGAAGCCGCGGCGACGACGTTCTTCGATTTCCTGCCGGGGCCGCTTCGCGGGTTGGGCGCGCAGGCCAACTTCACCTTCATCGATGGCGAGCAAACGCTTCAGTCGGCGGCCAACTTCACCGGCGGCAAAAACACGTTGCCGGGCGTATCGAAGTATAGCTTCAACATCATCGGCCTGTACGAACTCGGGCCGACGAGTGTCCGGCTGGCGTATAATTACCGCAGCGCCAACGTCGACGGCTTCGGCGCGCCGGGTGTGTACACCACCGTCTATTCGGATGCGGTGGGTCGTCTCGATCTGTCGGCGAGCTACAACATCACCGACAAGGTCACCTTCACGGTGGACGCGACCAATCTGCTGCAAACGCCGTATCACAGCTATGTGAAGTCCCCGGAATATCCGCGCGACGTGCGCTGGGAAGCAAGCCTGTTCTCGGCCGGCGTTCGGTTCCGGCTATAACGGTCCGGGGAGGGGGACGGCGCCGGCCGTTCCCCTCGCCCTGCCTGATGGTGCCGGCAGCCCGGCGACGATCTTGTCCGGGTCAGATCGACGTGCGGATACCCACGGCCGTCGCGGGATCGTGTGCGCGGGTGTAGCCGGCGTCGATCTTGACCGATGCTCCGCCGTTCGCGACCGATTGCAGGATGGCGTGCAGGATTCGCATATCCTGCAAGCCTTCCTCGCCCGGCGCAACGTTGGGCGATCTGCCGCGCACCACGTCCGCGAACCAGTTCATCTCGTTACCGAACTGGTCGATCTCGGTCACGCTCGGCTGGACGTCGCCTTTGCCGCCGACGATTTTGAGCGAATTTCCACCGTAGAAGCAGCCCGGATCGGCGACCAGCCGCCGCTCGCTGCCGATCGCCTGCCACGACATCGTGCCCGGCTGCGAGAAGCACGACGACCCTTCGCCGATCGCGCCCGAGGGGAAGCGCATCTGCCACGCGATCATGTCTTCGACGGTCTTGAAGCGGGGATCGTTCCGGTCGGTCCGCGCCCAGCCGCGCACCTCGACCGGCTCTTCGAGCAGAAGGTATCGCGTCGCGTTGATGCCGTAGATTCCCATGTCGGCCAGCGCCCCGCCGCCCGACATCGCCATGTCGAGCCGCCAAGCGTCGGATGGATCGGACAGATCGGTCTGCTTGCCCATCACCGCGCTGACGAGGCGCGGCGTGCCGATCGTGCCCTTGCGCAAGATCTGCATCGCGGCGACGTTGACCGGCTCGAACTGGCAGCGATAGGCGATCATCAACTGCCGCTTCGCCGCCTTGCCCGCCGCGATCATGCGCTCGCACTCTTCGAGCGTGACCGCCATCGGCTTCTCGCACAGCACATGCTTGCCGGCCTTGAAGGCGCGGATCGTGAACTCGGCGTGCATCGAATTGGGCAGGACGATGTAGACGATCTGGATGTCGGGATCGTTGGCGATGCGATCGAACGTGTCGTAGCTGTAGACCGCCGTATCGGGCAGCCCGAACTCGGCGGCCAGTTTTTTGGCCTTGTCGGGCTTGCCGCTGACCAGCGCGGCGAGGTGCGCGTTCTTCGTCCGCTTGAGCGCGGGCAGGATCTGCCCGAGGCTGAGCTTGCCGAGCCCGACCACCGCAACCCCGACCGACCCCGGCGCCTTCGGTTGTGCTCGCGCATCGGCGGCGAAGCTCGCTGCCGCCGGGATCGTCAGCGCTGCAGCCAGGCCCAATCCCATCGCACCGCGTCTCGTGACATCGTTCTCCACCATTCTCTCCATCCGCGGCTGTTTTGCGTACCATGCGCTTTTTTGCCGCCGGCGTCTCGCCTGCATTCGCGTGCCGCATGCGACGGGGGCCGAGCGAAGTCCGCTTGTTTCGCGGTGTGGCGGCCCTTAGAACCGTCGCTGGCGGATCGGTGCCGAGGGAGTGACGATACGATGTGGCTCCCGTGGATCATGGCCGGCCTATTCGGCGTGGCGACGCCGGTCGAGGAGGCGAACCCGCGCGTTACACCCGGCACGATCACAGTCGAGCGTGGCGACGATGCCGAAGCCCGCGATGCCGATCCAGTGTTCGCCGATGCGGTTCGAGCGGCGAGCGCGCAGGCGAATTTCATTCCGATACCGGCGCCGAGCCATAGCCGCTACATCGCCATCATCGCGGTGACGCGAAAATCCGAAGGCGTCGTGACGTCGGGCACCAGCGGGAGCGCGCCGGCGGCTGGCATCGCCAATTGGGGTGTCGGCATGGGCATGCTGCTGCCGACGAAGAAGGATCAACTTCGCGGTCTCGTCCTCACTGAACTCAAGATCACGATTCTGCTGCGGAGCGACAAGCACTTGGTATGGAGCGGAAGCGCGGTGACCGCCCAGGTCGATGGAACGCGCACGGGAGCGCCGGATGCGGTAGCCGGCAAGCTGGCCGAGGCGCTGTTCGCGCAATTTCCGCGCCGGTTGGATGCCGCGCTATCGGTCCCGTGAAAAGATTGCTCGCCCGGAAGAATCGTGACGATTGCTCCCCGGCCGCGCGAATTTGACGAAGCATCAAACCAACCGCGTGCGCGATGCTCTATCGATATCCTGCCGCGTCATCACCGGTGTGCAGATATGCGACCACCGCGTCGGCGGCGCGCTTTGCGGCAGGGCGCTCCGATTGTGAGAAAGTCGCTGCATATGCACTCTGTTGGATGTCCCGATAGGCGTGCGGGCTTGCCAAAGCACGGTTGATCGCGGCGGGAATCTCGCCGACGCTGCCGATCACCTCACCGAGCGACCAATGGCTATAGTCCGCCGAATTACGCCAATCCGGCATGTGCGTGTTGAAGAAGATGGCGGGCCGTGGCCGCTGAATCCACTCGTAGATCTGGCTCGATACGTCCCCCAGATAGATATCCGCCGCCTGCACGTAGCTCATGTCGATCGAACGCTGGCTGCCAGTATCGATAAATATCCCCGGATGATCGAGAAAGCGAGCGGGGACATCACACCGGAACCGTGACCTGCGATGGATGAGCGAGGTGTGCAGCCGCCGTTTGAACAGCATGACATGCGGTGCGAAAATGAGGTTCAGCGCATCTTGCGCGGCGAACCAGTCCAAGACCCGTTCGCCGTGCGAGTACCAGGACGACAAAAGCGGGTTGAAGTGCGGATTGTACAACACCGTCGGCTTGTGGTTGTCGAAGAAGCGGGGCCGGGCGGTGAGATCGACCGCGTCGAACTTGGGGTAGCCGACGATGGCGTGGCCCTGATCGGTGATCAGCCCGAGCGACAGCATGCGATCCCGCACCTTCTCGCCGGACAGCAGCACCAGATCGAAATGTCTGGTGACCGCCTGGAAACCCGCCGCGCCGTCACCGGCGCCGTGGGGCAGATAGATCAGCTTGAGCGCTTTCAGCCCAAAGCGGGTCTTGAGCAGCGTCGATGTGGTCTCGGGCACCACCAGCGCGTCGAGTTTCGCGAACGCTGGCAGGTTCTCGCGCAGGATCGCGATGCGGCGGAACGGGGCGACGTGATGGAGCATCCGGTCGGCCAGCCGGCTCGCCCATCCGACATCGAGCAACGTGTAACGGACGTTCGCCGTGGCGGGCAGGATCGCGCTCGCCACGCCGCGCTGTTCCAGGCTCGACGTCAGTATCTCGACATCGACACCGCGCGCGGCCAGTGCCGCCGCGATTGCGATCGTATGCGGAATCTGATGCGTGGCATCGTGGTTGAAGAGAAAGCCGACCCTCATCGTTGTAGAAACGCGACGATGGCCTGCGCAGCGCGGGCGGCGGCGCCGGGGCTGCGGTCGCCGAGCGATGCGGCAGCGCGCGCCTCCTGGCGTTCGCGGTAAAGATGGTGGCGCGCGGGTGCAGCTTGGATCGCCGGCATCAGATCCTGCGGACGCGAGATCACGTCGCCGAGGTGCCAGTGCGCGAAATCGGGATTGTCCACCCAATCGATATTGTGCGGGTTGAGAAAGACGCAGGGGCGGGGCTCAGCCAGGAATTCGTAGACCTGGCTGCTGATATCGCCGACGTAGATGTCCGCCGCGCGCGTGTAGCTCATATCCACCGACCGATCCGATCCGACATCGATGAGAACGTTGCTGGTCGATCGCGACTGCCAGCGCGCCTTGGTCTTTGCGCTACGCCTGCGAAACAGCTTCACATGTGGCGCCACGATCAGATTATAGGCGTCGCTGGCGGCAAAGTCGGCGAGCATCGGCTCGATGAACGCGCTCCACGATTCAAGCCCGCGCGTCTTGTGCGCGTTGTACAGGACGGTCGTGCGCGCGGTTTCGAACAGCGGGCCGGACGCCTTGAACAAGCGGTCTGCGGTTTCGAGCTTCACCAGCCCCACCTCACGATGATTGTCCGCGCGGATGTGCTTCAGTTCAAGCATGCGCTGAGAGGATTTCGGCCCGGCCACCAGAACGTAATCGAACATCCGGAGCCGTGACGAAAACCCGACCGTGCCGTCGCCCGCGCCGTGCGGCAAATAGATCTTCTTGGGCCTCGCGTTTGCGGGACGACCTTCGAACAGCCGAAAGGCGGTGTCTTCGACCGTGAAGATCGCGTCGTATGCGAGCAAATCGGGCGTGTTCGACCGGTAGACCGAACCCTTGGCGAACCCGAAAATCTTGATGCGCTCGACCACGCGCGCGAACAGATTGCGCTTCATACGGATATAGTCGAAAGGCGCCTCGCCATAGGCGAGACGGATACGCTCCAGGTGGTAGACGGATTCCGGGTCGTTGTAATAGATCGCGACGCGGACGCCGGGCACGCGGCGCAGTTCGAAAGCGACCGCAAGCCCGTGGTAGCACTGATAGGGTTCAGCAATAAAAAGAAACGCGATGTTCATTTTCGATTGCCGTAAGAGCGCTCGCGTCATCCCGTCAACGCATATGGCGCCGTAATGCGATCGGTGCTGCGAATTCGGGAAAGGCTGTCGGGCGAAACGCCGCTGCTCCGCACGGCCCGGAACACGGGCTGGCTCCTGATCTCAAAGATCCTGGGCGCGGTTCTCAGCCTGATCTACCTCGCGATGGCGGCGCGCGGGCTGCATGCGGCGGGGTTCGGCGAGTTCGCTCTGATCCTCGGGCTGGCGCAGGGCATGGCCGCGCTGGTGGGTTTCCAGAGCTGGCGGATCGTGTTGCGCTGGGGCACCGAGCCGATGCTGGCCGGCAGGAACCGGCAAGTGTCCGCATTGCTGTGGTTCTGTGGCATCCTCGATCTGGTCGCCGCGATTGCGGGATGCGCAATCACCGTTGTGCTCGTTCGCTACCTTGCGCCGCATTTCGGATGGTCGCGCAGCACCGCCGATCACGCGATCCTGTTCGCCTTCGTGCTCCTGCTCACCGTGCGGTCCACTGCGGTCGGAGCGCTGCGGCTCCACGATCGGTTTCGCGACGGCGCGCTCGCCGATACCGCGACGCCGGTGTTCCGGATGATCGGCGCGCTCGTCGCGGTGTTTGCGGGCGCGAGCGTCGATGGGTTCCTGTGCGCGTGGGCGGTGGCGGAGATCGCGACTGCCGCTGCCTATTGGGGGCTGGTCTGGTACAGGGTCAGGCCGGTCACGGCGGGATTGCGGCCGGCAGACATCGCCGGGGTGCCGCGCGGCTATGACGGGTTCTGGCGTTTCGCGCTGTTCACGAACCTCAACTCCAGCTTTTCCTCGGCGAGCCAGCAGGTCGCTCTGCTCGCGGTGGGTTATTCCGCCGGAGCCGTGTCGGCCGGCTATTTCCGTCTGGCGCACCAGCTCGGTCAGGCGCTGCTCATCCTCGCCGAGATGTTGAGCCGGTCACTCTATGCCGAGATGGCGCGAGTCAGCGCGAGCCGGAGTCAGGGGGCGATGACGACATTGCTCGACCGGACCAACAAGGCCGCGCTGCTTGGCGGAATCGCCGTCTTCGTCGTCGTCGCGGTACTCGGCCAGCCCGCGCTCTACCTGATCGGGGGGGCGGCGTATCTTCCGGCGTATCCCGCGCTCGTCATCCTTGGTGCTGCCGCTGCGGTTCAGTTGATCGGGGTGAGTTTCGAACCCGCGCTGATGGCGCTGGGGCGCACGGGAACGCTGCTTCTGGTCCGGGCGGCCGCGTTGCTCTGCCTTGGCGGGCTGCTCGCGCTGCTGTTGCCGCGTATCGGCATCATCGGGGCCGCGCTCGCCATGCTGGTCGATGCGATTATCGCCGTCGCGCTGTTGCGGGTCTTCACGCGGCAGACCGCCGCTATGGCAGAACGCCCGTCTCCCTGAGCGTCCGACGCGCGATACCGCGGATGCGGATCGCGTTGCCGTACAGCGAGTTCGTCACACGCTTGACGTCGACCAGCGTCACCGGCCCGGCCGGCGCGAGCGTATGGAAGCCTTCGGTGAAGGGGGCCATCCACGCCGGCGCGGCGGGGCCGGCGGTGTCGCTCGCCTCGAACCGGGTTTCGCTCAGTTCGGTGATGGTCAGCAGTCGGATCGCGCCGCCATAGGTCCGGCGACAATCCTGCACCGGCAGCACAATTACTCCGTCGTCGCGCACGATCGGCACGCCGCCGGGCCGGCTACTCGCCAGATCGACACGAACGGGGTTGAGCGGGTGAAGGCGCCACGGCCCGGTGAGCTTGTCCGCCCATGCGACATGGAGATGGCTGCGCCGTGCCGCCTTCTCGGCGGAGGGCGCATAGAACAGCCACCATTTCCCCGCGTGATACAGCGGTGTCGCGTCGATCGCGGCGCCATCGAGCGGGATGTCGCAGGCGGGTTCCCAGACGAACGGAAACTCCCGCGCGCGATAGAGCGTGAGCGTGCCCGACTTATAGGCTTCCGGCAGCATCCACGTCTCGCCATCGGCTTCGAACACGAACGGATAGGACAGATGCCAAGGCGTCTTGAGGACGGTGCGGCAATCGAGCAGCTTCAACCCGTCGTCGTAGGTCAGCACATCGATGTGGCCGATCCGCGTGCGATAATCGAAGGCTTCGGCGAAGACATGGAGCTTGCCGTTACGCCACAGCCCGAACGGGTCCGCCCTGAACGCCAGCGGCGGCATATCCGGCATCCATACGACGGCCGCCGGATCGATGCCGTCGCGAAGGATCGCATCCACGTTCTGCCGCACGATCGCGCAGCGCCATATGTCCATCGGGCGCAGCATTTCGGTTCCCCTTGGTGGCCACCCCCTAAGCCACGACTACGGGTTTATCCAAGCGTTCTGACGCGGCACCCGCCGCGATCCTGCGTCTCCGCCATAGCGGACTGCGTTGAAACGCAGTGCCCCCAGCCATATCTCACCCGGATGGAGATATCGTCATCGCGGGCCTCGCTCGCCTTTCTCGCGGCCGTAATGGCAAGCCTCGCCAGCCCGGCGGTCGCGCAGGTGGTGGGCGCCGATGCGGCGGCGTGCAGCGACCCGGGCGCCGCCGCCGTCCGCGTTCACATCACCGGTTTCAAGACCAGCGACGGGAGCGTGCGGGTTCAGGCTTATGGGGCCAACCCGGCGGAGTTCCTCGCCACCGGCAAATGGGTGCGTCGGGTGGAGGTCCAGCTTCAGGGACGCCGCTCGCTCGATGTGTGCCTGCGCCTGCCGCGCTTCGGTGAGTATGCGCTGGCGGTGCGACACGATGCCAACGCTAACGGAAAGTCCGACTGGAACGACGGCGGGGGGTTTTCGCGCAACCCCAGGCTTTCGCTCTTCCACCTCAAGCCGGCCTATGCCGACGTGGTCGTGACGGTGAGCCGTGACATGCCGACGATACCGGTTGTGATGAACTATCGTCAGGGATTTTCGATTCAACCGATGCCGGATGCCGCCGGACGCTGATCGCGTCAGGCTCCCCAATCCGCGATCTGCCAGCCGCGCGCTACGGCCAGTTCGCGCAGTCGGGCGTGCGGATTGACCGCGACGGGCTCGTCCGCCCATTCGAAACTTGGCGCGTCGGAAACATGGTCCGACTGGACGCGGATATGCGCGTCCGCACGGTCGATACCGGCGTCGGCCAGCCATCGTTCCAGCATCGCCCGCTTCGTCACGCCGTAGCAATTCGGACCGTCCAGAAGCGGCGTGATCTCGCCTGCCGCATTCCGCTGCGCCTGCGTGGCGACCAGATTAACGACTCCCAGCCGACCGGCGATCGCACGCGCGTAGAAGGCGTGCGCGGCCGTAGCGATCACGATCCGCCGTCCTTCCGCGCGATCCGCCGCCATCTGCGCACGCGCGCCCGGGCGGATGTGATCGCGGGTCAGGCGCTCGGCGAAATCCTCGGCCAGCCGGGTGGCGACCTCCGGGGCGATTGCGCGGCCGAGCATCAGCCGGTGCATCGCTTCCTTGCGCCGGTCGCGATCGCGGCGGCCGAGCGCGGCGATGCCGACGAGCGGGACCAGCGCCAGTCGCCAAGGCGCTTTCGCTTTGGCGGCGTGGAGCAGGAACGGCGTCCAGGTCGGCAGGCTGGTGATCGTCCGGTCGAGATCGTAGACGGAAATCCGCACACGTGGCGCGATCATTCCACCAGACCGCGCACCAGATCGAGATCGCCCGGCTTGTCGACATCGACTGCGGCCAGTCCGAACGGCGATTCGACCACGCGCGCGCGGACGCCGGCACGTCCGCCGATGTCGGCCAGCGCGCGCGCCAGCGTCAGCCTTCCGGTCGCGTACCGGATCAGCGGCAGGATGCCCAACCGACGGACGATCCGCCAGGGCCGCTTGCGGTCCCGTTCGACCTGCTGCCACAGATCGAGCGCGGCGCTCGCCGCCGGCGTCGCGAGCCAGAACAGGTTGCAACCCGACCAGTCGCCGTCGGCGAAGCGCAAATAGGTCCGTTTCGTCGTGGGAGCATCGCGCCCGATCGTCTCGCGACGCGCGAGTAGGACAGCGACGTCGGCATCGTCCGGCACGCCGGCGAGGAATGCCGTGATCCACTCGGGGCGAAGCAGCGCGTGGTCCGCCGTTGTCAACAGCAGCGGCGCTCCGGCCAGCGCGAAGCCGCGCGCCGCACTCGCACTTGGCCCCGCCTCGGCAGCGATCGGTTCGGTCCCGAGTGCGAGCGCAGCGCCCCGAACCGCCTCGTCGGTCGTGCTGACCAGGATACGCCCCGCACCCGCGCCGCGTAGCGCCTCGACCACGCGGGCGAGCATGGTCTGGCCGCCGACCACGATCAGCGCCTTGTTGGCAACGCCCGCATAGGCGGCGACCGGATCGATCCCGCCGCGCGCGCCTGCCAGTATCAGCGCGGTGAAACTCATCTGCCGCCGACGTGAAACACGTGCCAGAGCACGCCGGGCGCCGCGAGCAGCGGATGACGCTCACGCCACGGCGTCAGCGCGACATGGACGCCGGTGTGCCGCTCGATCTTCCATAATCCGTAGCGCGCGGCGCCGTCGAACGTGAAAGCGGCTTTAATTAGTCGCGCAACGTTCAGCAGCTTGCCTGCGGCGGAGCGTGTCAGCCACGCCTGTACGAGCCGCCGACACTCGTCGAACCCCACCGACGGCGCCAGACTGGCTTCCACCGTATCGAAGGCGATCCCGTTTGCCTGCCATGCGAGCGGCAGCAGGCGATCGTAACGCTCGGGAGCATGGCCGAGGATTTGAGTCTCGCGGCCGGGCGGCTCGACTCGGAACTCGACGCGATACGTCTCGCGGAGCAAAGCTTTCCAGAATTCGTCCGGCTGACCCTGGCGCGGCCCCAGTACGGCCGCGAACCGGCCCGCGGTCTTGACCGCTTCGGCCACCGCCCGCAGCGTGCGTTGCCGGTCCACGGGGCCATGACTCCACACCAGCGCACTCGGCTGCGCGAAGCGAATCCAGATCGTCGTATCGAGCAACGCGCCGGTGGCGGCACGCTCGAATGTCGCCAGCGGCATCGTCGCCACCTTGGCGCGGATCGTGCGCTCGCCGACCGGTATTTCGTGATAACTGACGTCGGGCCAGAGCGTGCCGAGCGCGAGCCGTCGCAACACGGAGCCGCGTGACCTTGGCGTGAGCACGTAGAAATCGAGAATGTCGCCAAGCGCTCCGGTCCTCAGCACCGAGCCGTAGAACAGCACCGCAACGCCGCCCAACCGCTTCGCCAGCACCCGCGCGACCGACTCGATCTCCTGCGACACCGCGACCGACAATTCTTGCGCCACCACCGTTTGCAGCGTGGTCGTCATGGCACCACGAATTCGAGCGGGCTGCCCCGCGTGAGGATCAGGTCGCCACCGGGGTAGGTTTCGCCGTCGAGCACGAAGTCGGAGTCGAAGGTCAGGCGGATGCTGTCCGTGGTGCAGCGATGATAGCCGAACCATGCGAGCCATGCCGCTTCCGATCCCGTCAGGAGCGCCGGCAACGTGGCGAGGACATGACGCGGCGGCGCATCGACACCGAGCACCTTGAAACCCGCCCGCTCGCGCCCGAACGGCCGCAGCCCGAGCGGCAAGCGCTTCAGCGTCGACCCCAGAATGATGTAGAAGTTGCGTTCGATCTGCACACCTTCGTCCAGCGCGACCGCGACGTTCAGCCCGCGCCGCCAACGATTGTCGGCTTTGCCGAACACGGTTTGCGCAATCGCCGCGGCGAGCGAGAGACCCACCGCCACGCCGCGAAAGCCGCCCAACCCGTGGACGCCCTGCGCGATTGCCGTCGCTTCGACGAATGCCCCCGCACCGAACAGAAATCCGCGCAAATGCGGCGCTGTAGCCGCAGCGTGACGGACCTCGATCGGGCTGCGCTGCTTGGTGCGTCCGGCGGCGATCGCGCCGAGTGCGTCGGGGAGCGACCAGTCGATCGGAACGCCGAGGTCCAAAGCCAGCGCATTCGTCTTGCCCGAAGGAATGATCGCGAGTTTCGGAAGCCCGTCGCGGAAATACGCGGGCGCCATGCTGAGCACGTCGCGGATCGTTCCGTCCCCACCGTCCACGACCAGCACGTCGATCTTGCGATCGGCGAACCGTGCCAGCGCCTCACGCAACTCCTGTTCGGTATAGGGGAAAGTCCAGTCCAATGCCTCTGTCGTCTCCGGCAACGCTTGCACGTGACGAAGATTGCGATGGGCGTGGCGATTGAAAATGATCCCGACCTTGGTCGCAGGCGCTCTCGCCGATATCCCGTAGGATTCCGGCTGCAGTTCCACCGGCGCCAAAGCGGCGGTGCCGATGCGTGCCAGGGCGCGCGCCAGCAGCGTGTCCGTACCGGCGCTTCGAGGAACCGCATGTGCCAGTCGATCCGTGCCGTATTGCATTGTCACACGCCTCATATGTCATGCAATTGTCATAAAGCGACACAGTTTGAAACCTTTAATTGGGCTGGTCCGCGCTCTGACGAGCGGAGGCGATCGACGGCCGGCGTGGCGCATGGCGACTTATGCCGCGATCAGCCGGGTCGATCTCAATCGGTTCATGGAGGGGGACGTTCTATACCTGGCAATCTGTTCCACGCTCAGGGTCCACGTGTCGCGTAAAGCAGTTTGGCGAACGGCCGTTCGGACAAACAAACAACGGGATACAGAGCGGTCGGCTTCGCACCGAGACGCGTATC
>Ga0247742_10002261_pt1 | contig 12681 bp, 9 predicted proteins | sample UWRJL208509C2_FD_180944 | JGI IMG/M metagenome (GOLD analysis project Ga0247742, IMG submission 180944) | Plant litter microbial communities from Arlington Agricultural Research Station in Wisconsin, United States - UWRJ-L208-509C-2 | ecosystem: Environmental > Terrestrial > Plant litter >...
AGCGTCAGGGGATTCGTATTGACCAGCGTCGATGCGTCAACTGTGTTTTGAGTTTAATTTCACGATGTCTTAGACATAGTTGGATGGATGGACTAACTCGTGGTCCACGTCAGAGAGATGTTTAGACGCGTCGAGGCCCAATCTTTCGGCAGTCGAAAATTCGCTAGGTGCTGTTGGAGTTCCAGCGACGGATATGGGGGGCTTTGTAGTGACCAGGCGTTGCATGATATCCGCCTCGCACGATGTCGGGAAATTGGGGGGGCAGGTGTTGAAAGATTTGAGGTACCTGAGTGTAAAAAATCGGCGTATGTGACTTGGGGCCAAGACCCAGGACTACGGTTGCTCGGGCGGGATGAGAAGCAGGGGTGCACGTCGTCGTCATTCTGCAAGAGCAGACTAAGACAGGGATGGGCTGGGTGGTTGGGCATCTGAATAGCTGGGCTATCGTGTTGGGGTCTGCAGATGCTACAGGAAAGTGTTTATGAGAGTCTGGAATGCGAGTCGAAGTAGGCGAGGAAACATACCTGAACAGTCTGAACTTGTCTTCGCATCATCCGAGCCCGAAACCCGAAACCCGACACCCAAAACACCCAAAGCATCATACTTCACACAGCGCACTCCTGGACTCGGAACGGTACCAAGAACATCGTGTCCGAGTCGTGCATGTCTTGAGATATGAGATTGGGCTTGCGTTCACGCGCCTAATGTCGGAACGTGAACATGTCGTCCATGTCGTCCATGTATAAGGCTGTATGCACGATGTCCTGCCCGTAGCAGGGGTGTGGTGGGAGGGGCGGTATTGGTCCATGTCGAGTGCGCGTCCGCGTCCATGAGAGGTTTGGGGTTGGCACGTTGAACATTGAACGTTGAGGAAGAGTGACAGAGTAGCCCTGGTCGTTCGCCTAAGGGCCAGATAACGATGATGTCGCAGGCATGGCGCGTCCGACAGACTTCGAGGGTAGGTCTATGCCCTCTTATCCCTAGCCACTGTGGATTATCCACAGACTGTTTTCCGGGAATGGGAAGCTCGAGTCGTCGGAGTTGAACATGTGGTGTAGTGCACGTCCATTAATGAAGAGGGTTGCGCATGGATTATGGCGTCCGAGTGGGGGATCTAACGCGGATTTAGCGCCAGCGTCGTGATGAGGCATACATGAAACATGAATTGCGCCTGGTAAGGGTGATCGACAGCCTGAAGGATGCGATGACAGCCGAGGGAAGAGAAAGAGGAAGTGCTGCAAGCTCAGAAGTGGGTGGGACGGGAGGCATTGAAGACTTTGCCTATACGAGACCGGCTATTGCGACCAAGGGACCTTGTAGCAAGGAGGGTTTGCCACGACACGCTGTCACATCCGGACGGACAGGCTGAGGAGGACATAGAAATGTGTGTGCTGGAAAAGTAAAGGAATCATCCATGTTATTCTACCAGAGTGGATGAGTGGATGAAAGGACATAGGAGGAGCTGAAGACATACCACAGCTGTCCTCGCAAGTCGGATGCCTCAGAGCCAAATATCCAGCTCTACAGCGTTCGTCACGGCATCCAGTTCTTGTACCTGGCTTATATTGGCATACGAGTCTTGGACTCGTACTGAGGCTGGCGTTATGGTTCCGAGAAGGCAGACGCGCCTCATCCTGATTTCACAGCTGAAGGGAACGCGTCAGACAAGATGGACCGACCTCTGAGCGCGATTTGTCCTTCGATGTTTGTACCTTCCAGATTCGGGCCCGAGGTGCCGTTTGCTGTGTTTCCTTGTTATTGCATGTATGGCAGGAGCGTCAGATAGTAGTGGCCTTGCCACTTCACTCACTCTGCGGTGTCGACCGCTCAGAGTCAATGGGTTCATCACCCTCTTCGTCAGTGGTCCGCTTACTCGCAACATCAAGACACTGACCAACTCTTCTCAGATTTTTAAACGCTCCTGGACCTTCATCTATCGACAACCTCACAGATGAGGACATTTATGAATTAATTCGGAGCAGGAGTAAGGACAACTCTATCCGACCCGCCAATGATTGGAATGATCTGGTTGTCGATACCGTATGGCGCATTAGCCCCGACGCAGTGGCAAAACGCACCAACAGCCCCACCGAGGCGTTCATAATGTCATATGTTTCGTCGCATACATCCATTCCTATTCCCAAAGTCCGGCGTATCATATCTGATCAGCCCTCTAACCCAGATTGTCGATCGAGGTGGATTGTCATGGACTACATCGACGGCGATGTTCTCGAAAGCGCCTGGCGGAAAATGACCCTCTGGAGGAGGATCCTTATGATATGGACTGTACGTCGCTACATTCGCGACTTACGGAAGACGCCACTCCCCAACCTAGACGTACCTGGTCCATTCGATGATACTGGCACGTCGTACTTGTGCACTGGACACTACTTTACGGAGGATGGTGCTGGCCCTTTTAACTCCTATGTCGAGATGGCAGCATGGTTTGACCGCAGACGATTTGACACTCGAGCAGCCATGCACGCAGAAACTGCTCTAATGCTCCAGTGCCCCAAATTTGATGTCTCGCATCCGCTTGTGCTTTGTCATATGGATCTTCACATGCGGAATATGATTCTTGACGGAGACGGGAGATTATGGTTTATAGATTGGGCAAATGCTGGTACTTTTCCACCGTGGCTCGAATACGCACAAATGGTACTTTGGGGGAAAGCTGCCCGTGAAGAAGCGCGTCCACCAAAGTTTTGGACATGGTCCGTGCGGATTATGGTCGGAGATTATTGTAAGTATGCAACGGGGTACTTGGACAAACTACGCTGGGCTTTCGAGCGCCCTGCTGATGATTTTTTCCCATTGGACTACTTTGAGAAACGAGACGTGGAGGTGGATTGATGCAATGTACTGGGTTCGAAGCGACGATAGAAGAGGTGAGTAGCCGGTATCACAGCAAATTCCATTTCGATAGACTCCTTTTTTTTTGGATTTAGCGTCTTTGGTTACCTGTGGGGTCGATTGGGTGAAAAAAAACTCAAACCTACTCCTAACGCGCCTCTGCCGGCCCCGCCGTTGCAGTACGCGTCTAGAATCGGCTGAGATGAATCCGAGATTCAGACGCGCCTGATCCTGATATCGCGGCTGACAAGGAACGCATCAGAGGCGATTTGAGAATAGCTAGCGATAAGACATCCTACTTTTGGTGAGGTGGTAGGAGCGGCGATATTGGTCCACTTGCGCGAGATATCTGGTGTCTTGAAGCTTCGTTAACATGAATTTTTTTTCTTATCGTATACAATGTAATTTTCATCATCCCTACCACCCGTATGAATGAACGGTAAACTGAGTCTGTAAGGTTTTCTCGGCTGTGGGATGATATGATAGGATATGATTTATCTCCAGTTTTATTCAAACTTTCCGCATGAATTACTTGGATATCAACCTGATTCTTATCTAGTCTGCCACCCGGCACGCTCGGGTCTTTTGTGGTGGATAACAAGTTGAAACATAATCTCTGGAGCTCGTCCCAGATTGTAGCTCATTGAAAAGCTGACACATCGAGTCCAACAAGTGGGGTAGTGTAGAGCTAGGTACCCTCAACATATGCCTAACGTGTTCCTTTCTAAATCACGATATCATGTGCGTTTGCTCTTTTTAAAGAGTGCTCATGGCTCACGTCAATTTCTTCCCTACTTAGTACTCAGAGCATTGCACCACAGAGGCCTCGGCGCTCACTATGCATGATGCATGATGGTTCACCACTTGTCCAAGTTACGATATCGATTCTAGGCGTGTTGGCCTTCACCCGTTTCCGAATCTCCGACTCTGAAAATCTGGGTCTCAACGCCCAAGCCTCCAGCAGACGAGAACTAATAACGCCAGCCTCGAAATATAGATCCCTCAATCCAAGGATGACGTGTCCTTACCAAGCCACGATACTAGGATCAGGCGTGTCTGCCTTCTCCATCTCGTCGATGTGGACCCCAGTTACTAGACGCATGCGAGTGTCAAGGAATACTAGGAGAGAGCTGTTTGACGTAGATCTGGGTACTTGGGCTTGGGGGCTCTGGGCTTGGGTTACGCGTTAATCTGCGAGGATAAACTTTCAGCCCGCTTCAGTGCGCTCTCGATCCAACCTATGCTGAAGTCAAAGTTGTCATTGATGGATATCCACGGACACTTGTACAGTCATTCGGAAATGTGCAAATCACTATTTTTATATATACACAGCACGTTTCTAACTGTCCGTCGACTTTTCAGGCGACTAGATAAAGTTCGTCAGGCCGTACTTTTAACGACAGCCATTCGCAGGTCTGCAATCGTGTACTGGCTGAGGGCTCTCTCTCTTTCTCTGATCCTTGGCAATGCTACCCGACATTCATCTGCTCGCCGCTCTACGCTAGTCCATCAGATCAAAAGATATAAATTTCGAGCTCGCTTCCAATGGATCCTATCATCTTTTGGGTTTCGGCCATCCGATGAATGCCCGTAAGCGTACTTCTTGAGTCGGCTTCGCAGCAAAATGTCGCCCAATCAAGTTATCGGCGCCACAAGTATACTTGAATATTCAAAGCGCATGCGGGTCTGTGGCGTTCGTGCTCTACTTCATTTAAATATTGTTGCAGTAACTTATCGTTCAGTGACCCTGTCGGGACATGGTGTTCATGGTGGTCAGCAGCCAGCTCGAGCATCAGATATCTCCGAATTCGGGGAGGAAATCACCCGAATCAACCCCAAGAAGCAGAACGGCTCTTGTACGCCCTCGGCACGGAGTCTGCTTGCTGAGCTGTGAGAGCCACGAAGTACAGGCCTTCACACAAGTGACAGTATTGTAAGGTCTTCTTATTGTCGACTTGGACCAACTCACTCAACACGACAAAGGTATGTCTCAGACGCAAGTACCAGAGGCGAGTCGTCCAGCAAGTGAAGCCGAGAAGGAAAAGGAGGTGCGTCCTACTTTGATACATTGAACGTTATTTATTGCCAACTGTGCCGCTGACCAATGCATCTAGTTTAAGCCAATGACATTGGGCGATCCTCCACAGTACCCACTCCCCAAGATTGACGGTAACCCGTTCACCCTGCTGTTAGAATCTCGAGTGAAAAATGATATCGCGAGATGCGAAGCATGGAAGGACGAGGTCAACAATCTTTTGATCTTTGTGAGTCTAACCTCCCCACCGTGCTCAAAAGTTGACACCATCATTGTCTGAAGGCTGGTCTCTTCTCGGCAGTCGTTACCGCGTTTATTATCGAATCGTACAGGAGTCTGAAGCAGGACTCAGCCGACGTATCCAACGTACTCTTGTTGCGCATCCTCGCCCAACTCGAAACCCGGGCCAATGGGACGGACATCATCCCGCGGAACCTCACCATGTCCACGTTTACTCCTAACCCCTCCGATATTCGCGTCAACATCCTTTGGTTCCTTAGTCTCATCTTCAGCCTTACCACTGTTCTCATAGGAATCATTGCTCTCCAGTGGTTACGTGAACATCTTCGCCCTCGTACCGATCTCGAGCCTCAGATCGCATTCTCGCTCTATCATCTCAATGTTGAATCGATCAATCGGTGGTACCTACCACAGATCTTCACCGCCCTACCTCTCCTCCTTCAGCTCGCCCTCATTCTATTCCTGGCCGGCATTCTTGACTTTCTCTGGAGTCTCAACTCCACTGTTGCTATTCCCATTGCTGTCGCCATAGGATCAAGTCTGTTCTTCCTTTTGTGGACGACAGTAATGCCAACTATACAAGCCCTGTTCCTTTTTCTTCCTCGATGGTCCTGGGGGAATACGCCACGGTCACCGTGTCCCTACAGGTCGCCTCAATCGTGGGCATTCCATCAGCTTGTACGACCTCTGGTTGTCATGTTCCTATCGACCTTCAGCGACATCAACATTGATAAGCCACGTCCATACATGGAGTATCGCGGCCTTCTGTCCAATAGTATGATTTTGGACAAGGATCGCAGTCTTGGTTTATTTTCCGAAACCCCTTCTCGTCGTCAAAAGCGTCCCTCTAACCTGATCTTTCACGCTGGCCCAACCAACAGCTGGGCTGAGTTGGGGATCGCATGGCTGTTCCAACGAGATCTGGATTACATGGGACAGCATCCAATGTCTACTAAGAAAACCAGTATCAATACCAAAATTCGACCAGTTCCAATGTATGATGCGGTGCAGGCCCTCATCAGCATTGGCGAAAACGGCTCCCCCGGGGATAATCTACTTGCGCACCATTGTGTTCAGCCCATCGTGCAATGTAACAAAAGGGATGGAGCCTACATGTGGTATCTTTCTCATCTAGCGAGCAACCTGTATCTCGATCACGCAAGAGCTGAGACTCTATCCTTTGGTGCATTGACGTATTACGCTACGTTGTTTTTGCATCGAACGATAGGTTCCGAACAAGTAGATAATGCTTGGAAATCTGTCAGGGAACAGGCTGTGAAAGTTGCACGCGGTATGTTTGCCAATGGTGCCATGCCTCTGGACAATATATGGGCGGCCAGTGATTCCCCACTGACGTACTGGAAACCCAATCAGCTTCCAGGTATGTGCATGTTATATACCTTGTTCTACTTTATTTCAAAGGGATTCATTGTATTGGGATCTCTAGATGGCAGAGAACAGTTACTTGATATCCTCCAGAGCTACTTCCGCAACGCCGCAACCTATTACCCGGACGCTGCTGATGCTGGAAGGACCACATACTTCTCCAGAGTTGGGATGAACCTTATCGACGAATCGGCCTCCGCAGTGTCCACATTGATACCCACATCCCCTCTTTTCTCTCGACACGTCAACCTTCTCAAATCATTAGCATCTCGCCTTCGAGATATTCACGGTGATCCAGAGGCGGGCCCTTCCCCTGATTACCTGTTTTTCGCTTCATTTGCTTATGCGCGCTGGCTTCTCATCTACGAATCAGACACAATCACAACCGAAACAGGTCGAGATTTAATTCTTGCCATATTGCAGTATCACGAACGCGTCATTCCGCGGAAGGACATCGAAGACAGATTTTACAACTCGTATGTTTGTAGTAACTGGAAGTTTGATGTTGTCTGGCCCAGCTTCGTCAATTATGCCAGGACACTTGGTATCGTGGTCCCTCCACTCCTACAGGAGTCGCCGGCAGATCTTCCACTACTCGAATGTGAGATCCAAGATGAACTCGACCACGCAACTGGTGACGCAGTGGTCGAGGTTTTACACGATCAGCACGCACCTATCCCTTCCGCGTCGGAGACGAATGGTGGGTAGATATCTGCGTACCGAGTCTGGACTTGGAGGGATACGATAAATTGATAGCAGGGCATATTGGTGATGTAAATATAATAAGATGGAGGTGTGGTATAATTGATATTACGGACATTTTCTTCTCCCGTCCTCGTTCGCATTAAGTTGATATTTCCTTGTACTACATTTATTTACGCGAAAGATGTATTATGGTTAGGCAACCGAAGACATGGATTTAGAATAATTTAATCGGCCTATTAACATGATGACATGTATTGAGGCGACAACTTAACCGCAGAAAAGAGATAAACGGATATATAGCCGACAGCACATGCCATGTTGGTCGACCAACAAATGGTATTCGTAAAGGTAGATCTGTAGGCGTGTTGACGGGAAACAATGCGCCAAAGTTCTTGTGGTAGATGGTCGCGGTCCACATGTATCTAGATCTTCAGAAATTAATGGATATGAATATCAAGTCAGCCTGAAGACGTTCAAGGAAGTGAGCTGTATAGACAAATATGAGACCTCAGACACGGGATGCGGGATGACTGATGATAAAATCCCTGCTATAGACCATCCGCTGGCGCTTTTTCGAAAATTTATCTTATTACTTCAGATATTCCGTGTCTGACCCCCGAATGGTGACTCAGAGGTCATTTATTCACAAAAGATGCTTGCTTGTTATGTCTATTTCCCCACCGCTCGAGGATCTATAACCTCGAGGTGATCCAACCTTCCCCTGGGTTTATCGACCCTAACGTATAAGACCTCACTCCATCCAGCAAGGTTCCCTTCGTCTCGCGATCTGATCCAGATGTCACAGCTTTCGTCAGACGCAACGCAGAACTTCTCAAAGAGAGGGCATTCGGTGAAAATTTTCAATACGTTTTCATCTTGATCTGTGAACTTGTACCAGTACTGTCGACTCATAGATATAATGAGAGTACGCAGAGCCGGCAAGCTGTAAAAGATGGGCACTTCCTGGTATATCCAAGTTAGGCATCTACACTTGAACGAGTTGGGCATGGCTTACCTCCAGAGTTAGATCGCGTATCTCAACAGTCTGCAAGGCGGGCATGAGTTTGAAGAACTGGTGCGCGTTCGTCCCTGGCTCCCAGTGGTTCGTGAGGCAGAAAGACGTGACGCGTCCCAATTCGGCCTCGACACACTGGTAGTATGACATGTCTCTGATTGCAGACTCGTCTGTTGTGCTTTTGAGGGAGACGATATTCCGGCCGGGGAGAAGGTATTTGAGCAAAAGGAGGCACCCCGTGAACGAGGTCAGCTGCGGGATCACATTGGTGGTAAGCAAAGCCCGGAAGCTATGGGTGCTGTAAGGCCAGTGGAGGCTTTTAAGCGTTTGAGAGAGGTTGGATGAGAGGACCGTCATTATGATTTCATCGTAACCCACATAACCCTCGGCTGCGACCAACTTTTCCAGCTGAAATGAACACTTCGGACCGATGAACGCCGGCAGTCCTCTCATATTCAAGCGAACCGCGTCCTGACCGAACACAAGTTCTTTGAGATTGGTCATGAGGGGGAGCGCGCGAATGATCAATGTTGTTAGGGGACGACGTTGTGCGTGAGGGTCAGAGTGGCGATGATAAACCTCAACCATCGACGCGAGGCGGGGCTTCTTGAGGATGGTAGAGAAGAACTTGAAATGAGTAGTGCCACTTTTGCGGGTCATAGAACGATAGAGTAACCTCTCCGACTCTGCCTGAAAGAATTTGCTGCACCGCGTCAGCGTCGCGAGGTCTGCTGGGTCGTCCACATTATCGATAACCTGCTGAATTAACTCGGCCGGTATGTCATATGAGTGAGTAGGATTCATGAGGGAGGATTCGGATTCCTCTGGCTGTTTACAGGTGGGTAAGAAGATGGGCGTTTCCTGAGAGGGGTTGCCGAAGAAAAAATCATATAAATGAGTGAAGTAGCCGACCCTGATGCATCGATGTCTGGATGCATATTCTCAGATCGATTGTCATCTGTTCATTTGGTCAGTTAAGCGAGAGCAGTGTCATTATGAGTCAATCTGAATCAATATATGAATACGAGATCTCTGGACCGGGCTTGGGATCGCCTTGCAACGAGATCTCAATTTCATGGGACGGAATTCAAGGTGTACAACGAAAATCAGTGTCGATCCCAATATTCGGCCAGTCCCTGTGTATGACACACCGTTATTTACATTGGCAAACATACAAGAATAATCTATTTACGCACCATTGTGCTCAACCCATCGTACAACGTAATAATTCAAACGGAGGAACGCCATTTGGCTCAAGGTAAATCTGTAGGCGTGTAGATATCAAACACTGGACATCAATGAACCAAATTCAAGTTCTCTGAAGTGGTGGATAGTCACAAGATACTGTACATTAAGACCTTGAGAAATCGATAGACCTGACTATCAGGTCAGCTGGAAGAAATTGAGATGATGTATGCGCAGACGTACATGGCCCATTGAGGTGCGGGATGATCGATGATCGATGGTTCGATGTAATACGGTGTGGACGTGTCCATATTGAAAAGGCCAGCTCCTCAGATCCAGAATTTGCGCATCAGGGGGCAAGTCTTGTTGAACATCGAGAGACTTATTGATCAGCATCGAAGCGTTGATCATGTTTTTGAGTGTAGTCCTACGACGTCATGCACAGGAGAGACGGGCTGAGTGGTTCACGTCCGCGTGATGCATGGGGCTTGACGTTGGGGTCCAGCCATTCAGAGTTGAACGTTCGCCGGTAGATATATGATGTCGTTGGGAGGTGCGGCGATAGACAAGATGGGCGTCGCGGTGAATTGGCGTTCTAGTACACTTTGCACTGGCAGGTAATCCACCACGGGCGATATCGGACTCGGTCGAGCAATTGCTGCAATTATGAGGAAGGGCGTTAACCAGTGCTGCCACTAGATGTACGTATCATTGAAAGCGCCGAGTCGCTTGAGTACGCAGGATCGGTGGACGCGACTGATAAAGCGAAGGACCACGGTTACGGTGGCTCGAGCAACCGCAGAAGGGTGCAAATCAGACGGGCAAGGGATGTTGTGATGCCCGAGCGTATCTTGATATCTGCAGAGCTCGAGATCGGCGTTGGAAGATATTGGGGGGCAGTGCTAACAGAAAAAGTATTTATGAGAGTCTAGAACACGATGAGGCAGAGAACATACCTGTCCTCGTGAAAATCGATTGCCCAAGCCAAAACACCAAATCGACATCCAGTCCCAGCTCTTTGCCATACCCGTACGATTGACTTCTGGAAATCCGCTTCGACCATCCTATTTCCGGGGTGGTGAAATTTTGAAGCATCGCGTCCGAGGCATACACATCTTGAGATTAGGGCACGAGCTCAGCTTTCACGCGTCTAGCATTAGGCCACATGTCTGATATCGCAGCTTGAAGGCGGCATCCGTGTTTTGAGGCCGTATCCACCGTCGTCCTGCGAGAGATAAGGTGCCAGAGTGAGAGGTGCGTCTGGTTTCGTGCGTTGAGACTACCACTTGTGGTCCGCCCAGACGACAATGAAGTTTCAGTCATTCTCTGGGGGGCGCAGAGCTCGAGTGGTTCGAGAGTTGAAAAACGTGCTTTTCCAACAAGTGGATAACTGGCACTGGGATCCGAAATCTGGCATGGGCACCTCCAGATTGGTGTAGGGAGGTTGTGTTGGTTGCAATTGGGTGACAATTAGGAAGTGCTGGAAAGGAAGCCGTTCACTTTATTCTGCGAGAAGGGATAAGTGGATGAAACGGCTGTAGGGGCTGGGACATACCTGAGGCCGTCCTCGCAGGTTTGGCGCGTCAACTGAGCCCTATAGTTCAAGTAACCAGCTCAACACCCCTCGTCATATAGCCTTTTGCCAGTCCTCTGACTTGGTTATGCCGGCGTACACGTCTTGAGAATCGGTCTGGGACCGAAGGTAGACACGGCACATTCTGATATCGCGATCGAAGGGGACGCGTCAGACGCGTGGTGGGTTATTCAGACACCCTCTCTGCCCCCCCTCCGCAGAGGTGGACATGGGTGAAGCTACGAGGTCCCAGACGCGAACCAGGCCCTTTTTCTTGAGAGGCTTTCTCGACGCGTAGGCCATTATGGATCTACGACATACATCCAGCAACCGGTGACCGTCTTGATCCACACCCGCGAGAAGTGTTGATGAGTGCGATTCAGCGGAGTTGTTGGTTGAGGTGGTTTCCCAATTCGGATCCCCAACTGGCCGAATGCGATAAGATTAGATTCCGCTCTTCCCAAGTCATTCTACACGTTCTCGTTGATGTATGCCCCAGCCCCAGACTCTCCCGCAGCCTGAGATATGCCGTTTGGATAGACATGGATTTGATACTGCATTTATTATAGCACCTTCTTTTATGGATACCCCATTTGTTCCATCTTGAGTTGCTTTGCTCATTAACCACTAGCATATTTAAACGATACACCTCTCGAGATCCAGCATTTATACCTCTCCCACTTTTGAACTTGTAACTCTAATTTGTAGCTCTGATTCGTACTGAATTTACATATTAGGGTTGATATCAATTGGATCCTTCCTCTGGTGATATCAATTTCGAGTTCATTACGATATGCGTGATATGGAATGAGGGTTCGGCATACTCTCGCAAGCGTTTTCTCGATGTCAACCTAGAATTCGAAGAGTCAAATTGATAAGACATGTTTTCAGAAATTATCGTGCGGGGTGCTCACATGCTGACGGCTGAGATTAGATAGACTTTGAGACATAATTTAGTCAAGAAAAACACTTGGTATGTGACTGGAAGACATACAGTGGGTAGTTGTGACTTGTGCGATAATGCTGAAGGAAGAGTCAGCACGTTACGAGCGCGTTGGGTGAATGGCTTAACTCACAAGTAATATGTGCCATAACAAAAGTAATACTAGTTATCGAGACAGTCCCAATGAGCAGCAGTCGGTTAGGAAGAATGAGAAGACTTGCCAATGCGATCGATGCCATGGCACAGAAACTTTGGGTGCGTTAGTCGTAAAAAATATATGCGTAGTAGTGAGAACCTACCATGTCGCAAGGGCACGATTGATTGCGTATTTGATCAGTTTGTTCATCAGAGAGTTGGTCCTGTAAGCGTGTTATTCAGTCCATTATAAGTCATTCATCATGGGAAAATGCTTGCCTCTTACTAACCGAGCGGTGTTGATTAAAGATGTAGCATAGTGTCGCCGATATTACAATATCTGACAGCATCACACTCAACCCCTGGACGATGGCTGAAATCTAAAAATTAAGAAACTCAATGAGGCATGTATGAGAGACAGTAGGGAGTTGGAAAACTTACTCTATTCACGACTGATCTTGTTATGAGGGCAGAGTAAGTTTTACTCTGTAGCCTGATGAGGTGTCAATCGAGAAATCAGGCAATGAAGTGAATATGTTAGAACTCACACAATTCCTGCTAGTACTAGACAGGTAGAAAGATATGAGTTCCACGGCTTGAGGTGAAGATAG
>Ga0247742_10002262_pt1 | contig 12679 bp, 10 predicted proteins | sample UWRJL208509C2_FD_180944 | JGI IMG/M metagenome (GOLD analysis project Ga0247742, IMG submission 180944) | Plant litter microbial communities from Arlington Agricultural Research Station in Wisconsin, United States - UWRJ-L208-509C-2 | ecosystem: Environmental > Terrestrial > Plant litter >...
CGGGTCGGACGGAAAGGATTGATTTTCTTGGCTTCTGCAATGTTATAAAGTATCATCGCTTGCCTGTGTCTGTGCAAGAAGTCACGCTATGCATCTCATGACCGATTTCCCTGTCGAATCCCCCGTCGATTCCGAAGCGCCACGGCGTTGGTGGCATGCCGCCGATCGCGTCGGCGCCCTGGCCTCGTTCCTGTGCGCCATCCACTGTGCCGCGCTGCCTTTCGTGCTGGCCCTGTTGCCGGTACTGGGTCTGTCCTTTCTCGCCGATCACCGTTTCGAAGCCGGTTTCGTCGCCTTCGCCTGCGTCCTGGCCAGTGCTGCGCTGATCTCGGGCTTTCGCCGGCATCGCCGCCGCCTGCCGTTGATCCTGGCAACGCCCGGCCTGATGCTGCTGATCCTGGGCGTGACCTTCCTGCACAGCGACTCGCTGATCGTTCATAGCGTGCTCGTCACCTGTGGTGGTTTGCTGCTGGCCTCGGCGCACTTCGTCAATTTGCGTGTGGACCGCAGCGAGCACGCCGGCCACATCCACGGTCCGTCCTGCGCCCACCCGTGATTGTGTAACCGCGGCACGATTCCCTAGCCTTCGCGCATGGCACACGACCACTCCCACGACCACGCCGGCCACTCGCACGGTGAGGCTCACGCGCACGACCACAGCCACTTCGAAGGGAGCAGCGAGAAGAAGCTGCTGTTCGCTTTCGTCCTGACCCTGATCATGTTGATGGTCGAGGCGGCTGGCGGCCTGGTCTCCGGATCGCTGGCCCTGCTGGCGGATGCCGGCCATATGCTGGTCGATGCGCTGGCCCTGCTGTTGGCCTTCCTGGGTGCGCGATTCGCTGCCCGTCCCGCCGACGCACGGCGAAGCTTCGGATACGGCCGCATCGAGGTGCTGGCCGGTTTCGTCAACGCACTGACCCAGTTCGCCCTGGTCGCCTTCATCATCGTCGAAGCCGTGCAGCGGCTGTTCGATCCCCAGCCGATCCTCTCCGGCGTGATGCTGGTAGTGGCGGTGATCGGCCTGATCGCCAACGTCGTGGTACTTCGCACCCTGCATGGGCACGACCCTGACGACGTCAACATCGCCGGCGCCAGCCTGCATGTCCTGGGCGATCTGCTCGGCTCGGTCGCCGCGGTGCTCGCTGCGCTGGCCGTGCGTTGGGCCGGCTGGCTCTGGGCGGATCCGGTCCTGTCGATCCTGGTGTCGCTGCTGATCCTGCGTAGCGCGTGGTCCCTGCTGCGCCGCTCGGGGCACATCCTGCTCGAGGGCACGCCGGAGGGTATCCATCTGGCGGACATTGAGAAAGGCCTGCGTGAGGCCGACGAGAACATCCTGGATATCCACCACGTGCACGTATGGCAGGTCACCGCCGGTGCGCGAATGGCCACCTTGCACGCCGAATTGCGGCCTGGCGCCGATCCGGGGCGCTGTCTCACAGCTATCAAGACCATGCTCGTCGAGCGTTGGCAGGTGGGTCATGCCACCGTCCAATTCGACCCGGGCCGCTGTCCGGATGAGCTCGAAGGCTGTGGAAAGGGCAGCCAGCACGTTCACTGAACGGCCGTCAGGCTTGCCATTTACGCCGCCGCTGATACGATGGCCGGCCGTTCCTCTTCATCATTCCGAATCAAGGAGTTTCCCATGGGCAAGGGCGATCGCCGCACCCGTCGCGGCAAGATCAACCGTTCCAGCTATGGCAATGCTCGTCCGCACGTTGACGTCGTCAGCGGTGCAGCCGTGGCAAAGCCGGCCGCTGCAAAGCCGGCCGCCGCCGCCAAGAAGGCGGCCCCGCGCAAGAAGGCCTAAGCCTTCACTGCGTGAGATGAGAAGCCCCGCTTATGCGGGGCTTTTTGTTTGGTTCGTCGGAAGCTTGGTGAGTCGGGCTCGCCTTCGGCCTCGCGTTTGCTCGCGCTCGCCGGTGGGTCGCAAGAGCCGGCGGGTGCCACCCTCGGGGCCACGCTGCGGCGTCCCGCTAGGGAAGGGCCGCGAATCGCGGCCGTTTATCTATTGCCCTACGGGCCGGGCCGGGCTTCGACTGGGGGTTTTCGACTCGACATCCTGTCTCGCGAAAACGGCCGGCCATCCTGGCCGGCCCCCTGCGGGCCTGATCCAGTCGAAGCCCTCGCCTCCGCTACCGGCCCCGAGGGTGGCACCCGCCGGCTCTTCCCAACGATGAGGTCGATTGAAAGGAGAGCGCCATCGCCGCGCGCACGTGCACGCGCAACGCAGCTCTTTCCTGTGGGAGCCGCTTCAGCGGCGAACCCTCAGGGCATCGAGCAAGCGAGTGAGGCCTTGCAGTGATGAGGCGAGCGGTTAACCGCCGTCACGATGCGATGCAAGGCCTCGTTCGCGCTAGCCGTGCTGCGGGTTCGCCGATGAATCGGCTCCTATACAAAGACCTGCGACGTGCGGGCGGTGTGCTCGACCGCACGCATCCTCAGTCTTCGGAAGAGCCGGCGGGTATCGCCCTCGGAGCGTGGCCCCGAGGGCGATACCCGCCGGCTCTTGGACGCAGCGCAGGCGCGAGCGCCCAACGCGAGGCCGCAGGCGAGCCTATCCCTAAATGTCAAAGCTCCAGCCGGTCACCAAACTCGAAATGGCTATCCGCCGGCGCGGCGATGGCGTTCTGCTGGACGATGCCCGGGAAGATGTTGTTCTCGACGCCGGCATGGTTGTCGCTGTTGTACAGGTAAGGCACGTGTGACCACACGCGGTAGCCGAGCGCCTTGATCGATGCGACTTCCTGGCCGGCCTGCTCCATGCCCGACAGGCGCACGTAGAGCAGGGGCCGGTGCTCGCGCAGGGTTTCCCTGGCGCCGGCGAGTGCGTCGACCAGGGTGTCGGCAAGATTGAACTTCATCAGGTGGATGGCTTCGAGCTGGAGGCTGTCGATGGTCACGGCGCGCACCGATTCCCCGGCGTCCAGTGCGCGTTGCCCGGAGCTGCGGTCCAGCCAGGCCGGATGGGTAAAGACGTTGTCGAGTTGGTTGAGTGCGATGTTGGCGCAGAGTTGCTGAAAGCGCAGGCGGCGAGGCTCCACGACATGTACCTGTCCGAGCGGGCCGACCGCGTGCGCCATCCATAAGGTGTGCGCCGCGAAATCGCCGCCGAACTCGAGCAGGGTCTGGCCTTCTTCGACGAGCCCGCTGAGCAGGTTGGTTTCGTGCTCGGCCCATTCGCCATAGAGCTGGAGGGAGCGGGCGACGACATTGTCGGTGGCGACCGCGGCGGTGATGCCGTATCGCGTATGCCAGATCGGGGCAGGCGTGCCTCGCGGGGAAGGGTGAGAACTCATGGGTCTGCAGCGTTCCTGGTCTTAGAGAGTGGCGCGCGCGGTGGCCAACTGGCGCACGGCCTGGGCGAGTGCATGGCGATCGTGGCCGGTGGTGTCGGCGGTTTGGGTCCAGCCGCGACAGGCGTCGCGCCAGAGGTTGAGCAGGTGGGTGTCGCCACCACCGCTGCGCCACGCGGCCTCGCACAACGCACTGGCGCCGGCGAAATCGCCCTCGCGCAGGCGTGTCGCCGCCATGGCCGTGCGCGCGCCGACGGAATCGGCAGCCATCGAGGCGAGTTCGCGTCCCAGTGATGCCGCCACTTCGCCCTGGATGGCCCGGCCGGGCAACGATTCGTAGGTCAGCTGGATCGCCAGGCGGCATTCGAGAGCGTCCATGCGCCAGGCCGGATCCTGTTCGGCGAGAAAGGCATGGGTGAGTGCCAGGGCGCAGGCATCGGCGGCGTCGGATGGCGGTAGCGTCATGGCGCGCAGTCGGGCGCAGCGCGCGAGCAGCAAGGCGTTACCGGCATCGTGGTCGCGCGTATAGGCGTCTTCGAGCAGCGCCTGCGCGTAGCCCAGGTGGGCCAGGCGCGCCGCGGCTTTCTCGTTCTCCGCGCGTTGGAGGAAGATGTCGGCGCGCCGACGCAGGGCGCGGGTCGTCGCTTCGGGCCCGATGGCCGCAAGGCGATCGCAGAGGGCTTCGGCTTCGGCCTGGCGTGCGATGGCACCGCCGCCGAGCAACCATCCGGCCCACGCCAGTTGCACGTCGATCCATGCATCGAGCACCGGCGCTTCCTCCGTGCCGAGGTCGATGAGCTGGCGTGACTGGAGGGCACGCAGGGCGAACAGTCGCGTGGCGCCGGAGAGGCGTTCGATGCGGGCCAGCTCGACGCGGATGGCGCGGCCTATCCAGTGTGGACGCTCATCCTCAGTGGCCCGGTTCATGCCATCGCGTGTGCGCTGCGCGGCCTCCTCGAGCAAGGCCTCGGCACCTCGCCGACGATGATCGCGCGAGCGAAGCACGAGGATGGCCGGTGACAGCCAGCGCGCCAGCCGGGCGTCATCGTCGTCGCCCTTGGCGGTTTCTTCAAGGATGGCTTGCCACGCATCGACGCTGGCGCTGCCTTCGCCGACGCGACGGATCTCCGGAAATCGCTCGTCACCGATCAGGTGCAGGGCCGGGCTGGCGTCGATGGCCTCGAGTTCCATCAGTAGCGCCCGGTGCCGCCGCGGCGAGGTCGGCCTCGCGGTCGACGGTTCAGACACCGGGAGCGTCGGCAGGAGCAGGTCGACCGGCTCGGGGACCATGTAGAGCAAGGGTGTGGCATACGTCGAGTCGACATAGACCCATTCAGGTGATTTCGGTGCGGGGGCGCTGGCAGGCTGCGCGGGCGTGTCGTCGGCAAACGCGTGGGCGATCGATAGCCGTGGAGCGTTCGGCGAGCGCACCCGCCGTCGGCGTCGCCACCGAAAACCGGCGACGACGCTGCCGGCAGTGGCGATCGCGCCGACGGCCAGCGCCCAGCTGGAACCGTCGCGGAGCGGCGTCGACACAGGCAGGGTGCGGCGTGCGGTGTCGGAGGGCGACGGCGTCGCACCGGGAACGCCGGTGAATCCGGCAGCCCCGCTGCCGGGCAAGGGCGGCGTCTCCATCGCGTCGAGCATGCGCGAGACGTCTCGCATCTGCCGGGCGCGCGTGGCGCGATCGGCGGCGGTCTCCCGTGGATCGGCGCACGCGACGAGTAGCGCCAGGGTAACGGTCAGGCTTGCGATGCGGCGGGACGTGGCGCGTGCCCCGCGGCGCGCTGGCGGTGGTGCAATCAACGATGTTCCTTACAACGCGCAGCGTGTGCCGTGCGAGATCGACATCGCCGATCTTAGGCGAGACCTTCTCGCCTATCGATGGAACAATTCGGAAAAATCGTGCGGATTACGTCGCGTCGGGACGCTCGCCGGCCACGCGCACCTCGCGTAACAGATCGCCACCGATCCAGTAGCAGAGTTCCGGCAAGTGACGGATGTTCCAGATCGCGAGATCGGCGCGACGGCCGGCCGCAAGGATGCCGCGGTCGTCGAGCCCAAGGGCGCGCGCGGCATGGACCGTGGCGCCGCGCAGCGCTTCTTCAGGCGTCAGGCGGAACAGCGTGCAGGCCATGCCCATGGCAAGGCGAAGCGACAGCAGGGGCGAGGTGCCGGGGTTGAGATCGGTGGCCACCGCCATCGCCACGCCGTGGCGGCGGAACGAGTCGATCGGCGGCGGACGTGTGTCACGCAGGGCGTAGTAGGCGCCAGGCAGCAGCACCGCCACGGTCCCCCCTTCGGCCATGGCGCGCACGCCCTCGTCGCTGGTCCATTCGAGGTGGTCGGCGGAGAGGCCGCCATAACGGGCGACCAGCGCCGCGCCGCCCAGGTCGGACAACTGCTCGGCGTGGAGCTTCACCGGCAGGCCCAATTCACTCGCCTTGCGGAAGAGTCGTTCGGTCTCGGCGTGGGTGAAGCCGATGCCTTCGCAAAACGCGTCGACGGCGTCGACCAGTTCCTCGCCGGCCAGGGAGGGCAGCATCGTGTCGCAGACCAGGGCGACGTACTCGTCGCGTCGCCCCGCGTATTCCGGGGGCAGCGCATGCATCCCCAGGAAACTGGTGCGTACGTCGATACCGAGTTCGACGCCGATGCGGCGCGCGACGCGCAACATGCGTCGCTCGGCATCGGGCTCGAGGCCATAGCCCGACTTGATTTCCAGCGTGGTCACGCCATCCGCCAGCAAGGCCTTCGCGCGCGGAAGGGACTGCCGAAGCAATTCGTCCTCGCTCGCCGCGCGGGTCGCGCGCACGCTGGAGACGATACCGCCGCCAGCACGCGCGATGTCTTCGTACGACGCGCCCTCGAGGCGCTGCTCGAACTCCTGCGCGCGGTCGCCGCCGAACACCAGATGGGTGTGGCAGTCGATCAGGCCGGGCGTCACCCAGGTGCCGGGCAGGGATTCGACCCGGTGCGCCAGCGCATGGGGATCGCCCGCCAGTTCGCTACGAGGGCCGGCAAACGTGATGACGCCATCGCGCCAGCCGATCGCGCCGTCCGCGATGGCTCCGTAGGGCACGCCATTGTCGACGAGGGTGGCGAGGCCGACGTCCAGCAGCAGGCCATCCCAGCGGTCATCGGTGGTCATGCGGGTGTCGTTCCTTCGGTGGGGGGAGTGTCGCGACGCACGCGTTCTTCCTCGTAGCGGTCGATGAGGACGTCGGCCAGGGCCTTGTACACGGGAACACGGCAGACCAGGCCGGAGACAGCGCGCGCCAGCAGGCACGCGGCCATGATCGGCAGCGCCATCTGGTGATTGGCCGTGAGTTCCAGCGAGATCACCACGGCCGTCAGCGGGGCCTGGGTCACGCCGGCAAGATACGCCGCCATCCCCAGCAGGACGACGGCCGAGGTATCCGCACCAGGCAGGAGCTGGGCGATATTGCCGCCGAGCCCGGCGCCGACGGCGAGCGCCGGCGAGAAGATACCGCCGGGAATGCCGGCCCACGAGGACGCGATGTTACCGAGGAACTTCAGTACGCCGAACAGGGGGCCGGTGTCGCTGTGGCCCTGCAGGATGTCGCGTGCCTGCGCATAGCCCGTGCCGTAAAGTCCGTTGGCGCTGAGCAGGCTCAGCAGCACGAGCGCCAGGCCGCAGACGGCCGCGAACACCACGGGCTGGCGGGCACGCAGCCGCCCCATCGCGCCACGAAACCCCGTTGCCGACGGGATGATCAGGCGCGCGAACAGGCCGCCGGCCAGTCCGCCGACGACGCCGGTGAGCAGCACGGCGATCCAGGCCCGGCCCAGAGGCAGCGCGGCGGTGATGTCGCCGAAGTAGGCGTAGTTGCCGACGAGACCCAGTGAAACGACGCCCGCCACGACGATCGCGGTGAGCAGCGTGCCGCTGATGCGATGCTCGAACGTGCCGGACATTTCCTCGATGGCGAAGACGACGCCGGCCAGGGGCGTGTTGAACGCCGCGGCAAGGCCGGCCGCGGAGCCGGCAAGGATGAAGCGGCCCGCTGCCGTGGGATCGTCGAATCCGAACCGTCGGCCCATGGAATACAACAGGCCGGCGCCAATGTGCACGGTCGGGCCTTCGCGACCCACCGACGCGCCACCGAGCAAGGCGGCGAGCGTCAGTGCCATCTTGCCGGCAGCCACCTTGAGCGAGAGCAGACGCGCACGGAAGTCCTCGTCTTCGACTTTCAACGCGGCGATGGCTTGCGGGATGCCTGATCCACGCGTCGCCTTCAGGGCACCCTGGGTGAGCCAGCAGAGCAGGGCGAACGTCGCCGGCGTAATGATCAGAGGGACCCACCAGCCATGCGATGCGACCACGTGGAACAGACCGAAGGCGAAATCCGCGGCTTTCGCGAAGAGCACCGCGGCGAGACCGACCACGATGGCGCCGGACCAGAAAAGAATGCGGCGACGCCACTGCTCGGGCGAAAGCCAGTCGTGCTGGCCGAAGGCCCGGAGCCGGTCAAGCTTCATTTGCCCTCCGGCATGCGCGACCAGCGCACCTGGTAGAGGTCGAAACGACGATCCTTGAGGTTTTGCACCGCCCCGGAGTTGCGTGCGCGGGCGAGGTTTTCCAGGCGTAGGTCAGCGAACAAGACGGTCTCGATGTTGGGTGTGGAATCGGCGGCGATGCCGTCCCGAGCGAAGGGCAGGTCGCTCGGCGTGAGGATGCAGCTCTGCGCGTACTGGATATCGAAATTATTCACGCCGGGCAGGTTGCCGACGTTGCCCGACAGCACGACATAACACTGGTTTTCGATGGCCCGCGCCTGCGAGCAGTAACGTACGCGCAGGTAGCCCTCGCGTACGTCGGTGCAGAACGGTACGAACAGGATGAGCGCACCCTGGTCCGTCAGGTGTCGCGCGACCTCGGGAAACTCCGAGTCGTAGCAGATCATCACGCCGATCGGGCCGCAGTCGGTCTGGATCGTCGCCGCCGTATCGCCGCCGGTGATGTTCCAGACGTTGCGCTCGCTGGGTGTGGGATGCAGCTTCTCGCGCTCGTGGATCGAACCGTCGCGCAGGCAGACGTAGCAGACGTTATGAATGTCGCCGTTGGGCTGGCGCGTCGGGTGGGAGCCGCCGACGATGTTGATGTTGTAGTGCACGGCCAGGCGATGGAACAGCGCCTTGACCTCGTCGGTGTATTCGGAGAGGCGCCGTATCGAATCCACCGGCGACAGTTCGGCGTTTTCGATCGACAGCAACTGCAGGGTGATCAGCTCGGGAAAGGCGACGAAGTCCGCATCGTAGTCGGCGGCGATATCGACGAAGTACTCGACCTGGGTGGCGAACTCGGCGAACGAGCCGATGCGTCGTTGCTGGTACTGCACCGACGCCACGCGCACCGAGTCCGGCAGGCGGTGGCTTTGCGATACCTTCGGCGTATCCGGATGGTCGTGCAGTTGCGGGTTGCGCCAGATCAGGTGCGCGGCGTAGCCCAACGATTCATGATCGGACGGCACGTATTCACGCAGCAGGCCGATGACTTCGAAGCCGTTGCGCAGCTGGAAACTCAGCGTGGCGTCGCGGCGGCTGCCGTCGACCACGGCCTGCACGTAGCCTTCCGCGCTTCCGTAGCGACTTATCGCGCGGGCCAGCCCCGGCATGCGGCCGCCAAAGACGATGCCGCGCAGTTTCAGGTCGGTGCATACGCGCTTGCGCGCCATGTACAGGCGCTGCCCGATGCGCATGCCGCGGTAATCGGGATGGACCACGATTTCCATCCCGTAGAGCCAGTCGCCCTTGGGATCGTGACGGGAGGCGAACCCGCCACCGGTGATCTGCATCCAGGTGTGCGGCGCCAGCGCCACGGCCTCGTTGATGCGGAAAGTGGCGCAGAACCCGACGATCTTCCCCTCGTACTCGACCACGAACTGGCCTTCGGGGAAGTGGGTCTGCTGGCCCTGCAGCATTTCCGCCGAGTGGCCCCATTCAGGCGTGTAGACCCGGGCGGTGAGGGCGACGAGTTCGGGCACGTCAGTCGGACGCGCCAGACGAAGCAGCAGCTTCGGCGATTGAGCGGCGATGATCTCGGTCATTCCCGCATTATGCCCGTCGGTTACCATGCCCGCTGGATCTCACAGGACACCCCCATGTCGTCGACCCCCTTGACCGCGGATTTCCTCTGGCAGGACGGTAGCTGGCATGCGGGCGGAGCAGGCCTGTCGGTTTCCGGCGCGCGCTTTGCCTCGGCACCCGCTCTGGCTGGCGGCGAACGTGTGGGTCGCTTCGTCCTGCCGGGCATGCCCAATCTCCATTCACACGCCTTCCAGCGGGCGATGGCCGGCCTGGCCGAGCGGCGCGGCCCGGGGGAAGACAGCTTCTGGACCTGGCGCGAAACGATGTATGCCTTTGCCGAGGCGATCGATCCGGACGACCTCAAGGCGATCGCCACCCAGCTCTACATCGAGATGGTGAAAGCGGGCTACACGCAGGTCTGTGAATTTCACTACCTGCACCACGGGCCGCGCGGCGTGCATTACGCCGAACCCGCGGCGATGTCGCTGGCATTGATCGAGGCCGCCAAGGAGGCCGGCATCGGGCTGACCCTGCTGCCCGTGCTCTACATGACCGGCGGCTTCGACGGCCGCCCGCTGAACGAGCGCCAGCAGCGCTTCCGTCACGACGTCGGCCAGTACGTGACCTTGCTCGAGCGCCTCGCCCCGTTGCAGAACGACATGCTGCGCCTGGGCATCGCGTTGCACTCGCTGCGCGCCGTACCGGAAGATGCCATGCGCGCCCTGCTGGCCAGCGGTGTGTGTCGTGAATTGCCGATCCATATCCATATCGCCGAACAGCTCGGTGAAGTGCAGGACTGCCTTGCGGTGCGTGGCGCCCGCCCGGTCGAGTGGCTGCTCGACCACGCCGAGGTCAATTCGCGCTGGACCCTCATCCACGCCACGCATCTCACGCCGCACGAAACCGATCGTCTCGCCAGGAGCGGCGCCGTCGCGGGTCTGTGCCCGACCACGGAGGCGAACCTCGGCGACGGATTGTTCCCGCTCGCGGCCTTCATCGATGTGGGCGGTACGCTGGGTATCGGCTCCGATTCGCATATTTCCGTGTCGCCGGTGGAAGAACTGCGCTGGCTCGAGTATGGCCAGCGCCTGATCACGCGTCACCGCAACGTGGCGGCGCGGCGACCGGAAGAGAGCGTGGGCACGGCGCTCTGGCAGCGTGCCCTGCAAGGCGGTGCGCTCGCCGCCGCCACGAATATCGCCCGGCTGGCCGACGGTGCGCGTGCCGATCTTCTCGTGCTCGACGATCGTTCACCGCTGCTCGCGGCGCGTGACGAAGCCGACGTGATCGACAGCTTCCTGTTCGCCGGCAATACGCCGCTCGTGCGCGATGTGATGGTCGGCGGTCAGTGGCGCGTGCGCGACTTCTCGCACGCGGCCGAACAGTCGGCCGCGGAGGCCTACCGTGTCGTGGTCGAGAGGTTGGCCGCGGCCTGAGACGCAGGGCCTGACGGGCACTTCGACTTGCCGTAAAGGCCTTCCGCGGAAGGTTCGTTGCGCTTCGCCGCCTCGGGCGAGGCGTACACCGTGACGCCGAGATCGCAATGGTTTTCGCGAAGGGTGAATCGGACCGTGTCCATGCGCGTCGGCGGCGCGTCGTCGAGCGTGCACGTGCTGCCTTTCGCCAACCGGACCGTCACGCTGTTGTCGCTGCTGTCGACGACGTCGAAACCCGCGTTGGCGCAGCCTTTCCAGCTGAGCGTGGTTTTGCCGACGCTGAGCATGTGCAGGCCGATGAAGGCGTTGCTGTAGGGTTCCCAGTCGCCGGTCAACCAAGCGGGCGTGGGCTGGGCACTCGAGAGCAGGGCCAGGGCAAGGAGGGGGTGCATGGGAGATCCTTCGCATAGGGCTTCGCAAGGATCGCCGATGAATCGGCTCCTACCAAGCAAACGTGGCCCGCCTGGTAGGAGCCGATTCATCGGCGATGCTCCTTGTGGGAGCCGATTCATCGGCGAACGGGTGCTTGCATCACCCTTCCAATCATGCTCTATTCGACCCATGACTCGCCTCACCGCCAATAACGCCAATACCAATAATCCCCGGAACCTCGGGAGGGTCGGCGTGTAGGCGGTTTCAGCGAAAGCACCCCACACACGAAAGGCCCGCCCTCACCAGGCGGGCCTTTTTCTTTGCGCCGTTCTCATCAGCGATTTCCAGTGACCGACCAGGAGTGACAAGGCCATGTGTTCGATCTTCGGTATGTTTGGCCTTGCGGCCGGCGACGACCTGATTGCCCTGCGTACGCAGGCAATGGAGCTTTCCCAGCGGCAGCGCCATCGCGGTCCGGACTGGAGCGGCGTCTACGTCGACCAGGGCGCGATCCTCGTGCACGAGCGCCTCGCCATCGTCGACCCGGCGAGCGGTGCCCAGCCGCTTCGTTCGCCCGAAGGCGATCTGGCGCTGGCGGTGAACGGCGAGATCTACAACCACCGCGAACTGCGTGCCGCCAGTGACTACGCTTTCACCACGGGTTCCGATTGCGAAGTCATCAATGCCCTCTACCGCGCCGAGGGCGCCGGGTTCCTCGGCAAACTCAACGGCATCTTCGCCTTCGCGCTCTGGGACGCCGGCCGCCGTCGCTTCCTGATCGCACGCGACGCGCTCGGTGTGTGCCCGCTCTACTGGGGCCACGACCGGGCAGGGCGCCTCTGCGTCGCCTCGGAGATGAAGTCGCTGGTCGGCGTGTGCGCCGACGTCGCGCCGTTTCCGCCGGGCCACGTCTACGACAGCGAGACGGGCGAGGCCGTGCGTTACTGGACGCCGGCATGGCGCGACTACGACGCCACCGCGGGGCGAACGATCGAGCCGAAGGACCTGCGCGCCGCGTTCGAAGCCGCCGTGCATCGGCAGATGATGACGGACGTGCCGTATGGCGTGCTCCTTTCCGGCGGCCTCGATTCCTCGCTGGTCGCCGCCGTTGCCGCGAGCTTCGCGCGGCGCCGCATCGAGGAAGACGATCGCGGCGAGGCCTGGTGGCCACGGCTGCATTCGTTCGCCATCGGTCTGGAGGGCTCGCCCGACCTCAAGGCCGCCGAGGTCGCTGCCGAGGCTCTGGGTACCGTGCACCACGGCTTCCGCTACACCTTCGACGAAGGCCTCGACGCCTTGCCCGAAGTCATCCGGCATATCGAAACCTACGACGTCACCACGATCCGCGCCTCCACCCCGATGTTCCTGCTTGCCCGGCGCATCAAGGCGATGGGCGTGAAGATGGTGCTGTCCGGCGAGGGCTCGGACGAGATCTTTGGCGGCTACCTGTATTTCCACAAGGCGCCCTCGGCCCGCGCGTTCCACGAGGAGACGATCCGCAAGCTGGATGCGCTGCACTATTACGAC
>Ga0247742_10002263_pt1 | contig 12679 bp, 11 predicted proteins | sample UWRJL208509C2_FD_180944 | JGI IMG/M metagenome (GOLD analysis project Ga0247742, IMG submission 180944) | Plant litter microbial communities from Arlington Agricultural Research Station in Wisconsin, United States - UWRJ-L208-509C-2 | ecosystem: Environmental > Terrestrial > Plant litter >...
GCACGCTGCCGAATCCGGGCGCCTCGTCGAGCATCCCGAGCGCCGGCGCGATCGACGCACCGTGGGTATCGACGTCGGCCAGCGCGACGCTGTGCCCGAGCGCGGCGAGCTCCGACGCGATGCCGATCGCGAGGGTGGTGCGGCCCGGAGCACCGGAGGGCCCCCAGACCGCGATCACCTCGCCACGTTCCCGCGAGCGGGTCGGCCGCGGGGGCGGCGTTTCGGCGCCCTGCAGCACCCGCTCGATGTCCGGCCAGCCGGCACCCGCATCCATCGTCTCGAACAGGCCGAGGGACGCGGCATGGCGACGCCCGCTGTCGTCCGACGTCAGGGCGAGCAGGCGAACCCCGGCGTCGTCGCACGCGCCGAGCACTCGATCGGTGAGGTACCGAGGTTCGGCGTGCACGATCGCCAGTTGGGGTCGAGTTGCGGCGACCAGGGAAGCGAGTTCCGGTGCGCTGGGGCTGCGGGCAATGATCTCGTGACCGTAGCGCAGTGCCTCGCCGGAGAGGCGATCCTCGAGAGGCAGCGGTAACGCCATCGCGATCCGCATGTCAGCGCCCCGGCAGGGTCGCGGGCACGATCGAGAGCGCGTCGGAATTCGCGACGGCGGCCAGCACCCGTGCGACCCGGGCCTTCGGCACCAGCACCTCGATCGCGGTGGTGCGATCCCCGGCGACGATGCTCTCCGCCTCCACGAGTCGCACCACCGTCGCGCCGGACACGATCACGACCGGCGGCGCGAAGTTCCCCGCGTCAGCCTCCTGCGCGGCCCACACGTCCACGAGCGTGGAGGGCCCGATGGACGCGGCGAGGGAGCCGCCCACGTCCAGCACGACCGAGGTCAGCCGCAACCCATCCACACTGCCGATCGCCGACGCCGGAACGAGTTCTCCCTCCGCCACCGACCGGGTCACCACCACGCCGGCCGAGGGCACGTCGTCGGGCCCGAGGTAGAGTCCCGCTGCCGAGTCCAGCCGCACGTTGCGCGTCACCAGGTCGGCCGCGTCCACCCGATCGCCCGGAGCGAGCGCGTCGCGCGCGGCGAGTACCTCGACGGTCTCGTCGGCGGCCGACACCACGCCGACCACTCCGGCGACCGATCCCGCCACCAGTACCAGCCCGATCACCAAGCGCGGGTCGATGGTGAAACGCCTCTTGCTCATCGTCATGGGGGGCATGCCCCCATGGTTCCGAGCGACTTTCCGCTGCGCGGAAGTTATCCACACGCCGCCCACTCCACAGGCAGCGGAACCATAATCGAGGCATGAACGACGCCACCCCCGCGGACGGCCTCGCGCGTTTCCTCACCCTGGCCGACACCGCAGAACTGCTGAACATCTCCACCAAGCAGGCCTATGCGCTCGTGCGGTCGGGAGAGTTGCCGGCGATCCGGGTGGGGTCGAAAGGGCACTGGCGCATCGAGCGCACCGTGCTCGAGGGCTACATTGACGCCATGTACGAGGAAACCCGGCGCGCAAGCCTGTGGAACCAGTCGGACTACGGAAACCTCACGGCCGTCTCGTTCGAGCCGCGCGACTAGTCACAGCCGCACGAGCACCAGGGCATCCAGCGGCACGATGCGTGTCTCGAGTACGGCCGACCGGCGCCGCTGCACCCCGCGCTCGTGCACCGCCAGGTCGATGTGATCGCGACCGACGCGATCGATGGTGCCGTGCAACTCGCCGGAGACCAGCACGAGGTCAACCGCTCGACGCCGCCTGCACAGGTCGCGCAGCACGAACGTCAGGCCGAGTCGGGCCGGCAGCGACGGATGCTCCACCTCCCGGCCCCGCGACCGCAGGCTCTCCCCCACCTGGTCAGCGGGGATGGTCAGCCCGACCACGGCGGAGAGCGGGATGAGGCATTGCAGGGTGCGGGGAGCGTCGTCCGAGATGTCGGCCGAGAACCAGTCCCGACCGACGGTGACCGGATGCACGACCACGCGCAGCCCGCCGGTCAGGCTGACGCCGACCCGTGGGCGGCGTGCCGGGTCCTGTGCCTCGCGCAGTGCAGCGAGGCGATCACGGATGGTCAGTCGCCCGAGCCGGAGCCGCTCCTCCTCGGCCTCGAGGTCGATCTCCTCCGCGGTGAGCTCCTGCTCGAGCTGGGATTCGAGGTCGTCGAACAGTTCATCCCAGCGCATGGCGCCGACGCTACGCGGCGCGGCGTGCCCGAGCCCGCGTTATCCACAAATGAAAACTAGTCATGGACAATCGCGGCCTGACCTGCTTGAGTGTCTCTACCCCCCAACGGGGGTAGGCACCGCCGTCTATTCCGTTCGGATGTTGGGGGGAACCATGAGCAGCGCACAACCCAGGCACAACCCGGGAGCAGATCGCCCGGCGGGTCCCATGCCGTCGAAGGTGATCAAGCCCCGGTTCGTTCCCGATGAATTCTTCGGGCACCAGCCGACATCCAGTTCGTCGCTGCCCGACCCGACTCCGCTCATCGAGAACCTCACCCGCTGCGTGATCGAGATTCTCGCCGGGGCCCGCGACCTGGAGCAGATCTCGCGCTGGGTCACCGACGACGTCTACCGTCACCTGCTCAAGCGCGTCGTGCTGTCGGCCCGCGCGCGCCACGCCAAGGGGCAGGCCATCACACGGCCGGCGTTCACGATCGGGTCGACCTCGCAGAGCTCCCCGCGCGACGGGGTCATCGAGGCGGTCGTCATCGTGCGGGGCCGCGCGCGCACCCGCGCGGTCGCGCTCCGGCTCGAGGGGCTCGACGAACGCTGGCGCGCCACCGCGATCAACGTGCTCTGAGCGCGAGGTCTCGCCCGCGCTGCAGTTTCTCGCCCGCGCTGCGGGCGTTTTCCAGCGCCGGGAAGGCGCCGCAGGGAAGCTGCGCGGTTAGCGCTTCTTATCCTGCGCCCGTCGCTGGGCCCGGTTCACCGGCGCGGGAGCCGGGGCTCCCTCCGCACGCTGGCCGAACGCGCCGCGAGCGGCGGGCTGCTGGGCCGGTGCGGCCTGCGGCCGGGTGCCCTGCTGCGCCGCCTGTGCCTGCTGAGCGCGCGCGGTGGCCGCCTTCTCGAGCTGGCCGCGCTGGTTGCGCACCTCGACCTCGCCCTGCGCGTCGGCGCTCGGCGCTGAGTAGCTGAGCTGGTTCTCGTTCGACGCCGGGGCCGCGAGCCCACGGGCTTCGACTGAGGCGCCGCCGGTGACCTCGACCTCCAGGTTGAACAGGAAGCCGACCGACTCCTCGCGAATGGCGCCCATCATCGACTGGTACAGCGCGAAACCCTCGCGCTGGTACTCCACGAGCGGGTCGCGCTGCGCCATGGCGCGCAGGCCGATGCCATCCTTCAGGTAGTCCATCTCGTACAGGTGGTCGCGCCAGCGGCGGTCGATCACCGAGAGCACCACGCGACGCTCGAGCTCGCGCATGGCGGCCTCGCCGAGCTTGGCCTCGCGCCGCTCGTACGCCAGCCGGGCGTCGGACAGGATCTCGTTGGTCAGGTAGCTGGTGGTGACCTTGCCGTTGGCCTCGGCCAGCACCTCGTCGACCGTGATCGACACCGGGTAGAGCGTCTTCAGCTCGGTCCACAGCGCCTCGAAGTCCCAGTCGTCGGCGTGGCCGTCGGCGGTGTGCACCTCGATGACCTCGGTCACCACGTCCTCCAGGAAGTGGGTGACGCGGTCCTGCAGGTCGTCGCCCTCGAGGATGTGGCGGCGGTCACCGTAGATCGCCTCGCGCTGCCGGTTCAGCACGTCGTCGTACTTGAGCACGTTCTTGCGGATCTCCGCGTTCCGCGCCTCGACCTGCGACTGGGCGGAGCGGATGGCTCGGCTCACGACCTTGGATTCGATGGCGAGGTCATCCGGAACGTTCCCCCGACCCATGAGGGCCTCGGCCGCACCGCTGTTGAACAGACGCATCAGGTCATCCTGGAGCGACAGGTAGAAGCGGCTCTCGCCCGGGTCGCCCTGGCGACCGGAACGACCGCGCAGCTGGTTGTCGATGCGCCGTGATTCGTGGCGCTCGGTACCGAGCACGTAGAGCCCACCCACCTCGACGACCTTGTCGGCCTCGACCTGCACCTCGGCCTTGACCTTCTCGTACACCGAGTCCCACTCGGCCTCGTACTCGTCGGGGGTGTCGATGGGGCTGAGGCCCCGGCTGTTCATCTGCGCGACGGCGAGGAACTCGGCGTTGCCGCCGAGCATCACGTCGGTGCCGCGGCCAGCCATGTTCGTGGCGACGGTGACGGCGCCGAGGCGACCCGCCTGGGCGATGATCGCGGCCTCGCGAGCGTGGTTCTTGGCGTTCAGCACCTCGTGGCGCACGCCCTTCTTCGCGAGCATGCGCGAGAGCAGTTCGCTCTTCTCGACGCTCGTCGTTCCCACCAGCACCGGCTGCCCGGTGGCGTGGCGGCCAGCGATGTCTTCGACGACCTGCTCGAACTTCGACTGCTCGTTCTTGTAGACCAGGTCGGCCTGGTCCTTACGGAGCATCGGCTTGTTGGTGGGGATCGGCACGACGCCGAGCTTGTAGGTGCTCATGAACTCGGCGGCTTCGGTCTCGGCGGTACCGGTCATGCCCGAGAGCTTGCTGTAGAGGCGGAAGTAGTTCTGCAGGGTGACGGTTGCGAGGGTCTGGTTCTCGGCCTTGACCGCAACACCCTCCTTCGCCTCGATGGCCTGGTGGATGCCCTCGTTGTAACGGCGACCCATCAGGATGCGGCCGGTGTGCTCGTCGACGATGAGCACCTCGCCGTTCATGACGACGTAGTCCTTGTCCTTCTTGAACAGGGCGCGGGCTTTGATCGAGTTGTTGAGGAACGAGATCAGGGGCGTGTTGGCGGACTCGTACAGGTTGTCGATGCCGAGGTAATCCTCGACCTTCTCGATGCCGGGCTCGAGCACACCCACGGTGCGCTTCTTCTCGTCGACCTCGAAGTCCACATCGGGAACGAGCTTGGTGGCAAGGTTCGCGAACTCGGTGAACCAGCGGTTCGCCTCCCCCGACGCCGGGCCGGAGATGATGAGCGGGGTGCGGGCCTCGTCGATGAGGATGGAGTCGACCTCGTCGACGATCGCGTAGTAGTGACCGCGCTGCACCATGTCGACGGCCTGCCACGCCATGTTGTCGCGCAGGTAGTCGAAGCCGAACTCGTTGTTGGTGCCATAGGTGATGTCGGCGGCGTACTGCTCGCGACGCTCGGCGGGAGTCTGCCCCGCGAGAATCACGCCGACGGTCATCCCGAGTGCTCGGAACACGCGACCCATCAGCTCGGACTGGTAACTGGCGAGGTAGTCGTTGACCGTGATCACGTGCACGCCGCGGGAGGGGATCGCGTTCAGGTAGGCGGCGAACACCGCGGTGAGGGTCTTGCCCTCGCCGGTCTTCATCTCGGCGATGTTGCCGAGGTGCAGGGCAGCGCCCCCCATCGCCTGGACGTCGAACGGGCGCATGCCGAGCGTGCGCACGGCCGCCTCGCGCACGGCGGCGAACGCCTCCGGAAGCAGGTCGTCGAGCGATTCACCATTGGCGAAGCGCTCGCGGAACTCGACCGTCTCGTTCTTCAGCTCTTCGTCGCTGAGCTCCTTGAAGCCATCTTCGAGCTGGTTGACCGCTTCCGCGTATGCCTTGAGGCGCCGCAGCAAGCGACCCTCACCCACGCGAAGTGCGCGTTCGAGAACGTTGGCCACCGATTACTCCACTCGTCGTCGGGCAAAACCGAGAATACGGCCCCGAGTTTCCGGCACAGCGATATACCTGTTACCGGTTTGTAATCGTACCAACCCGCGCTGTACTACCGGCGGCGGTTGCGCCTCCCCGAAGCGATGCCCGGCAGTTCCTCAGCCTCTTCCTCGAGGCCGATGACCCCGTAATCCCAGCCCTTGCGGCGGTAGACGACGCTCGGCCGGTCGGTTTCGCTGTCGATGAACAGGAAGAAGTCGTGCCCCACGAGCTCCATGTGGTCGAGCGCATCCTCCACGGTCATGTGCGAGGTGGGGAACACCTTGCGTCGGATGACGACGGGCGAGTACCCCTCCTCGGCTGCCGAATCGGCCGACTGCACCGGGATCTCGCCGGTGGCCACCTGCTCGAGCACCTCGGGGCTCGCGGGCGTGATGTCGATCACGGAGAACCCGCCGGCCGACGCCTCGCGGAGCGAGACCGGGCGGTGCTGCCCGCGGTGCACCTTCTTGCGATCCTTGGACTGCCGCATCCGTTCGACGAGCTTGCCCATGGCGAGGTCGAACGCGACGTACTTGTCTGAGCCGGCCGACTCCGCCCGCACGAGCGGGCCCGGCCCGATGAGGGTCAGCTCGACCCGGTCATCGCCGTTGCCGCCGCGAGTCTCGTGATGGCGTGACACCTTGATCTCGAACGCGATTGCCTTGTCGGCCAGATGATCGACCTTGCCGGCCTTCTCGATCGCGTACTCACGGAACCGATCCGTGACCCCCAGGTTTCGTCCGGTGACAGTAATTTCCACGGCGACCTCCCAGCCCTCATGCGCGGCCGCCCGGTTGCCAGGCGGTCCATCATTGTGCGCCTTTGGCCCAACCGTAGTCCTCGGCCGGAGGGATGTCACGGAAAGCCGACCACCTCGGAGTGAACGCGAGGGTAGCCCCCGCCAGCACCTCCCCGCCGGCCTGGCGAAGCGCTCGAGCGGCCTCGTCCAGGGTCGCTCCGGTGGTGAGCACGTCGTCGACGACCACGAATCGGCGGCTGGTGAGCGACCCTCGAGCGGCGAAAGCGCCCGTCAGATTCTCGCGTCGCCCCTGCACCCCGAGTGACTTCTGGTGGGCGGTGCGGCGGGCAGGGACGAGCACGCGCGCCGGCCGGGATGCGGCCCGACGCACCAGCAGTGCGACCGGGTCGTAGCCACGGCGACGATAGGCGGAGCGGCTGGTCGGAACCGCCACGCGTTCGATTGGGGCCGCGCTGGAAGCACCAGTGGCCCGGTCGATCGCTGGCCTCAGCGCCGCGGCCAGGGCGGCCGCGACATTCGTTCGGTGCTGCTCCTTGAAGGCGAGGATGACGCGGCGCACGATCCCTTCATATCGCAAAGCGGTGATCACGGTCAGCCCGCCCGGGGTCTGGCGCGGGGTGGGCTCCGGCGCGAGTGTCGCGCGACAACTGGGGCACAACGATCGGTCACGGGCTCCGCACCCGGCGCAGTCGACCGGCGATAGCAGGGCGAGCGCGTCGAGCAGGGCGTCCTTCCAGGGCATGACCCCACCGTGCCAATGGCTAGCCCGTCGGCGCCCCGCGGCCGAGCAACTGTGGAGAACAGCTACTGCTTGGTGGCCAGGAAGGAGGCGACGATGCCGGTGTTCACCCAGGCGCTGCCCTGCAGGCGCCAGAGCTCGCCCGATGACCGCAGGACCCGCAGGCCGTCGACTCCGTTGTTGCCGCCCGCGATCGTGGTGGCGCCGTTCACGGTGCCGAGCACCGTACTCGGGCCGCCGATCACGAAACTGGTGACGCTGGTCACCTCTCCCGCGGTGGTGAGCGCGGCCACCGACCGGTCGTTCACCCAGGTGGCGTCGCCGAGGCCGGGTGCGGAGAGCGGCAGCTCAACGAGATCGCCGAGCTTGACCGGCGCGTTGTCCTGTCGCACGATTCCGGCGATGACCAGGCTCGGCCCCACGGGAGTCTGAAGTGACAACAGCAACCGCGTGCCGTCGCGAGAGACATCGAGTGAAACCACTTGGGCGTCGATAGGAAGCCCGGACTGGAATTCACGGACCGTGCCGTCGAGCTCGAAAATCGTCAGGCTCGCGGCGCTCGCCGCTTGTGCCGACCAGACGAAACGGAACGGGTCGAGCGAGGGAACGACGAGGCCGGCGCGGTCATCGACCAGAGAGGCGGCGCTCTGACCGGCGCGGGCGACGTAGGCGTTGCCGTCGGCGCCTCGGAAGGCCACGGACAGTTTGTCTGCCGCGAGCGCGGCTCCGGTGGCTCCGGTAGCGACCACCGGCCCGGTCACGCCGGCTATCGGGCTGATGCCCGAACCCACGTCGAAGCCGAAATCATCCGCCGTTCCCACCAGGGCGGGCCCGTCTACGAACGGGTTGATCACGGCGGCGCTCGCCGCCAGGTCGGGTGTGTCGAGCTCGGCGTCGCGCACGGTGATCTCCACGTTCGGGGAGTCGAGCGTGGCGGCCAGTTGCTGGCGCATGCGGTCGCGCTCGATCGGAGACGCTGCGAGCGCTTCGGAACTCAGGTCGACGACGAACGAGTCGGCGCGTTGGTCGACGAATGACTCACCGAGATCCGTGGCTTCGGGGAAGGCGGTGATCACCGCTCCCTGCTGCAATGGCTGGGCCGGCCCGGCGAGCAGGGCCTGCACCAGGCGGTTCGGGGAGGTCAGGCGCGCCGGGAACCAGCGCACATCGGGTACCAGGTAGGTGAAGCTCGGGTCGAAGAAGTACACCGCCTGCTCGCGGAACCCAGCATTGAAGCTGTTCTGCGCCAGCACGATGCCATCCGGGGCGTCGCTGATGCGCCACTCGCCGTCTTCCTGCACGAATACGAACTGCAAGGTCGTGCTGACGGTCGGCTGCTCTTCGGTGTAGAGGCCGTCCTGGTCAACCTGCGCGGTGCTGGTGACCGTGTAGTCCAGTCGATCCTCCCCCACCGTCGAGATGACCGGTGAGGTGCCGTCGGGCCGGATGAGCGTGCCGGCGTCGGGGAGCCACGTGTCGGCCTCATCCGTGGACAGGAACTGGCGCGCTACCGCGTACCCGCCCTGTGGGCTGCGAGCTGCGAGCATGAAGTCGGCGAGGATCTCCTCCTGGCTCGAGCCCGGCCGAGGGTCTGAGGGGAGCGCCACGAATTCCGGATTCAACCGGTCGTCGATCTGGGGACCCTCCTGCACGCCACCGGAGGTCGGAATGCCCATGCACCCCGTGAGCGCGAACACCACGAGGAGCCCACCGGCCACCGCCTTACGCATGACGCACCCCGCCCGGCACATCGTTCGGAGCGTCGACCGGCGGCTCGTCGTCGGGCGGCAGCCCGAGCGGAGAACCAGCCAGCGCAGCTCCCCGAACTCGCGGCAGCGTGAGCCGGAAGCAGGAGCCCTGCCCTTCCGCCGACCACACTTCGAGCCACCCGCCGTGCAGGGCGGCGTCCTCAAGCGAGATCGCAAGACCCAGCCCCGTGCCACCAGTGACGCGCTGGCGCGACGGGTCGGCTCGCCAGAACCGGTCGAAAACACGGTCCATGGCGGCAGCGGTCATCCCGACCCCGTAGTCCCGCACCGCGATCGCGACGGCCGTCTGGTCGCTGTCGACCCACACCACGATCGGCTTGCCCTCGCCGTGGTCGATGGCGTTGCCGAGCAGATTCTGCAGGATGCGCCGAATGCGCCGACTGTCGACGTCGGCCTCGAAGTAGCCTCCCGGTGCAACGAGACGCAGTTGGGAGCCCTTCGACTCGGCGAGGGAGCCGACGCTCTCGATCGCGTCCTCCACCAGCCGAACCAGGTTGGTGGGCTCGGTCTCCATGTCGACGGCACCGGCGTCGTAGCGGCTCATCTCCAGTAGGTCAGCCAACAGCAGCTCGAATCGCTCGACTTGGGTGTGCAGTAGTTCGGCCGTGCGCGCGGTGGTCGGGGGGAAGGTCTCGCGCTGGTCGTAGAGCACGTCGCCGGCGAGCCGGATCGTCGTCAGTGGGGTTCGCAATTCATGCGACACATCCGACACGAAGCGCTGCTGCACCTGGCTGAGCGCCGCCAGCCGGGTGATCTGGCTCTGCAGCGAGTCCGCCATCCCATTGAACGATCGGGCGAGAGTCGCGATGACATCGTCGCCCTTGACCGGGATCCGCACCTCGAGCTGGCCGGCCGCGAGCTTCTCACTGGTCTGTGCCGCTAACCGCACCGGACCGACAACGAGACGCACCACCACCCAGGTCACGGCACCGATCAGCACGATCAGCGCCAACCCGCCCAGCAGCAGAGTGCGCTGCACCACGTCGAGTGTCTCCTGGGCGTCAACGAGGTCGTAGATCAGGTAGAGCTCGTACTGCGAGTCCCGGATGCTCAGCACGGAGCCGACCACGAGACCGGGATGCACCGTGTCGTCTGAAGCCGTCAAGGCGACGGACTGCGAGTGCGTGCGCGGGTCGCTGGAGTCGCGAACGGCGTCGCGCAACTCGTCGCTGATGAACTCGTCTGCCCCGAGAGAGAGGATCGGGGTCGGCGTCACCGGGCCCTCCTGGCCCGGGGTGCGCAGGATCGCGAACCCCGTGTTACCGCCGCTGGATGCGGCGTTCGAGATGGCGACCGCCGCATCTCGCATCGTGACATCCACGTCTTCCGTACCGACCTGTTCGGCCGCCGTGTCGAAAACCCGCTGGCCGGCGAGCGTCGCGGTCGCCGAGGTGCTCTCGAGCTGGCCGCGGCGCGCGTCGAAGAGGTTCGCGCCAACGCTGTACGACATGTAGCTGCCGATGATGAGCACGGCGATGCCCGACAGCAGCACGGTGATCGCCACGGTGCGCGCCTGCAGCGACGATCGCCACAGCCTCGCGAGCCGGTCGAGCACCCCGCGCCAGTCGAAATAGCGCATCGAACTAGGTGATGCTGCCCGCGCGGTAGCCGACGCCGCGAACGGTCATCACGATCCGGGGGTTGTCGGGGTCTTCCTCGACCTTCGCGCGCAGGCGCTGCACGTGCACGTTCACGAGCCGAGTGTCGGCCTTGTAGTGGTAGCCCCAGACCTGTTCGAGCAGCATTTCGCGGGTGAACACCTGCTGCGGCTTTAGCGCGAGGGCGAGCAGCAGCTCGAATTCCAGCGGGGTGAGGTTGATGCGCTCGTCCCCCCGCTTGACTTCGTGGCCCGCGACATCCAGAACCAGGTCGCCGATCTGTAGGGAATCGGTAGGCGTCTCGGGAGTCGGTCGCAGCCGGGTGCGGACCCGAGCGACGAGCTCCTTGGGGTTGAACGGCTTGACCACGTAGTCGTCGGCGCCGCTCTCCAGGCCCTTGACCACATCGGCGGTATCGCTCTTGGCGGTGAGCATGATGATTGGCACGCCCGACTCCTCGCGGATGCGCGCGCAGACCTCGATGCCATCCATGCCCGGCAGCATCAGGTCGAGCAGCACGAGGTCGGGCTTGGCGGAGTGGAAGGCGGCGACGGCAGCCGCGCCGTCTTCGCAGAAGAACGGCTCGAAGCCCTCGGTTCGCAGCACGATACCGATCATCTCTGCAAGCGCGGTGTCATCATCGACCACCAGGATTCGCGCGTTCATTGTCCTCGCAAGACTCATCCGAGCACGCCACGGCGGGTGCGCGGGAGCTTTCGCACAAGAGTAGTCGAGTGTGAAAGCATGAATGCGACAGAACTCCTGCCAGACGAAGGATGCCCGCGGTGACCGACAGCACGTCCTGGCAGCCTCCCGCCGGTGCTCCCCTGCCGCCTCCTCCCTCGCCGTACGGCGCGCCTCCTCCCCCCACAGGGCAGCCCGGCTGGACTCCTCCGCCGCGCCCCGGGCTCATCCCGCTGAGGCCGTTGACGCTCGGCACGCTCCTCGGCGCGGCCTTCCAGGTGCTGCGCCGCAACCCCCGGCCGACGTTCGGCTTCGCGCTGCTCGTGACCGGTGCGATCTTCCTCAGCGCATTGCTGATCGTCGGCGTGGTCAGCTTCTTCGCGATCTCGCGCACCCTCAACGCCACCGGCGCCGATGCTGAGGCACTCGAGGCGGGGTCATTCGCGATGATCGTGCTCTCCGCTCTCGTTCCGATCGCGCTCTCGATTGTGGGGACCGCGATTCTGCAGGGTGTCGTCTCGCTCGAGGTGGCACGCGGCACCGTCGGCGAGCGGCTGCGACTCGGCGGGCTGTGGCGCGCGGCGCGCGGGCGCATCGGAGCGCTCATCGGCTGGTCGCTGCTCATCGCGCTCGCCGTGCTGGTCGGGGTTGCGATCGTGGCCGTTCTGATTGCCGTGGTCATCGCTTTCGGCGGCTCCGCCGGGATCGTCGCGGGCGTGCTGCTGGGCCTGGTGGCCTTCGGCGGCGCCATCGTGCTGGCCGCGTGGCTGAGCACCAAGCTGTGCCTGGTGCCGAGCATCCTGATGCTGGAGCGACTGCCACTGCGGGCGGCGCTCGCGCGCTCCTGGTCGTTGACCCGCGGCTACTTCTGGAAGACGCTCGGCATCCAGCTGCTGGTCGCGGTCATCGTGCAGACGGTCGCCAGCGTCGTCAGCGCCCCGGTGTCGTTGATCCTCGGCTTCGGCAGCGCGCTGCTGAACCCGAACGGCGACAACGACGGCCTGATCGTCGCGGGGGTGGTGCTGTACCTGCTGACCATCATCCTGAGCGTCGTGTTCGGCGCGATTGCCGCGGTGGTGCAGTCGGCGACGCCGGCGCTGATCTACATCGACATCAGGATGCGCAAGGAAGGGCTCGACCTCGAACTGAGCCGGTTCGTCGAAGCCCGGCAGGCGGGTGACACCGGTGTCGCGGACCCCTACCTCGTCGACCCCGGTGCCGGCGCCACAACCTACCCCGAACCGTCCGCCGGTACCTCGCCGTGGGCCTGATCCCGCGCGACGTCCCTGTCGTTCCGGACGCCCCTGAGGCCAGCGAATGGCTCATCACCGAGCTCTCCAAGCCGGTGTACCAGGCCGCCAAGCCCACCCTGTTCGACCGGATCGCCCAGGCCATCTCGGACTGGATCGCGTCCCTGCGGCTCGGCGAGGTGCAGGGGCCG
>Ga0247742_10002264_pt1 | contig 12677 bp, 13 predicted proteins | sample UWRJL208509C2_FD_180944 | JGI IMG/M metagenome (GOLD analysis project Ga0247742, IMG submission 180944) | Plant litter microbial communities from Arlington Agricultural Research Station in Wisconsin, United States - UWRJ-L208-509C-2 | ecosystem: Environmental > Terrestrial > Plant litter >...
CCTGTACAGAAAGAGAGTTATCGAGTTTAGATCTCGAGAACGCTGATTGCGAAAAGTCATGACATACCAACGCGATCTGATATCGCACCAGCGGAGTACCTCCCAAAAAGCGAGCTTGCATTCGCGATAGCGATGAAGTAGAAAGAGAACTCATCAGAGATTCCGATTGAAGTAGCACTGACGCCAACGTATGTCAGCACTGATTACTCAGTCATTAGTCACGGGTCATGGAATAGAGCCAGAAACGGCTGGGCTCACCTGTGTAAATCCCGAGGAAGATGACAAATGCTGAAATACAGAAGACTGTATATGGCGCGGATTTGAAAGCGCGAAGGTTCAGCAGGCCACCAGCAACTCGTCGAGGAGGGAGTCGTCTTTTCAGAAGCTGAGATTGGTGTGAGAGGGTCGAGTAACTATAGTAAGGAGAGCAATTGTCGTACCAAATTCGCTACACCGAGGATTGTGAGAAGTATGAATCCAAATATCCGCATTGTCCATCGAAAACTGAGAAACGTTTTAGAAGAACGACTCTAAACTTCGCAAAAAGTCTTACCCGACAAGGGGGATGAGATTTTTCGCAGCGATAGGGAGGACAGTACCTCCTATGGAAGACCCAACAGCGACGAAGCCCATAGCCAGTCCTCGACGCTTTTTGAACCAGTGAGCGATAACTGCAGTCGTTGGGCCAAAGATACCACCGCATGCGAGCTGAATGTGAAAGATAAACCACTGCACTCGACGCGAATAAGAATTTTCGTACCCCAACTGCAAAACCTTGACAGAGGAGGAATTGCCAGTACTCCGTGCACTGTGCGACAAGGAAAGTGGCGCCTACTAGTAGAGCGCTTGATGTCAGGAATATTGACCTGAAGTATCCCAGATCGAAGTAGCGTCCTGTGACCAAGCCGGGAAGGAAGACCAGAGAATATTGTATGGATCCAATCCAGGCTCTGTAAGAGGGTAAATCATTAAATACGACCCCGAGCCCCCGGGAAATAACTCACATGCTGGAAGGTGAGGTATCTCTCAAGAGGTTTCCTTGATAGTAGTTTTGAAAGATCTATTTATAAACGCATCAGGATCTGCAAAATCAGGAGATGGAAAAACTTACACCCCAAGAGTTGACGTAGCCGAAGCTGTGTGATGAGAAATAGTCATGTTAGTAAACATCATCACTTGAGTCAGGCGAATTGATGCGTGGCTCACGTAGCAAATGTATTGCACATGGCCTAGAAAAAAGTATTATCAGACAAGGTGCCAGCATATCGAGCGAGAAATTAAACGCACCCCCGCGACTATCAACCACGCTCTCAGACCACCGTCCGGAAAGTCGCCATCTGAACCCTGAGCAACTTCGTGTTCTTCAACTTGGGCTGACTCAAACTTCTCGTTCGTGATTGAGGCCTCCGATATCGACGACCGAACGTTTTCTTCTATTGTAACATCGCAATCGTCCACATCATGGTCATGAGTGTTGGGGTTCATCGTAGCCGACAGCCCAAGGTGCGCTGAGCGACGTTAGAGAGAGGGGAAAGTAACCTTGAAAATATAGAGGTCTATTCCTGATGCTTTATAACCGACTCTTACGAGAAGAATCAAAATGAAATCGCAACATGGCCCCATGGTTTGGCGATTTCGAGTTGAGGGGCCGAGAGACCCACATGGTCTCTCCTAATGGATATAAGACGAGACGGTGCCTGCCCTACGCCGTCGCACTTAAGAATTCCAGGGACGAAGAGGAAATTCGAGACAGAGCATTGACAAAGTGAAGAACGCTTAGGACAGCTCGAAATGAGTGAGCCGCAGTGTTGACTTCACATACCCGGATACGCGTTGTGCATGTAGATGGTAAAGAGGAAGGAACGATAGAACCGTTACGCCATTGCCGACCGAGCCGCCGGGTGTTCAACGGCACGATTGGTAATTTGGCGTCCCGAAATCCGAATGACAAGGGATTGCCATTTTTATCTCATCAGACTTAGCAATTGTAAACGCCTCGGGACTCATAATCTCAGGCCAGTCACAGGACGAAGTGAAGAGTTATCTATGCTACACGATGAAGGCTCGTGGCTCGTCAGGGGGTAGCACTCATTCCTTTCTGGAACGCATTGAGGAAGCGCAACGTTCCATATGAATTAACACAATGAGGAAGATACATAGGTTTTGCTAGAAGGCGCCACACTTTCATCGATTCAAGCCACATTGATACGATAACTCATAAGAAGGTAGGCTCTTTTAGTACTGTATCAATGATCGTGCAACCCACGGGCCGTGAAGTGATTTTCTATCCAACTTGTGAGCCTATCATGATCCTCAAAGGCTATCGTGATTAAATGAACGCCATTTTGAACGTCTCAGATACATGCATGGAAGGTGAGTCACACCAAACTTTCTGAAGGAAGGGTACTGTACAGTTCCGACCAACTTGACCGAAGAGTTGGTCGGAACTGTACAGTACATGAGTTGATTCTACTGGTGCTGATATGAGATACATAGTGTGCGTGAACCACCCTTTGTTTGACGCTCCTCAAAAGGTTTGTCGGCCAGTTTTTCAGACATCTTAGAGTAATCTGCCTGCCAACGTTTATCAGCATGCCGGCAAGAGTGGGAGATAAGATAAGACTATAGTTGTTCGTGTTTGTTCAAGACCTAATCAAGTAACAGCGAAAAAAATGATGGAGACGTCTCTCGCATCCAACGACCCCCAAAATTCCAAGATAAATAACTGAATCCATGGCATTCGGTATGTAGTAATTTAACGTGGCTCATATTACTGTCCTGATCTTCTTCTCGTATACCTCTAGGTGCACCAGGCGGTCGTGGTGGATTTGGCGGACGAGGCGGAGGTGATCGCGGAGGTCGAGGAGGCGGTCGAGGAGGAGGTCGCGGCGGATTTGGCGGATTTGGCGGACGAGGTGGTGGTGATAGAGGTGGAAGAGGAGGTGGAAGAGGCGCACCTGGCGGACGCGGTGGTGCGAATCCCTCGATTATGTCCAATCCTTATCAAGTGCTCACAGAACCATGTTTATTCTGATCCCGCAGGAGGACGCGGTGGTAGCCGTGGACGAGGCGCACCAGGTGGTCGTGGCGGTCGCGGAGGTGCCAGAGGTGGCGCTAACACCGTTCTCGAACCCCACAGGCACGCTGGTGTATTCATTGCGAAAGGAAAAGATCACATGTTGGTCACCAAAAATCTCGTCCCTGGCGAGTCTGTCTATGGCGAGAAGCGGATATCAATAGATGGCGGCGTCGAGGGTACAAAAACTGAGTATCGGGTATGGAATCCTTTCCGCTCAAAGCTTGCTGCGGGTGTGCTAGGCGGTTTGGATGATATCTTCATCCAGCCCGGTGCGAAAGTTTTGTACCTGGGTGCTGCAAGTGGAACAAGTGTGAGCCACGTCGCTGACATTGTTGGTCCTGTAAGTGTTTGTCCATGCTTCATGCGCTTTCATGCCAATCCCAGCTTTTCAATGTAGGAGGGAATCGTTTATGCTGTCGAATTTTCTCCTCGGTCAGGGCGTGATCTAATCAACATGGCGAAGAAGAGAACGAACGTGATTCGTATGCCGATCTTCCTTTGGTCTGTGATTGACTTTGACAACTTCTCCCTTCAGCTATCGTCGAGGATGCTCGTCTACCGAATAAATACCGGATGCTGCTCTCACTAGTGGATGTTATCTTCGCTGATGTTGCTCAGCCAGACCAAGCTCGAATCGTTATCCACAACGCGCAAAGCTTCCTAAAAGACGGTGGTCATGTCGTCGTCTCCATCAAGGCCAGTTGTGTTGACTCTACACTACCACCCGAGACAGTCTTTGCATCGGAGGTGCAAGTCCTGAAGGAGGGCAACTTCAAACCGCTAGAACAAGTGACGCTAGAACCTTACGAGCGAGACCACGCAATGGTTACAGGTATGCCTTCGTCGACTTTTGGCAGAGACTACATAACCTCATTATTTTTTCAGCGACGTACTACCGCCACACCAAACCAGTTTAGACTAATCTTGGTTTCCTTTTGGTTTCGAAAATTTGTTGGTATCTCGAATCCCAATGTCCTTTCGTAGCCATACCCTGTTGTTGTTCTCCTTTTCTATGCTATATATAGTTGTTTTGTGATGAAAATATTTTGTGCGCGAAATTGACGTGGCAGAGTTGATCATGTGGCCGTAAGACGGCGAGGAATCTCCACAGCGCTGCGCTTCTAAGTCCTTTAACACACACTTCTGACTGGACATTCCTCAATCCTCCTCGCCGTCGTTTCGACCGTCGACCAGGGACGCGCCATCCCGGCACTATTGCTCGCAACCAGCTGATGCGACCGTCTGCCGTTGCAGTTGACATCGGAGGCAGCGACACTGACGCTCCGTTCGAGTTTGAACAAGTACCATATCCTTCCGACCACTGGGCACCATCTACTAGAGAAGAAGAGCTTCCACTCCACTACATGTCTGAAGAAAAGGCTCGAAGGCGAGTCAAAGCGCCGGTAGATGTTGGACTGGGCGAGTATCAGCCAACGGAGAAGGAAACGTATGAAGGCTACTATGATGATGAGGGCAAGGACTTCTACAGCAAACCGCGCCCAGCTTTTGCTCGTGTAGGCAGTGGACGTGTGCCACAACCTCATTTGCCACCACCTACATCCCTCGTACGTTTGCCCCGTCCTCGTTGTTGTTATCATCATCTCTGACATTGCCGCTTTGCCAGCGCGAATTCATCCTACAAAACCTCGACGAAGTTCCACCCATTATCTACACCCTTCTCTCGTGCTGGACGCGGTTTCACAAAATTGGCGCGGCGAATATCGTTGTTTGGGATGAGGCCCACTTTGGCAAGTTTGGCTCGCATTATCTCAAGCGCGAGTTCTACTTCGATGTGCATCCTCCGCTTGGGAAGATGTTGGTTGGTCTCGCTGGCTTGCTGTCGGGCTACGATGGCTCGTTCGAGTTCAAAAGCGGCGAAGTCTACCCGGAAACAGTACCATATGTTGCCATGCGGGTGATGCTGGCCACCTTTGGAGTCGCTATGGTCCCCCTTTCTTGGTTTACCGCGGTTGAGCTTGGTATGAGCCAGTGGGCATGCCATCTTACTGCCATGATGGTTCTACTTGGTGGGTTCGCGTCTGATTACTTCGTCCAGAAACCTAATGCATGTCATCATCTAGACGTGGGTTGGCTGTGTATATCGCGCTTTATCCTCCTCGATTCTATGTTACTGTTCTTCACGGTCCTTACGGTGTTCTGTTTAACAAAATTCCACAATCAGCAATATCAGTATGTCGTCAGAGACTCTTCTTGAACTATCTTAACCACAGTGCTCTTTAGGTCATTCTCTGTCGATTGGTGGATATGGCTGCTCTTTACTGGCATCTCGATTGGCGCTGTCACAAGGTATTTAACCTCTTGCATGTTACCAAATCCCTTCTGATGAGCTTATAGTGTCAAAATGATTGGTCTGTTCGTTACATCCCTGGTTGGCGTTTACACTATCGAAGATCTCTGGCAGAAGTTTGGTGACACGAAGATGACGGTGGTCAGTACTTGATCTAATTCTTATCTAAATTTTCCCTGACCTTCCTTTGCAGCGAGAACAAGCCAAGCATTGGGCTGCGAGAATATTTTGCCTTATCATCGTTCCCATTCTCGTCTTCATGGCCTCGTTCAAGATCCATTTCTTGATACTCAACCATTCAGGACCTGGAGATGCCCAGATGAGCTCTCTCTTCCAGGCAAACCTTGAAGGGAACGATTTTGCGCGCAATCCACTCGGTAAGTTCTTCATTCTCTACGCTGCTATTGTTGCTGACTCTTGCGTTTAGAAATTGCATATGGTTCCAGACTTACCCTTAAGAATATGGGATGGGGCGGTGGTCTCCTTCACTCGCACGTCCAAACATATCCAGTCGGGTCAAACCAGCAGCAAGTCACTTGCTATCACTATAAGGACAACAACAATGAATGGAACATCCTACCACGATGGGATGAACCTTCTTACAATCCCAACGGTGACATGCGCTACCTGAAAAATGGCGATATCATTCGTTTGAGTCACGCCCCAACTCTCCGCAATCTTCACTCGCATACGGTTTTGGCGCCTGTTACCTCTCTCAACTACGAGGTGTCGGGCTACGGTAATGATACTGTCGGAGACAAACATGATTACTGGAAGGTCGAGGTTGTGGACGACATCAAGCGTGGAAAGAATGTGGATCGGATTCATTCTTTGACGACGAGGCTTAGGTTTCAACACAGTCAGCTTGGATGCTATCTACGCGCTGCCAATGCTATCTTGCCGCAATGGGGTTTCAAGCAGGTTGAAGTCAGTTGCGACAAAGAGAACAATCCAGGGGATATCCATACTTACTGGAATGTTGAAAGCCATTGGAATGACCGACGTGAGTTAATTCTGAAAATCAACTCCTCTCAACTGGCTGATGAATTGATTTCAGTCCCCGCTGGTGATACTAAATTCTATCGTTCTCCCTTCTTGCGCGATTTCTGGCATTTGAATGTCGCGATGATGACTTCCAACAATGCTCTGATCCCCGATCCTGACAAGGAAGATATCTTGGCTTCGAAACCATTCGACTGGCCTTTCATCCATCTCGGCCTGAGGATGTGTGGTTGGGGTGACACTCAGTTGAAGTACTATCTGATGGGTACCCCAGTTATCTGGTGGGGTAGTACGGTCAGCCTGTTTGTTGCATTTGCGACACTGGCCGTGTACCTGTTGAGAGCACAGCGGAAATACAACGATATGGACGCTCGTGAGTACCGCCGTCATAGCGTGTATGAAACCATTCTGACGTACGTTATTCGGTGCAGGTGAATGGGACCACTTCCTATACGTCGGGAAGATTGCGTTCTTCGGCTGGGCATTCCACTATCGTATGTCGTTGGATGTTCCTTTTCATCGTCATTCACTCAACTGTACTTCTATCAGTGCCTTTCCTCGTCATGGGCCGAGTGACGTACCTGCATCACTACGTAAGTTCTTTCTCTACACCTGGAAATCTTACTCATGCCACCTATTGCCCGCCTTAGTTGCCCACGCTATACTTCGCGGTTCTCATGTTCTCGCACGTGCTCGACCACTTCATCTTCTCTTCAAGGCGGTTCTCAACAAAGACAAAAGCCATCATATTTGGTGCTCTATCGTCTATCCTTGTCCTCACCTTCTGGTGGTTTAAGGGTGTCGCATTTGGCATCATGGGCCCGATCAATGAGCACAAGGGTTTGCAATGGAGAAAGGTCAGTATTTTGCCACGTATTCGCTGAGCACCTGTGGCTTTATGGAGCCACGGGGCTATGCACTTTTCATTCTCGATACAGCCGCCTTCGACGTTTACTGACCCATTCCTTTCATAGTCCTGGAATATCTACACCTAATTGCCTCCTGTCTATCGTATTACGTTGCTAAAAGCACATCTCGAGATCTATGTTGTGTCGAGATCTGGCCGTAATTTATACACTTCTCAACCATCTATTGACCACAAGCCAACCAACCGGGGGACTCTCCGATGTCTTCAACGCCTTCACTTAAGCATATTACGAGACGGATTAACATGCGAAACCATGTGCCCTTGCGTGAGCTATCTTGAGATGCTTACACGGATGATGGTTGCGAGCTAGTGCTTCAAATTCGAGAAGTCTGGTGCGTTCAACAAAGAAGACCGGACCGCGTTCCACTGTTGACCTTGGGTCGAATATCGGGTTTGGGGACCATTCCGCTCCACGCCGTCCTTGCCTGCACATGTGAGTCTACGCAAAATCTCACTCTGTTCCTTTCTGAGAGGCTAGTCTCAACCAGACTATATTTCCTGTTGTGCCTGGATGTAGTGTTTCGATGCAACGATTAACCCTTGACCGGGCTTGACCCAGGCAAGTATGAAATGCAAGCACATCTGACCTAACGTTACCCGGCCGAACCACGTTTCTCCATGCGATCGAAGAGATCTTTTTCTATTCAGTAAAGCTTTGGATTAGAACCCTCACTCCACCAGGCATCATGTGTCTATTTATCCGGGTTTAGTTTAGACCGATATTGAGCCCATATCACAGCCTGATATCGGGTGAATTCGAAGCAAGATGGATCCTGTGCAAGAGATACGAACAACGACAATCCAGGTACGCCACAATAGCCTGCTGTTTTGGTTTGCACGATCTGCGTTGATACAAAGGCCTCACGTACAGGTCAATGGCCCGTTCACAGCATCATTTTGTTATCGTGTTTATCCCATGGAATACAATAATGTCTTGCTCCACATTTTCAGATGGTCAAACAAAAATAAATGTAAAGTTCTGCGATCTTAAGCAGCAGAATTTACAAGGTCTTTATGGCGGTCAGCAGTCAGTAGGCACCTGGGTTCGATAGTCCTTAATTGTTCAATGGCACCTGTGATCGCTTATTTTTAGAATAGATCGGCATTCTTAATTCAAACTTGAAGATAATGGGCGCTTCTTTTACCCCAGCTGTTTCGCATCTATTTTTAGATGAGAACGAAGCTCCTGCCGAGGATTTCAATCAAAAACCACTTTCTCTGCAGCCCAGATGCCCCGCAGTAGTTTCACAGGAGACACAACGCCGGCTTTTCTCGGAATCGAAATGCCCAGCAAAAATACTCAATTCTGCCAAGAACCTTCACCTCTAAAATCAAAGCACAATGCAATCAAAAGAACCTGCCCGGCGCTTAGTCTTCGTTGAAGTCATGGTCATCCAAATAGCAGTGAGGCAAGTGCAGTTTTACTACAGAATAACCAGCGTATTTCCTGATTACCCCACTTTGTTTTGAGACGATGAAGTTTGCATTTTCCCAAGGTTCCAGCGATTGGATTTGCTTATTCTCATCGGCTTGAGGTGAGCGCGTGGACGTTCTGCGCAGCGTTGGAGCAAGAAGTTGACAATCACCTTATAGTGCATTTATATAGATGAATTCTTTCCTCAACTTGGAAATTTTGCTTGATGTTCTTCAATGTATGTTCAAGACGGTGGACTGTCTGTATTATTTTTACCTGTGATAGGCCATAAGACCATGGTCCCTGAAACAAATAATCTCAGCTGGCCTTCCTACGCAATCAATCCAGCCCTTAGAGATATAACTCGGAACAGCCAAACGGAAACCTCGGCTGCACTACGGAATTCCTCTCCTCGTGCCCGTCATTGTCATTCCATGGTGATCTACTGACTTATTGGGAACTCGTTCAGCTTGCTCAGATATAAATTACCTATCGCACTGACCTGAATGTTCAAATTGACCACCCCAAGCTCAGCACCATGCAGTGGAAAGCCCTTCTTAGTCTCGCGCTTTTTGCCCCAAACGTCAATGCTCTTCTCCGCTTTGCTTGCTCACAGCTCGTTATTGAGCGTCTTGACCCGTGAGTCTTGAGGATGATAAACAAGTGCCCTTGAACTAACATAGAGCAGGCTGCTGAGCCCCAACTCGGTCTCCGGTCATCTTCATCAGGTCGTCGGCGGGGTAGGCCTTTGTACTGTGTCTGTAATATTGATCTCATAATGTTGTCGTTTTTGCATTAGTCTGCGTAAGTACCCCTAATATTCTACTTTTACACACCATTGACAGATAACAACTTCCAGCTTCAATGTCACCATGAATCCAAGCAACGACCTTCCTTCTCTGTCCTCTTGCACCACTTGTACATTCTCAGAAGACTTTTCTAACTACTGGACTGCCGTACTCTACTTCAAACATCCAAATGGTAGTTTCCACCGGGTATGTAACCTCGACACCCCAAATCTGTGACTCTGATAACACGTGTCGAATATTTGCCATCAGGTCCCGCAATTGCCTGGACAGCTCTTGGGTAATGCCAACGGCGGCATGACCGTCTACTACCTGCAGCCAAACAACGGTCAGAAAGTCACCGCCTTCAAGAAGGCGAGTAATACAAATCAATGTCCACAGATTTCTCGTTTCCCGTATTTACCAATCAGCAATTTTCAGGGCTTCCGCATGATCGTCGGCGATGCCATGACCCGTTCCTTCGACGGCAGCAATCCAGAAGCCACATCCCTCAATTTCAGGTGTCTCGACGCTAATGGTGGCAACGGTGGCGTTACAGGAAAGCCTGGATCCGATTCAAACCAACTTCCTGATCATCCCTGCGAGGGTGGCATTCGCTCGCAGATTGTTTTCCCCTCGTGAGTGGTCACCTCCTTGAATTCCTTGGTGAGAGCTTATGCTTAATATTTCCTTAGATGTTGGGATGGCGTAAATATTGATAGTGCTAATCACAAAGTAAGCTTATCATTCAATTGAGCTCCTCGGTGCCTTGGCTGCTCACTTGCGCTGCAGAGCCATGTTGCATACCCGGTCAACAATGCCTGCCCCTCCACTCATCCTGTTCAAGTCCCATCGCTGTTCATAGAGACTGTTTGGGATACCACAAAGTTCAACAGCATGTGGCCAAGCGGTGCTAAGCAACCATTTGTCTACAGCATGGGAGATCCGTAAGTCGACAGACTCTATTTGTTTTCTTGATCCAATCCTGACCACATAATACAATCAGTGTCGGTGTTGCTCAGCATGCTGATTATATGTTTGGCTGGAAAGACGATTCCCTTCAACGCGCCATGAACTCCTGCAATGACTTCGGAGGAGGCTGCTCGGTTCTGAAGACCCAAAGTATTGACGCGATCAATAGGTGCACTCAGAAATCTCGCATCGCAGAGCAGTCTGAAGGGTGTAAGCTTACTTTTATCTTTACGAAGATGTGAGGTTTCTTACGACTGATGTCATTTTATCTCCTCAAGGGCTTCCCTCACTCCCAGGATGCAATCCCATTCAAGCTGGGCCCGCGAGAGCCACTCAAGCCGCCGGGTGTGGCGCCCCAACAACATGGACAGGATCTAATCCAGTGGCCACTGGCGCCTCGCAAGCCGGCCCTACACCTGCTCCAGAAACGACCGCGCCTCCCCCGACCGCCACTGTGCCTTCAGGTGCTATGCAAACTCATTATGGCCAATGTGGGGGGTAAGCTCAAGATTCGATTTGTGTGTTCAGTTCAATTAGCAGAAGTTAATGGTTTCTTTCACACAGAACTGGTTACGCCGGTGTCTCTACCTGCGAAAGTCCTTATACGTGCAAGTACTCCAATGAATACTATTCTCAGGTAAGAAATTTTCCAGTTGGGCTACCAGTGATCGTACACTTACGTTGATTAAAATTCAGTGTCTATGAGATGATCATCTGCTATAATGTTCATTGTTCAGGACACTTCCCTACTTAAATTACTCGTAACGAGTTATCGTTGTTTCGTTATCCTTTACCGATTCTTCTCTTCACTTTACGCTCATAATGACCCCGACTACGAGTGTTAGATATTGTGCAATATCATATCAATTTACCGTCAGGCACGAGATGGGATTTGATCGGCAGGTTGTGTAGCGACATTCCAGGTTTGGTAAATAGAATGCCTAAATGGAGATCGATAGATCGTTAAACTCGATCAACCCCTTCGTGCTCGAGAGGTAGTGTCCTGGGGCATGCCTAGTGTTATTAGCCTGGTTTTCTCGAAAATCTTTATAATAGACTTAGACTACCTAGTATCAACATGGCTGATTCGCAAAACCCCGCAATCTTACCGCTCCGAAGCTCAATTTGTATGGAGATATCTCCAGGTGGCTAACCTCCTCGACGCATCTACATTGTGAACGGATATACTATTAATGACATGCATCATTGGTGTTGAATATGCTTACTGTTACTCTCAAACAAGTCCTCGAGTTCACACCGTACCATCGATTTTGCCAGAGTTCCTGCGAAGCAATATATACACCACCCTTCTTCAATTCTTTCCCTTGTCTGTGTAAATTATTTACTACTCATACCAAACTGAATTGAATAAAGAAGCCCCAGGTCAAAAACCTTGAGAAACATCGTGCTCTGTCTTCTTAGATGTCGACGACGGTACCAGCTCCCGTGGTGCCGGGCCGCGAGTCCTGGTAGATTCTGTTGTTGAATTCTAAGGCAGCTAAAGGGTCACCTGCAGCTTTGTACTGTACAATATTTTCCGGGAAATGGTTTCTTTTGGAAACCTTACCCATAAGGGGGTTTTGAAAAAAGAACCCGCTTCGCAAAAGTACCGCCAACATAAATTGGCAGGTCTTGACTGAAGACTCCCGCCACAACTCGTATCTGACAACAAGTTTTATGATGCACTGGAAGTCTCTGGTCGGTGTCGCGCTTGCAGCGCAGGACGTCCATGCACTCCTCCGCTTTGCGTGTTCTCAGCTTGTCATTGAGCGATTCGACCCGTCCGTTCGCTTCCACCAGCCGCTACCTGCCGTGTATCTAACACTGGCACATGTTTCTCATTAGGCTGCTTAATCCCAACCAGGTTTCACCTCATCTTCACCAGGTACGTCGAACCTTTTCAATTATAATAGTAGCCTCGGTGACTGTTTCCTCGTAGATCGTTGGCGGGGTGAGTATATAAATGCTGCCATATTTCCTTTCACTTATTGGAGAGAAACACCACTAGGATGCGTGAGCCGACTTTGAATGCTATTGCACTGGTTATTGACTGTAAAATCCCCAGATTTAATGTCACTATGGATCCTGAAAACGATCTTCCAGGTCTGTCAAAGTGTACTACATGCTCTTTCAGCGAAGATTTCTCCAACTACTGGACCGCCGTGCTTTACTTCCAACATGCTAACGGT